>ENA-UEPD01000009-UEPD01000009.1-human-gut-metagenome-genome-assembly--contig:-NODE-9-length-167064-cov-31.864828_pt1 | contig 167064 bp, 180 predicted proteins | sample MGYA00242895_ERZ507906 | MGnify/ENA primary metagenome ERZ507906 (study PRJEB26167, sample SAMN06115416) | human gut metagenome | host: Homo sapiens | place: China:Guizhou | collected 2015-03-03... | reverse complement strand
GAGCACTACAATGAAATCCTGAACTTCTACAACAACCGTTCCTCCAATGCCATGGCCGAGTCCTTCAACGCAAAAATCAAACTCTTCCGCGCTAATCTCAGAGGTGTCGCCGACAAGAAGTTCTTTCTTTTCCGTATCGCCAATTTATTTGCTTATCCCCACTAAATTTCTACTGACCCAAAATTTCTTGCAAAAATATTTTCCTTGATTTATGCAACCGCTCTTCGGCGGTTGCCTTCGCCATTTGATTGACATTGACAAAACCGTTCCACATCGGTATGTCCATCGTCGCGGAGCGACAACACTCTTCCATAACCCGGTACGTGCGGATGCGTGCTGGAGGTACGCCACAGCCTGTGGCCGGCAGAAATAAAAAAAGCAGCCACTTTTCAGCGACTGCTTTGTGACCCCGGAGAGGCTCGAACTCTCGACCCAATGATTAAGAGTCATTTGCTCTACCAACTGAGCTACGGAGTCAACGTTTTGTTGATTTCGGTTGCAAAGGTAATGCCTTTTTTCTATTCCACAAAATTTTCGGGATATTTTTTTCAAAAAAAATTGAGCTAAGAATGCCAACATTCTATCAGACAGCAACATATTTTTTTTGACTCAGAAGAGCCTTAAACGCGAAAAGAAGCGAGACCAGGCAATTTCTGCCCGGCCTCGCTTTTTATGGTCTGCAACTGCGACCGTTAATACATGTCCAGTTTAGGCAATGCTACAATCTTGTTGTCGTTCTTCTTGATGAAATCAAGGATGGCATCACGCGACTTACTTTCAGGGATGTCGGCCTCAATGCGTTTTACGGCGTTGAAGAGCGACACGTTGCACTGATAGATGTGGCGGTATGCTTTTGCGATATCGTCGATTTCTTCTTCATTGAAGTTGTCCTTATGCCGCATAATCGTTGCGTTCACGCCATAATAGACAGCCGGATTGTGGGCAAGGATGATGAAAGGAGGCACATTGCCCGAAACGCGGCATCCACCTTTGACAAACACCCATTTACCAATGTGGCTGTTTTCAAACACTTTCACGCCGGTGGAAAGAATCGAGCAAGAGTCGATAAACACATCTCCGGCAATCTGCACGTTGTTGCCAACCACGCAATGGTCGCTGATCTCGCTGTCGTGGCCGATGTGCGAATCCGCAAGCACAAACGAGTTTGCGCCCACCTTGGTGGCGCCGCCCTCGTGGATGCTGCGGTTGATTATCGCCATCTCGCGTATCACGGTGTTGTCGCCGATGATGACGTACGACATTTCGCCTTTCCAGCGGAAATCTTGAGGCGACGCGCTTATGATTGCGTTATTATACACCTTCACATTCTTGCCGAGGCGCGCGCCTTGCATAATGCTGGCATTAGGCATCACGATGCATCCGTCGCCTATCTCCACATCCTTGTCGATAAAAGCGAAAGGATAAATTGTTACGTTGTCGCCGATTTTCGCTGTCGGGTCAACAAATGCTAATGGACTAATCATTGTGTTTCTGATTAAGGTAATTAATATTATATCAACGTCCGCCGCCGAGAGCCTGATAGAGGCTGATGGCTGCCTGACGCACTTGAAGTTCACATTGCAGCTGCGACATTTGTGCGTTGAGAAGCGACTGTTGTGCCGTAAGCACTTCCAGATAGGTGGCTGTGCTGTACTTCATAAGGTCGTTGTTGTATTCAACGGCTTTCGACAGGTTGTCAACCTGGTCGACGAGCAGAGCGCTGCGCTGCTTGTTCTTGTTGTAGCTCACCAAAGCGTCGCTCACTTCAGCTCCGGCGGCAAGCACTGTGTGCTCAAACGTGTTGAGCGTCTGCTGCTGCTGCAGTTTGGCTGCCTTCAGCGTGGCGATGTTGCGTCCGCGGCTGAAGAGTGGCGCCGTTAGCTGTCCGGCAAGCTGATAGAACCATTTGCCAGGGTTTACGATAACGCTTCCGAGCAGGTTGGTGAAGCCGCCGCCTGCCGAAATTACAAGGCTTGGATAGAATGCCGCACGCGCTGTGTTGGTGGCGTAATATGCCATTGCGAGCGACTGCTCTGCTGCCTGCACGTCTGGACGGGCCGCAAGATACGACATCGGCACGCCTTTCTCCATATATTCCGGGAAACTCGGCTCATAGGATGAGTCGACAACCCATGTCTGCTGCGGACGGTTCAAGAGCAGCGACAGGCTGCTGTTGACCTGATGAAGCGACTCCTCTACTTGCGGTATGGTTGCGAGCAGGCTTGCATAGTTGGCCTTGCTCTGCACCACTGCCACTTCGTTGTAGCGTCCTGCCTCTTTCAAATCCTGCATCGTCTTGATGCTTTCCTGCCAGATTGCCGATGTCTCGTTGAGAATCTGCAACTGGCGCTGGAGCATTGCGATGGTGTAGTAGCAGTTTGCCACTCCACTGATTATCTGCGAGCGCACTGCCTGACGATATGCCTCTGTCTGAAGCACCGCCGCCTCGGCGTTGCGCTTGTTGTTGAGCAACTTTCCGAACACGTCGATTTCCCAGCTTGCGGTAGCCGGAATGGTGTACGACCACGAGTCTTTCGTTATTTTCGAGCCTCCATAGGAAGCCGTTCCGCCATTGGGCGTCAAAGCCACGCTCGGCAGATAGCTGAGCTTGGCGCCCTGCAGCTGAGCTTTGGCGATATCCACATTCAGACGGGCGTTCTCAAGATCGACATTGCTGTCGAGAGCTATCTGAATGAGTGCCTGCAACTGCGGGTCGGTAAACACCTGTTCCCATTTCACATTGCCGAGAGCCGTTGAGTCGACAGCCTCTTTCTGGGCTGCGGCGACCTCGCCGGCGATGCCTTCCTCTGGCATCTCGAATTTCTTATAGATATGGCAGCTTGCCGTCGTAGTGGCGATTGCCACTACGAGTGCTGCACTTAATAATTTGCTTTTATTCATTGATTTCACTCTTTATTAATTGCGTGAATATTGCTCAATCTGATCGTCGATTTCAGCGTTGTCTGTGTCCTTCCACTTCAGCGGCTGTATCTTCTCCTGAATCTTTTGGAACGCAACGAACAATGCCGGAACGATAAGCACCTGAAGAATCATACCAATCAACATACCACCGACAGCACCGGTTCCAAGCGAACGGTTACCGTTGGCGCCTACACCGTTGGCAAGCATCAGCGGCAACAGACCGATAATCATTGCGAAGCCTGTCATCAAGATAGGACGCAGACGCGCTGCCGCACCGGCGATAGCGGCGCCCACGATGCTCATACCCGTCTTGCGGCGGTCAAGAGCGAACTCTACGATAAGGATGGCGTTCTTTGCCAACAGACCGATAAGCATGATCAGTCCGATTTGCAGATAGATGTTGTTGTTGACGCCAAACATCTTCGCGAAGAGGAATGATCCCATCAAGCCCAACGGAATGGACAAGATTACCGACAGCGGCAAGATGTAGCTTTCATATTGTGCCGACAGAAGCAGGTAGACAAAGAGCAAGCAAAGTCCGAACACGATTGCCGTCGCCGCTGCTGATGAATTCTGCTCCTCACGCGTCATTCCCGAGAACTCATATCCATAACCCATAGGCAATGTCTGTGCGGCAACTTCCTGGATGGCCTTGATGGCGTCACCGTTACTGTAGCCTGGATTTGGCGTACCGCTGACAGAAATCGAGGTAAACAGGTTGAAGCGCGAGATGATGTCGGGTCCGTAGACGCGCTCAAGCGTGATGAAGTTGGTGATAGGCGACATTTCGTTGCCTACACGCACTTTCACTTGATTCAGCGTTTCCGGTGAGATACGTGCGCTTGGATCGGCCTGCATCATCACACGGTAAAGTTTACCGAAGCGGTTGAAGTTCGACACATACATACCGCCGTAGTAGCCTTGCAGCGTCGACAATACAACGCTCGGACTGATTCCCGCCTGCTTGGTCTTGGCAACATCGACATTGACCATATACTGCGGGAATGTCGGGTTAAACGTTGAGTAAGCCTGCTGGATTTCCGGACGCTGGTTGAGCGCGCCGATGAATTGCTGATAAATCTGGAAAAACTTGTTGATGTCGCCTCCGGTCTTGTCTTGCAGCTGAAGCTCGAAACCGCTGGTTACCGAATAACCGGAAATCATCGGTGGTTGGAACATCATCACTGTGGCGTCTTTTATCTGCTGACCCACTGCGCCGTAAAGCTGTCCGAGCACGCTTGTTGCATCCTGTCCTTTCTCACGTTCGCTCCAGTCCTTGAGCTTTATGATAAACGTACCGTACGTGTTGCCCTGACCGGCGATAAAGCTGTAACCAAGAATCTCCGTACGCGACTCGACTGCCGGATTGGCGGCAAGAATCTTGTCCACCTTGGCAAGTGTGGCCTCTGTTTTATCAAGCGACGTTGCAGGCGGCATGTTGACCATACAGAACAACACGCCGGTGTCCTCATTAGGAACCAAAGCGGTCGACGTGGTCATCATCATTGCGGCAAGCGCCACGATGCTGGCTGCCACAACGCCGAATGCCGTGATTTTATGATTGATGAAGAATCCTGCCCATTTTTTGTAGCGGACGAGCAGTTTCTCATAATTGCGGTTGAATCCTTCGTGGAATGCCTTTACAAACGACACTTTCTTGGAGCCACCATCTGCCTTGTGAGGTTTCAGGAACACCGCACACAAAGCCGGCGACAGGGTCAATGCGTTCAATGCCGACAGTCCGATGGCGATTGCCATTGTCAAACCAAACTGGCGATAGAACACGCCCGACGTTCCTGACATGAACGACACTGGAATAAACACAAGCATCATGACAAGGGTGATTGAGACAATCGCGCCGCCTATCTCCCGCATTGCGTCGATTGCCGCAACACGTGCCGAGGTGTAGCCCTCGTCGAGTTTGGCATGGACCGCCTCGACCACCACAATCGCATCGTCGACCACAATCGCAATGGCGAGCACCAATGCCGAGAGTGTCAACAAGTTGATTGAGAAGCCAATCAGATAAAGGCCGAAGAACGTACCGATCAACGCCACCGGAATGGCGATTGCGGGGATAATGGTTGAACGCAAGTCCTGAAGGAACACGTAAACCACAAGGAACACGAGTATAAATGCCTCGATAAGGGTCTTGATAACCTCTTCAATTGATGCGTATAGGAAGTCGTTGGTGTTCATTGAAACGTTGAACTCCAATCCGTTTGGAAGCTCTTTTCCTGCCTCGTTGATTTTTGCCTCAACGTCCTTGATAACCTGAGTCGCATTGGAGCCCGCTGTCTGGAAGATGATGGCGGAAGCGGCTGGATGACCGTTTGTCTTGCCCTTGAAGCCGTAGCTTACACGGCCAAGCTCCATCGTTGCCACGTCTTTCAGATAGAGGACGTTGCCGTCTTTGTCGGCGCGGATGATAATCTTGTCAAACTCTTCTGGAGTAATCAGACGTCCGCGGTAGCGCATCACATATTGGAATGCCGTTCCGCCGTTTTCACCGAACTGACCCGGAGCAGCCTCGATGTTCTGGTCGGCGAGAGCCGCACTTACATCGGAAGGCATAAGATTGTGCTGTGCCATGGCGTCTGGCTTAAGCCAGATACGCATAGAGTAGTCGGCACCCATCACCATCGCGTCTCCCACGCCGTTCACACGCTGAATCTGCGGGATGACGTTGATTTTCATATAGTTTTCGATGAATTCCTGCTCAAACTTGCCGTTTGGAGAAAGGAGCGAGAACACAAGCAGCATTGACGTCTGTCGTTTCTGCGTAATCACACCCACTCTTGTCACCTCGGCAGGGAGCATACTCTGCGCCTTTGCCACACGGTTCTGTACATCGACGGCAGCCATGTCGGGGTCGAAGCCCTGCTCGAAATAAACTGTAATCGTGGCGCTACCTGTATTGGTTGCCGTTGATTGGATATATGTCATGCCTTCAGCACCGTTGATTTGCTCCTCGATAGGCGCAATCACGGAGTTGAGCACAGTCTTGGCATCGGCACCGGTATAGGTTGTCGAAACCTGGATTGTTGGAGGCGCAATGTCAGGATACTGCGTGATTGGCAACCACAACATTCCGACGACACCCAAAATCACAATGAAGATGGATATCACGGTCGAAAGCACCGGCCGGTTGATAAACGTATCTAATTTCATTTCTCTTTATTCTAATTTTCCTTATTGTTTTCCTGTTACTTCTGCTGTGCGCCTGCTGCCTGGCTGAGATCCTTGCCTGTCATGTCGACCGGAGTGATCTGCACACCTTCCCGGACGCTTACGCCTACGCCTTGAACAACGACATGGTCGCCGCTTTCAAGTCCGCCGGTTACCACGTAGTTCTGTCCGTCGTTGTTTGCAAGCACCTCGATTGGGCGTGCAGTGACTTTGCCAGCCTTGTCAACAACGTATGCGAATTTCTTGTCCTGCAATTCGGTGGTTGCCGACTGAGGTATAATGATTACGTTGTCGTAGTGTGCCGGGATGACAACAGAGCCCGTAGATCCGCTGCGGAGCATTCCGTTCTGGTTTTTGAATGCCACGCGAACCGATGCCGAACCGGTGGTGTTGTCGAGCATACCTGTCATTGTCGAGAACTTGCCCAACTCTGAATAGTAGCTGCCGTCAGAGAGTTTCAATTTTGCTGCCGGAAGCTCGCTGAGCGCCTTGGCAAGCGATACGCTGCCGTTTTGTGTCATCTCAAGCACTTGCTTTTCGTTGAACGAAATGTAGGCATAAACCTCTGAGATGTCGGAAATTGTGGTGAGAGGCTGTTGTGAAGACGGGCTTGCAAGCGAACCCTCACGGTTTGGAATCGAGCCGACATAACCTGCCGACGGAGCCTTCACTACTGTATAAGAGAGGTTCTTCTCTGCATTGACAAGTGCTGCGCGGGCTTGCGCCAGCTGTGCTTTGGCTGCTGCGAGGTCGTTTTGAGCCAATTGGTTCTCGTAGTCGCTGATCACGTTTTTCTCAAAAAGTTTTTTCTTGTTGTTGGCGGTAATCTGAGCGCTGTTGACCTGCTGCTGAGCTGCCGCAACGGATGCCTTGCACTGGTTTACCGCTGCCTCATACTGCACTTGATCGATTACAAACAACACCTGTCCTGCCGACACTTGCTGACCTTCGTCTACACAAACCTTTGTAATGAATCCTGAAACTTGTGGACGTATCTGCACATCCTTCTGTCCCTTAATCGTTGCCGGGTAAACGCTTTCCAAATCTGCACTCGACTTGGTTACTGTGATAAACCCGATTTGCGGAGCAGCCTGTTGCTGCTGTCCCTGCTGGTCTTTCTTGCCACATGAGGTCATGCTGACACCCAAAACCAAACCTAACAAAGCCACTCGCTTTGTCAGTCCAATAACTGTCTTAATTTTCATACCTATAGATTGAATTTTTTCTATTTCTTAACAGCGTTTAATATGTATAGTTCTATTTTTCCGAATGCAAAATTAATCACTCTATCAGCCAAAACCTATGATATTTATCACTTTTTTCAGCTTCTACCCACAAAAATATGTTAACCGCTTCACTTTTTTCGCCGATTGGTCGGCAAAAGTAGCAATATCTGATGTTTATCTTTTTGCAGGACACGCCTAAACGCTGAAATCTCCAGCGCAGAATTTTTCACACGCAACATTGAAATAGCAGCCCCTGCTCTTCATAAAATCCATCAGCCTGCGATAGACTGCGCTCCCGGCGAGGATGTCGGGATTTCCGACAATTGTCAGATGCTTGCGGGCGCGTGTCATCGCCACGTTGAGTTTACGGTCGATGAGTGTTCCGTCTTCTTCAAATACGTTGTCGGTCAAAAAGTTCAACTGACATCGCTGCTGCACTGTGAGTCCGTAGATTATGTAGTCGCGCTGGCTACCCTGAAAGCGTTCCACGGTGTCGATTGTTATGGAGTGCAACGCCGGGATGCCATATCTGTCGATTGCGTTTCTTACGGTTGCAATCTGGTTGCGGTAAGGCACAATGACTCCTACCGTCGCACTGTAGTCGAAGCGGTCTGCCTGCCTGAAGATTCTCTCCACCATAGCGGCTATCATGTCGGCCTCCACCTGATTGGTCTTTGCTGAAACCGACATTTCTGGCTTCTCCGATGCCACAAATGCCACCCTGCGCAATTGCAGCAGTCGGCAGATGCCGTCGGTCGACGTGCAGGCTGTGTTTGCCGCCAGCTGATGCGGCAACGGCACCACGTCAAGTCTGCCGCCATAGAACGCCTCATTGGGAAAGTCGGCTATGTCGCGATGCATACGGCCTTGACGTGTAAGCATATAAACATAGCGGCAATCATATCCGTCAACGGTTTTAAACGACGACAGCAACCTCTCAAACAGTGAGCGGCGGCAGTCGGTCAGTCCAATTGACAGCAGCTCCGGCTCTGTCACTCTCGACTCTGCTTCGGTCTGCTGTACAACGGCTGGCAACTGCTTGTGGTCGCCAATAAGCACGAAGCGTGAGATGGCGTCGGCATTGCCTGAGCGCGCGCACATCAGCCCCAGCAGGTGGGGTTCGAGGATTTGCGACGCCTCATCGACAATAGCCAAGTCGAAACGTTTGATTCTAAACAGGCTGGTGTTGGCGTTAAGCGCAGCTGTGGTGGCACAGACCACACGCGCGTCTTTCAGTGTTCCCGCCACAGCGTCGCCCGTGCGGCACTGCTGGATTTTGTTGCGAAGAAGGTTTGCGTGATACGCCTTGTCGCACGAAATCTCCGAACCGATACGTATGAAATCGATGCCCTGTTCTTTAAGTTTGCTGCAAATTTCGTCCACCGCCCTGTTGGTGTACGACAGCAGCAGTATGCTGGTGTCTGCCTCAAGCAGTTCCTCACGCAGGATGTTAAGCAGTCCGAACGACGTCTTGCCGGTGCCTGGAGGGCCTATCACAAGAAACAGCTCACGGGCTTGCTTCGCTCTCTCCACGAGGGTGTTGAAATCGCCGTAGTCGCCTTTGAGACGTCTGCCGGTGTCGATTTCGGGCATGCGCTGCGACAGCAGCATATCGCGCCGTCGTATGGGCGCGGTCAGGAAACTGTGCATCCCTGCATAAAGGGCATTTGTCGACGAGTCAAACAAATCGTGCTCTATCGCCCAGCGAATGCCGTCGGTCTGAGGAAACACGCGGCTGTCTGTCTGCGGATTGCGAAGTGCCACCCTGACGCCGTCTACACTGATATCGGCTATCGTGCCGCGTTCCACCATCCATGCGCAGGCGTTGGGCTCGGTGTTTTCTTTATACGGATAAAGCACCACGATGTCGCCCACCCGGAAATTAGAGGTGTCGGCAGCATCAGTATCGGCAAACCGCAGTGTCACGTCGGTCACCGGAGAATCGGCAAAAGCCGCAGTGTCGAGTGTGAGGTTGCAATAGATGCCGCCTGAAGCAATCTTGTCTTCGAGCGAATCGAGCCAGATTGATGCAAACCCGCTGTTGTCCTTGATTTTGTTGCCTATCTTCGACAGCAGATGCTCTTTTTCGAGAAACTGCATAAAACGGAAGAAATAGACGCGTTCCAACGGCGACGCATTCTGTATCGGCGACAGCACTTCGTTGAGTTCGGGCCGGGTGTATCTTGTCCACAACACGCCGTTGGAGTTTTTCTCATTCAACAGTTCGGGAGTCAGTCCGTCAAGCATCCCGACACCCTCTGAAGCATATAGGATTTCGCTATATGCCAACAAGTTGCGCATCCGTATGGCCCTAAGCATCAGTTCCGGACGCTGTGCCGTTGACACAAGGCCCTCGGGATAACGCGAATAGAGGAGCATGACGTGGCGCAGTTGTCCGGCATATTTGTCAAACTCATAGACAAACAGGGCGCGGTAGAGCATCAGCTGCACCAGATGTTTCTCCTGTGGCTTTGGACGGTTTGGATCATAATGTGGCGAGGCTGTCGGCACAAACGCTCCTTTTCCTGATTTCTGCTCCACGATTACCGCCTCGCCGTCTTTTTCCACCAGCAGGTCGAGACGCCCTTGTATGCCAAGCACTTCGCTGAAGAATGTGGGTTCGAGCACTGCCTTCCCCATGTCAATGCCGCCAACGGCTTTGGGCAAGTCGTTGCCTATAAGTTTCTCGACATTGCTTTTCTGCATACGCGCGTCGGCATAGAATTTCGCCACGTCTTCCCGGCTGCGCATAGCTTCGCATGCCACAAGCCCCAAGGCATTGTTTCTGAAAAAGTCCATCATCCCCTCCTCAAACGAACGGGTGCTCCGATGCACCGTCTCGTCGAGATACTGCCCGGAAAGGTTTCCGAGATGTATGGGCAAGGTGTTGGGCTGCGGCTTGAATTTATTGACCAAAGCCACAAGCGGCGATTCAGCATAGGTTTCGAAACACGAAGCAATGGTTGTGACGTTCACAAGATAGTCGGGCTCGTAGATTATGAGTTCCGGCATACAGATCTCGCCATCATAGCGCACGCGCACGAGGTTGAGCTGCACGCCGCGTCTGAGCAGCAACGACAGATACGACCAGTCGCCACGGCCTTCGCGTGTCAGATAGACGTTTTGCTGTCCGTAGCACACGGTCAGCGGCAAGCCGCCGCGTTCTTCCGTGACGTGGATATATTCGTTGTCCCATGTGTCGACAACGCACCGCAGGTTGCCGCTGTCAAACTTGCCCCATGTCCGTGGCTTGTCGTCGACGGGCAGTTTACGCCGCAGCGACTTCGGAATCGGCTCGCCAAGCAGAGCCTCAACAAGCATCGCCGCCGACTTCGCGTCGCTGCCGATTGAATCTTGCAATTGCCGGTCGGAAATTTCAGAAAGGGTGTTGAGTGTGCGGCGAGTGCCGTGCAGACGCACCGACTCTGCCTCGGAAATGCCTTTTTCCTTTATCAGATAGTCCAATTTGGCAAATGTTCCCGAGAAATTCAGGTTGGTCAAGCCCACCTCCTGATTGATTGCGCGTTTGAACGCGTCGCGCAGCGCGTCATATTTTTTACGGATTTCCCAACCGCTGTCGAGCAGTCCTTCCAACTGCTGGTAAAATGAGGCTGCGTCGTCGGGCATATAATCGGAATCTGCCATAATGCTATATCAAACACACCACAAGCAACAACAACGAATACACCAGCATATTGCGGGCGGTGGCGCCGAGCAGCGGATTCAAAGCTGCGCCACGGCTGCGGCGGATACGTTGCCATGTGGAGCAATGCAAGCACAAATAAATCGCGGGTGCTATGAAAAATACCCATAACTTCTCTGCCCACAACGGTGCAGTCAGCCAAACGGCGGCAATTCCGAACAAGAAGTAGGCAATGGCGGCGACGCGACGCCCAAAACGCACCACAGTGGTGCGCTTGCCCGCCTCACGATCATCCTCCACATCCCTGTAGTTATTCACAATCAACACGTTGCACCCCATCAGCCCCACGGCTGCCGATGCAGCGGCCACATTACCGGTAATCTCGCCTGTCTGCACATAATATGTAAGGCAAACAGGTACAAAGCCGAAGAACACAAACACCGCGACATCGCCAAGTCCGACGCGCGACAGCGGATAGGGTCCGGCGCTGTAGGCGAGTGCGAAAACAGCGATTACAACGCCTATCGGTATCAGCTGCCAGCCTCCGAACGGAATCAGGCAGCAGCCCACGGCGCAGGCGGCGGCAAGGGTGCCAAACGTGGCGCACAGCATTGCCCGCGGCGTGATGTCGCCTTCGGTGACACCGCGACGGAAGCCTTCGCGTCCTTTTTTATCTGAACCGTTGACATAGTCGAAATATTCGTTGGCGAAATTGGACGCCACCTGTGCCAGTACGGCAAAAAGAAAACACAACAACGCCGGCTGCCACTTGAACGAGCCATCGCTATAGGCACAGCCCGACGCTACAATCACCCCTGCCGTCGACACGGGCAATGTGCGCAGTCGGGTTGCCTCTATCCAACTTTTCAGCTTCTTCTGCATAGTCAATATTTATTGTCGCCCATCACGGCATCGAGCGCGCGACGCTGTTTCTGACGCAACGGCTGGGTGCTGTAGCCCAGCGACACCACAAGCAGCACTCGCCGGCTGCGCGGCACTCCAAGCAACCGTTTCAGCCGCTTCTCGTCAAACCATCCCATCATGCACGAGCCAAGGCCTTCATCTGCGGCTGCGAGGGTGAGATACGACGCTGCTATGCCGCAGTCGATGAGCGGAAAATGCTTGTTCTTTATCCATCCGCCAAGACGGGCGGTGAAATTGGGAGCCTCCTGCACCAATACGATGAAGCATGGAGCCTGTGAGGCAAACTTGTTCATTCCTATGGACGTCAGAGCATCTGCCACTTCTGCACAAAGTTCCGGCTTGTCGACAACGATGAAATGCCACGGCTGGGAATTGCATGCCGACGGCGCCCGGCGGGCTGCGTCGACAATGCGCATCACCGCCTCGCGCGGCACGCTGCGCTCCGTGTCGTAGCCACGGTCGCTCTGACGCTCGTCAACAAGTTTATAAAAATCGGTCATCGCTTATTTTGAAAACTCCATCAAACGGCTGAGATACTTGCCGATGATGTCAAATTCTATATTTACAACCGTACCCTCCTTTATGCGGCAGAAATTGGTATGCTCGAATGTATAAGGAATTATTGCCACCTCAAAACTGTCGCGCTGGGAATTGCACACCGTAAGGCTGACGCCGTTGACTGTGACGGAGCCTTTCTCTACTGTGACATAGCCCTTGCGCGCCATTTCGGCATCAACGTCGTAGGCAAACTTGAAATAGCGGCTGCCCTCAACGTTGCGCACCTCGCAGCACACTGCGGTCTGGTCTACGTGCCCCTGCACGATGTGGCCGTCAAGACGTCCGTTCATCGGCATGCAACGCTCAAGGTTGACAAGGTCGCCAACCTGCAGCAACCCGAGGTTTGAGCGGTCGAGCGTCTCCTGAATCGCCGTGACGGTAAACGTGCCGTCGCCAGGAAGGTCGACCACCGTGAGGCATACGCCATTATGGGCTACCGACTGGTCTATTCTCAACTCCTGGGCAAAGTCGCACTTCATTGTGATGTGCAGATTGCCGCCTTCTTTTCTCAGCGCAACCACTGTGGCTGCAGTCTCTACTATTCCTGAAAACATAGTTATATCCTTTTATTCACACACAAATTTACACATATTTATCGAAATTACTCCCCGCCGACTGGTTATTGTATGAAAAAAGATGCGTTTTTGACGCCACCGCTTTATCTACCCGTCCTTTTCACATTCAGAGTAACTGTCGTCATTTCATGTTTATTATTATCCATTTTTATGCGGCTGAGAGCAATCATATCCATTGGCAATTATGAATTCTGCCTTTACAACTTAACCAATCTCCCTTTCTGCGTTGAGAACCTGATTTATAAAATTTTGAACCACATTTCGATACATTGGCTCATTGTACAGATTCTCTATATAGTATTTAGGTATGACATCATAACCGAATTTCGCACCGAGAATGGCACAAGCAACAGCTGCATTCGTATCGGCATCACCGCCTTCGTTCACAACCGAAAACAGGCCTTCCTCAAACGACGGAGAGTGCCAATAGCACCATAAAGCAGCGGAAAGGGTGCGAAGTGTGTATCCCATTGAATAAGGTTCATCCAAGTCAAGCATGGATATATTCTGGCTGTTATATGCAGCATCTATCCATTCGATAATCCGGTCATCATATTTCCGAGCTATAGACTTTATATCATCGTACGACAACAAATCTTCATTCCACACCAGATTGTTGATTATGGCAGTTGCTATCACGCACGACCCTACACAGCGAGGATCATAATGAGTTAGTTTGCAAATTGCAATAGCTTGTTCTTCGATATCACTTGTTGCCAATCCGACTACTGATGTTCTCATCAATGCGCCATTTGCCGCACTTTTCTGGCGAGATATATTCCACCACAGCTTTGAACACATTTCAGGCTGTTCAACATAGTCGCCCATGCACAATACATTATTGGTATGTTTTCCAATTCCCAAAGGGTCTCCATTAAACCAATCCTTAAAATTGGAGGCAACTCGACGAACATTGAATTTTCCATTCTCAAATCCATCAAGTATGCACAACATCATATCCGTGTCATCTGTCCACGACCCTTTTGCCCATCGGCTTCTATGCACGTCTTTAATAATCTGACTGTAATACCTCAGCCCATCGGGATAATGCTTGATTACTCCATTTTTGTCCATAAATTCAGAACCGAGACCAAGAGCATCTCCAATGGCCTGACCAAACAAACATCCAAGCATTCTATCTTTCAGATTGCTATTTTTCATTGCCAATATCATTAGTGTTCTGTTAAAATCGAGAGCTGCTATGAAACGGCAATAACGTATTTCACGAAAAGACAAAGGGAGCCGATCAGCAACGCCAACAGTGCCAGTCCTCGCGGCTTGCGCCTCAACGCCTTGATTGCAACAATGAAACACAATGCGAGGTACGGCCATCCGACATACGGGATGCCAACCAGAACAAAACCGAGCACCGACAGGTAAATCGCCGACTTCGCCGTCGTGTTGACACATTGGCTTTCACCGCCGCGCTCAACGGTTATTTTCACATGGTATTCTTCCATCACAAAACATTTTTATTGTTTATCTGCTCTCTATATTTAGCCTCGTCAAATGTGTAGAGCATAGCCGGACGCCCGCTGCCGCGCGGCGCGCGCGCTGCCAACACCGGCATTTTTTTGCAACAATACTCATTAAGAATATCGAACGCTTCGTAGTTTCGCCGCCCCACACCATCTGTAGCCACAATGTAGCCCATGGCGGTCATCTTCTTGTAAAAGTTTCGACGGTCGAACTTCTGCCCGAGCACCGCCTCGTAGATGGTCTGCACCTGTGTCATCGTAAACTCTTTGTTGAGCAAACGGAATGCCAACGGCTCATAAGTGATTTTCCACCGCAGTTTGTCGAGTGCCACACGTACAATCTCGCTATGGTCGAATGCCAAATCAGGCAACATATCCACCGGAAACCACTGTGCCTTGGCGGCATCGTCACCGGCTATGACCTCATAGCCTTCCTGACGCACAAATGCAAGAAACGCCACCGTGACCACACGCTCGCGAGGGTCGCGGTCCACACGGCTGAATGCCTGCAGCTGCTCGATATAGATATCCATCACTCCTGTTTCCTCGCGCAACTCGCGCAATGCTCCTTCTTCCAGCGTCTCGTCAATTCTCACAAAGCCGCCCGGCAAAGCCCATTTGCCTTTATACGGCTTCAACCCTCGCTCTACAAGCAACAGATTCAGCCCAGAGCCGTCGAATCCGAACACAACGCAGTCGGTGGTCAAAGCCGGATGTGGATATTCATAACTGTACATTTTCTACCCCTTATTTTTCAACAATACAAATTTAAGCCTATTTTCCGACAAAAACGCACGTTTGTGTTATGGATACGCAAACAAAAGTTAAAAACGAGTATGTTTGCGTATTTTTTACGCATTAAATTTTGTTGTTTGTTTCTTCGTCTTTATATTTGCGTCAAAATTACACAACCAAGCATTATTAACTACTAAACACATCAAAATCATGGCACAATTTAAAGTACACAATCTCATCATCGTCGACGCATCGGGATCAATGACGTCAATCTACGAACAAGCGCTTGCCGGTATCAACGAAACGCTGTCAACCATCCGCGAGGAAGCCAAAAAAAAGCGACAAAATCGAGCAGTCGGTCACCGTGCTCTCCTTCGCCAGCGGCGGAGAGCCTCTGCAATATGCCTACCGCAACACCATTGCCGAGCAGACATCGCCTCTCACCCCCAACGACTACACGCTCCGCGGAATGACTGCCCTATACGATGCCATAGGCACATCGGTCACCGACCTTGAAAGAAACAAAGGCAAGGAAGACAAGGTGCTTGTAACAATCATCACCGACGGCTATGAAAACGACTCCATCGAGTGGGACGGCGCATCGGTGAAGAAACTGATTGACCGCCTGTGCAAAAAGGGCTGGGTGTTCACCTACATCGGTGCAAACCAGGATGCAGCGCTTGAGGCTGGAAAGATTGGAGTGAAAAACAGTTTGACGTTTGAAGCATCAATTGAAGGCACCGTCAATATGTTCGCTTTCGAGAAGCAGTCGCGCCAAAGATGGAACAAGCGAGTGCGCCTCAATGAAAACGACATTCAGAATGACTACTTCTCCGACGACGACAAATGATAATAGAAAAGGCTGGATTCCAATCGGAATCCAGCCTTTTTTAATTCAATCAAGCGTCCCTGACTATCTAACAATCTTGACAGTCTTGATGCCGCCGTCGGCCACTACATTAACGAAATAAACGCCGCCTGCCAGATTGCCCGTGGCAACCATTGCTGCCTGTCCGGCAGGTGTTGCCGAAGCAACCATCGCACCGGATGCATTGTAGACATTTACCGAGCGGATATTGCCGTCGGCTTTCACCGACACAACATCGCCGAGCGAGCGCACAACGATGCCGCCATCGGCGGATTTCAAAGTCTCGACAGATGAGAAGTCGTGGAGCACAGCCTTGCGTACTGCCGTGTTGTCGAATTTGACAAACTGCATCTGGTTGAAGTAGATTTCTCCCTTCCACGCCTGTTCCGGAGCTTTCTCGTGTTTCAAGAAGAAGCTGTCGAAACGCCATTTGTCGGCGATTTCATCGGTGCCGGTGAAATGCTGGTACTCATCGCTTGCCAGGTTCCATGACACGAGATGCCATCCGCGATAGTTGATCGGCTTCAAGTTGTACTTGATGCCGCCGTTCTTGTTGTTTGTGCGCACACGCAACGCAGCGCTGACGCTGTTGTTTGAGCCGTCGCCATAGAGCCAGAACGTAAGCACGCCGTCTTTGGTTGTGCCGTCGATGTTCTGCGAAGAGTGATACTCACGGATTTGCCATACACCTGCAGCGAAATCAGGATCGAAATCATACTTCAGGCATGCGCTGTTAGGACTTTCCGGACGCACACCGATGTTGGCGCGCGTAAACGAGTTGGCTTCCTGTGTCAAGCCCGATGATGAGCCTGAGCCGTCAGGCGCCCAGAATCCCGTCACGTTGTCGAGCGGAAGCAGGTCGGTCGACTCAACGACAGGGCGGTACTCCGACAGGAAGCGGAATCTGAACTCTTCGGTCAAGTTGCCCGACAAGTCGGCAAGACCCGGTTTCACTGTAACAAGGAAGCACTTGTCGAGAGGGAGGTCTTCGCTGAAGAAATATTGCAGCACCGAAGCGCCGTTTACAACCGAATGAGTCAGTGTGCCAGCATAAGTGTTGCCTTCAGGGTCAATCACCGTCATGCAGTCGGCGTTCTTGTCCTCGTTCCAGTCGATAATCTCATCATACTCCACTCTTACCACCGGACGCAGCGTGTATGCCACATCGCCGTCGATGGCAGGGTCGGTAGAAACCACCTGCGCAGGTGTAGTGTCTGCCTCTTTCATTGTGATTGAGAGCGTATAGTCGTCGCCGCCATTGCCGTCGCCATTGCCGTCAAACGGCTGGTTTGTCTGAGAGTTCTTGGCAACGCTGCCGTCAATCTTGATGTTGTAGGTCTTCAACGGGACGAGTTTTGAAACGTCGACGCTGAGCGTATAGTCGTTTATCCATGTCAATGTCACTTCGCCGTCGTTGTCGATAGAGAATGCCTTTTCGACCGACTCTTTGTCCATCTTGCGCGAGAACGTGATGACGATAGGGTCAACAAGGCTGACTGCCTTTGTGTCTTCCACCGAAATCGACGCCACTTTCGCAGGTGCGTTGGATGTCATCGTGATGTCGAGCCATGTAACGTTGTCGTTTGACTGTCCGGCTGGATTCGACTTTATCACAACGGTTTTTGTCACTGGCTCATATCCGGTTGCCGTAAATTCCACCGAGACAGCATCGCCGGCTTTAAGTCCCTCAAACAGATAGAATCCGTTATGGATAAGGTCGGGGTTGTTGGTGTATTTCTTAAATGTCGACTCCCATGTGTCAGTAACATACGTCTTGTCGCCCACCTTTACAGTCACTCCGTCGATAGGCACATCGTTTTCTGAGTTTTTGATGATACCGGCAAGGAATGTCTGCTCTGGATTGGCCATGTTGCGGAACTTCAATATCGACTGGAATGCGGCGAAAGCCTCCAGACGCTTATAGTCGGCATTGATGTTCAACTGCTGCTGAGAGGCGATTGTGTGGTAGCCGCCCTCGCTGAGCAGCGAAGCCATATTTGTGCGGCGGTTGACCGACAAATAAGGATATTGGTTGGCGTGGGTCTCAGGAGCACGGTCGTAATAGCAACGGTCGTACCAGTTGCCGCGTGTCGTGATGCGCATCACGCCTGTAAGGTTCGGGTTGAGAATCTCTCCGAAAGCCTTACCGCCGTTAGGCGTTTTCTCTATTTCTTTGCCATCCTTGCGCCATCCTCCGAAGAGAGTGACGGTTGTGTTTTTGTCGGAAGAAGCGTCAGAGTGGATAGCATAGAAGAAGTCGGCGCCCCAGGCATTCGCCATGTCGGAACGTTCCTCAAGTCCTACAATGTCGACCTCGTTGTTGCGGCAAAGTTTCAGATTTTCTGCCGGCATATCGGTATATTCCGTCAGATATCCCTTGATATACTGTGCCACGCTAAACACCTTCTGCGCCTCGGAATAGCCCCACAAGCCACGGTTTTCAGTTGCGGAGTGTCCCGGGTCGAGAAACAGTTTGAAATCGCCCCAGCCTGTTGATTTCTGAGCATAAGTTGTAGCAGCCGGGAATGCCGTCATCAATGCGGCGGCAGCGATTGCCATTTTTGTAATATTGTTCTTTTTCATCGATTATCAGTATTTTAGGGTAATTTCATAGATGCAAGCATCTTTTGCGTTCTCAAAAGCAACCCGTTTACCATCGCGTGTCACGGCTGGCGTCAACGGAATCATATCGGTGTTGGCGGTCAGAAGGACTGCCTTGCCTGTGGCAACATCGACAGCGTAGATGTCGGAGCCCGTAAAACTTTCGCCATTATCGGTGACAACGGTGTAGATCAGCGAATTGTCGGGCAGCCATGCCGGATGAGAGCCCTTGCACAGGTAAGCCACGCCGCTGCCGTCGGAATTGCATGTGAAGATGCCTTTGCCCGGAACTTGGAAAGCCACCTGCTTGCCGTCGTGCGACAATGCCGGATTGATGATTATCGCTCCTGAGAATTCTTTCAACGAAGCCACTTTGTCGGCCACACCTGCCGGGTCATTGACCATCATTGTGTAGACATCGGCAGCTGTCGCGGATGTGCGCTTGAGGCTGCGTGTGTTGACGCTCGATGCGCCACGCTCGCCTGAAATCATCACGCGCTCGGCGTCATTCCACAACGGTGTTCCTGTAAGTTCGCGCGTCTTGCCAACCAACGTGGTCTCTGCGCCGTCGGCGGCATTCCACACCTTAACTTCGTGGAAAACACGATTGTCGGACACCACATTGGTTCTGCCGAGCAGTTTTGTGCCGTCGGCACTCCATTGCATCTTGTAGCCGGCACCTGAACAGCAGGTCACCTGACGTAGATTGCTGCCGTCGGCATCAGCAACCCAGATGCCGTCATAATTGTCGGAAGTTACTGCAATCTTGTCGCCGCTTGGCGACCACACAGGTGCCATCAGTCCTTGAGAAGACTTGATGAGCAACGTTGGCTCGCTTGCACTGCGTGGCTGCGCCATTGCCGCCACCCCGAGCATGCTCAAAGCCAATGTAAGAAATGTTTGCTTTGTCATAGATTTTAAGTTTTATGTTAGGGTTAAAAATATCCGTGTTGGTTTGCACTGCCAAAATTACAAAGTTTTCACGGCACCGCAAATTTTAGGCAGACAAAAAAAACAAACAGCGTATTCCAACGGGGGTTTCAACATTTTTTTTGTAACTTTGTTATGTCGTTTTCGACACAATTCTGCAACAATCATCACCACATCCAAACAAGTCATTAAAACTATCATTATCTACAATTTTTCATCTATGAATAAGAAAGAACAGACAATCTCTTTTTTGTGGCAGCACCTATGGCTGCTTGTATCTTTGTTTATAATGACTCTCGGTGTCGCCGTATGCGTAAAGAGCGAGTTGGGATCAAGCATAATCTCCACTCTGCCTTACGTTTTCGAGACTGCCGGCAAACGTGGACTTGGAGTTCCGTCGCTGACAATCGGACAATACACTTACATAATGAACGCCATACTGGTGGCCGGACAGATTGCCGTGCTGCGCCGCCGCTTCGAACCGGTTCAGTTGTTCCAGCTGCTGGTGGGATTCGTTTTCGGATCACTCATCGACTTGAATATGGCTCTCACATCGTGGCTTCTGCCCGACGACATAACGGAGCAAGCACTGGCGCAGATTGCGGGATGCACCGTCCTGGGCATCGGCATCGCCCTTGAGGTGAGATGCGGCTCGGTGACAATGCCTGGCGAGGGTTTCCCGGTGGCGGTAAGCTGCGTGACAGGCATCGACTTCCCGAAAATAAAGATTGTTGTTGACTGCTCGCTGGTGGTTCTCGCCGTGGCTTTCTGCTATGTGTTTTTCGGAGCATGGCAATGGTATATCGTTGGTGTGGGCACTTTGTTCGCCATGCTCTATGTGGGAATCGTTGTGAAAATAGCAGGCAGGCATATGGCTTGGTTTGACAAAATCCTTAATTACCGACCTGGATTCCGACGTTATGTGTACGGTCTGGCGAAACTTATTTTCAGACAGAAACAATGATGGAATTTAACGACATAATCAGAAACGCCGCCTCGTTGCCGACGACTGAGATTGCCGCCGACGTCAACAAGGCGTTGACCGCCAACGGTTGCTTGGTTTTGACCGCGCCTCCGGGAGCGGGAAAGTCCACTCTTCTGCCACTTACCGTCATGGCTGGATTCCTGCCCTCCGACGGCAAGATTCTCATGCTCGAACCCAGGCGTCTCGCTGCCAGGCAAGTAGCTGAGCGCATGGCGGATATGTTGTCGGAGCACACGGGAGGCTCGATTGGCTACCGGGTGCGCTTTGAAAACCGTGTGTCAGAGTCCACCCGCATCGAAGTGATAACAGAAGGAATTCTGACGCGTATGCTCATCGCCGACCCTTTGCTCGAAGGGGTGTCGGTTGTAATCTTCGATGAGTTCCACGAACGCAGCATCAATTCCGACTTGGCATTCGCCCTGACGCGCCAATGCCAGCAGATTCTGCGTCCCGACCTGAAAATTGTCATCATGTCGGCTACAATCGACACGTCGTCTATCTGCACAAGCCTCAACGCTCCTCTCATCGAATGCCAGGGCAAGATGTTTCCTGTGGAGACACGTTATGCGACGACCGACATTTCGCCCGCCGACATCCCGACGGCAGTCGCGTCGGCGATAAACAAGGCTCACAGCCTGCACGAGGGCGACATTCTCGCTTTTCTGCCCGGACAAGCCGACATTGCGCAATGCGAGCGGCTGCTTGCCGACAAACTGTCGCCGACTGCCGTATTCCCTCTCTACGGCAATCTGTCGCCGGAGCAGCAAAGGCGGGCGGTGGCGCCATCGGGCAAAGGCGAGCGCAAGATAGTGCTTGCAACGCCTGTCGCAGAGACATCGATTACGATTGAAGGCGTACGCATTGTGGTCGACTCGGGATATTGCCGGCAATTGGTCTACAATCCCCGGTCGGGACTTAGCCACCTTGAGACGGTGCGCATAAGCCTTGACATGGCGACGCAGCGGTCGGGACGAGCCGGACGCGTGGCTCCTGGAGTCTGCTACAGACTGTGGACAAAGGCCTCGGAGCATCGCATGAACGAGCGCCGTCGACCTGAGATTTCTGATGCCGACCTTGCGCCTACACTACTCGACATTGCGGCTTTCGGCGAAAGCGACGCAGAGGCGTTGCCATGGCTGACAACACCTCAGCCATCAGCCGTTGCGCAAGCCCGGAAACTGCTGACAACGCTTGGTGCCGTCGACAACCAGAACCGCATAACAAGCCTCGGCAGGCAGATGTCGAAACTGCCGTGCCATCCGCATATTTCAAAAATGATGGTGCGCGCCGAATCGCCTGCGCAGAAAAGTCTCGCCTGCGACATTGCCGCCATACTGGAGGAGAAGGATCCTCTGACCGACGACACTTCCGCCGACCTATGCCTGCGCATCAGCCTGCTCCGGACGGCGCGGCGACAGCACAGACTCGGCAGATGGTCGCGCATAGCGCAGATTGCCGAGGAATATCGAAATATGATCAAAGCCACAGAATGCAACGACGATATATGCCCGGAGGATGCCGGCTGCCTTGTGGCGACGGCATATCCTGAACGGGTGGCTAAAGCCATTGACAGCATCGGGCACTTCCGTCTGGCTTCGGGCGTCGACGTGCAGATTGACAACGGTAGCAATCTTGCTTCCTACGACTGGCTGGCGGTGGCTGCCCTCAACGCTTCCGAAAAATGCGGAAGGGTGTTTCTCGCCGCACCGTTGCGGCCAGAGGACATCGAGACACGACAACGCGAACGGATTTTCTGGGATTCAAAAAACGGCGGTGTGGCGATGCTGCGCGAACGCACAATCGGGGTGCTGACTGTCGACAGCCAGCCTCTGCACAATGCCGACAAAAGCGCTGTTGTCTCGACGGTCTGCGAGGCTGTGCAGAAAGAAGGACTCGGACTGCTCGACTGGAGCGACGACGTTGCCAGGCTTCAAAAGCGTGTGGACGCGGTGGCGGAATGGCATCCGGAAATGGCTCTACCCGACCTGTCTACGGAACACGTCCTGTCGACAGCTTCTGAATGGCTGCCGTTCTACATTGAGCAGAACGGAAAAGTGCTGACAACGGCAGCCGAGCTGAAAAAGATAAATCTGCACGATGCTTTGTGGGCTCTCATCCCCTACGACATGCAGCAAGAGGTAGACAGACTCGCCCCATCGCACATCACTGTGCCTTCAGGCAGCAGAATCCGTGTGGACTACCGCAAAGCCGCCGAAGCACCGGTGCTGAGCGTACGCCTGCAGGAATGCTTCGGGATGCTCCACACGCCCTGTGTCGACGGAGGAAAACGCACCGTGCTTATGGAACTCCTGTCGCCTGGATTCAAGCCCGTGCAGCTGACCCAGGACATGGACAGCTTCTGGAGCAATGCCTATTTTGAGGTGCGCAAAGAGCTGAAGCGACGTTACCCAAAGCACTATTGGCCAGAAAATCCTCTCGACGCAGAAGCCGTAAGGGGCGTGAAGCGGAAATAACATGGCATAAGAATCTCACAATTTATTATATGGATATGTTTATAATACCTCTCATTTTCATTGTCGGTTCAATTAAAATATATAATTTTACAGAACAAACATTATCGTCTTTTACGCAATATGAGAATCATCATTTCTCTTCTAATTTCAATTATTTGCAGTGCTGTATCTTTTGCACAACAGCAAGCCGTTGGATTATATATGATAAATGGAGACACGGAAACGGCAATGACTCCAATCAAATATAAGAATATAAAAATATCGGGAACGTTCAGCAAGACTGCACGATTAGTGTTTGCTGATGATAAAAGCCAAAACCGATTTACAGGAACTGCAAAATTCAAATTCGTCTTTGGCGCAGTCGACGCACATCACTCGATGACACATTATATGTTTGCGCCGATGTATTCCGTCAACGACTTTGGCATTGCTCAATTTGAGGTAAAAATACTAAAAGATATCTTGCAACGGTCAAAATCAAACCTTTTGGCACATCATCAACAGGCGTAAAAGAGTCTGACCGAGCCAAAACAACAACCCAAGAACTTGAAAAGGGAGTTTATATAATGGAAATCACCGCTGAACCCGGAGAATATTGCATAATCTTCAACTCTATGGGAACAGGCGGCTACAGCGGGACATTCGATTTTGGCATTGACTAAAATCGCTGTCTTTTCGGAAGAAAAAACAAGCAAGCTCTTTTTTCTTCTCTCAATTTGCACTATCTTTGTAAACGCAAAAACGAGGAGTGATGCTCGAGTGGCTGAAGAGGCACGCCTGGAAAGCGTGTATACGCCAAAAGCGTATCGCGAGTTCGAATCTCGCTCACTCCGCCCAAGCAAAATCCGATAAAACGGAACAAACGCGAAACCGCTGATTTGCAGACCAAAAGGAGCAAGTCGGCGGTTTTCCATTTCATTTGATTCCGTTTTGTTATATGAAAAATAGTACATAAATTTGCAGATGTGTACTGACCAAAAAAAATGTGTACAAAAAATGGAGATAAAACATAGTATATCATTCTTCCTCCAAAAGGTCTACAGCAGGACAGGCAACGGAGAGGGGCAGATAAGGCTCCGCGTCCGGTGGAACGGGAACACCTACCAGGCGAACAGCGGCTACACCATCCAGCCGGAGAGATGGGAAAACGGGAGATGCAAGCGGAACGCGTTCAACAGCCGTGGAGTGTCAGCCGCAGACATCAACAGGCAGCTCGCCGCCCTGGAGGGCATAGTGGAGGACATCTTCAAAGCGTTCGAGGTAGCGGACACCGTTCCGTCGTTGGATGTATTCAAGGCAGAGTTCGCCAAGCGGACAGGGAAAGGCGGCAGTGTGAAGGACTGCGGAAACTTTGAGAAGGCTCTGCTTGACTTCGTTGTGTCGCAGGAGCGCACTCACTCGTGGGCGCCGGGGACGGTGGTCAAATTCGGAACTCTGCGCCGGCACATCCGCAGTATGCGGGGAGAAATGAGGATGAAAGACTTCAACAAGAAGTTTTACGAGGAATATATCTCCTACCTGCTGCGCCGCGGTCTGAAGAACACCTACATAATGAAATTCTGGAAGATACTCACTTGGTTTCTACGCTGGGCAGACAAGAACGGGCTGCTCGACGACAAAAGCTATCTCGACTTCACTCCGAGGCTGAAGACGGTGCGGGACAAGGAAGTGGTGTATCTGACGTGGGACGAACTGATGAAAGTCTACGGGTGTGAGTTTCCGCGTGGGAAGGATTACCTTGCCAGGGTAAGGGATGTGTTCTGCTTCCAATGCTTCACTTCTCTGCGGTATTCGGACGTGGCGAAACTGAAACGCTCCGACATCGTAGACGGAGTGATAAAGGTGGTGACAAAGAAGACGGGCGACACCATCAGCATAGAGCTGAACAAGTATTCCTCCGCCATATTGGAAAAATACAAGGATGAAGAGAAGCCTCTGCCGGTGGTCAGCAACCAAAGGATGAACGTCTGGCTGAAGGAGGTATGCTATGTAGCAGGGATAGACACGCCGGTAACGGAGGTGTACTACCGCGGCTCCGAACGAGTGGAGGAAACACGACCCAAATATGAATGCGTGGCATCCCATACCGGACGGCGCACATTCATCTGCAACGCGCTGACGATGGGCATACCGCCGTCGTTGGTGATGGAGTGGACGGGGCACAGCGACTACAAGGCAATGAAGCCCTACATCAAGATCGCCGACAAGGAGAAGGCGCGGGCGATGAAACTGTTCGACGAGCGGTAAAGAAAAAGGCTTCCGGGTGTCGGAAGCCTTTCTTTCTGTGGTTAATCGTCTACAACAAACATTTGAGAATCGATGAATATCGCGACTTTATCCTTGTCATAATCCTTGTAATACATGTGCGCTCCGTTATATCGCCCAGAGCCACCTCCATTCTTGGTCATTCGCAGTTCCGTATAACCCTTCTTCTTTTTCAAAGAATAAGACCCTCTTTCTTCCGTATTCTTGTACGGGTTGTAAAAGTCTACTCTCTTGAATTTGTAGTTTTCATGGTCTACAAATGTGAGTTTACAGGTTTTATCATTGTCCAGGTCACTGTAAAAAATAGTTTTCCCCACGACATCCGAATATTCCACAGCGACTCCTTTATATCCCAAATCATCGTCATCTCCGCCGCAGGCGGTCATTGTCAGGATGCACAGCAGCATCCACAAAGTCATTTTCAGTTGTTTCATTTTTGTTTGTATTTTAGATTTTGTATTTCTTATGTTTCACAAGCCATTTCCGTCGGAAATAAAGGAAGAAAAGCACGGCACCAAGCGCAAGCACGAACCATCTCGCCGGGGTAAGGAGCGTGCCGAAGCCGAACAGCTTCTCGTATTCGATACAGGCGTTGACCAAAAAGTTGTAGCCGCAGAACGCCCGATGAATCCAGCAAAAGCCGAAAGCCACGGAGAGAACCACCATAAGTGCGAACACAAGCAGCGCACTCCGCGCGATTACGGAGGCGACCGACCACACATAACCCATAAGGAGTACCGCCGTGTGGCACATCATCAATCCGGCACCGACTGGAGGAGCGAACTGCACCATCAGCTTTGCGAGGTGGACGCTCCTGCAGATGTGCAGTGATTTTCAAAATCCGCTCATCCATCCTTTTCATCTTTCGGAAAAACCTTTTCATAATCAATATCAATTTTTAGTCTGCATTCCTTTGTATCAGGGAACGGAGGAACTTGATTTCTTCGTTCTTCTCCTCAATACTCTTCCTGAGCATCTCGTTTTCCTTGACAATGGCGGAATTCGTCATCGTCTGCGTGTTGTGGCTGGAGTTGTCGCCGATGCGCTGCACACGCCCCGTCTCCTCCGCTATCTCCCGTTCGAGCTGTTCGTCGGGGACACCACAGCACTCATCGCCTACACCGCGCAGAAGCCATTCTGCGGAAACGTTCTTAAACCTATGCAAGAAAGCCTTGATTGTATCCACAGAAACCCTTGCATCTCCATTCAACTGTCTATTCAGGGTTGTTTGTCCTATTCCTACTTCTTTACTAAAAGCAGCAACTGACAATTTATTTTCATTCAATGTTGCATTAATCCTTTCTCTTACAGGCTCTTTCACAATATTCTTATTTAGAATGATTATAAATAACACTTTTTTCGCATATTTTTCTATGCGAGATTTGCTTTTTTAGCACTTTTAGCCTATCTTTGCAATGTGTTTAAGCCGAAACTGCTACCAAACACAAAAATTACAGTGCAAAAGTACTAATAATAAATAATATAGCAATGAAAATTATAAAAAAAATCAACGTGACCGAGACCCTGAAGGCTCTACAGGTGGGCGAAGAGATGGTTTTTCCTTATAGGCAGACATCATCCAGCACCGTGCGTGCGGCAGCCTACGCCATCAATGTCCGGGGCGAAGCGAAGTATAAGGTGTGGCAAGTGAACCACGAGTTGGCAACACACGCAATCAGACTGAAATGAACGAGGAACTATTGGAGATGCTCCGACCATTCGCCAAGATGGTCGCTGAAGAACTGGTAAAGGTAATGCCACAGCCAGCCACTCCAAGCGAACAGTACAGCGGCATTGACGGCATAGCCGCCATATTCAAGTGTGGTCGCACGAAGGCGCAGGCAATGAAGAACTCCGGCGTGCTTGACTCCGCAATCACAAGCACCGGCAAAAAATTCATTGTCGACAAGCAGAAAGCACTGGCGGCGATGCAAGCAAAGAACAGAAAACTCCATAAATACAACTAAAATGCAAACAGAACTGACACAAGTCCGACTGAGCGAAGCGCAAATCGCGCAAATCGCAAAAGAGTTCAAACAAGAGGTGGACGAGTCCTATTCGGATGCCTTCTCCTACCCATACGAAAAATGGGAGTTTTGGACAGAGATAAACGGCTTAGTCATCTCCGTATTCTACAATATGTGGGCTGAGAACAGGCATTACCACGCGGCGACCTACACAGAGCCGGAGTATGGAGAGGACGCCTATGGAATCAGCATCGTTGACATTACCGCCTGCGATGGTGAGTTGGGCGACGTGGAGATAGAGAATGAAGGTGACTTGGACGAAGCCATCAACGGATATACCAACACTTGTGAATGGTCATAGATATGGAAGAAGATGTAAGAAGCATATACCGCCCTTCTATATGGGCGAAGCGGCTCGAAGCCTACAAAGCCGCTGAAGCGGCTCTCCGAGAGAGCACGCCGAAAGTGAGAGAAGCAGACGAGGCTGCCGCCAAAGCCTTGATTGAATGGGCGGACGAGTATGAGGAGAATGTCAGAATCCTCGAAAGCCGCAAGCCTATAAGAATCAAGTGTGAATCGCTGAACGATGCTATCCGACAGTGCAAGGAAGCGATAGCACAAGCCGAACAAGATGCCGAACAAGATGCGGAGGTCACTACTAAGGTGACAGGCGTAGACGGTAAGACCTACGACTTGTTGGTCGAGTGCAACCGCTACATCTCCGGCGAGTGGGCAATCTCGCCGATATTGGACGGTCCCACATATACGCACCTTCTTCAAGAAGCTCAGTTCTTCTGTGATATGGTTGGACACGAATGCTCCGACGCATTCATCTACGAATAAGGCAGTATGGTACACGGATGGGTTCGAGTCCCATCCTGCCTACAAAGAGTACATTGACGTATTGACTACAAGCATAACGACCGCAACGAGTCGCACACAATAAGCATTCCAGCCGAGTGTGTGAGTTGGCGTTGCGGATGTGGTCAGCACCGACTATGAACAGGTGCTGGGGCTACGCGGCGAGCCTATGACGCCGCAGTGTATAACAACCAACCAACGAGCAGCACTCCTTACAGAGCATTTGACTGCTCACTCTATATATTCCGAGCGGTGGCATGGTGCCGAGGGAGGTTCGAGTCCTCCCACCGCTCCTATTCTTTTTAGTTAATAAGCATTTCCCTCCGAACCCGTGAGGGCGCAGGAGGTACAAGGCAGAGCGCGGTGGTTCCGCAATCCATTTATTTAGAGTATGATTGAGTTTAGTAATTTAGTTTATTTGTTTTTCTAAGCAGGTTCGATTTCTGCCTCTGCCACACACCTCTTTTAATGATTGTATTTTATCACCTCCCCGTCCGCGAGGATATGGGAGGCAACACGGCTCGCACTGGCAGGCTTCGGTCGTCAATTATTAACAACTTCTTATCCAATTCTCTACGACCGGGGCGAGGTTCGATTCCTCCGAGCCGACTACTACTTTCGATTCATTATTGACAATGTTTTTTTCAGGGAGGCGGTCTGTGAGGATAGTCTCCTTTTTATCAGACAATTAAAAAAACTAAATATATGAAGAAACTAATCATCTACCTGCTGATGACCGTGTGGATGGGAGTCAGCATCGTCCTCCTCTGCAACGAGGACGAGAGTGCGGCACTATTGCCGTTCGCTCTCATCAAGGCTGGGGCGTTGGCATCGTTCCTCGCCTCCACGAAAGTGCTTTGTATACTGACAAATAAAAAACTTATATAGATATGGCAGACAAGACATTTATCGAGCGTGTGATTGCGGTGCAGTCCCAGCTCAAAGCACCGAAGAATCAACGGAACGACTTCGGCGGCTTCAATTACCGCAGTTGCGAGGACATCCTCGAGGCGGTTAAGCCTCTCCTCAAAGCCGAGGGGCTGTGTCTAACCATCACCGATGATATTGTGATGCTTGGAGACAGATACTATGTCAAGGCGACCGCAACACTGACTGACGGAGAACGATCGCTGCCCAACCAGGCATTCGCTCGGGAGCCAGAAGAACGAGCGAAAATGGACGGAAGCCAAGTGACAGGTTCTGCTTCATCCTATGCGCGAAAATACGCGCTCAACGGCTTGTTTGCAATCGACGACACCAAAGACGCAGACGCTCTGAACAACGGCCAGGATGCCGCCAACGGCAAGGACTTCGACAAAGGCAAGGCGAAGGCGATAGCGGAGGCGAGGAAAGCTCCTGACTTAGCCGCTCTCAACGCTATCTACAAGAAGTATGAGACGAGATATGGCAAAGATACTGACTTCCTCAACGAGTGCACAACAAGAAAAAAGCAACTAAAACAAGGCTAATATGTTGAGATATTCAGATATAATATTTAACCCCGTCGGGCATACCTATACCGCGCCCGACGGGAGGGCGTTGCGGGGCATCACAGGTATGCTGTCCAAGCAACTATTTCCCGATGAATATGCAGATGTACCGAAGGCTATCCTTGACAACGCTGCCGACCGCGGAAGCAACATCCACGCACAGGTGGAGTTCTGCGATGACTTCGGCACGATCAACGACACTCCGGAGGTGGTCAACTACCAACGGCTCATCAAGGAGCGTGGATTGGAGCCGATAGAAAGCGAATACCTTGTCAGCGACAATGAGCATTTCGCTTCGTCCATCGACAAGGTATACAAGGTGAGCGACACGGAATATATCCTCGGAGACATTAAGACGTGCCGCGTCCGCAATGTGGACAAGGTACGTTGGCAACTGTCCATCTACGCCACATTCTTCGAGCGGCAGAACCCAGGCTGTAAGGTTGTCGGTCTGCTTGCTATCTGGCTCCGTGGTGACAAGGCTAAAATAACGGAGGTACAGCGCATTCCTGACGGCGTGATTGACTCTCTCCTCGCCGCCGAGGTGGAAGGACGGCAATTCATCAACCCTCTGCCGAGCGTCAACACGTTGCCCGACCGCTACAAGGCTATGGAGATGCAGATCCTCGACCTGCTCGCTAAGAAGAAAGAGATAGAGGAGCAGGTGAAGACGTTCTCCGAGCGGATGAAGGGCGAGATGGAGAAGGCTGGTGTGAAGAAGTGGGAAACCGACAATATGCGGCTCACCTACATCGACCCCACCACCAAAGAAACATTCGACTCCAAGAGATTCAAGGAGGAACATCCTGAATCCTACAAGGAATATACAAAGACAACAAAAGTAAAACCATCAATAAGAATCACAGCATTATGAGCAACTACACTGGATCAATCGACTTAACCAAAGTCCCGAAGAGATTTTTTAAGAAAGTTCTGTGCAAGGACGGTACAGAACACGTATTCCTCAATGTCGGTCTGTGGGAACGCAAAACGCCCTCCACATTCGGAGAGCGTACATACACCCATTCGATGAAGGTGAGCGTGCCGAAAGACCAGCAGGTGGAGGGCGAGAACCTCTACATCGGCGACTTCTCGGAGCTGAAGCCTTTGCCAAGCCAGCCGACCACGGAACAGATTGAGGCGGCTCCGTCTGCATCATCTGACGATCTTCCATTCTAACGGACTATGTTGTTCGACCTTTCCAATCCCTACGATTGTGAGCGTGCAAAGACACGCTTGCAGTCGTTGATTGACAAGCACTCGCCTTCTGTTGAACTGACCGAGAGGAAGCAGCGTAGCGACCCTCAGAACCGCTACCTGCACGTCTGTATCGGCATTGTGGCAATGGAGACGGGCAACACGATAGACTACGTGAAGCGGTATTACTTCAAGGCGCATTGCAACGCAGATTTGTTTGTCTCCGGACGTTACGACACCCGTCTGCAACAGAACGTGAGGACGCTGAAATCAAGCAGAGACTTGTCAACAGAGGATATGACAACGGCAATAGAACGCTTCAGAAACTGGGCGGCCACCGAAGGTTGGTACATCCCCACCCCGGAGGAAGAGTATATGATTAGACAGGCGGAAATTGAAATCAACAGAAGAAAGGAGTATCTATGACAAACCACGACATTATCATCGGCATCGACCCGGACGTGGAGGCAAGCGGTGTCGCAACACTCTGTCCCAAAACCAAAAGGGTAGAGGCAACCACAATGACGCTTCCCGCGCTGTTGGACTACCTCCGCAGAGTGCGCAACGAATATCCCACGTTGACGGTCGCTGTGGTGGTGGAGGCTTCTTGGACTACTGCCCACAACTTCCATTCACTGCCTTCCGACAGCAAGGCGGTGGCGGCTAAAAAAGGCTACCACGTGGGGCGCAACCATCAGATAGGCATCGACATTGCTGACATAGCGCGGCACTTCAGCCTTGATGTACGGCTTCAACCGCCTCTGCGCAAGATCTGGAAAGGAAAAGACCGCAAAATCACCCACGAGGAGATATGCGCCGTCACCGGCTATACCGCCAAGCGGAGCAACCAGGAGGAGCGTGACGCTATGCTTCTTGCGTGGACTTCAGCGAACCTCCCAATAAAAATCAAGAGGTATGATTGACGAAGAGAAACTATATGATACAATCAAGAGGATGCAGGAGGACTCCAACCCACCGCACCTCGTGCCGTTCATCGAAATCCACCGTGCGGTGCACGAGGAAACACTGAAGGCAATCAGACATCTGGTCACCACCGACAGAATCAGTTACCACAGGCTGCTCAACGACTATGCAGCCAAAATCAAATAGAAAGATGGCAAACAATAATAGATTCACCTTCCACGAGTCATGGCTCGACACAATCGAAACGCTTCCTCAGGAGGCACAGACAGATGCGCTGAAAGCATTGCTCAACTATGCGCTTAGAGGAATAATGCCTGCCGAGGACGATGCGGTCGGCAAACTCATTGTCGGACTGCTGTCGGCAACAATTGAGGCGGACAGACAACGGAGAGAAGGAGGAAGCAAGGGTGGAAGACCCAAAAAAACCTCCCAAAAACCTCCCAAAACCATAGGTTATGACATTGAAAACCTCCCAAAACCTATGGTTTCTGATTCTGAAACCTCCCAAAACCATAGGTTACAGAACTCAAAACCTATGGTTTCTGAAGGTTTTCCCGAAAAAGAAGAAACCCCTTCTTCCCCCACACCCCCTACTACCCCAGAAGAAAAAGCCCTTGAAGAGAAAGAAAACTACGACTACGTCGTAGCAAAAGAAAGAGAAAAACCGACATCGCCGACAGCAACGGAAATCATTCCTGTGTCGGAGATTGAGGACGTTTTGATGGGCGAGGATATGTGGGTGGAGGCTATGTGCTACAAGTACAACCTACCCCGTGACAGACTTGCCGTGCAGATTCACACCATCAAGCGTGGCTGGATTGAGCGAGGTCAGGACTACAAGACCATCCAAGACGCGAAGAGACACGCTGATTCGCTGCTAAACATCCGTAGAGCCAACGGAGAACTTGCCCAGCCGCCGGCGTGGAACGAGTTCCTCTACGACCTTATGGCTCCGCACATAGACGACCTCGGCTACGACGATGAGATTTTCGCGGCTTTCGGGCGGCACTATATGCAGGACGTAGGCAACGGCAAGCCTTTCTTCATCGGCATTCCACGCTTCGAGGAGGAGATTTTTGAGAGAATGAAGAACTTTAAGGAATCCTACAAACCACCAGAGAATGAACAGCCTGTGCAATCCGGAAGCGGAAGCCAATCTGCTTAGTGCCTGCGTCACCAACAGCGGTGAGTTCTTCCGTCTTGCCGATGTCCTTGACCCCGAGGTGTTCACCGTTCCTGAGAACCGCACGATATGGGAGGCGATGCTGTACATCCGCAACAACGGAGGCGATGCCGATATGATGGCGGTGACGGCACGGCTGATAACGGTGGACAAGGCGGCATTCCTCGCATTCTCCGAGCAGTGTGCTCGTCCCGTGACTTCCGCCATCGGGACGGACGAACTGTTGACAGACTTGCTTGTGAGGAGGCGCACGCTTGCCGCGATTATGGAGGCACAGCAGAAACTTATGCAGCCTCTGGAGCCTTCGGAGACAACCCTCCAGCGGCTCAACACGGAGATCGCCAACTGCCTTGTGTCGAACACCACGGAAATGGTGACGGCTGAGGATGCTTGCAACGAGGTGATGCGCAACGTGTTCGACAATCAGTCACGGATGCACAACGCACCGGAAATCCCCGTGGGACTTAAAGGGATAGACGAGCGCGGAGGACTGCACACAACAGACCTGACAATTATCGCCGGCGAGACATCTATGGGCAAGACTTCCCTTGCGCTGACGTTCGCCCTTAATGCCGCCACCGCGGGTGTCGGTGTGGGGGTGGTGACGCTGGAGATGTCGGTGATGCAGCTTGCGGCACGTATGGTGTCGGGCGATGCGCAGGTGTCTTCCTCGGACATTCTCTACAAGCGGCTCGGAGCGGACGATTACAACCGCGTGGGTGCCGCAGTGGAGAGGACTGGAACGCTGCCTATGTGGTTCAACCGAAAGGCGCAGAGCGTGGCGAAGATATGCGCCTGGATACGTCAGCTTGCCTACCGCAAGAAGGCGAAACTCTTTGTCATCGACTACCTCCAGCTTATCTCGATGGGCAAGATTGACAACCGTGTGCAGGAGATAGGCGACATCTGCGCCACGCTGAAGCGGCTCGCCGGTGAGATTGACGTGAGCATCATTCTGCTCTCCCAACTCAGCCGCGACCGCATGAACCCCTACCCTTCCCTCGCCCGTCTGCGTGGCTCCGGTGAGATTGAGTCGAATGCCGACAACGTGATATTCGTCTACCGCCCCGAGTACTACAAGACGGAGGGTAAGAACCTTGCCTACAAGGACAGGTTCGCCAACGTCAGCACCAACGGCACTGCGGAGATCATCGTCGCTAAAGGCAGAAACACGGGTACGACATCATTCATTGCTGCCTACGAGAAGCAATATACAAGATTCTCCGACCTTGCCGATATGCCAACGGCTACGATGGTGACGGCAAATCGTGAACAACTACCATTTTAACCAAAGAAATGAAAGAACAGATTCAAAAAGACAAACGTGTGAACAGCAGGTTCCTCACTGCGCTGCTCGTGGCGGAAGCGGCTCTCAGACCGATAGCCAACGACTGGGCGCATCTCGACGAAGGGGAACTCAACGACATCATCCGATGCCTGCACACCATCAACGACCTGCAAGGACAGGCAAGAGCGTATGAAGACTATCTCAACAAACAACTACAGACTGCTGATGCGGTGCGCGAGGGCGGTCGTGGAGATACCCCACGACAAGAACAACCTTCGCTTGATCAACCTTCAGCGTCAGGCGAAAATACTGCTGCGGAATGAGGAACGAAAACTACTACACTCCGGAGGAAGAGGCAATGGCTTTCAAGGCCAAGAGTGAGGCGGTGGACTATTTCTTCCGCGACGCCATAGCGCACTACTCCCCTGCCCAGAAAGCGATAGTGCAGATACTCGACATCCGATTCCCTCTTCACAAGGATGTCTACAAGGCACACATGCTATCCATTTCCGTCAGTGTCATTGCAAAGGATTTTTTGATGACGCAGAGGGATGTGAGAAGAATAATCAAGGCTTACGAACTCAATAAACTGTACTGATATGAACTACGATGTTATAGAGAACTCAAAGACTGACTTGAGATTGAGCCGCCGCAAGGCTCTTGAGTTGCTTCCTGTCCTGCGCAAGCGTGACGAGGGAGGGCGAATTGTCAGAATCGATCCAAGAACTATAAAAATCGTCAGAAACAGATGAAGATAACGAAGATTAGGGAGGTGAAGACTCCCACAAGAGGGACTGAATGCTCGGCAGGGCTGGACTTTTACGTACCCGCCGGAATAAGACTGTGTATGCTTCCGGGCGACGACGTACTGATACCAAGCAGAATCAAAGTGGAAGTGCCGCACGGATATGCGCTGATAGCGCACAACAGGTCTTCTATGGCTACGTCCACAAGGGCAATGAAATATGCAGGTCTGAAAGGCAACCCCAACTCCACACGTGGATGCGTGGTGGTCGGAGCGTGCGTTGTCGACGAGGACTATCAAGGCGAGATATACATCCATCTCATCAATGTCGGAAGATGCGCCGAGACGATCATCGCAGGAATGAAGGTGGTGCAGTTAGTGCTTACCCCCGTGAGCTATGAGGGTGTCGAGGTCGTGGATGAGGAAGAGTTGTTCAACCAAGCGTCCGAGCGAGGTAAAGGCGGTTTCGGAAGCACCAACGGAGACGAGCTATGATAATCAGAGTATTCGAGGCTTTCGCTGGATACGGCTCGCAGATGATGGCTCTGCGCCGAGTCGCACGGCGCCACGCTGGCGGTGCGGATTTCCAGCTTGTCGGATGGAGCGAGATTGACAATGACGCAATAGCCGCCCACAATGCCGTGTTCCCCGAGTATGCCGAATGCAACCACGGTGACATAAGCAAGGTCGATTGGGAGCGAGTGTCTGACTTTGACTTGTTCACCTACAGCTTCCCTTGTCAGGACATCAGCAATGCCGGACTTCAGCGAGGCTTGCAGGAAGGCAGTGGTTCGCGCTCATCATTGCTATGGGAGTGCAGGAGGGCGATAGAGACGAAGCGTCCGTCATTCCTTTTACTCGAGAACGTGGCGGCGTTGGCTTCCAAGAAGTTTATGCCCGACTTTCAGCGGTGGATTGACTACCTTGACGAGCAAGGCTACAGGACATTTTGGAAGAAAATCAACGCCAAGGACTTCGGTGTTCCGCAGAACCGTGTGAGGGTGTTCGCGTTAAGCATCCGCAAGGATGCGTCCGCCAAGTTTCCGCATTTGTTCCCAAGCGGCATCAAGTATGATTTTCCTCAGCCGTTCCCGTTGGAAAGACGGCTTCGTGACATCCTTGTCACATACCACGATGGTGAGATTGTCGATGATAGATATTACCTTAAAACTGACGTGATTCTTGGACGCTTGAAATGGAACGCCGAAACCACCACCAACCACAAGTTTGAGTACACCGAGGGGGGGGTATAGCGAAGACAATCCTGTCGGGCGGAATGAGGAACGACGACAATTACATCCAAGAAAAATAAACCGTGTCGGAAGGCTTTATCCGAAGAGTCAGATAAGCGGTATCGTCATCGGTACTGACGGAATCTCTCCGACGGTGATGGAGAACCACGGAAGTATTATAACTATAGCAGATGAAGAGAATGGAAACAGACAAGGTCATTGTAATCGAGAAGACGGGATATAGAAGCGAGGACATCATATCCAGCAACGGAGTTGCACGATGCATCCGCAACCACGGATATAGGGGGGGGTGGTCATCGTGGAAGACTGGATTCAAAACGAGATAAGAGATGAAGAAACAAGCAACAGGGGGCAAGCGGCTTCAGCGGATGCTCCCGAAAATTGATAGGGGGGGCTATGGATAGACACATACAACCAATGCGTCAACGACATAGCCGGAACTATCAAGGCGAGAGTGAATACCAATTGTATGTATTTCGTTAGTGAAGACATCAGTGATGAAGAGAACAGACAGAGTGATGACCGTGGAGAGCGGTCAACATCGGGCATATAGAACGTATAAGACGGAGGGCATCTCTCCTGCCATCACCACCCCATCGGGGGGAGGGCTTATTCCAAAAATAATCGAGATGAAAGAAGAACCTAAGATTGTGAGTTATTCACGCGCCGAGCCGTTCGTGGTGGCGTGCAGAGGAAGAGAGCCTAACGTATTGACTCCCAAGCGCACCGAAGAAGCCAAACTTCTGAGAAAGGATTATGAGAATCACAGAATTAACATACAAAGGAAATATATGCAACAGATGGAACCAAGAACAGACGGTGTGTCCAACACTATAACAAGCGTGCAGAAGGACAATATGCTGCTTGAACCTTTGCGCATCAAAGCCAACACAAGGGAAGGCTTTGCGGAGGTGGAGGAGTACGGTGCGGTCAACATCTCTCAGCCGTCATCCCGTACTCGCCGAGGGAGAGTACAGGGCAACAAGGGCGACATCATCGGCACTCTCCTCACGGGTGAGGAAAACGCAGTCTTGGGGCCGAAGGCGGAGGAGGTTCGCCGAGTAGCGGAGGAGGTTCGCCGTCAGCCTTGCGGCGTGTCGGTGGACAAGGACAACAATCTGCGCCCTTATAGGCAGGACAAAGCGAAAAGCGGTGTCGCAGAACTACAGACCGAGTTCTGCGATTCCGTGGGGTCAACCCTCACGTCCGCCAGACCTAACAACGTCTACGGCGACACGTTCCCATATCGCATCCGAAGGCTCGTTCCGCGCGAGTGTTTCCGTCTGATGGATGTCGACGATGAGGACTACGACAGAATCAAAAACTACGTCAAGGGTCACAGAAAGAACGGGAAGCCGATGTACATCTCGGAGTCCCAGCAGTACAAGCTCGCAGGCAACTCGATTGTGGTCGCCTGTATGGAACATATCTTCGAGCAATTGTTCTTCCCCTCTGGACGAGTGACAGAACCAAGACAACTGGACATTTTTGACATAATCTAACAAAACTAAAAGACAATGAATGTTTTAGAACAAAGACAGGCAGAGGCGGTGGTGAGCATCGCCAAGACATTGCGCTCCCCAGATTGGGAGCAGCGCAGGTATGAGATAGCAAAGGATATATTCGTGCATAGGATGACGCTTCCACAAGTGTATCAATCACCAACCGAGGAGGGTGATGCGGAGATTGCCGTTTATTGGGCGGATGTTCTGATTGACGCTCTAAGGAAAGGAGGCGAGAAATAAAGTTTCTGTAACTCTAATAAAAAATTTAAAAGACAATGAAAGAAGCAGAAAAAATCATCAACTGTAGTAAATATTGGCTTAATGAAGACAAGAAGAATCGTACAGCAGTGGTAATCTTGGCAAATAATAAAGAGGACGAGATGTGGGCTCATGCTGCGGGGATATCATACGCTATAGCGCGTCTCATCTATTTGATGATGCTCAAAGACAAAGGACTCGGTCACAACATATATGTGGCTGCTCGCCTCTATGCTCACAACCATATTGCAGCAAAAGAGCGTGACAAGATAAATGCAGTTATATCCGCTGACGCTGAAGCGCGCAAAAAACCGAAAGGAGGTGAGGAATGAGGTACAGAATACGACCGAGAATCTATGCGTGCTTCACGTACAGCGACCGAGTGCCAATAGTGCTGTCAATCATCACTACTTATGCAGTGCAGGTGAGAAAATTGTACGGCTGGGTGACTGTCAAGGAATACGACGAAGGCTCCGACTCTGACTTCGCCCTCAGCCAAGCGGAAGAACTTTTAGAACTTTTAAATCAATAGAAATAATGGAAAAGAAATACGAACTTACGGATGAAATATTGGAGGTTGGCGGACACGTCCTGCACCGCATCAAGGCTCTTAGGGACTTCGGAAATGTCAGGAAGGGCGACATTGGCGGATGGATAGAATACGAAGACAACCTATCGCACGATGATGATTGCTGGGTCTACGACAATGCAAAGATCTATGCCAATGCAAAGATCTATGCCGATGCAAAGGTCAATGGTTATGCGGAAGTCTACGGCAATGCGGAAGTTTTCGGCGATGCGGAAGTTTTCGGCGAAGCAAAGGTCTACGACGATGCTGAAATCTACAATAAAGCGACTGTCTACGGCAATGCGGAAGTCTACGACAATGCGGAAGTTTTCGGCGAAGCAAAGGTCTATGTCTATGCGAGAGTCTACAATAAAGCGACTGTCTACGGCAATGCGGAAGTCTACGACAATGCAAAGGTCTATGTCTATGCGAGAGTCTACGGCAATGCAAAGGTCTATGCCTATGCGGAAGTTTTAGGCGAAGCGACTGTCCGCGACAAAGCGATTATCCGCGACAAAGCGACTGTCTGCGGAGATGCGACTGTCTGCGGAGATGCTACTGTCTGCGGAGAAGCGGTAATTAAGAGTAAATCCGACTACATCGTGTTCAAGAATTGGTGGAGCAGCGGAAGATACTTCACTTGGACACGCTCGAACGATATGTGGAGTGTCGGATGCTTCTACGGCACGGGTGAAGAACTCATCAAGAAGGCTTATAACGACAGTGACGAGAGCGGTCGTGAGTATGAGAGAATTGTGAAATATGTAGAATCGATTAAACAAGAATTTAAATGAAAAAGTACATTATAAGAAACGCGGATGGAAGCGAACAGACTGTTATGCAAGCCGTCCACAATTCACGTAAAGAAGCTGGAAGAGAGTTGATGAGATACCTCAGCTACAACAATGAAAGTCGGGACGTTGACAATTATTTGTCACCGTTCGATTTCATCCTTGAAGAAGTTGATTCTAAATATGTAAACGAAATTATTACAGATTTTGATAAAGCAAGAGAACATCTCGGTCTCAAACCGAACTCAGAATTTGATGTCGTAAAGGTAAGGGAGTCAACATATGCCACCTGTATTTATGATGTCAAAAGACTTGTGACCGACATCAACCCCAAACATATCAAGGCACTAATTGCTCTAAACGAACTATTCACCATCGCAGAAGCATGGAACAAGGAAGATAACTTTATTCCTGATTTTAGCGACGCAAACCAACACAAGTATTTTCCTTGGTTCAAGTACGATGAGAATATTGCAAGATTCGTGCATGTGAGTGTAGATTACACTTGCAAGCGGTCTGCGCGTCTTGGCTCTCGGATTTGTTTCAAAACATTTGAACGTGCTGAGCAATTCGGCAAGCAATTCGTCGACCTTTATAACAAGATTTTTTTATAAAAAACTAAAGCAAAAGATGAAACTTATATCAGAAGAAAGATTAGCCGAACTGCTTAGAACAGAAGCTTATGCAACAGCTTTAGAGTATCATAATGTCGATGAATGGGACTATTATGAGGATGCTTTAAGTGAACCAATCTTTAACAATGAAACTTATTTGGAATATATTTCACAAAGCGATAGAGATATAACCAGAGATTTTCAATCGGTTTAAAGTATAAATTGTGTATTCAATGATAAAGCAATACAGAATGTGGCTCCTCCGCCAGCAGAGGCGGAGGGCGCAGAAAAGAAATGAAGAAGTGTGCGCAAGCCTGTCCGTCAGACTTATTGACGGATCGTTGTACATCGCCTACGGCTGCACGCTTATACACAAGTTTTCACTCGACAATTCAGTCGCTGAAGTTATTGACCAGATAAACGAAATAAGGAGGATGAATCTATGATATTGGTAAAAGTTGAGATAAATATAGAGGATGCGTTTGGCAGTCTGACATCAACAGAACAAATGGTTTTTGCCAAATATGTATTTGAAAATTTATCAGAGTTTAATCGCAAAATTTTATTGTCTTACATCGCGGCTAATTACCCCAATTCGATTCAATTCATTAAAGAGTATTAAGGAGGATGAATGTATGAAAAAAGAGATTAAGAGCGTGTTGACGAAGCTCGCAGGCGAAGCTTCTGAATTTCGCGAATGTTTCAAGAAGCCGTTTGTCTATGGCGAATGGATTGTCGCAACGGACGGATATTCGTTGATACGAGTTAAGAAGCAAGGAAACAACGGCGGCTACTCGCCACTAACTAAGCAACTTGATATTGATCACTGTTTTCCCTCTAAGACTTGCAACTGCTTGGTGGATATTGGACTTTTGCAAGAAAAACTGAAGAGCAAAAACTACACCTATTGGGGAGACCTTTTGACCGTTTGCGAAGAGTGTGGAGGTATTGGAAGGGTCAGGGGTACATACACTGACAGACTTGGAAATGATTATGAGATTACAGGAGTATGTCCAATATGTGGCGGATACAGTTTTTCTGAGCGAAAAGGCGTGGTTAAGATTGCCGACGCAATCGTCAAGCCGAAATATCTGCTCCTCTTGTGCGAGTTGGCACAAGCGACAGACGGAAGAGTTTTGTTGCTGAATAGAGGCGGTGGTGAGCGACAACGCTTATATTTCCAGATAGGAGAAGACATAGAGATGATTATAATGCAGGTGCATCCGTCGTCAGTTGCTCGGCAAGAAGAATTGTTGTTTGAATTTAAAATTGATTGAAGAAAATGGAACAGAAACAAGGAACGCCGATAATCGGCACACACAATTCAATGACTTATCTCCGACCGCAGAAGTGGTATGGGTGGTTTATGATTCCGTTCGCTCGGTGTCAGCGCAAGACAATCGAGCAGCAGTGGAACGATGGCGCACGATGCTTCGACTTGCGCATCCGCTTCACCAAGAAGGGCGAACCTTACTTTGCCCACGGACTTTACGAATGCACACACGAGGTCCAGCCTATCGATGTCTTGGTGCAGTTGGACAGACTGATGATCCGCTACAATCAACCTGCCTTTGTCCGTCTGATTCTCGAAGACCCAGACAAGCAAAACCACAACGTTTTCTACTTCAAGGAGCTCTGCCAAGAGTGGAGTAAAGACAACATGATACGCCTCTTCGGTGGCAACCGCAAGGGCGATTGGGCGCAGATTGTGAAGTTCGACTACAAGCCAAACCTTACCCAGTATGTAGGCTCCATGATGGAGGACGCTCGGTGGTACGAGAAGATTATGCCGTTCGCCTATGCTTGGAGGCGCAACAAGAAGAACAAGCAGAACCCACAAGGCGACATCGCCATTTACGATTTTATTTAACATTATTAACCTCCCTCTGTTAATTGGGTTAAAGTTCTTGTATCTACGATACTCTCTGCACTATCTTTGTGGTGTCCGAAGGGAGTCAGCCGAAAGGCTGTGGATTTAAACAAAAATCGATTCAGAATTTCTACTATTGTAGATAAAAAACTTTAACACCAGAGGACAACAGGGAGGAAGCATCGGTTTCCTCCCTTTCTTTTTCCCAATGAATATAGCGTACAACATTGACTGCATAGAGTATATGCGGACTCTCCCCGACAAGGCTTTTGATTTAGCCATTGTCGATCCTCCTTATGGTCTTAAAGCGAGTGGCGTGGGTATTACGGGAGGCAAGAAGCGTATAAGGGTGTTGAACACGATGCCGATGGAATGGGATATTCCGCCTACGGATGAATATTTCCAAGAGCTGTTCCGCGTGTCGAAGAATCAGATAATTTGCGGTGGGAATTATTTCAATCTTCCTCCTTGCAGATGTTTCGTAGTGTGGGACAAGCGACAGCCGTGGAAAAACTTCTCTGCGTGCGAATACTTGTGGACATCGTTCAAGGCGCCAGCTAAGCTATTCAGTTATTCTTACAGACAGAAACGCATACACCCAACGCAGAAACCTGTGGCGTTATACGAATATCTCATTAAGACCTTTGCAAAGCAAGGCGACAAGATTCTTGACACGCATTTAGGCAGTGGCTCATCAAGGATAGCCGCATATAATCTCGGCTTTGACTTTGTGGGTTGCGAGATTAACAAAGAATTTTACGATAAACAACAAGAACGATTTATCAACGAATGTCAATGATACTATTCCCCATCAGACTTACGGCAGCGACCGCAAGACGCACTGCCGCCCTTCTCAGTGGCAAGTGGAGGAATATTACAGACGCCTTGAACCTGTAGATTTGTTCAACTACGAGAAATAGATACATAAATAATCCGTTTCGGTTTTGTTAAGTCATTGGATATTATTATCTTCGTATCAAACTATGTATTATGGAAAACGATTTAATCATTAATGGCAAGGATGCCTACAAGACATGGAAAGTCTGCATGGGCAGCAAGTTTCTCGACAACCTTGAAACACCTCCGCCTTTGAAAGACTACATAACAAGCGGAAGCCGCACGGAAAATGGGCAAAGGGTAATCGTTTCGCCGAGGATAGACTCACGGGACGTTTCCCTTTCCTTCACCGTTTCCGGCACCGACAGGGATGACTTCATCCGCAATAGGGACGGATTCCTTTCCGTCCTCCAGGGTGGCACGGTGGAAATACGTGTGCCTTCTCTCAATGGGAATACGTATCGACTTGTGTACACAGGAAAGAATGCCTCTTACGCTATGAACAGGATGCGCACTTTCGCTACCATCACCGCCAAGTTTGTCGAACCAAATCCGATGAACAGATGATGGGAGGAGGCAAGATTCCGCTTATCCGGCTGAGAGAAATAGCGGAGATGCGGAGAGCGTTGGATGTGGAAGAGGCGGACTTGGTAAGTCCGCTTGTAAACGATTGCAGACTCATTCCAAAACTGTACAAATGGTACGAAGCCAACGCTACAGAGCGTGACGCCATTATGTTCCGCAAGAAGTTCGTGTTCCTTGCGTTGTGCTTGTTTTCGATGCGGACACTCACCGGATGCCGTATGCCTAAAGGGATGAGGGCGAAATTGAAACAGATATTCCCCGACCTTGCCTCCGGATGCTCAATATCCAATTATATGCGGAATCTTGTCGTGGAATATCTGTATTATCCGGACTTCCACGAAGACATAGACCGCCTCTATTCCGCCGCTTGTGAGGAATTGTCTAAACATAACGGCGCTTTGTTTGACACCGACCGTGAAAAGCCGTGATTGTTTGCGGATTATTTAAGATATTCGCAATATGACAACGATTTATGACAGCACAGGCAAGGAGCGCGCGACGGTGGTCGTGGGCAGCGGTTCTGTGCGGCGGTTCGCGCTCATGGGCGATGATTATGTGTCACTGAAATTCGTGGTTGCAGAACCGCTCTATATCGCAATCGGAGACTACATCGATACCGACTTCGGACGCTTTGTCATTGTCTCTGACCAGAAGCCGAACATCAGCAAGACGACAGGCGGATATGAGTACGAATTGAAATTCGAGGCGCCGCACCACGCTTGGAAAAACAAAATCTCGATGCTTGTCTACAAACAGAACGTGGACAACGTGGAGAAGCGTTACCGCAAGGAATCAACGTGGAATCTCACAGCCGACATCATCACACAGGCGGAAGCGGCAATCATCGACAACCTTGATTGCTTGGGAATGGACTACCGCGTGCAGTTGCACGGAGTCGATGAAGACACGGCGAGCAAAAGCGTGCTTGTCTCCTACGACAATACGAGCATATACGACGCACTGACATTGATTGCCGACGCTTTCGGTGTCGAGTGGTGGATTGTGGGGAACATCATCTACTTCGGAAAATGTCAATTCGGCGAGGAAACAGAATCCGTAGACTTGACACTCGGTGACAATGTGAGCGATATGGGCAACGCCAAGTCTTCAGCCGACTTCGCCACAAGGTTCTACGTCTATGGCTCTGACAGGAATCTGCGCAACTACCGCAAGAACGACCGAGGCGAGAGTGTCGCTCTCGGTGTAGTCACCGACAGACTGATGCTGCCGAAAGGCACGGACTACATAGACCTGTACAAGTATGACACGGAGGGCAACCGCGTGTATATCACGGACAGCGCATATACCGCCGACACAAACACAGAGATGCCCTCCGAGGAAGTCGTGGAGAATACGATCGTCTTCGATGATGTCTATCCAAAGCAAGACGCTACGATTACCGATGTGTTCGTGTATCGTAAAGCGCCGATTAAAGACAGCGAAGGAAACGTTGTCAAGAAAATCCCTATCTATTGGTGCAAGGTTGACGGCTTCATTTTTGACCGCAAATATCTGCTTGAAGGGAAAACGATTCAGATGATGTTCCAAAGCGGCTTGCTGTCGGGAATGACATTCGATGTCACTTTCAACCCAGCGAACGATGCAGTGAAGCACCCCGACGGAAGCGTGAACAAAGACGCGCAGCGGTGGGAGCTTGTCTACAACACCGACTACGGGCGTGAGTTGCCCGACGAAACGCTGAAGCCGAGTGTCGGCGACAAGATTATTTTTATCAACTTCGATGCCAAACTTGTTACGGAAGGCGATATGGTTGCCGATGCTGAGAAGAAACTCTACACCACCGCCGTCGACTATATCAAGAAACAGGCTACCGACAATCAGACATACGACTGCACGATAATGTGCGACGTGGCTCGTGACGGATTCACGCTCGATGTCGGTCAGCGTGTGCGGCTTGTCAACGCCGCATTCTTCCGCACACCGAGGAAAAGCCGTGTCATTGGTTGGGAGATTCCGCTTGATATTCCCTACGACAACCCAGTGTACACCATAGGCGAGGCGGTGAGCTATTCCACCATAGGCACGTTATCAAAGTCGGTGGAGGCTCTGACTGCACAAGGACAGCGCAGAGAATCGGAAAGCGGCGGTGTGTATCTCATCCGCTCCTACGACAATGTGACACCAGCCACTGACTTGAACGCCTACTCGGCACTCCGTGCGCTGCGTCAGTTCGTCAATGCGGTTGACGATGATGATGTCGCGGGCTTGCTGAAGTTCGCCAAAGGCTTGCAGTCGGCTGACTTTATGGAAGGCTCTTTCGGTCGCGGCTTTGAATTGATGAAAGACCGCAACGGACACTCATACTTGGAGATTGACGAGATATTCGTGCGGATGCGTGCCGTGTTCGAATCATTGGAAATCAAGCACGTCAGCCACGTCGGCGGCGAGGACATCCTATCGCCCGCTGGCATTGAGTGCTACAGAGTTGAGACTGTGCCGGCGCAGATAGGATTGCGCAGCAGTGACGGAGCGGACTTGCTCGACAAAGACGGAGAGCAGTTGACGGCAAAAGCCACGGACACGAACGTTTACCGCTGCTACTTCAAGACGACCGACGGAGAGCGGACGATATACAATCAATTCGCAGTGGGCGACCTTGCTTTATGCCGCGAGTTCAACACGAAGAAGAATGCCGACGGAACGACACTCGGACGCTACTATTGGCGCGCCGTGGTCGGTGTCGGCACTGACTATATAGATTTATCGATTACCGACTGCCTTGAAGGCTCTGACGCTCCGATGAAGGGCGACACGATTGTATGTCTTGGAAACAAGTCGGACAAGGCGCGTCAGAATGCGATCGTGGTATCGTCATACGGAGTGGGAAGCCCGTCTATCAAGATGTATCAAGGCATCAAGACTTTCGCGCTTTCGGACGACAATGCGCCTGTGATTATCTCCCCAGACGGGAACAAGTTTACGGGCGATTTCGTCAGCCGTAGCGGTGACAATATTGTCGACATCATCAACGGCAAGGCGAAGGTATACACCGAGAAGCCTTCGTTCCAGCCGTACAAGGTCGGCGACTTGTGGGTGAACGCAACTGACGGAACGTATAAGAACGAACTGCTCCGCTGTGTTTCCAATGCGAAAACGTTCACCTATCAAGGCAAGCTGAACTATTTGTACAATATCAATGATTGGAAGCCGTCAAACGGCTATATGTCGGAGATAAAGCAGACTTCAGACTCTATCAAGATGTCTGTGTATGCGCTCGGTCAACCGAAGCGCAATTACGCTACACTGCCGCAGACAATAACGTTGACGGTTGCAAAGCCGTCTCTCGGCAATCCGAGTGGAAAATATATTGTCGGAAGTATCATTACCGACGGCTTGACGCATACGCAGCAGTTGTACTTGTCGTTCTCAGTCACCACGGTTGTCGACTCGCTTCTCGCTGCTCTGCCTGTGCGTATGGATATTGTCTGCGGAACATCGGTGGTCTACACCACCGAGTTCGAGACGAAGAAAGGTGTATCGGTGTCGGCGACGCAGAAAGACATCGTGTTGACGGCCGAGGAATCGTGGCTGTCGGTCGGAGCATTGTCGGTGGTGTTGTCAAGCAAGAGCATCGCCACGGTGACGCTGACGGATTTCCGCGTGTGTCTTGTTCCCAACACTTCATACACCGAAGCGCAGGAACTGAAACTTAAACGCACGGGAATCGACATCGTGAACGAGCGAATCGCACTGCAAGCGGACACCACGGAGTTCGTAGGCAACGACGGCACTACGCGCGTGCGGATTTTCGGAAGCAACGGCAAGATAAACGCTGAGATGATTGATGCCGACAGCATTGTCGCAAAGCGTCTGCAAGCGAAGACGGCTCTCGGCACGGTGGACATTGACAATGGTGCCATATTGCTTACTGACGCGAACGGGAAGCCGAGAATGCGCATATCGGGGGGCAATCTCACCGCTTCGGCATCGTCGGTCGACATCCCGATGAAGCTGTACTCTGGGCAGATTGATGTGGACGAGAGCAAGGACTACTACCACGCGGAGGTGTGGTTGCCCGAAGCGAGCGGCTATGTGTTCAAGACTGCCAACGGTGCGGTGGCGAAACTGCCGACGATAGGGCTCGGTGTGTCGGAGCTTGTATCCGACGCGTTGGCATACCCAGGAGGGCGCATCCGCGCTCGCCTTGAATTGCTGCTTGACGGCAAGGTTATCGGCGCGCTTGACAAGGAAGCCGCCGCTACCGACTTGTCTGTCTCGGGGACGCTCTCCCTTGATTCGCTCTCGGTGTCACTCGCCGAGGGCATCCACTCCATCACCGCCAAGGTGTGGTTCTGGGGCAACGGGAACGCCGTCACTTCGACATCGTTCCGCATCGAACCGAACGGCAACATCTTGGTGTCATATCCGACAGATATGGTTGAAATCGCAGCGGACGGATTCCGCGCCGCCACCGCTGGCGGAACGTACATACAGCAGACCGCCGAAGCCTGTGTGATGGTTTATCAGCAATACCGCTTGGAGGTGTCGGGCAAGGGCATTCGCGCCACGACTGACGGCGGAAACAATTGGAAAAACTTAATATAGTGTGAATAGTATGATTAGAATAGTAAGAGGAAACAGATTTCGGCTGCTTATCCCGCTCGAACTGACAACGACAGAGGGCGGAGTGAGCAAGACTGAGAAATACACGCCGACAGAACAATGCCGCGTGTGTGTCCGCAAGGCATCCACTTCCTACGATGTTCCGCACTCGGTACAGTACACGAACGTGCTTGTCGTTGACATCGCCGCCGACTTGCTCGGCAACGGGACGTATGCGGTGGAGGTGACCGATGAAGGAGTGCGCTCAATGCGCCTTGCTCAATTCGCTATCGTGGAAACGACGGAGGAGGCGGACATCAAGCAGCCAACGGACTTTGAGTTGCAGACCGCCGCACTTGACGCACAGGTGTTTTTCGGCGGGATTACGGAGAACGATGTACGGAGGATTGTCGATGAACATCTCGGCATTCCAAAGGACGCGAACGGAGAAATATTAATAACAAAAGAACATAGTTGATTTATGGCGTATCAGATTAATTTGACAGGACAGGAGATTGACGAGCGGCTTCAAAACATAGGCACTGCCGAGGATGTGGCGGCGGCTGACGGAACACTCTACGCTCGTATTAGCAAGAATGCGGACGACGTTGATGAATTGATAGATACAGTGGGACACATAGATTCCGCCCAGAATGCGACCGACAAGACGGTGGCGCAGCACACGGCTGACATCAACACGTTGCAGACGGCGTTGAAAACGAAAGCCAACCTTGTATTAGGGAAGGTGTCGGTAAACGAACTTCCTGTTGCAACTTCGTTAGGAAATCCTAATAATGGTACAATTCCATCAACATTTGCAGTTAGCAAGGCTATTAGTGATAAGATTGTAGGTCTGCTTAATTGGCAAGGGGTTAAGGATACTACTGATGAAATCAAGGATATTGCACTTGCTAAAAAAGGTGATGTATGGCATTCAAACGAAGATGGTTCGGAGTGGGTATGCACTGAAGATATATTTACAGCTGATCATTCTGTGTGGGAAGAGTTGGGAACTCCTATTGATTTGAGTGGATACTATACCAAGAATGAGGTTGACAAGAAGGTAAGAATTGACGCGTTAGATAACGGAGATGCATCTGCATCATTCGTAGCAGGTCGTAACCTTAAAGTTAATGGTTGGGAATTTTATTGGAAAGATGTATGGGAAGAATCAGAACCATCGGCTATTAAACATATAGAAAGTGCAGGTGTCAATGCGGCTATTAATGAAATAAAAGGAACTGGAGCCGATGTGTCTGCTTTCACGTTTCCGACAACTAAAGATGAATTCATTGCATATCTGAAAACTATTACGTTTGATTTCAGCAATCGACCTAATCAAGTATCTGGTTATGGAAGTATTACATACGGTATTATGAATAAAAATGCTGGAACAACTACTATCGTGGAAGGTATGCGTAACGCTGTGCCTGATAAAATACACAGGTCACATATAGAAGGTCAACATATGACTTTTCCTGATGTAGAATATGCACTGGATTGCCATGTAGAAGGACAGGATTGTAATATTGTAGGATATGCTTCAATTTGTCATCTTGAGGGCACTAGTTCAGCAGTAGTTCATTCTATGAGAGAGAATGTAGGATTCTTCGAAGAAGCTTGTGCCTGTCATGTTGAAGGCGGCGGCGGAGTTGCTGGGGGAGCATATTCTCATGTAGAAGGAGCTGGTTGTGCAGCTCTTAATCATGGAGCACATTGTGAAGGACGTGGATATTATAAAAATCATGTTACCGATTGGAAAAAGCGAACAGCTAAAGACAATGACTATTTAAAAGATTTATGGAAAAAGATTCTATTCGGAAAAACTGACACAAGTGGATATACTTATAAATTTTCAGCAGCAATTGGACATGCTTCACACGTTGAAGGAATGTCCAATCTTACGCCAACCTGCTCTGCCACATTAGAAGGTCTTGATGAGGGCACAACGGCATCTTTTGTTAATGGAGCAAACCATGCAGAAGGAGCAGGTAATTTAGCTGGCGCCGCAGCTTCTCACGCTGAAGGCATTAGAAATGAAATAGGGGATAATGCCTACGCTTCCCATGCTGAAGGTATTAAAAATATTACCCAAAACAGAGCAGAGCATGCTTCTGGTCAATATAACAAATCAAACAAAGCGACAGATACATTTGGAGATTCAGGCAACACCTTGTTCTCAGTAGGTTGTGGTACATCGGATGCTGATAGGAAGAATGCTTTTGAGGTAATGCAAGATGGAACATGTAAATATTATGATGTTGATACAGGGGAACAGATAAATGTTGGTGTTGCAAAAGAATTATCAAAACCTTTTGATTTGACGATAGGAAGCACAACTAAAAAAGTTAATGGTAAATCGGCTGTTACTTTTTCTGCTGAAGAATTTACAGATAAATTCAATGGAGCTTTAATACAGAAATTAACTACGGCAAGTGCGGAAGCTGATATAAGAAAAGCGTTTACAGATAATGGAACTGTGAAATTTCCAACTCCAGGCAGTATTATATCTAAATTAGATGGAGGTAACAAAGGTATTGTTGTTTCATTAAGTGAACCTGATGCTACGACATTGGGACGAAGCATAGTTGTATATTATGGTGACGGAACTTACACTATCGTTGTAAAAAATGACTTTACTAAAGTGTTGGTGCCTTGGAGAAAAGACAGTTCTTTGCGTGACCTGTACATCTCTGCGGGTGCGAAGTACAACGAGGCGACGGGCTTCTATGAACTGAACGGATTGACGGACATTACCGAGGAGGAAATGAGGGAGATTTACAATAGGTATCTTATTGACATTGGCTCTAATAGCGGAGCTTCGGGGTGGCTATTATTAGAAGCCCATATAAGAACTAATCTTCCGTGCATAACGAGGGCGGACATTTTCACCGGACTGGATAATTCAATATTTGGAACCAATGTTGAAGTTCTAAGAATATGCGCTGACAGCTCTGAGGATTACAAAAGGGTCTGCTATATTGATAAAACAATTGCGGTGGCACACCGATCTATGCCCAAGCTAAAAAAAGTCATAGGCATTTGGCGGTACAATAACGAGAACCCAAACAGGTATGACTTTGGTTATGGGCAACCATTCAGTAAATGTCCTCTGTTGGAGGAGATTAGAATGATGAGAATCAACAAGTCGCATACCTTTGCGGTATCGCCCAATCTCAGCAAGGAATCGATACTGTATATGATAACTAACGCCAACCCACCAAGTGGAGCGGCGGCAGGAAGCATAGCAATCACACTCCATCCCACCGCCTATGCCCGTCTGAAAGATGATGCGGACATAGTGGCGGCGTTGGAGGCAAAAGGAGGAGTAATAACATTAGTATCAGCATAATCATGGTTACAAAAAAGAACAACGAGATTTTCAGCACGGAAGATAAGTATGTGCATGTCAAGAACACCAATACCTATTTCAGACGTGCGGTCGCTGTCCACCTATCGGTAGAGCAGTGCGAGGAGGTGGACGAGATTCCGCAGACCACAAACACCAAAGCATACGAGGACAAGGTGGACAGCCTTATCCGTGGGCGGTACTCGCTCAGCGAGGAACTTGGCATACTGCGACAGAAAGACACGAAGAAAGCGGAATATGACGCTTATTTCGCCTACTGCGAGCAGTGCAAGGCGGACGCCAAAGAATGGCTTAGAGAACATCCGAACGGCGATTTGCTGCCATTGCCGCAAGTGGAAGAAGTGACGGACTATCTTTCGGAAACAACTGACGATGTTGTGGGATTTGGGCTATAAAAAAAGGCAGCAGGGCGAAGCCCTCACCGCCTATTACACAACAAAGATAGAAACAATATTGAAAACCACAAAATGAAGGAAGAAAAAAATGACAGGAACGGCAGTTAACAATAGTCTTCGTATCGGGACTGCAAGTATGGGAGTGTTCATCGGAGAAATCAGCACACTGCTTTGGGATATGCGGTGGCTGATGCTCCTCGCTGGGGTGCTGATTATCGTAGACTTGTGGCTCGGTGTCCACAAGAGCATCTCCAACAACGTTGACATCAGAGCGAGCCGCGCTCTGCGGAGAACGATGATGAAGATAGCCGACTATTTGTGCGTCGTGATACTCGGTGCGGTGGTCGGCAAGGCACTCGGAGAACCGCTCGGATGCTCCGCCATAGTCATCGCCGTGGTGCTTATGTCGATAGCGTGCTTGTGCGAACTCGACAGCATCATCAGCAACTGGGGCGAAATCAAGGGAGTGAAAATAAACGTCTTCAAGATTATTCTCGGTCTTGTTGGCTACAAGCGCAAGGAACTTGGAGAAGCGTTGAAAGGTACAATCACAATCACTAAAAAACGGAAGAAATGAAATATTTTACATTGAAGGAACTTACACGTAGCGACACCGCCACAAAGAATAAGATAGACAACACACCGACCGCGGAAGCAGTGAAGAACTTGACGGCACTCGTAGACAAGGTTCTCGACCCTTTGCGTGAGATGTACGGCAAGCCGATATACATCTCCAGCGGCTACCGCTGCCCACGGCTGAACAAGGCGGTCGGAGGTGTCGCTGGCTCACAGCACAAGACAGGACAGGCTGCCGACATCAATCAGCGAAGCCGCGAGGAGAACGCGCGTATCTTCAAACTGATTGAGGAGAACCTTGACTTCGACCAACTGCTGTGGGAAAACGGCGGTCAGTGGGTACACGTCAGTTTCCGCGCTGACGGCAAGAACCGAAGGCAGGTGAAACGACTATGGAAGAAATGATTTATTAACCAGACAATGGAACGCGCTTTTTTGACATACGGAATCACCGAAAAAAACTACAAAATTTTAGCGGAATTATATACAATATTTCGATAAAATTATATATCCGTTGCTTCTGATAAATCAGCAACCGAACACTCCATAATGGAGATGTGCTTAAAAACGCTGGGGCGGTGATTCCGAATGTCGGAGTCGCCGCTCCTTTTGTCATAAACGTTTTTGAGAATGAGAGATGACGAGAAATGCAGATATGTCTGCGTGGTGATAGGCTGGGTGCTGATTGCCGTGCTTGCGGTGATGTGCCTCGGATGCAAGTCGGTGCAGTATGTACCCGTCGAGACGGTGCGCACCGACACGTGCTACGTCAACAAGATACGCACCGACTCCGTGTATGTGCGCGACTCGGTGGTCGTGGAGCGCGGCGGTGACACAATCAAGGTGACTGCGTGGCGGTGGCGCGAGCGGTACGTTGTGCAGCGCGACACCATTTATCGGAGCAAGACGGACAGCATTGCCGTACCTTACCCAGTGGAGCGCAAACTCTCTCGGTGGGAAAAGACGAAGCAGGACATCGGCGGCATAGCCATCGGTGCGTTCATCGTCGTTGTGTCGGCGGTCGTGATTTGGCTGAATATAAAGAAAATGAGGAAATGAAAAAGCTCCCGACATAAATAAAATATCACCACAACATCCTATTTAACACACACGTTCCGTGCGGTGTCGGGAGCCAATTATGCCTGAATCGCACGGACGTTTTGTGTCTTGTTAAAGATAAAGCGGATGTTGTGGTTCGGCAAAGTTAAGAAATTAAATAGGGAAAATCAAATGAAAACAATCGAAATCTTTGCCGAGGCTGTGAAATTCGCCTCAGAAGCATCCGACATTCCGAGCGACAGGATATTGTCGGAGAGCCGCGACGCTGACGTTGTGGACGCAAGAATGCTCGTTATCCAGACGCTTTATGACATCGGACTATATCCACGGAGAATAGCCGAGATGTTCGGAATGACGCCATCGAACGTGCGTCATCTGCTGACTGCTGACAATAGGAAAGCAACAAACAAAATCTACGCAAACAACTTGCAAGCACTACGCAAGCACATCGCAAGCATCTTCTTTGACACTGAGTGATTCCGTGCGATATTTGCATCACTGGCAATATTGCCAGCGTCTTAAAATCAATATTATATGGAATCAAAAACTTATGTTTTCGGCGAGAACGGCAACAATGGAATGATGTCGCTTCTTGCTCCGCTGATGCAGAAGAGCGGTCTCGATCCGAACTTGCTTCTCGCCATGAACCGCAACAACGGCGGCTTTGGCGGCGAGGGAGGTTGGTTCATGTGGGTAATCTTCCTGTTCTTCCTTATGGGTTGGGGAGGCAACGGTTGGGGTTTCGGTCGCAACAACGGCGGAGGCATAGCCAACGAAATCAACAACGATTACGGGCGCAGTCTTTTGATGGCCGCGACCGCTACGGAGAACGCGGCTATCGTCGCAGATATTAGAGAACGTTATGAAACATCGTGAGCCTCTTGACCTGTACGACACGAAGCCGCACGGAATGTCCGAGTATCTCAGACACAACGGGTGGCATTTCAACCGCCGTATGTGCGAGTTCGCCGTATCGCTTATGCGCAAGGACGGAAAGCGCATCGATCCGTGGCGAAAGGAAGATGTCGACGAGCTGTTGAAATCCGCATCGGTGCAGATTGACTGCACAGACCACGACTATGTGTATGTGGCGAATATGGCTAAGGCTGACTTCCTCGGCGGATGTCTTGCGGACAACACCGCGGTAGCGAAGTATGTGAGTGATGTTTTGAGCGACGAAGACCAAGCCGACGGCTTTATTTTCAACCGCTTCTATGCCGACTGCGCGCGCAACGGAGTGGGCATTCCGTGGGAGGATGTATTGTGATACGGCTTACGCTTGACATAGTGGGTTATGGGTGGACGGCGGAAGTGTTTCTCGCCGTCCATTCTTTTGACGCAGACGCGGTTCTCGCCTGTCTGCGAGCGGTAGACTGCGACGATGAGTATTTTATCAAGGCGGAAGAAAACTTGCGTCAGAACCGCTTAAACCGAGGTCTGACGTACAGCAATATCGCTTTACGGAGGTCGGTAATGGTTGTCGGCGCTGCTTCGTCCGCGTCGGAGTGTGCAAATTCGCTCGTCCACGAACTGCACCACCTTGTAGCGCACATCTGCGAAGGCTCCAACGTGGACTTGTCAAGTGAAGAAGCGTGCTATCTCGCTGGCGGTCTTGCCCAGTTGATACACAATGACGCCGCGCCGCTCCTGTGCGATTGTTGCAGAAAGAAGAAAGGGAAACATTATGAAGAACGACATCATCAAGACGCGGAAAAAGAATAGCCGTCACGCTATCGACTTATATCGGATTGTGCCACGCCGAGAGCGTGCGGCGGACATTGAACGCTTTGTCCGTTGTTTCGGAATCTCCGCTAACGACATCAACAAGCCGAAACAAGTCTGCGACAATCCGTCGTAGAACGATGTTCGACAAAAAAAGAGGATGCACGATATGTGCAACCCCTTTCGGTGTGGTTTTGCTATTTTTGGATTACCTCGAGCGAGCAATCAAGTGCCTCGCAGAGCTTGATGATGGTGTCCAACCCAGTATTAAGGTTGCCGCCCTCAATTCTTGCGATGTTTGACCTTGCGACACCGCTCTTCTCGCTGAGTTCCATCTGCGACATTTCCTTACCTGTCCTTGCTCGCTTCAGTGTCTTGCACAAGCGCATACGTACTTGTGCTGTCTCGTTTTGCTCGTTTCTTAATGTTTCATTCAATTCCATTTTGTTGTTCGGATTATCGTTTTAGAAATGTAAATCTTCTTCTGCAATTTCTGCGATACCATTATCGTCGTAGATGTCTGCACGCTTCACAATGTGCAATTCGCCGTTCTCTGCCTCGATGACACATTCGGTGTCGTCAGTCTGGGCAAGCATCTCAATCAAGTTGTTTGCATAATCATTGCCGATTTCATCGTTGCCAAACAAAGCTGTGATATTCTCACGGATTTCATCTGCCGTCCATTCTTCTTTCTTGTAGGCGCTAAGTATTTTCATAGTTTTTGTTGCGGACTTTAACGACCTGCGCGGGTCGGTTGAGTTAGTGTTTTGTTTTGATTTCTGATGCAAAGATAATGCCTTTGTAGCAGATGTGCAACAAAATATCCAACAAAATGCACAACATTAACACTTTTTAGCAAAGACGGGCAAAAAAGAAGGTGCGACACACATTGCCACACCTTACTATACACTATAGCGAATTATAAACCTGTCTTCACTTTCTTCTCAATGCTTTCAAGGACTGGCAGTATCTTCTTGTTGATAGCCGTATTTTCGCTGATGGTTCGCAGTTCAAGCAGACTTTCTGCAAGGATTGTCCGAGCATCGTTATGGATGTTGTATGCGTCACGGACGATGGATAACATCCCGGACAACGACCCGGAAATCTCAGTAATCCTTTGGTATTGGTTCTGAGTTGTTACTTGGAGCATCGTAAAGCGACCGCTCAATTCCTCGGCAGTGTCCTGCGACACAGCTTCAAAACCGCCCGAATCACCGTTCTGCTGGGATGATTCCCCATAGCCGGTGATGTCCATAATCTTGTCAGCCTCCTCTTTGGCGGCGGCACTCATCGCCGCATAGTCCTTCTTGATTTGCTCGAGACGCTGCTGCTCGTTGTCGCTTCCGATGGCTTCAGCCATATCGTCGAGCACCTTTTGGAGCTTGTCCTTATATTTCTTGTTCACCATCTGAGTGACCAAGGCGTTGGCAAACATCTTGTTGACATCGTTGGCAAAATCCTTGGCGGAATAATCCATATCCATAAGGTTGCTGATAAAGTTTTCCTTCATCGAATCAAAGGAGATTCCCGTCAACGATTCCTTCAACGAGTTCTTGACTTCTTCGGACTGCTCTCCTATCTCGATAATTTTGTCAAGATAGTCGCGGGCGTCGCTGTCAAGCCGCGCCCACACCTCCGGTGCCGTGGTCTTCAGTTTCTCCAACTGCTCGGACGTGAGGTTGAACAAGCCTTCCATACGTCCGAAGATAACATCGTTGTAATTTGCGCCGGCGGCTGCCAACCCTGCCTGGAACTGACGCATCAGAGCGGAGTCTTCCATCAACGTTTTTTTGATGCGGATACCTATGGAGTGCGAGCCTGCCGACGCGCCGGAGTTAAGCCTTGTCTTTCCAAGATTACGATAAGCCTGCGCTTCCTTTTCAAGCATACTGATGGTTTCTGCGGTTGCCTTGCGTGCCTCGTCCGCGTATGACATTTTGATATATTCCTTCTTCTTGGCTATGACGTCGTCCCATACTTCCGACAAGGCTTCAACCGCTTTCTTCTCCTCATTGTACTTATCGTAATTGGCGCCGAATAGCGACATTATTTTCGTGGCAATCTGGAATGCGGCAGAAACAACCTGTAGGATGATGGAAGCCTTCTCCACCGCCTCTATGGCGGTTTTGGCGGCTTGGGAGGAGGCTTTTATCCCCTCGGTGGAGTATGTGGCAAGGGAAACGATGCCGTTGACCATCGACAGCACCGACACGGAGAACTCGGATGTTGTCTTTATGATGTCGCCCATAACACCGCCTACGGAATCGCCTATCTCCTGGAACTTCTGATTCGCGCTGTCAAGAGCCTCGGAAAGTTTCTGCCACTGCTCTATAGTCCGCTTCTTGGGCGGTGTGTCCGCCTCCTCCCTCGCTTTCTGAATCTTCTTGTCCTTCAATGCGGAGAGCAGCGTCTTAATCGTGGCACCGAGAGTGGCTAAATCAGAGGAGGACGCACCGGCATCATTTTTCATCTCGTCAAGCTTTTTCTCCGCTTCAGCAAGCATATTCTCCAATTGTTCAATGGAGAAGGAGGCAACAGTGTTCGCCCATATCTCGAAATCCTCCTTGCGCATCGCAAACTCCGTGTCGAGGCTTTCAATAGCCTCCGCACGTTGCCGCTTGACTTCTTCCAGTGACGCGGATTCTTCCTCCGAGCCTGTCTTGCCTTTCTTCTTATACTTCGCCCGGATGTCCGCCTCTGCCTGCAAATACTTTTCCTCTATGTCCTTGCGCTTCTCGGCGTACCCTTTGTATTGGTCAAGAGCCTTGTTGAGAGCCGCTGTGTCCTCTGCGGTGTTGACCGCCTTTTGATTGTTTTTCCGTTTACCGTACAAGCCAACCACCGAGGCGACCTGTCCCCGTTGCTCGTCGGTGGCGTTCTTATCCCAATCGAACGCCTTGGGGACATACTTCTTGTGCTTCTCCTTTTCCTCGTTCTCACGGGCATCCCATTCAGCCTTCGCCGCCGCCTTTATTGCCGCAACCATATCCTCTTGCTCGCGGTCAAGGTCGCGCAGAACCTTCTGATGGTTCAAGGTGCGCAACTGCTGTTCTTTGTCGAAGCCGTCCTGCATTGCGTTGATTCGGGCAAGGTCGGTTTCATATTGCAAATCCTCCTCCTTCCGCTTCAAGTCTTGTGCGTTCTTTTCCACGGTGTCCACCGTGCGCTGATGAGCGGAACGGAGCCGCGCCTGCCTTTCCTCCGCTGACTCGACAGGTGACGTGCTTCGTGTAGTGGTCTTGGTGGAAGTGTCTCCGCCCAGACTGCGGAATTTGTTCGCCTTGTCATCCAAGTCTTGCTTGGCTTTCTTGTAAGCCTCAGCAGTGTACGAGGATTTGTTTTTCTCCATATCGGACACAAGCTTCCTTGCGTCTTTCCACGCCTTTTCCGCACCCGCGAAAGCTTTGCCATAACTGTCGTTGGCGATGCCTTTCAACCGGTTGCGGAGACGTTCTATAAACGATTCAAGGCGCGATGCCTCCAACTGCACTGAGATTGTCAAAGGATTCGCATTCGTGATTTCATTCATTCTGCCTTTCAACGCTTGGAACCAGTTCTGCGGTTTCTCCTTGGTGACAATATCGGTGATGACGGTGAACGCATTGCCCTTCATCTTCGCCTTCAACGCATCGAGTTCCTTGCTGTAGTCGCCAATAGCCTTCTGCGTTTTTTCCGCCGAATTGTACGTTTTCTCGAATGCCTCCTGTCCTTTTCTCTGCGTGTCCGCAAGGCTGGCGGCTTTCATCCGCGCGGATGCTTCCTCATAGACATTCGCGGTGGCGGCAACCTTGCCTTCAACAAGGACAAGAGCGTCTTTCAGTTCCGCCGCCTCCCCTTTCAATGTCTGTGATATGTCTGCGCCCGAACTCTGTAAGGCTGAATACGCTTCTTTTAATTTCGCGACAATGGCTTCCGCCTCTTCGGGGGTTGTATCAATGCGGTCTCTCAAGCTTTTTCCAACGCTTTCCCAAGAACCCCAATCGCTAATCGACCCGCTGGCCTTGCGCAGTGCGTCCAAATACCCTTCCCATTTCTCGGCATCCTGCTTCATCTTGTCAATGTCGGCGGAATCGAGAGCCGCCGGACGCGCGCCTTCCTCCTTCATCGCCTTGGTCAGAGCTTCCAAGTCTTTGTATTTGTCAATAAGACCCGGCATTGTCTGCTTCAACTCCTCAAAGGCGACAATGCGCTGATATGTTGATTTCGTTTCGTCCGTTGCGGTGTTGATTAAGTCCTGATTGTGCTGATGGAACGTTTCCATCGCCTTCTTCTGCTTGTCTACGGCATCGTTCATCGCCTTTGTGCGCTTCTCTGCCTCGCTCTCAGCGGTGGCAAGCTCATATATGCCCACGGTGAGTGCGGCGACCGCAAGAGCCGCCATTGTGTAGGGATTGGAAGCGAGAGCCGCCGTCACACCCTTTATCGCCTTGACCAAACCTTGCTGTGCCAATGCCAGCAACGTCGTCCGTGCCGCCGCAAGTGCCTCCGCTTTGCTCATCGCTATGCCTTGCGCAGCCGCCAACTGCTTCTCGCGTACGGCTTGACGGAGTACCGCCATATTAACACGCTGGATGGCGGTAAGCGTAATCAATGCGGCTTTGTAGGCGCCGTATGCCGTCACAAGCGCGCCTATCTGACGACCGACTTCTTGATAATTCTCCACAAGATACGACACCCCGGACAATGCCGTGTTGATGACCCCCTCGGACTGCTGCCCCATCTTGTTGAACATCATAGCCACTGCATCTTCGATATTGCTTATCTGTCCGGTGATTGTCTTTGATTGAGCCTCCATCAAGCCTCCGAATTTTCCGCCCTCGGCAGCCATTCCGTCAATCGCTTTCTTGAACACGTCGGCGGTCACCTTGCCGGCGGTGACAAGACCGGCAACCTCTTGCTCTGCGACACCCATCACCTTGGCTATTTCCTCCGCCATCGGAATGCCTCGCCCCATAAACTGGCGCATATCCTGAGTGAACATTCTCCCTTGTGTGACCGTCGTTCCGTAGAGATACACCAAATCCCCCAAAGGAAGCGACAAGCCTGCCGCTATGTCGCCGAGCTTAATCAACGTGTCGTTGACATCTTCGGCAGCCGTTCCATAGGCGAGCAACTGCTTAGCGCCCTGTGCCACGCTCTGCAGGTCAAACGGAGTGGTGGCGGCGGTGCGCACCAATTGGTTCATCAGCTTACTCGCTTTCTCGCCGCTGCCGAGCATTGTCTTGAATGCGACCTCCAACTGTTGGAACTGACCGCGGACATTGACCACCTCCATAACGAAGTCCTTTATCTTGTCCACGGCGAACGCCCCCGCGACACCCGCCGCTATTTTTGTCAGCGCATCGTCAATCATTCCACCCTCACGAACAAATGCGGTTCCGGCATCCGCCGCCGCCTTCTTCATCTCGTCAAAACGTGTCGTCGTCTGCCGCAACTTGTCGTTGACCTCGGAGAATTTCCCCGGATTAAGACTGCTATTGATGCCTTTCAGTTCCGATTTAAGTTTGTCTATCTCTTGTCTCAGACGAAGGACTTCCTCATAGTCCGCCTCCACCTTGAATGCCAGTACTGCCATTATTATTCATCAAATTTTATGTGTAAATCATCCTCGGACACCTCGCGCATGACGCCATCATAGGCAATGCGCGCCTTGTCCTTGCTCATAATCACAAGATTGCGGTATGGAATCTCGTTGACAACCTGCCCGTATGTGAGATGGAGGGAGTCCATGAATGACGCAATCTGTCCGAGTAGGCAGTCGTTGCCTATCGTTTCTGCCTTGCTATCAGCCCTGCTACATTCCTCGCCAAAGTCGATAGCTTCAAAAAATTTACAGTGGAAACAAGGCTGTAAGCCGCTTCTATCCCCAACACTACGTCCTCGAAAGGAGCGTCGAGAAATTCCTCGGTAAGACTCTCGTCACCGGCGATGAACCACGACAGCGCATGTGCCGCATTGTCGCTGGAGAGCATTTTCAGAACCTCGGAAATACCTACATTGTCGCCCGGACGCAGGTCGGAAAGCCAAAGCCCGGCGCCCGCGAGTTTGCGTATGGTGGGAGGCTCTACCACATAGACCTTGTCGTTAACTATCACATTGACGGCGTCCGCCCCCAGAACGGCGCTCGCCACTATTTTTGCCGCATCTTTCATAAGAAAACAAAACGGCGGGAAAGGAAGAACCTCGCCCGCCGCCAACCTAACACTATTACAAACTAAAAAACTATTCTGCTGCGTCTACCTTCGCACCGTCGAACCAATACTCATCCTTCACCGCGTCGGTGGGGTTGTCCATAGCGACGGCGGAAACACCGAGTCCCATATTCTTCTCGGCCATCGTTGTCTTTCCGACAATACCGGCGTATGTGAACACCACATAGTGTCCGGTCTTCGTCTTTGCAACGATTCCCTTGTATATGAGTTCCGGGTTGTCCGGAGCCTCCCAGCCGTCACCGTCCCCGGCGCCCACGAGTTTGCCGCCCTGGAGCGCCACCTTGTCCTTGAAGGCATACTCACCCATAGTGAAGGCGATTGTCTTGTTGCCCTCGCTCGTGATGTCGCGGTAGTACGGCTTTCCCGTCAGCTCGTTGGTGTAGTCGTCCACACTCGGATCGTCCTGCGTATACTGGAACGTGTCCTGATGCGAGTTCTTCACCTCGGTCGCTGTTTTGAGCCACGTTTTAAGCGTAGCCGCAGTGACGGCGGCGGAAAACACCTCGCCGTACCAAATCTGCTTAATTCCTATAAATGGTTTCATATCAATCTATATTTAAAACCTCAAACAATATTCTCACATTCACATAATGACAGCGCATCAGCGTGTCATTCTCCACCCCAATGGTGTCCCAGGTATAATGATACGGAGTTCCGTCGAAATCCCCGACAATACCCTTGAACCTGTCCTGCGCCTCTCTCGCAAGCTCGTCGATACGGATTTTGTCCGCCTGTCCGTTCTTGTCGGGAACGCAGATGTTGACATCGCAGAAGGACTTGTTCCAAATCTTTTCGGTTTGCAAAGGCTTGGAATGGACTACGATGCGCTCGGCGGTGATTTCCCCCTCCGGTACATTGCCGTAAGGGAAGACCTCGACACCGAAAGTGGCGCAGTCCTTGTAGAGAATCTTTTCTATGTCGGAAACCGTTATCATTTCTCAAATTTTTCTTTCAATTGTCGCTCCGCATACAGCGCGGCGCCGCTCAGCACGTCAAATCCTTTGGCTTCTACATTGGACGCGTAATTGTATCCGCCGGGGGATTCGGCATCGTTGTAGAGCGTCAAGGTTCTCTCGTCAACATCGTATTTGTTCGAGCGTCTCAGCGTGCCTGTGTGGTCTTGGTAATTGCCGTTTGCCTTGGCGTACTCGACCGCCTCGGCTCCTGCGTCAATCATCTCCTTCTGCACTTCCCACTCCCCGTCTTGGAAGAAGTCATCAACATCGGAGAAGTCCGTTTCCACAGTCACATCCATAATTCGGAATAGCTCAAATAATTCGTATGTTTGACCATTGACACCTCACCGCAGCCGCGCACCTCGCCGCCGTCCATAACACGGATGTAGTCGCCGGCTTTGACATCAGCCTTGCCGGGACACACAACGTGATAGTCGGGGCGGAACACCTCACCGTTGTCCGTCGTGAGATTCTGTGTGGTGTTGTCGTCGCACCTGCAGGCGCAGACCGTTTCCCACCGCTCGTCTGTCACGGGGATGATGCGCCCGTACTCGTCGCGTGATGAAGCGGAAGCAATGCGTTTCTGCAATATGTGCGGTGTGTACATCATAGGAATCTCACTTTCGGTTTGTCGGTGTCGAGTTCATCGGTCAGCCCATATTTGCGGCAGAGGAAAGCGTAGTACTCTTTCATCCCTTCTACGTTCCAGGACATGGAGAAACCGCTCTCGCTGACCGACGTAGCACGCATAAGCAGCATAGGAATGACCGAGGCAAGACCGATGTTCACGCGGACGTAATTGTCGCTCTCCACCTCGTCACTGCCGTCGATGCCTGCGGAAAGGCACACATCAAGAAGTTCAGCCTCCGACATTGCCACGCCGAAGGTCTGAAGCTTCTGTGATATGTAGTCCTTCACATTCACGACAATTGCGACAAATCAATGTTCGTAATCAACTGCGGGTTCACAATCTGAGGAATCCACTCAGCCGTGTACTCCATATAGCGGCCGTTCTTGTCGCGGTAGTTGGAGATGAGCATCTGACCGTCCGCCGCGGTGTAGGTGCGGCCTTGCACCGGGTCTACGGCTTCGTATGGAGTATGGTGGCGCATATAGCCGATTTCATCGGACGGAAGCAGAGTGATGCGGTTGTCCGCATAAATCTGCACGTTCTTGCCCGTCTGGTCTTTCACATAGTCCTCTTTGATTTCGATGCGTGGAAGACCTAATCCGGTAAACACCTCCGAAGCCAAATCCGAAGAAATCAAACCGGTAGACAATTTCATCTCGTTGCTGCCGAGAATCATCTTGTACTGCTCCCCAAATTCAGAAGAACCGAGAATGGTCTTGTTGAAAGTGGCTCGCGACATAATCATCTTGGCATAGCGTCCGTAGTCCGGAGCGAGTTTGTTCAGTTCCTCACGAAGGTAGGAAACGAACATCTTCTTGCCGTCGCTCTTCACGTCGGTGTCGGAAGGTTTGAGGAAATTGAAAGGAAGCGCAATCTCAAGCACCTTGTTGCTGGTGTTGCCCGAAGATATGGCGGCGTCCTTGTTGTACACCTCCGCCTTGCCGGTCATAAGAAGAGAGCCGACAACAATGTCCATACGCTTGTGCGGAGCAAGCGTGATCTGACGGTAGTCGTCCTGAATGAAGTTCACAATCTCGTTGAGCGCCGTGCTTTGGTCGGCTGTCTTCGCCTCGTTGAATTTGTCAATCAAATCCTGAAGCTCGGACAGGCGGTCGATAGACATCTGATAAGCGTCGCCGAGATATGCGATTTCTCCGTAGCCGCTTCCGATGTTCTGACGCTCGCGGATTGGTTTCTCTCCGAATTGTGAATTGATGGAACCTGCCATCACACCGGTGACAGTGCCGATGTAGTCCTTGAACACTCTCGTGGTAGTACGACGGAATGTCAGATACTGCTGCCAATAAACAGTGTCCTTACGCGTCTGGTTGACGCGGTTGATAACCGCACTAACGATATTGGGGTCGTTAAATAAAGTTTCAATAGTCAAAAACATACTCAGTCCTCCTTATTCGTTAAATTCAAACCAGCCTTTCATATTCGCCTTGTCGTTCGCCGAGAACGGAATGGCGAGTTTTTCCGGCTCAATCTCAGCCGCGGTGCGGAGCAACGCCACAAGGACAATGCCGTCATCCACCTTTGTCTTGTTGAAAAGGGCGGAATTGGCGATGTATTTCTGCGCCGTTCCCGATACCGCTTTCGCCTCGAACAGCACCGTCCCCTTGGGGAGGTTCGCGCCGAAAGCCGCCTTGATGGTGATGGTGTCATACTCACTGTTGGTAGTGTCTACCGCAGTGACCTCCGCCCCCTTGGAGCCGTTGCCCACAAACATACCTTTGTATGCGAGAGAGCCTTTGGCTACCTTGATGGAAAGGTTGGTGTCACCTGTGGTATAAGCTTCGGCAACCGTCATATTCACTACCGGATAAGCGAACTTGTCTTTCAAGTCCGCGCAGATCGGAGCGAACACCGGAAGCGTGGCGCCCACACTCAAATGTTCCGTGACGAGTTTGTACTCACCGCGGCGGCGGATGCCGGTCTGAACGTCGTAACGCTCCTCCATTTCAACCGCCGGTTGCAAATCATACTTGAATCCTGCTGCCATTTGTTTACTTGTTTTGTTCTACAATTGATTTTGTTCCCTCGTTTATCATCTTCGCGATAGAGGCATTCTCTTTCTCTATCTTCGCATCGGACGACTCGGGGGAAGGGATGCCGTTGAATCCGGCGTTCGCCAACTCCTGCTTCGCGTCTTTGAAATAACTGTCCAAATCCGCATCGTCGGGAATGGCGTAGCGTTTGGCGATGGTGTCCGGGATGCCGTACTCCTTTGCCTTTGCAAGAATCTGCTCGCCGCGCGTTTCCTTCGCTTTCGCAGCCTCGAACTGTGTCAGCTTGTCCGACAACGGGCTGACTGCGGCGCTGACCGCCTCGGCAATCAGTTTCGCAATGTCCTGTGGCTCTTTCGGAGGCGTAGGTGTTGGCGTAGGTGTTGGCGTAGGTGTTGGCGTAGGTTCGTCCACCGGCTTTCCGTCCTTCAGATTATGCTTCCGCTCATAGTTTTTCACTGCCGTGGAAGCGGCTCCGTCGGCACGGAAATCGCCATAAGAATTAAGAACGTCCTGAAAGCCTATGCCCTCGACAATTGAGTTCACCTTGCTCTCGTCCGTCACTCCCTCTCCCTTCTTGTTGGCAATGCGGGAAAGGATGGCGGTGTCCACCCCGGAGAATTTCTGTTGCAGAGCCGCCAAGATTTGTTCTATTATTGTCATACTCGTATGTGTTTTATGCGAAAATACAAAGAAAAGCGCTCCCCCTAAGTTCGGTCAAGTGGAAGCGCTTAAACAATTGGCATTAATGTTTTTATTCGGTCGGAACAGCCTTGTTGTTCCCCTCTACTCCGCCGCTTTCCTTATCTTCTTTTATCTGTTTCATCTCCTCATCAATACGGTCAGCGTTGCCGGCGAACAAGACAGCGTGCTTCTGTGACCACACACCACCTTGGAGGGCGCTGACGGCGACGCGCACCAAGTCCTCTATGTTGTCGAGGCGGTACGGCTGAATCTCCACATCAATATCAATGGTCTTCGCTGCTTTGGAGAGGCTTGGATTGATGGACGCCAAAGCGGAAACGAGGAAATTGACACGGCGTTGCATGAAGTCGCCTATCACCTCCGCGTGGTTCTCCACCGCAAGGTGTGTGGAGAGGAACACATAGTCGAAGGCGACACCGGACAACGCATTGCCTGTGCCTTTAAGGCTGTCAAAGGATATGCGCGGAGTGTTGGTCAGCGCATAAATTTGGTTGATGAGCGTTTCCGCCTCGTACTTCACCGTTTCGGGAACCTGATTCCACGTCAGATACTGCGCGTTCGCCCCCTGTCCGGTCAGCTCGACGACACGGCTCTTGAACTCGCCGCTGAAATTCTCCACGTCGCCGAAAAGCATAAGTATGGGGAAGAAGTGGTAATCGATGCAGTCGGCATAATTGGACAGAAGTTTTTCAAGGCGGACACGCAGTGTCTTAATCTTCTCGCAGTACGCTTTCGGTCGGTAGCAGTAGATGACCGGCAGTTTTCCGAACCCGTGCTTGAAGGACTTCACCAACTGCCATCCTTTCTGGCTTTCCCACTGATAGACCATATCTGCGGTAACCGTCATAAAGCACGTCGTTTCCGTGTCGTCAATCTCTCTGCGTATATACTCGCGCGACATTGCCACAAGGTTTCCCGCCGTGTCGAAGAACGGATATAACTTATCCCCGCGGAACGGCGACCACAACGCGCTTTTCAGACGGGTTGACGGAACACTGCCGCCGAACAGTCCCTTTATGCGTCTGCCGAGGGATGCCCAGAATCCATCATCGGGGACGGAATACCAATACTCGCAGCACTCTTGCTCGGCGAACCACGACCGCACGATACGTTTGTTCTGATACTTGATTTTGTTTTTGACAAGCACCTTGCGTATTGCCTCAAACAGCGGACGTTCCGCCTCTTCCGGCTCGCAGTTCATCTTCGGCTCCGTCCCCACGGTGAACGCCGTGTGGATGTTCACAATGTCCTGTTCAAGGGGAAGCGCGATGCGGTTCGGCTCCACGTCCTTGGTCTTCTCCGGGATGGTGGTGGTCTTGCCGGACACCGGGTCGAACATTTTCTGCTCTTTCTCCGTCACAATCTTGACCTTCGGATATTTCACCGTGTCGACCATAATCTCGTGCTTGTCCGGATTCCAATCATTGAAAAGGGCAAGGGCGTCGGGAACGTCCGTCTTGCGCACACGTTTCAGATAATACACCTTCTGCGAGGAATCGGGAAGCGCCAATATTTCTTCAAGTGTCATAATAAGTATTTTTTAGTGAGTGAATAATTTACTGTTGTCCTTAGGCTGCATTATACGTCCGAGCAATTCGCCCAGGACAAAGTAGCGGGAGGCGTCGATGCAGTGGTTGTCGTGGTCTTCCGGCTCGTTCACATATCTCCCTTCCAAATCCCTCGCCCAGATATAGTTGCGGAGCTCGTTCTGCAGGTTGTAGGAACGCTCGGTGACGAACAATTCCATATCCTTCATCTTCTCAATGCCGGCAATGATGGAACCTGAACCTTTGGCGACAGGATAGATGCGGATGCCGCCGTTGTGTATCTCCTGTATAAGCCGGGGGTCGGCGGAGTCGGCGATGACCTTCAGCCCCCAGGGGCGAAGAGCCTTGATGATGTCGGAGGAAAGCATTCCAGTCCTGTAGTCTATCTCGTCAATATACAAAGCGTTGTCCACGACACCGCAGCGGACAATGGCGGTAGGGTCATGGGAATAGCCGAAATCCAAGCCGATGGCGACACGCTTCGCCCATTTGGGGAACTCTTTGACGACACCCCACTTCTTGAATACGGCGCCCTCGTTGACATCCGCCCATCTGCCTATGACGGTATGGGCATATTTCTCGGGGTTGTCTTTCTTAATCTGCGAAACCTCATTGATGAACTGCGGCGACAGATTGTCGATGTTGTCAAAATATGTGGTGTGGATGTGGAGAACGTTCGGATGCGTGCTTATCTGCACCGGCACTCCGTCAAACTCCACAAGCTTGTGCGTCTTCTCTATGTACTTGCGGTAAATGAAATGATTGGAATCCGTAGGGTTCATTATGATAATGATACGGTTCTGTATGCCTTTCTGACGGATGGAGAGCATTATCCGGTCGAAATCCTGCTCGCTCGTCCATTCCTCCGCCTCGTCACAGACAAACGTGGTGATGCCGTGGATTGACTTCAGTTTCGCCGTCTGATTGCCCGAGGAAGTCTTGATGCCACGGAACATTATACGGCTTCCGGTCATTCTGTTTATCACATCAGTCCGTGTGGAATGGAAATATTTCTCCGTCCCGTCCAGCTCAATCTTCTCCAGCATCTCCGGAATGATGGAGATGTGAGCGGACACCATCGTATAGCGAGTGTAGAGGATTTGGTGCGTGATGTGTTCTTCAGGAGTGAGCTCGAAAGTAAGACGACTGATGAAGGCGGCGGTGTTGAAGCTTTTCCCCGAATTATGCGTAACAGTGCCGTCGCTGTGGAGATAGCGTTGATTGCCGTCGAGGCAGATGCCGCACCAATCCCCGACACCGGCAGACTCGATGCTCAACATTGACAAATGCCAATCTTTGTTTTTGCGCACGTCCTCTTTGCGTATCTTTTTCCGCTCTACCTTGCAAGGAATACGCCATACGTCCCCATTGATGGACACCCAATATACCTTGCCGCAGTCTTTCCCATTGCATCGTGCGGACTTCTCGGTTATGTTTGTTCTGAAACCAAGCGTATCGGCGACATATTTGATTTGCTTTGCAAGGGTGCGGTTCTTTTGGATAATTTCATAGCCGTTCCCGCTTGCATAGCCATCAGTATCAAGCAGACCGGCAAGCAATTCCAATCTGTTGTGTTCGCTGTTGGATATGTATTCTTGTGGGATGTGCTTGTTGTCAATAAGATTGTATTGGCGGAAAATATCCATTATTGGATTTGTATGCCCTTCGGTTTTTGCAAGTCTGAACGTTCTCGCTTTTCCCTTGACCCCATTAAGGGAAAGCCTTAATCCTTTTTCTTCCGCATAAGATTGTAAATACCCAACAATCTCACTGTCCGGTGTTGTTATTTGGGGGAAAACACTTGTCCCGTCCCTGAGCCATAATCCAAGCAGATACGGGGGCAGCAAGACGGGGGTTTCCGGATAAGGGATGGATGATGACTTATAACCACGGAATTGCTCTCGGAATCTTTTGCTCTTGGACGCATAATCTGTCACCCGGATGTCTGTATGCTCCGGATATTCCCTATATCGTCCCTCTCTTATTGCCGTCTTGCTTTTCTTCACGCTGAGAATATGCGCATCGTTGACAAAATAGTCCTCGGCACTTGTTTGGTGGACACGGAACATATCACTGCGCCCCGACATTGTTGCAAGAACCTTCCTCGGAGTGCCGTCGTCACCCATAACGAACTCACCGACGGAAATATCCTTGATTTGCTTGACGGACAAATCGGACATAATGACTTCTTGCGACGGGGATTCACACCCGCGCCCTCCCGTCACAAGGATGATGAACTTCTCCTTGTCCTCATACATCGGATAGTACACCGGCTGCGGAACAATCATTTGCCGACCTCCTTCTTTATCCACGCGTCAATGTCCACTCCCTTGTCCACATTGGTCGGGACTTCGGACATCTCATCAATATTGGATTCACCGAATCCTTCCTTCCTGCCAAGAGTAGACAATAGATAACGGAGCATACTGCCGTCTGGCCGCTCAATCCACCCAATAAAATTCCCATCAGCATCTTTTTGCGGAATCCCAAGGGCAAGGACTCGAGCTGAAATAAGGCAGTCATCCACAAGCGCTCCCCTGCAATCTTTTATGGCTTGGGAATACTCCTCGTTTTCCCGAGCCCATAGATACACTGTACATCTTTGGACGTGGAAAACAGCGGCAACCTTTGTTATATTGCCTCCACATCTCTTCAAAGCTTCCCGGAATGTGTCAATATTCGGTTTCATCGCGCGTGCGTATATTTGTATATTATTGTATTAATTTCAAAACGGTTTCCCCTTTGACAAACCGAGAGTTGCCGCCAACTCCTACAAGGTCGCAAAAATCCTCCTTGCTTTCGCTGGACGAGAAGGATAAAGTGATGAACGCCTCCTCCGAGTCTTGTCTTGCATCCGCTATATCCCTAACCTTCTGTTTGACGTCTTTCATATGCTGTTTTTTCTCCTCGTATGTCATACCGGCATCTGTGTCATCTTCTTTCCCCGTCGGCTTAATTCCTGCCATATCCACAAGGCTTATGCTCTCAACGTCGCTGCCTGGGATGGAATTTATAGACACGATGTCCTTGATTTCCGATGGGTCAAGACCAACATTGTTCAAGTCGATTTCCGCCGCATAGTTGGCTATAAGGTCAATGTCCGCCTTTGTGTTTCCCACAGCCATATAAGTGAGTTGCTGTTTCTCCATTGCATCGTTCAGCCTTGTTGCCTCCACTTTTATATCATAGTCTGTGGCCGCCGTTCCGTCATATTTATAGTATGAGTCCATAGCCAAGATACGGCGGTGACCGTCGATGACATTGCCGCTCGCCTCGTTCCAAACGATGCCTCCGAGAAAGCCCACTTGCTGCAAGTTTTTCTTTTGCTGTTTAATCCTATCGGCAGAATGTCGCTTTGGATTAATCGGATTCAGATTTATCTGAGAGCGTTTAATCGTTACCGTCTTGCTTTCCTTTAACTGTTTCATAATCGTGTTCAAATAATATTCGTTCAGACATTGGGAATTCTTTAAAGACCTTCTTCAGATCGTCGGGGAAATTCTTCCGCAGCCATAGGAGATAATTGATTTCTTCTATGGAAGTCCCGGACGACTGCCCTTTCCCATAGCATTCTGGGCGGATTAGTCCGTGCCGCTCAATGTAGGCAAGCACATCAGCATTTTTATAGCGGCTCAAAGGGTAGCATTTCTTTTGGGCTTCGTTTATAGCCTCGTCCCTATAAGTTCGGAGCATAAGTCTCCGGTTCATCGAATCACTTTGCTTGAATCCGAAAAACACCCACTCTATACCAGTTCTCTCTCTTACGGCGTCCGTTATTTTTGACAAAGTCAATTGCTTTATTCCTGATATTTCCCGGCATCCGAGATACCCGATTTTGTAATAAGACGGCAGCGCATAATGCGGCACGCAGATAAACCGTGCGTTCGGATACCGCTGCGAGGCATAGGAGATGTATCTGTTTATGTGCCTCAGCCCCGGCACGATGAACATAAACACACAAACGATCTCTTTAAAGTGTGGCGCAATCAAATCCAAAAGGGCAATACTATCCTTACCCGTTGCGGAATGGAACAGTATCACCCTATCAGTTTCCTTCGCCACGTCTGCGATTGCTGCTTTGGCGAAATCCATAATTCTACGTTAATCTGCCGCCGGTTCTTGCGTTAATTCGACTTCGCTGCCGTGCCATTGCTTTGCGACTGCGGCGGCTTTGTTTAAAGTACTCCTCCATTGAAATGCCTTCTTTTTTCTTCCGTGAAGATTCTCCCATAGACTTATCATTTTAAAATTAAACATACAACATGCCCGGCGAAGCAGACCGCGTCCTATAGTCCTGAATGCCCGACAATCTCTTTTATATGAGCATAAAAGAAGACCTGCGCACCCGGCTTATATTCTTCCGGAATCTCATTGCGGACATCGTCAAACTCATCAAACCCAAATTCCTCTTTGAGGAAGTCGAGCCCTTCGACTGTGAGTTCGCACGTGTCAAGCTCATCTATTTCTACATCCAAAGTCCAGTTGGCGCCAGTGCTGTAGAAGTGGATGAATCCAATATCCGTGCGGCATACAGATTCGCACTCATCTTCAGAGCCGCCATTGGCAAGAAACTCTTTGCGTTTTTTAAGTTTGTCGGGGTCGGTGAACATCTTGAAATATCGTTTGCTCATCAATCTCGTTTCAATGGTCTTTTTGCCCTGCAGGATAGCAAGAGCGTTTTCTTTGCGCATCAGAAGGCTGTAAGCCGGATATTCTACGCCGTCGACTTTTATTGTTCTCATAACTTTTTGTTTTAATGCTATCAAAGATAGCGGTTAGTAATTGATTCTTTGAAATTTAAGCGGTCGGTGAATAAACAAACCGCCTATTGTTTACATAGTATCGCCACGTGAGGTTTGAGTACAGACAGCCGTCCATCTCAAACCACTTGCCGAACGTCAGAACATCGGCGCCACGCAGAAAGGCGAATCTCGATCCGCCGATTATGGCATCGACCGCCGCCGCCAATTCTGGCGAGCGCAAGCCGTACTCACGCACCACCGGCGCAAGGATGTTTCTAAAGGCATACTCGCTGTCCGTGCGGTCGCCGACACTCGGATAAGGCAGCACGCCGTTGTGGGCGAAGAACAAATCGCCGTCACGGAACGGATGGCAATTCCGGTTTCTCACGCTGCCGTGGGTGGCGAATCTGAAGTGCATTACACACGCCTCGTCCGTCCGCACATCTGCAAGACGTTCGGCAAAGATAGCGAAGTCTGTTGATTTATAGAACTTGCCTGTCGATGTACAGAAGCCGAAGCCGTGTGGATTCGCCTCTGCCATTGCCTTGATTTCAGCCAATGCCGGCATAGGCACGCCGGCTGGCTTTACACAGATCACACACATAACATATCATTTTTTTTGTTGATGCAAACATATATACCGCAAGGTCAACGCCCCCGGATAGGTTGCCGAAGTAAATGCCAGAACGTTGGCAAGGCACAAGCAGTCTTGACTGACAGCGAAAGAGTATGCCCAAAGCAAGCCGAGACCGAGGCAAGTAATGTGTTTCGCTATGACTTTTGTTAAGTTTCTCATCTTTCTTTTTTTTTATAGTTGTCCGGGCGTGCGGTCACGATCCGCCTGCCACCTCTATAGTGGGCGCCCGGGTATTTCGGCGGTGGGCTTTCACCCACCTTGTCTTAGAGGCTCAGGACAGCCGCACGGCGCTTGAACCAATTCTTTTCGGTCTTCGTGAGGAACGGAATCTCATCTATTGAAGCGACCGTCGAATCAATGGCGAAACGCTTTGACCAGCCGACCAATTTCGCGCAGAAGCGAACCCAATGACTTATCTTTTCAAAGTCTGTCGTACCCTGGTGTTGCCGAAACTCTATCGTTTTGTGGACTTTGTACGCCTCGGCATTGACCTTGTGGTATCTGCTGCCGTTGAGTTGCCGCTGTACATCGTTGATGGTGGTGCAACCCCAAAAATCGTGGTCTTGCAACGTGGCGCAGTAGTAGTTGTTGTCAGCTCGGCGGCTCGGCGCCATAAACGTATCGATTACACCTTCAAGCATCTTGTAATTCTGAAAGACATTGCGATACCATTCAGGAGTCATCCCCGGGGATGCTATATGCACGTGCAGTCCGGTCGTGCGGTTGACTTTCGCGCCGACCTCGTTGAGAGCCTTGCAACAAGCCTCAAGGCTGGCGAAGCCTGTCCTATTGTTAAGTACAGGACTCACACACTCTATGCAGTTGTCGCCGACAAGGCTGCCGTCGCGGACGAACTTGTAATACTCGTGGTTGTCGTGGTGGTTGTAGCCCTCGTAGGCTATTCTAAGGGCATTTGCGTCTGCACTCTGGTACATAAGGTTGCGGTCTACGTTGTAGCATTCAATCTCAACACCGAATGTATAGGCGAAGCGGCTGCCTCGTGCCTCTGGTGCAGGCAAGTCACTCATTATGATTTCGACGTCTGATTTAATCAGTCCAAGTTTGGCGAGGGCTGTGCGCTTTGCTGTCTTGCTTATTTTCGCGTTCTTTATCTCGTTTATTTCTTCTGACAATGTTTTCATTTTTCTTCTTTTTAATCGTTTGTTAATTATGCCATTTTCACAAGGTTTGCCTTTTTGTAGCAGCGATATTCTTGTTTTTCGGTGTCGTAATAGACTTGCACCGTGTCTGACGGCTTTCTGCCGGTACCCTTGGTTTCTGGCAACAGGCTCTCTTTAAGCGTGCCATAAGCCTCTCTGAGGCTGCCGTCTACTTTGGTAAAATAGAACTTTACGATACCTTTTTTAAGAGCGGTATGCAGTTTCACGTTTGCCCAGGCGGTTTTGAGGGCTTGGCTCAAATCAAAGCCGTTGCGTTTTACAAACTGCCAAGCGAGGCTCATTATCTCTCTCATTCTGTTTTTACTTTCAGTTGTCATAGTCGTTGAGTTTAGTTGTTTATCTTTACGTCAGCAAAGATATAGACGATTATCTATGTATGCAAATAAAATATAGACATTAACCAATATTTAACACAAAGGGCTGAATTTGATAAAAACCTATGTAGTTATGTAAATAATAGTTAATAATCTATGTAATATAAGTAGTATATTGCTATTTTGACGTATCTTTGCGGAATAAAAATAGACTATAGGCTATGAATGTACAGAAAGCAATCAAAGAGAAAGGTTTTACACTTGCAGATGTTGCGAGACGAATGTTGAACAGGAATGGGTCGGTCGGAATCACGCAACCGACATTGTCTGCCATACTGAACAACGACCCCCAAATTTCTAAACTACGTGAGATAGCCGGAATCATAGGAGTGCCGGTTGCGGAACTGGTGTCGGACAGTCCGGGGATAACCGCCCTTGTGCGGAAAGGCGAAGATTACTACCAGGCGAACACGGTGGAAGAACTTGAATCAATCGTCGCAAGGCTGAAGGCTGAATGAGAAACGGCGGTGGGTGTTTGCCCATCGCCGTCCTTGTCTATAAGTCTGCCGTATCAGCCATAGCCTGCTGTATAGCCTTTACTTTCTCTTCTTCTTTCTCACCAAGATACTCGATGATCTTGCGCGCCCGATTCAGAAAGGCGAGGGCTTCTTTGTTTGTGGCGCCGTTAATGTAGCAACTGTAGTCATTATGTAGATAGCCGGAGTCGTTTATGTCGTACAGGCTGTCCTCGTAGTCCTCATTGTCAACGACTGCCAAGAATACGTAGCTGTCTACGTTGCTACGCCTTTTGCAATCTCTTATTTTCAGCCCATCGACTGTCAACTCTTTTATATCAAGGCTGTGCATCTTACGCCTTATTTTTATGGCTATGTCGTATACTCTTTCTGCCATCTCACTTGTCAGCCTTTTGTAGTCTTCTCTCTTTAAAATTTCGTCCAAGGTTTTCATCTTTTCTTTTTTTTGTTGTTGATATTAAAAGGGCCGGCCTTACCGGCCCCTTGGTTGTTTACTTGTTGTAATAATTCAAAATGCCTGCCCAGGCGTTATAAGCATTGTAGGCAGCCCATTCACCACACCCAATCTTTGCAAATTCTTTCTTGCAATATTCTGGGGCTTCTGCCTCGCTCATTCTGAGTGTCGTCAAAACGATTTCTGTTGCTTTGCGACCGAAGGCCTTGCTGAACCAATCTATAGCCTTTACCAACGCTTTGTCCTCTTTGCTCAAGTTGTCATTGTAGTTTGTCATTGTCTTTATTTTTTTTAGTTGTTTATATTGCGTTTTTTAATTACACTACAAATGTATATCTAAAACTATACACTACCAAATATTTTCGCAACAAAATGCTTAGTTTTAACCATACATAACAATTAGCGAGCATAGCAACATTTAAATTAACACGTCTTTACAATTGAATAGCCATACATATACAAAAAAGGCAGAATGTTTGATTTTTTGCCCTGGGTGTATTATCTTTGCACCCAAACAAGTGTAGTATTATATATACATTATTATATGCAAATCAAAACTATCATTAAAGCGCACGGACTTACGCAAGCGGACGTTGCCGCCCGGATGGGTGTCAGCCGAATAGCGTTAGTTCAGCAAATCAACGGCAATCCGACAGTCGGCTCCCTAAGGAAGATGGCGGAAGCCATCGGCTGCAAGGTGTCCGATTTCTTCGCCGACGAGGAATCCGGGCAAACAGATGCTATAAGCCTCGACGGTGAAACGGCGGAAATCGGAGGGGTGAGATACCGACTGACCAAAGTGGAGGATGATGAGCCGGAGAAGCGGCGGAAATGAAAAAGAGCGGCAGTCAAGCCGCTCCGAAAATTCCAAAAAAGCCAGTCTCCCGACTCGCAGTGTGTACAAAAATGCTAACAATCGTTCGGAAACAAAGATAAGAAAAAGGAATCAAAACCGCAACAAGGATTTTTCGGCACGCAGAAGAAAGGAATGCGGAAAATGCAGAACCGATACATAAAAAGGTACACAAATTTTGCAACCTCCACGTTATCAACATCTGAACGAATCTCGCTCACTCCGCAAAAACAGTGTGCTACATAACAGCGCGCTGTTTTTTTATTTTCAGGATTCTCAAAAATCGCCAATGGCTCAAACGAAATATCCACATCTTCCCTAAATACTGAAGCAGAGTTCACTTGAAATGCCGCCCGAGCCTTATAGCCTGGCAGCGTTTCGGCAGAGTTAAAATTGAGCGAGTTCATAACTTAGAGCTTTTTGCTCCAAAGTTATGGATCCGATATAAGTTGCGAAAAGACACTAAAATTAATGATTAATAAACAAGTTGAAAAGCAACTTCATCGTCTTTTGTTCTACAAATTTGCCAAGTTGTTCCATTGTTAATGTTTATAAGCATAATAAACCTTGCTGCATTAGCAGGAACTATTAACTGATAGTTAATCTTGTCTTCGTCAGTTGAATCAAAATAAGAAGGCTCTCTATAAACCTTTTGCCAAGTGGAACTATCATCACTATTTTTTACAAGTTGCCAAATGTCACCTGTGAACTTGTCTAATTTAAAAGTATAACGAATCATATTATCAGGAATGATAATTTCATAACGTCCAGCTTCTGTATTCGTTTTTTGCCCAATCGATTCTTCACCATAAGCGAATGCTGAAATGCCGGCAAAAAATAGGGCAAAAAGAATAACTAATCTTTTCATTGTTATGTATTTAATTGGTTTCTGCAAATATACAAAATTACAGAAATACTTCACAGTCATTGACTGAAAAAATGCAGCAGTCGCGGATTTTGCGGATTTGTCACTCCTGCGACGGCTGTCACCATCCAAGATTCACACTTACACCTGCCATCACCCACAGCCCCGGCTGCTTTACGGCAGAGAGGTCGCAGTAGCGGTGGCACGTGATGTTGTCGGCCTTTACATATACGCTATATTTCCGGTCGTTCCACATCACCTTGCAGTCCACTTTAGTGTACGGATGATAGCCGTTCATCCGTTGCTGCCATCTCACGCTCCACGACGCCGACAGCTTGCTCCAAATCTTATGGTCCAAGCCGAACACGGCCTTATGGCGCAGATATTCCAACGCATACAGCGATTTCAGTATCTCTGTTTCCGTCTCATGGTTTTGGTTGATGTAGGCATATCCCAGTCTGATGTTTGTCACGAAGCATCTCGGCAACAGCTCGTTCATATATATATCGGCGTCAACATTGAAGCCCATATTGTCGAGTTTTCCGATGTTCATCACGTGGTATTTGCTGTCGTTCAGCTCCGTTTCCGTAGTCTGAACCCAGTCTATCATATTCTTTCCATGTGTGTAGAATCCGCTAAGCACCACCGAGAAACCCGTCTGCCGATAGCGTGAGCCTATTTTGAATGCGGAGTTTTTCTCCGGACTCAGCGAAGCATCGCCCTGCTGCACGGCATTGCTTATGTAGAGGTCGGTGTAGGTGGGCATACGGAGCGACTTGTTCCAGGATGCGTACACCTTCCAATTGGCGTTCGGACGATAGCTGGCGTCCACTCCCGGATAGAATCTGAATTTATTGTCGAGTCCCGTATTGCGGTTGGCAAGCACTCCGGCAGAGAGCGTGAAACCACCGAATATGAAATTGTGCTCCAGCATCACATTCGTGTTTGTGCGTTCTCCTTTACGGGTGTACTGCCTGTCGGAGCCCGGAATGCTTTTATAGTCGGCCGCGTCGAGCTGGTTGCCGAGAGCCGTGGAATAGATGCGTTCCTTACCGATGTCGACACCGACGGCGGTCTTTCCCGCAATCCAGTCGACATAGGCGTTGACCGCACCGCCAAAAACATCAAGGTTGTGGTAGTTCTCTCCCGCCGCGGCGCCTTCCTTGCCACGCGTCAATTGATAATGGTCTTTGAATTTGTTGTAATATACCGCAGGCGTCACTTCCCAAGTCCTGTCTTGGTTGTGGACGCTCACATTAAGAGAAGCGATTCCATGGTCGGTTTTCTCATATTGATTGTTGAATTTGGCGCTGTAGAATGTGTTTGCGCCATAACTTTGGGTTGCTATGCCCAGCTGCGCCCCGATGTCGAGGCGGCGGTCGTAGCTCAGCGACAAGTTGGCATAGCCCTGTCCTTTCTCGAAGTCGCTGTTTTCGGTGCCTCCGTCCGAGCGTTTGTATCCGCCGCTTACGGAATAGGCTTGTTCCCACTTTCCGCTTCTGAAAGCCATCTGCAGCCTGCCCTGTGCCCCGAGGCTGCCAAAGCTGCCGGCTTCCACATTTGCCTCGACGCCGTTTGCGCTTGCTTTTTTAGTCACAATGTTTATGGCGCCGTTGAACGCCGATGTGCCAAACACGCGCGACGATGCGCCCTCGATAATCTCCACATGGTCGATGTCGGCAAGTGCGACAGGAAAATCGGAGGCGTTGTGCCCCGTCTGCGGATTGGAGATGTTCACTCCGTTAAGGAAAATTGCAATCTGGTCGAAGGTGCCGCCGTTGGTCGAAATGTCGGTCTGCACCCCGAAACCTCCACGCTGACGCACATCCACGCCCGCAGCCAGTTTCAAAACGTCGTTGATTGTTTGTGCCGCCGACCGCTGAATGTCCTCGCGGGTCATGACCGTCACAATTTTTGGTGACAGCTCGACTGTCATCGGCGCGCGCGACCCCGTTACGGTCACACCATCCAGTTCGTAAGCCTTCCCTCCTCGGATAAAGACTGAATCAGCCTTGGCTCCCTCCACGCTGATGCCTTCTGCCTTGGCGTAGGTAAGCGTGGTTACGCTGAGCGCACCGATAGCCACCACTCTTCCAAGCACAGAAAACAAGGAGTAGCCTTTGTTGGAGAAGTGCGAGAACTTCAGGCTTGCACGCTTGTTGAAAATTGTCTTGTTCATTAAATTAATTTGTTGATAAATAAAAAGAATAAATAATATGTCGTGGACACACATGATGCATCCACGACATTTTTCTTTGATTTTTCAAATTCAGGAGGTTGCCCCCGCTTACGCTTTCTTTCCGCGCATACAGTCCCAAACGAGATAGCCGATGAGCAGCGCATAGACAGCCACACCGCCAATCTGGAGCGTCGACTCGCTGAATCCGCAAGTATACTCGAAGCCTGCGAAGCGCATTCCGGCGCTGACCACGCCCATCAATGCTCCACCGGCGATAAATCCGCTGGCGAGAAGCGTGCCGCGCTCTGTGCGTGCCGCATTGAGTTCCTTGTCTTTCGAACGGGTTGACACAAACCAGTTGACCAAACCGCCGACAAGCAGCGGCGCGTTGAGCTCCATAGGGATAAACATACCGAGCGAGAAAGCCAATGCCGGCACACCGAGCCAGTTGAGAAGCACGGCGAGGATTGCGCCTACGCCATAGAGCAGCCACGGCGTGTCGCCACCCATCATCAACGGTTCGATAACGCCTGCCATCGCGTTGGCCTGCGGTGCAGCGAGTGCGTTCGGCCCTGAGAAACCATACACTTTTGCAAGAATCAGGATAACGCCGCCGACAGTCGCTGCCGACACGAGTGTGCCGACAAGTTTCCACTGCTGCTGTTTTTGCGGTGTGGAGCCAAGCCAGTAGCCGATTTTCATATCCGTAACCATACCGCCTGCCATCGAGAGAGCCGTGCAGACAACGCCTCCGATAATCATCGAGGTGACGATGCCGCTGGCTCCTTTAAGTCCGATAGCCACAAACACCGCTGAGGCTACAATCAGCGTCATCAGCGTCATTCCGCTCACCGGGTTCGATCCCACAATGGCAATTGCATTGGCGGCCACCGTAGTGAAGAGAAACGCTATCACCGTAACCACCAGGAATGCCACAAGGGTCTGGAAGAGGTTGTGGATTACGCCGAAGTAGAAGAATGCGAATGTCACTGCCAACGCTGCGATAAGGCTGAAGGCAAGCACTTTCATCGAAATGTCTTTCTGGGTGCGTTTCACCTTTGCCACATTGCCGCCCTTGCCGCGGAATTCACGTCCGGCAAGACCTACGGCAGAGCGGATGATGCCCCACGACTTGATGATGCCGATGATGCCCGACATGGCGATACCGCCGATACCGATGTAGCGTGCCTGTGTCTTGAACAGCACCTCGGGATCGATGGCGGCTGCCTCCGGGCTCATTCCGAGCAACGGTACGATGACATACCAGATAAACGCGCTACCTGCAAAAATAATGAAGCAGTATTTCAAACCTACGATGTAGCCGAGACCGAGCACCGCCGCTCCGGTGTTGATTTTAAACACCATCTTGGCCTGGCTTGCCACGTGGGCGCCGAATTCTGTCGCTTTCGACGTCAATGTCTCAGCCCACCATCCGAATGTGGAGAGAAGGAAGTCGTAGATACCGCCGACAGCGCCCGCAATGATAAGCGGCTTCACCTGGCTGCCCGACTTCTCGCCGGAGATAAGCACCTGTGTGGTGGCTGTGGCTTCCGGGAACGGGAACTTGCCATGCATGTCGGAAACGAAATATTTGCGGAACGGGATAAACATCAACACGCCGAGCACGCCGCCAAGCATCGAACTGAGGAATATTTCAATGAAACTTACCGTAATGGCGTCGCCATACTTGGCTTGAAGGATGTAGAGCGCCGGGAGGGTGAAGATGGCTCCTGCCACCACAATTCCCGACGAGGCGCCGATAGATTGGATTATCACGTTCTGTCCGAGGGCGTTTTTCTTCTTCAACGCGCCCGACACTCCGACTGCGATGATTGCAATAGGAATTGCCGCCTCAAACACCTGCCCCACTTTCAGTCCGAGATATGCCGCCGCGGCACTGAAGATAATCGCCATCACAAGACCCATTATCACAGAGTAGGGAGTCACTTCCGGATACTGACGGTCGGGACGCATCACTGGGATATACTCCTCGCCCGGCTTCAGCTCACGGAAAGCGTTTTCAGGAATACCCGCTTCCTGCTTTTGTTTTTCGTCTTCCATTATTTTTGCTTAGTTTACGATTAATATATTCTGAAAGTTTGTGTGCGAAGTTACAAATTTCAGTTTACAAATGAAAACACTATGCCACAAAACAAGAAAAAAAGAGCCGTCTCATCCCTGAGACGACTCCTTTTTCAATACAAATTATATCAATTGGAGTATTATTTCTTCACAACTGACGCTTTCCAAGTCTGGTTGTTGCTGAGATTGAGCGTAATTTCATACGTTCCGTCTTCTGCACACTTGAAGTTTGGTGCGTTGTTCTCGTTGAGATTGTCGAGCGAACCGCCGAGACTGAAGTCCCATTTGTTGTTGGCGCGGAACTTGTATTCCTTACCGCCGACGAGAGCAACCTCACCCTTCCAAACGAGACCACCGGCGTAAGTAAGTGGCGTTTCAGCGTCCCATCCGCCAGGAGTAGCGTCGCCGACAATTCCGAACGAAGTGATTTCCATCGCCTCCCAAGTCATTTTGTCTGTGTCGACTTTGAAGTAGTAGATACCACCCTTGTCAAGTTTCAAGTTTTTGGCTCCTGGGTCAGTGCTCAACAGGTTGGCTTCTGCGCCGACACCGTAGGCAGTGCTGCCTTCGTTCCAGTTGGGCTGTGTCGAGAATTTGAATTCAAATGCCTTGTTGCCAGCCTTTGACATGTCAACCAAACCGCTGTGTACGCCGCCGTTGCGCTCGTAGATGAACACGTTTACATCGTGACCCCATCCATTGAATCCACCAACAGCATAGAGTTTCGGTGAGTAAGCCTTGACAGTGAATGTGCCTTCCATCATGTTGATTGTCACGGTATACTCTCCTGCCTTTGCAATAGTTACAGGACGTGAGTTCTCGCCGTAGATAAGCTCGCCGCTCATAGCCGACTCAGCAGGACCCCAAGCATACATAAACTCATTGCCTGCGTCGGCCTTAGCCTTCACCATCGACTCTGCGCCCATAAATTGGATTGAGCCGGCAGGGAGAGTGCAAATAGATGTAAATACAGGATCATCGTATACGTTCTGGTCGCTATGTCCGAGCTTGATGGCTGAAGCATCCCATCCGTCACCAAACGCAGCGTCGGTAATTACGTAGTATGCCGACTCAATCTTGATGCCAAGGTCAATAGGCGTAACATTTACCGATGAAGCGTCGAAATATGTGTCGGCGCCGCCGAAACGCACTGTTGTTCCGTTGTGGGTCAACGTGAGTTCGAAACGCACATAAGTGGTCTTTGCGGCAGGGCTCTTGCCAAACAGCTGGCGGTGAGCATTGTCAATGTCGAGATAGTTGGCATAAGCCACATTGTCGACAACTGTTGTAAGCACGCTGACAGGCTTCTTGAAATCCTCTGTGGCGGAAACCTGCATTTCAACATTCACTTCGCTGCCGGCTGGCTGATTGTCAACGCTGGTGATTTTGAGCACTGGCACACCCAGTTCGCTATCAACGAAGTCCTTGAGGTTCAAATCAGTAGGCAACGCATGAGCCACAGCGATACCGTCTGCAGCCATAATCGCTTCCTGCGGATTGCTTTGCGGTGGCATTGGATCCTCGATATCGTCGCAGGCTGTGAAACCTACAGCCAATGCCAATGAAAGTAATATACTGAATTTTTTCATTTTTTGTCTTTATTTGTAAATTCTGTAATAACCGGCTTCCTTGCGGCGGTTGCTGACAACCGCCGCGGTAAGCCTGATTTCATATTATTCGGCAGGAACCATTTCTACGGTCATCGCCTTGAGGTTAACGGTGATTTTAATCTTACCGCCAGCCCAGCTGCTGTACTGGAACGAACCCTTGCCTTCCACGACAGCGCCGTTGTAGCCAACGCCGTCAATCCACTCGATATCAACAGGATTGTCATCAACCTGCGCACCGATTGAATCAACATCCCAACCAGAGAGAGAGCGATAGAAGCGGAATTGGAATTTGCCTGCAGGAATATCGAACACGCCTGTGTAGATCTTGCTGTCGATAGCGTCGTCAGCCTCTGAAAGCGTCCAGCCAACATACTTGTCAGCATTTGCCTTCGACGGCTCGTTCCATCCTGAGCAGTCACCAACCAAGTAAATCTTGCCCGGTAACTTAACTGCGTAGTAGTCCTTCACCTGGCTGAGACAAACAACATTTGAGAGGATTGAATAGCCGGCAGCGTCTTCCTTGCCGCCAAGATATTCTTCCACAGTAGAGAGCACGCGGAAATAAACCGGACGTGCAGGCTCGTCAGTGTAGTTGTCCTCGTTTGTAACGCCGCGGAGTTTGCACATAGCCTCGGCTATGCTGCTCTCAGGAACGTTGACAGAGCAAGTGGTATACTCCTCTGAAAGTTGCACGAAATCGGTAAATTCACGAGTGAGCGACACCTGTACGAAATATTTTGCGATGATGCCCGGACCATAGTTAGGCTGAGAGAACGTAAGGTTCAATGTTGCCGTTGGGTTCAGAGCATAATAAAGTTCAGAAGTGGCTGGCTGATTGAGCACAAATTCGGTAGGTTTTTGGAGCACCGGATCCTTATCGTCCTCGCAAGAGCAAAGGCCGAACACCACCACCGCCAGCAGCATCAATACATTTATATACTTTTTCATTTTTTTCTTGTGTTTAGTAGAGTTAGACTGATGTTAGTATCCCTCGTTCTGTCCGAGTGTCGGGACAAACTTGGTTGGGATAGCGTAAACCTTGCGGTAGTCAGGAATTGAACGTCCGCGGAGTGCGCCGCCCTTCCACGACCATTTGTAGGAGCTGCCTGTAAACTTGCCGAAACGGATCATGTCGCTGCGGCGGTGTCCCTCCCAGTAGAGCTCGCGGGCGCGTTCCTCGAAGAGTTTGTCCTTAGTGAGAAGGATAGGAGCCAAACCTGCGCGTGCGCGCACCTTGTCAAACATATCCTGACCATTGCAGCCTGTAGCGCCGTTGAGTTCGCACTCGGCGAGCATCAAGTATGTGTCGGCAAGACGGAACAATGGATAGTCGGTGCCGTTGAAAGTGTTGACCAGAGTTGCGCCTGTTGTGTTGTAATAGTCGTCGCTTTTTGTATATACATACTTAATACACATCAAACCACAACCGTCGGCATCCCAGTCGCCGAGATCCTCAAGATTGTTCTTGAGCTTGCCACCGTTGTTGCTGATGAGGTAGCGGTTGTCGCCGCTCTCAAACATATCTGCAAGTTCCGGACGTATACGTGGACCGCTCCATCCTGTGCCTTGCAAACCTTGTGTTGTTGCAGAGACATTGGAATTGTAGGCGCCTATAGAAAGGTAAGTTGTGCCGCCGTAAGTCTGCTGGTTGTTCTCATCCTGAGGAAGACCCCAAATAATCTCGCCATTACCTACAAAACGATTGTTGTCGGCACAGAAGAGATATTTATATTCAGGCGCGAGAGTGTTGATAGTCTTCAAAATCTCGTTGCAGGCGTTTGCACAGTCCTGCCAACGGGCAGTGCCTGTGTAGACTTCCGCGTTAAGATAGAACTTTGCAAGCAGCATATAACCGGCTTCTCTTGACAGACGGCCGTATTTCTGAGCCGATGCAGGAGTAAGATCCTTCACTGTCTCTGCCAGCTGAGGCACGATTCTCTCAAACATCTCAGCACGTGTCAACGTTGGAGGCGTTGCTCCTACCGTAGAATTCTCATCAGTGAACGGGCCTTTGCCGAAGTTGTCCATCAAGTGATAGTAAGACAATGCGCGCAACACGATTGCCTCACGTTTCATCGCTGCGATTTCATCATCGGAAATCATACCTGCAGCCTTGTCGATGGTGCGGATAAACTCGTTGCACATATTTATTTGGAACGTGAAACGCGACATTGCCTCATAAAGCCAGTGGTTGTCAGGGCTCCATGTAGAGAAGTCGAGCTCATCGATACCGGCGTCGTTCCAGTTCTTACCGATAAGAGCCTCATCGGTCGGAAGCTCCTCAAGGTTCCAAAGCTGACGCATGTAAGTACCGGCACCGCCGTCGTCTACAGTGATGTCAGAGCCACCTTGAGGACCAGAAACTACAAGTCCGTTGTAAAGTTGATAGAAGAATCCCTCATATTCAGCAGCCGAATTGAGTTCGGTCTTGCTGTTCGGGTCGTTTGGCTTCATATCAAGGTCGCCCACACACGAAGGCATAGCCATCATTGAGAATGCGAGGCATCCGTAAGCCAATATATTTCTGAATTTCTTATTCATGTCTGTAACGATTTAATGATTAGAATTGAGCCACAAGACCGAGAGAGAATGTCACAGGACGTGGGTAGATGTTCTTGTCTACACCGCCACCGACTTCTGGGTCAAGACCTTTATATTTTGTGATAACAAATGGGTTTTGAACTGCTCCATACAGACGCAGACGGAGATTGTTGTTCAAAAGAGTAGGCCATGTGTAGCCGAGCGTGATGTTGTCGCAACGCACGAAGCTTGCGTTCTGCACGAAGTAGTCGCTTGTGCCCTGTGTCAAGTTGATTTCCTTAAACAGCTGAGTGTCTGTCATCAAGTTGCTGACTGGGAGAGACGCTGTAGAAGAAATCGATGAGTTGACAACCTGAACATCGTTGAACACGTAGTTGCCGATGCTTGCACGCAATGCGAAACCGAAATCCCAGTTCTTGAAGTTGAACGTGTTGGTCCAGTTCATTGTCACCTTAGGATCCTTGCTGTGGTACATGTACTTATCGTCTGCGTTGATTACGCCGTCACCGTTGCGGTCAACAAACATACCTTCGATAGCCTTGCCGTTCTCATCGTAAACCTGCTCGTAAACATAGAAACTGCTTGCAGGATATCCCACTTTGTGAGCAAGCACTGTACCGCCTGTACCGGCAGAGATAGCATCGCCTGTAGTAACGAAGTAATTCTTGTCGTCACCCTTGAGCAGTTTTGTAATCTTGTTCTTATTCCAAGCCACGTTGTAAGAAGTTGTCCAAGTGAAGTTCTTCTTTACAATTGGACGGGCAGTGATTGCGAATTCAACACCGATGTTCTCCAACGAACCGATGTTTGCGTTCATTGCGTTTGTAAGGTTAGAACCAGCGTCGACAGTCACCCAGTTCAACAAGTCTTCAGTGTTGCGCTTGTAGAAGTCGATGCTTGTAGTCACACGGTTGTTAAGGAATGCCATGTCGATACCGGCGTTCCAAGTGGTTGTCTCCTCCCATTTAAGGTCGGCGTTGTAACCGTTGGCTTTGATGACAGTAATCCAGCCACCTTTTCCGTCAGGATAGCGGTATTGGTCTTTACCAATCATGTAAACAGGCAAGTAAGGGAAGAAGTCGTCGCCGAGGTCCTGCTGACCGGTGATACCCCAGCCTGCACGGATCTTGAAGTCGTTCATCACGCTCTTCGCACCCTTCATCCAAGGCTCTTCAAGCAAACGCCAAGCGAGAGCCAACGATGGGAATGTACCCCAACGGTGCTCGTCGGAGAAGCGGCTTGTTCCGTCCTCACGCACTGTGACAGTGAGCAAGTAGCGGTCGAGCAGAGAGTAGTTTACACGTCCGAAGAAAGAAACCAACTGGTTCTGTGAGCCAGAGTAGTTTGTAGCCACACCCTGATATTTCTCACCGGCATACTCACCACTTGTTGCGTAGCTGTAGTCGTGACCAATGCGGTGGAATTTCTGCCAAGAGTAACCACCGGTAATGTCGAAGTTGGAGTTGATGCTCTTCACGTTCTTCTTATAGTTAAGGTAGAAGTCGAGAAGAAGGTTGTATTTCTCCTGCCATTCAAACTTTGTAGTTTCAGCGCCGTCGTGGATAATTGATGTGCTTCCGTCAGAGTTCTTGATGGTGTAGCCTCCTTTCCAAGCCATTGGAGAGTTTGCTCCGGTAATGTTTGTAACGTCCGACTTGCTGTAGTCGTAACCGAGGTTCAAGTTTGCGTGCAAGTCGCGGAGGAACGGCATTGCAAGGTCGAGCTGCAAGTTGCCGATGCTCTGCCATACTTTAGAGCGGCTGTCGTAATCCTGAATCAACGCTACCGGGTTGAGAGCCTTCAATATGTTGATTGACGCACCTGGGTCGTTAGGACCGGCAACAGAAGTGTTGACGTATGTTGTCCAACCGTTGAAAGCGTTGCCGTCAGGGTTCTTCACAGGAAGAGTCGGGTTGAAACCGATTGAGTTGCCAAGTGCCGATCCGTCATAGAAACGGTTGGCTACGTAGGCACCTTTAAGATTGAGGTTGACTGCCAACAAGTCGTCGAAGAACTTTGGTGTCAAGTTGACGCCGAGAGTGACACGGTCCATCTTTGAAGTCTTGATGATACCGTTGTTGCCTGTGTAGGCAAGGCTCACACGATAAGGCAAACATCCTACTGTGCCGCCGATGCCGAGACTGTAGTCATGAGAAACTGACGTGCGGAGAATTTCCTTCTGCCAGTTTGTGTTGTATGTGCCAAGAGCCTGTGCCTGTGCCGACTCTGCTCCATAATAATTGTTGATGAAAGAACGGAACTCGTCGCCTGTCATCATGTTCACGTAGTTGCGTGGAGTGTTGACATAAGCGTTGGCAGTAAAGTTGATTTGTGGTCTGCCTTTCTGTCCTTTCTTTGTAGTGATGATGATGACACCGTTTGATGCACGCGAACCGTAGATTGCTGTTGCCGACGCATCCTTGAGGATTGTCATGTTCTCGATGTTCTCAGGCGATACAAACGACAATGGGTTGCTCGAACCGAGTGTTCCCTTTGTGTCCATAGGCACGCCGTCGATCACGATCAACGGGTCGTTGGTTGCGTTCAAAGAAGCACCACCACGGATACGGATTGTAGCGCCACCTTCAGGCTGGCCACCGTTTGATGTGACAACCACACCAGGAGCGGCTCCAACGAGGAGGTCTTGTGCGGAAGTTGCAAGACCGGCTTCGATTTCGTCCGGTTTCAAAGTAGAGATGGCGCCAGTGGCGTCTTCCTTCTTCACTGTACCGTAACCGATAGCCACAACTTCGTTGAGCACTACGCTGTTGGTTTGAAGTTTTACTGTTAATTTGTTGCGGCCGTCAACATTAACGTTCTGTGTCTTGTAGCCCACATAAGTGACTTGCAGGACAGCGTTCTTGTCAACGTTCAACACGAAATTTCCATCGAAGTCGGTAGCGGTTCCCGCTTTCGTCTTCGAATCAACAACACTGGCGCCAATTATTGGTTCGCCATTTTCATCGATGACCGTACCTTGTACAGCCATTTTCTGTGAAAACGCAGGCAGCACAAACAACATCGCCATAAGCAACGTGATAAGTCCCCTACGATTCAACTGAAAACTAAAGCTCTTCATTCAAGAATTGATTAAGTTTTACATAGGTATTTAATAATCTCAATTTATTCTCTATTGTGCATATCGTTATTGCAGATTCAAGGCATAGATTCTGCGTTATTCTTCTTTTAAGGTAGATCTTAATACTCCATTGATTACATACAACAACAATAATACGCTTGCAAAACTACAACTATTTTTCTGAGAAAGCAAATTTTTAAGCGGTATTTTCTCGTTTAACAAGAGTTGATGTTGTTTTTAACAAAAAAGCAGGAAAGAAACACCTGCATGCCTCTCCCCTGCCGTTATGTTTTCGCCCGACGGTTGTCAATAAGTAAGGATCTGCAACCCGTGTTCGGTCATCAGGAATGTGTGTTCCCACTGCGCCGACGGCAACTCGTCGTCGGTCACTACGGTCCAACCGTCTTCCTCGTCGACAAACACCTGCCATTTGCCCATGTTGATCATCGGCTCGATGGTGAATACCATACCCGGCACGAGAAGCATTCCCGTTCCCGGACGGCCAAAGTGCAACACCTCAGGCTCTTCGTGGAACTCCAGTCCTACGCCGTGTCCGCAAAGGTCGCGCACCACAGAGAACCCGTTCTTTTTGGCGTGGCGCTCGATAGCGTGTCCGATGTCGCCGACAAAGCCATAAGGCTTTGCCGCCTTCATGCCCAATTCAAGGCATTCCTTTGTCACACGCACAAGCTTTTCCTTCTCCGGCGTGGTTTTTCCGATTATGAACATGCGGGAGGCGTCGGAATAGTATCCGTCGAGAATCGTCGACACGTCGACATTGATGATGTCACCTTCCTCGAGGATTTCGTCCTCCGACGGAATGCCGTGGCAAACCACCTCGTTGATCGACGTGCACACGCTCTTAGGGAAGCCCTCATAGTTGAGCGGCGCCGGGATGGCTCCATGGTCGACAGTGTAGTCATACACCAGCTTGTCGATTTCCGCCGTGCTCATTCCGGCATGTATTTCCTTTTCCACGAGGTCGAGCACTCCGGTGTTGATTTTTCCGCTGCGGCGGATACCCTCAATCTGTTCTGGTGTCTTTATGAGTTTCGGCGACGGCACAAGGTGTCCGTGCTCTTGATAAAACAAAATCTTGCGGTCCATGTCCGTAAGTTCCTTGCCCTTAGGCACAATCCAATTACGTCTGTATCTCATTGCTTCGAATTGTTAAAATGTCAAACCCGGCAGACCTAAAAAAGCAGCCTGTCCGCAGTCCGCAAAATTATACATTTAATTGCGGGCTCGCAAAAAAGAGCCCCTTTTTCCGCGCCCGCAACTATTTTTTATGCCGTTTGTCGCGGCAATATTGCCGCGGTGTGATTCCGTGTTTCTTGATAAAGGCGCGCCGAAACGTGCTGAGCGAGTTGAAGCCCACAGTTGTGGCTATCTCATTCTGCGTCATCGAGCAGTCGCCGCCGGCAAGCATAGCCTCCGCATCGGCAATGCGGTAGCCGTTGACAAAGTCGCAGAAATTAGTGCCGAGCGTATTGTTGAGCCATGCCGACAAATAGCTGCGGTTGGTGTCTATCTCGCATGCCAGCTGGCTTACCGACAAATCGTGGTTGCGGTGTAGTTTCTTTTCAACAAACAGTGCCTCCACCTCCGCGCTGAAGTCGGGCATACCTTCCAGCGCCGGCTGCTTTTCCGACATAATCTGCCTCACTTCGTCAATGCTGCGCCCAACCTTGCGGTAATGATGGTTGACCACAGCCCAAACCACCGTGACAATCACGATATATGCGATGTTGGAAATGCTCGACTCAACATAGCACGAATATATCCAAGCCGCCAGCACCGACAGAAACATCGCTATCGCCCGCCACATCCACCGCTTGTCGGCCGACGAGAAGTTTTGCCGCACGATGTAGTGGTAGCGTTTTGTCAGCACGGCGATGCGCACCGCCCATATCAGACAGTAGACTGCCATACCAACGATGTTGATGTCAAAGAAGAAGTCGTTTGCCGTCACGATGTAGAGCACGAACATCAGCAGGTAGAATGCCGAATTCTGCACGATGCGCGACCACGTGATGTAGATTGGCGACAAGAGCTCGACCACGAAAAACACACATGTGAACACCGCCGACATGTCAATAAGCAGCAACGTGCGGTATAGGTGTCGATGCAATTGCGTGTCGATGCACGAATAGATTGGATCCTTCAGCACCAGCAAGAACCAAAAAGCCATTATCGCCGCTGCCGTGCGGTAGAAGCGCTGCTCACGGCGGTGGCGGAAGTATGTCGCACTCTCATAGATGAAATATGCGCTGCAAAGCCCGTATACGAAGTTTTCGGCGGTGCCGAGAAATACTGCTGTGTCCATACTGAGGTTTGGAGGGAAAAAGACAGGCACACAACAGGTTGTTTCTCCACCCGTATATGCCTGTCCTATATTGTAACGTATTGTCTAAGCGTTATTTGCCGGCATACTTGGCTGCCTGCTCAGCAATCAGCTTAGGATCGTCGAAGTAGTTGATTCGCATTGCACGGCGCACATCGGCAAGAGTCTCGGCAGCCACTGCGCGTGCCTCCTCACTGCCTCGGCGCAGAATCTCGAACACGCCGGGGATATCCTGTTCCCATTGTTTGCGACGTTCGCGAATCGGAGCGAGTTCTTCCTCAAGCACACTGATGAGAATCTTCTTAACCGTGCCGTCGCCCACGCCTCCGGCGCAATAACGGTCCTTCAAATCCTGAAGGCTCTCGAATTCCGAGCAATGACGTTTGAATTTCTCATCGGTGCAGAATGCGTCGAGATATATGAACGGGCAGTTGCCCTCAAGGTGTCCGGGGTCGCTGATGTTGAGATGGAGAGGGTCGGTATACATGCCTTTCACCTTCTTTGCAACATCTTTTGATGTGTCGCTGAGGTAGATGCAGTTGCCGAGCGACTTGCTCATCTTTGCCTTTCCGTCGGTTCCCGGCAGACGCAGGCAGGCAGCGTTTGTAGGCAGCAGGATTTCCGGCTCAACAAGCGTCTCGCCGTACACGTTGTTGAAGCGTCCCACGATTTCGCGGGTCAATTCAATCATCGGCTCCTGGTCCTCACCGGCAGGCACTGTGGTGGCGCGGAAAGCGGTGATGTCGGAAGCCTGGCTCACCGGATAGCAGAAGAATCCCACGGGAATGCTCGTCTCGAAGTTGCGCATCTTGATTTCTGTCTTCACCGTAGGGTTGCGCTGCACGCGCGACACTGTCACGAGGTTCATATAATAGAATGCCAGCTCTGTCAGTTCCGGCACCGCCGACTGCACGAAAATCGTAGTCTTGGCAGGGTCCAATCCAGCCGACAGATAGTCGAGCGCAACCTCAACGAGGTTTTGGCGGATTTTCTCTGGATTGTCGGCATTGTCGGTAAGTGCCTGAGCGTCGGCAATCATCACAAAAATTTTGTCGTACTCACCTGAGTTCTGCAGCTCAACGCGACGTCGCAGCGAGCCTACGTAGTGACCAAGATGAAGTTTTCCTGTAGGGCGGTCGCCCGTAAGTATGATTTTTCCCATAATATTCTGATTGCTTTTATGTTAGAACAAATATCCTACTCCAACGTTGAAGTATATCGGATACATGCTGAATGTTATCGTCTTGAAGCTTTCGGGGAAAGCCGAATTCAATCCCCACGAAAGGTCGGCATAGAGCTTCAGATGCTTGAACGCTTCCCAGTCGACTCCGGCTTGAAGTCCCCACTGAAATTTGCGCAGCTCGTCAGAGAAGTCGTAAGTTGCCGTGGCATCGCCTGTAAACGCTGCCTTTTCACCCGTCGGATCGCCGTTGCGCAGATATCCGTCGTAGACCACTCCGTCAAACTTGCCCTCGATTAGGTATGACAGGAACACTCCGAGTTTCAGGTTTGTGCGCGGATGCACCTTATATGCAGCCTGCACCGGGAACGTCAGGAATGCGTTGCGCACCGACGTTTTCACGCCGCCAGTCCATCGGCCGCTCGCAATGGCGCCCTCGCTGAGGATTTCCATCCCGTAGTTTTTCACGCGGGCGTCGGTCTCCATATTCTTGTTTTCAAGCTTCACGCCCACAAGCAAGCCCCACTTCTCGTCGAAAAACTTAGTGAAGTCCGACTCCACAGAGAAACCCATCGATGGTTTGTAGCTCTTGATTTCGCGGATTTCAACAGGCAGCGGAATCGGCGATGTGCCGCCGAGATTGTAGCCGGCACGCAGTTCGATGTTCCAACCTTTCAGTGCTGCGTTGATGATTTTCTGCGTGCGGCTCTGCTGAGCCGACAATTGCGCGGGCAGAAATGCCAGCGCCACGATAATTGCGGATAATATGTTTTTTTTCATTTTTTATTCAAGTTTATTCGTGTGTGACTTTCAGATTACGCACATCAAGCGTGCTGCCCACAGAGCCGCGGAAATAGTCGCCCTCCGCACTTGACGCAATCACGATGCCCAGCTTGTAGCGTCCTTTTGCAAGCAACGCTTTGTCGACAACCTTGTTGTAGGCGCTGTAGTCGAATGTGATTTCAAACTTCACCCAATCGTTGTCGCCAAGCCCCGTCACGCGCGCATCGGTGAGATTAGCGAGAGCCACCATGTTTGGATGCATGAAATCATTGTAGTGCACGTTGCTGTCGATATATGTCACCTTATCGTCGGTCAAAAAGTAGATGGCATAGATTGAGAAGATGTCTGTACGTCCTACGACGGGCTTTCCCTTCTCATCGGTAAACGTCTCGCCTGCCTCATAGCGGTATTCGCCCGAAAGCGTCAACGGCTTGTAGTGATAAGGCTCGCCGAATTTGGTTGCCTCACGCGGAGCTGAGATGGCATTGCCGAGGTCGAACTCGCCCTGGAATATGTTGCCTGCGGCAATAGGCATTCCCACCATGGAACCAAACCCTCCGGTGGAACGTGTCACCAGACGGATGAACTCAGGCTGGGCGTATTTGTCGCCAAGCATAAAGTTAGCCACATTTTCGCCATCCACGCTCAATGTCGTTCCTTCTTTGTAGACGGCGGTTGTGGGGAAGAACTCCCAAATATGGTCCTTATATTGAGTCTTTCCATACTTTGCCTTGGCAGCCTTGTCGGCTTCGCCACACATCACGAATCCCGGATTGCCCGACGCCCAAGCCATCAGGAAGTTGCCGTTGTTGTCAATTTCGTTGAAGATTGAATATTTCTTCGTAGGGTCAAGCTCCACTTTGTTGAATCGGTACTCATCCGGCTTCAGCTGCTGCACCACCTGCACACGGTAGGTCTTATGCCATTCACCGTCCTGCGAGGTCACGGTGTAGTTCACCGTGTGGTCGTCGGCATTGAGGAAGTCCTGCACCGAGCCGCTTGCCGGCGATATCGTCGCGCCCTCAGTCAATGTAAACACAGGAGCGAGAGCCGAGATGTCGGCTTCCGGCTGCACGTTGACCGTAACACGGTCGTTGGTAATTTTAGGATCCGACATAACGACTTCTGCCGGAAGCGAGCACGTAAGGATGTCGCACTCGGTGTTGAGTGCCTCGTCCTGGATGCATGATGTGGCTGCGAGCACTGTCGCCGCAGCAACCACTGTTTTATATACAAAATTCATAATAATTCATTAATAATGGTTGCAAAGTTACTGAATTTATTCCATTTTGCTGCAACAGTGAATTTTTTTATTCCGAAAATGTTGTGTAAGTTTGCATAAAAGGTTATAACAGGACTACATTTATGAAATTTATATCTTGGAACGTCAACGGGCTTCGCGCCTGCGTTGGCAAAGGCTTTGAGGAGTCGTTCAACGCTCTCGACGCCGATTTTTTCTGCCTGCAGGAGACAAAGATGCAGGCTGGTCAACTCGACTTGCAGTTTGACGGCTACCGCTCCTACTGGAACTATGCCGAGAAGAAAGGCTACTCCGGCACTGCCATCTATACCCGCCACGAACCGCTGTCGGCGGCATACGGCATCGGCATTGCCGACCACGACACCGAGGGCCGAGTGATAACACTTGAATACGACACGTTTTACCTTGTGACGGTCTACGTGCCAAACTCGCAGGACGGTCTGCGCCGTCTGGACTACCGGATGTCGTGGGAAGACGATTTCCGGGCTTATCTGAAAGGGCTCGACAGCAAGAAGCCCGTGGTGGTGTGCGGCGACCTGAACGTGGCGCATCGCGAAATCGACCTTAAAAACCCGAAAACCAACCGCCGCAACGCCGGATTCACCGACGAGGAACGCGGAAAGATGACCGAGCTGCTCGACGCCGGATTCACCGACACATTCCGCCACTTCCATCCCGACACGCCCGACATATATTCGTGGTGGTCGTATCGCTTCCATGCCCGCGAGAAGAACGCAGGGTGGCGCATCGACTATTTCCTCACGTCGGCGCGCCTCGACGACAAGCTGCAAGATGCAAAAATACACACCGAGATTTTCGGCTCAGACCATTGTCCTGTGGAGGTCGACATTGATTTGTAGACCGATGGTTAAAAACAGAGCCGCCTGCAATCCCGGGATTGCAGGCGGCTCTGTTTTATAACAATGCTGCCGTCAGTGATTCAGCAAGGCGTTCATAGCGTCGAAACGTGCCAACTGGTCTTCGCCAAACTTGGCGAGATCCTCGCGAATGCTGTCGACGGTCTTCACAGTGTCGGTTTTCGACTTTGAGAAAAACTTGTCGGCATAGCATACAATCTTCTCCTCCAGCGTCACCGGAATCATGTCGCGGTGAGGCAGCGGAAGGTTGTCGCGTTCAATTTCAGCAGCCGATATTCCCGCGCCCGTATGACGTTCGCAAACCCGCGCGTACAACTCCATTGAGGCATCGATGCCACGCAGCATTTCCGCGCCGAGGATGCCGTGACGGATATAAGGCTCGTCGCCGTTGCAGAAAATCGACGGTGCATGCGTCTTTATGATTCCGACATCGTGGAGCAGAGACGCGTCGTAGACAAAATCCTGGTCGGCTTCCGGGAAACGCGACGCAATGTCGAGTGCCATTTCAGCCACCTGGCAACTGTGATGCCAAAGCAGCTTGAAAAGGTCGCTGTCCTCGTCGTAGAACTTCAGCAGCACGTCTTTAGCCGAAAGATTTCCTATCATGGTCGCTTACAGCTCGATAATCGTGTTCCAGTTATGCACATCCTCTTCCTCTCCAAGCTGGATGCCGCGGAGACGGTTGTAGAGTTTTGTGCTGAGAGGACCCGGTTTGCCGTCTTTCGAGATTACGTAAGAGCGGTTGTTCTCAGGGTCGTCGATACGCTCGATAGGGCTGATTACAGCCGCCGTTCCGCAAGCGCCAGCCTCTTCAAGCGTCGTAAGCTCATCTTCCGGGATTTGACGGCGTTCCACCTTGATGCCCATATCCTCGGCGAGCTGCATAAGGCTCTTGTTGGTGATTGACGGAAGGATTGACGTAGACAGCGGAGTGATGTATGTGTTGTCCTTGATTCCGAAGAAGTTGGCAGCGCCACACTCGTCCATATATTTCTTCTCGCGTGCGTCGAGATAGAACTCTGCCGAATATCCGGCAGCGTGAGCCTCGCAGCTTGCACGCAGACTTGCGGCATAGTTTCCGCCCACCTTGAACGTGCCTGTGCCGAGAGGTGCGGCGCGGTCATACTTACGGGTAATAACATAAGGCGTGGTCTTGAATCCGCCCTTGAAGTAAGGTCCAACCGGCGAAACGAAAATCACAAACAGATATTCCGTGGCAGGTTTAACGCCAACTTGAGCCGACATACCGATTTCGAGCGGACGGATGTAGAGCGATGCTCCGCTGCCGTAAGGCGGAATGAAACGTGCGTTCAGACGCACAACCATTTTCACCATCTCCATGAATTTCTCCACTGGCAACGCCGGCATCATAATGCCTTCAGCCGAACGCTGGATGCGCTTTGCGTTCTCGTCCATGCGGAACACGCGCACCTGACCGTCCTTGCCACGGAACGCTTTCAATCCCTCGAAAGCCTCCTGGCCGTAGTGCAGACAGCTTGCAGCCATGTGCATTGGTATCAACTCTGACGAAGAGACTTCGATTTCGCCCCACTCGCCATTCTTGTAAGTACAGCGGACGTTGTAGTCTGTTGGAATATACCCGAACGACAGATTCGCCCAATCAATGTTCAACTCTTTCTCCATATCTTGTGATATTTTGTTGTTTTCTTATTGCTATGCAAACATACACAAAAAAAGTGGGAAAACCGAAGTTTCCCACTTTTATTCGTCTCTTTTGTCAATCTACAGGCAAATTTTTGTTCCCGCATACGGATCGGCTATCCTGTCGGCTTGCGTAATCACCACCGACTCCACCCCTGCCGACACGCAGGCAATGGCATTGTCGAGTTTCGGAATCATACCTCCGCTCACCACTCCCCGGCGCTTCAAATCGTCGAGCACGGCGGGTGTTATAGTAGGAATAAGGCTGCTGTCGTCGTTCTCATCGGCAAGCACGCCCGGCTTCTCGAAACAGAACATCAGCGTCACGTCGTAGTGCGCCGCCATGGCTTTTGCCATCTCTCCCGCCATCGTATCGGCGTTTGTGTTGAGCATGTGTCCACAACCGTCGTGGGTGAGCGGAGCGACCACCGGGCAACATCCGCTCTCAATCAGCGTCACCACAGCCTCGGCATTCACCCTCTTCACGTCGCCGACCCATCCGTAGTCCACTGCCGACACCTTACGCTTGTCGCTGAGCACAATGTTCATATCAGCCCCTGTGAGTCCCACAGCGTCAATGCCAAGGGCTTGCAGTCCAGCCACGATGCGTTTGTTGACAAGTCCGCCGTAGACCATAGTGACCACCTCGAGCATAGCCTCGTCGGTGATGCGGCGTCCGTCGACCATCTTCGTTTCCACACCGAGCCGGGCAGCCATCTGCGTGGCAGAGCGTCCGCCTCCATGCACGAGCAGTTTCTTGCCCTCCACCGCGGCGAAATCCTTAAGAAGGGAGTTGAGCGATTCAGAATTTTCCACAATCTTACCGCCCACTTTTATTATTGTCAAATGTTCTTTCATTGCTTGGAGTTTTTAAGTGTAAATATAGAATAAATCCAGACCACAACGAATCCTGCCAACGGCACGACAAACGACAGCACCATTCCATGTGCGTCTGCCATCCATCCCATAAGCCACGGCCCCACAGCGCCGCCCACAGGCGTCATCATCAGAAACGACGATGCCCTTTTGGTCTTCTCGCCCAAGCCGCGCAGCGACAGGGCAAATATCGTAGGAAACATTATAGACTCGAAGAAATAGCCGGCAATCAACGCGCCCATCGACAGCGCGCCGCAGTCGGCCACAACTATTGTGGTGGTCACCACTGTCGCCGTAGCGCACACCACAAGCACCGCCTCCGCCTTCACGCGGCTCATCACGAGCGAGCCGACAACGCGTCCCACCATAAACAGCATCAGTCCGCCAAGCGACAAGAGCGTCGTTGCCGTGGGCTTGTCAAACCAGTTGCCGTCGGTGGCGTAGTTGATGAAGAAACTGTTGATGGAGATTTCCGAAATCTCGTAGCAGAACAGTGCGAACACGCCGAATATAAACGCAAAGTTGCATGCCAGCGATGCGTTTCTTGCCTTTTCCGCAGAGCCGGCGGCACTGTCGTCTTCGTGAATCTCCGGCAGGCGCACACGGGTGAACACCACCGCCGCAAGCAGCACGAAGATGCCAAGACCCATGTAAGGGAGCGCCACGCTGGCATTGTCGCGGAAAATCAGCCATCCGCCTACAATCGGCGCACACATCGCACCAAGTCCGTTGAACGACTGTGCCATGTTGAGACGCGCGGCTGCCGTCTGGCGCGCGCCGAGTTCGGTGACATACGGATTTGCCGACGTTTCGAGAAACGTCAGTCCGCAACCGATCACGAACAGCGAGAACAGGAAAAACTCAAACGACATCAGCCATTCGCCAGGAATAAACAGCAATGAACCAATGCCATAGAGCAACAAACCGACAATCACGCCAGCCCGGTATCCCCGACGGCTGATAAGCAGTCCGGCAGGGATGGCCATCGTGAAATAGCCCGTATAGAGCATCACCTGCACCAACGCCGACCGCGTCTTTGTCATCTCAAGCACCTCCTGGAAATGCTTGTTGAGAACATCAAGGATTGCGTGGGCGAAACCCCACATGAAAAACAGCGACGTTATCAGGACAAACGTTGCCAAATATTTCTTTTCGACCAATGCTTTCTTCATTTCTTCCTATTATGATTGCTTTTTTCCGGTGCAAAATTAGAAAAATCTCGTGGATTATGACTAAATTTGCATAATATAGTACAAAACAGACGACGAAAAAAAGAAAGACGCAATATGGCAACAAAGACGAAAAAAAGATCAGGAAAGAAGTCGGAAATCAAGACCCTGGTTGTTGACTTTTTCAACAACCACAACAAGGAATCATTCAACTACAAGCAAGTGGCTGTTGACCTTGGCGTCACCGGACGCAGCGACCAATATCTCATTGCCGACATTCTCGACGACTTGACCCGAGACGGCTATCTTGTGGAACTCGTGCCGGGAAAATACCAGGCTTCTGAAATCACAACCTCCGCCGAGGGCACATTCGTGCGACGCAGCAACGGAAAAAACAGCGTAATCGTCGACGGAGCGGAAGTGCCTGTCTTTGTAGCCGAACGCAATTCAAAGCACGCCCTCAACGGCGACCGCGTGCGCGTGCATCTGTGCGCACAGCGCAAGGGTTTCGAGCCGGAGGCGCAGGTGCTTGAGATTATAGAGAAAAAAGAGCAAGTGTTTATCGGCACTCTGAAGGTGAGCAAGAACTACGCCTTCCTCGTGACCGACAGCAAATTCCTTGCCTGCGACATTTTTATACCAAAAGCGAAAATCAAAGGCGGCGAAAGCGGCGACAAGGCAATTGTGCGCATCGTGGACTGGAACGACGATGACAAGAACCCTACCGGCGAGGTGGTCGACATTCTCGGCCGAACGGGAGAAAACAACTCGGAGATGAACGCCATCCTTGCCGAATACGGTCTGCCTTACGTATACCCTAAGAACGTGGAGGCTGCCGCCGACAAAATCGACGCAGGAATAACACCGGAGGTCATAGCCGCCCGCGAGGACATGCGCGGCGTGACAACATTCACCATCGACCCGCGCGACGCAAAGGACTTTGATGACGCGTTGTCGCTGCGCAAACTGCCAAACGGAAACTGGGAAGCCGGCGTGCATATCGCCGACGTGACCCACTATGTGCGCCCTGGCTCAGTCATCGACAAAGAGGCTGAGAAGCGCGCCACATCGGTCTATCTCGTCGACCGCACAATCCCGATGCTCCCAGAGCATCTCTGCAACGGCATCTGCTCATTGCGTCCCGACGAGGAAAAACTGGCATACTCATGCATCTTTGAGATGGACGACAACGCCAACATCATCAACCACCGCATCCGCAAAACCGTGATAAAGAGCGACCGCCGCTTCACCTACGAGGAGGCGCAGGAAATAATCGAGACCGGCAAGGGCGACTATGCCGAGGAGGTACTCACCCTCGACCGTCTCGCCAAAGCGTTGCGCAAACGCCGCTTCGAGCATGGCTCGGTCAACTTCGACCGCTTCGAGGTGCGTTTTGAAATCGACGAGACCGGACACCCGATAAGCGTGTATTTCAAAGTGTCGAAAGACGCCAACAAACTTGTGGAAGAGTTTATGCTTCTTGCCAACAAGCAGGTAGCCACCGACATAGGCAATCCCGGCGGACGCAAGAAGGCCAAACCTTTTGTCTACCGTATCCACGACAATCCAGACCCCGACCGCATGACCAATTTCGCCGAGATAGCCAACCGATTCGGCTACAAGGTGAGAACCACGGGCAAGCGCACCGACATCAACAACTCGCTCAACAAGATGCTATCAAGCGTAAAGGGCAAGCCGGAAGAGAACCTGTTGTCGATTCTCGCCATCCGTTCAATGTCGAAGGCTGTATATTCAACCGTCAACGTAGGACACTACGGCTTGGCTTTCGACTACTACACCCACTTCACATCGCCCATCCGCCGCTACCCGGACATGATGGTGCACCGCCTGCTCGACAAATACCTCAACGGCGGACGCGCCGTAAACCGCGAGAAACTCGAAACCGAGTGCAAGCACTCTTCCGACATGGAACAACTGGCAGCCAACGCCGAACGCGCTTCCATCAAATACAAGCAGGTGGAATTCATGAAAGACCGACTGGGACAAATCTACGAAGGCTCGGTGTCGGGCGTGACGGAATGGGGAATCTACGTGGAACTCGACGAGAACAAATGCGAGGGCATGGTGCCTATCCGCGACCTCGACGACGACTACTACGAGTTTGACGAGAAGAACTATTGCCTCATCGGGCGCCGCAAGAAACACGTATACCAGCTCGGCGACAAGCTCACCGTGCAAGTGGCGCGCGCCGACCTCAACAAGAAGCAGCTCGACTTTGCAATCGTGGGCAACGAGGCCGACAAGAAGGCCGCCGCAACCTCTGTCAACAAAGAGGGAGACGTGGTGAGCACTGCCAAAAAGTCTAAGAAAAAATCCGACTCGCGAAAGGCCTCGAAGAAATCAAAGAAATCAAAATAAAAACGACATCATACGCATGAACATAACAGTCTACCTTTCCTCAAAATCTGACCTCAGCGACAACTTCACCAATGCCGTCAGCGCCATTGGCAAGGGCATCGGCGAGATGAACGCACGTCTGATCTACGGAGGCAGCAACGCCGGACAGATGCACATCCTCGCAGCCACTGCCAAACAGCACGGCGCAACGGTCACTGGTGTGATTCCGGAAGTGTTCCGGCAGCTGTCGGATCCCGTTGTCGACGAGATGATATACACTCTCGACCTCAGCGAGCGCAAAGCGCGCATGATTGAGCTGGGACAAATATTCGTCGCGCTCCCCGGAGGCATCGGCACAATCGACGAGGTGATGAGCACCCTCGCCTCCCTCACCGTGAGCCGTAACTTCTCGAAACGCATCCTGCTGGTGAACATAGACGGCGTGTTCGACCAACTCTACAACCAGCTGCAGTCGCTTGTGGAGCAGCGCCTTGCCGCTCCGGAGGCTGTCGCATTGGTGGAGCTCGTGGGAAGCGCGGAGGAAGCGATAGAAAAACTGCAACAACTAAACCGTTAATATTATGGTAAAGAAAAGTATTGTTTACACAGCCACCGGCGACAAAGGGACAACGTCGCTCGTAGGCGGCAAGCGCGTGTCGAAAGACGACGTGCGCCTTGAAGCGTATGGCACAGTCGATGAGCTGAACGCACACATCGGACTGCTCGACAACCTGCACAACGTGCCGTCAGACATCAAAAGTTTCCTACGCGTAATTCAAAACAAACTCTTCAACATTGGAGCGTATCTCGCCACCGAGACCGCCCCTGGCACAAAGGCAATTGGACTTGACGATGACGATATAGCCAACATCGAGCATCAGATAGACCTGCTCGACGCCGAACTGCCGCCTCTCCGCAATTTTGTGCTTCCCGGTGGTAGCCGCATCTCTTCGCGCGCGCAGATTTGCCGCACCGTGGCACGCCGCTGCGAACGCCGCGTTGTGACTCTCGCCAACGAGCACGATGTGGACCAGAACGTGCTGACATACCTCAACCGTCTGAGCGACTATTTCTTCGTTCTTGCACGCTTCAACAACATCCACAACCAGATTGAAGAGATTTTTTGGGACAAGGATTGCAAATAAACAAGCAATTGACAGGTTTTTAACTAAATTTAAACCCGCATTCTATTTGAAATTTGTTTTTTTACTATCTTTGCAGTCTCAATAAAAAAACGCAGATTAAAAACGATAGAATTATGTATTGGACTCTTGAACTCGCATCAAAGCTTGAAGATGCGCCCTGGCCAGCAACCAGAGAAGAACTTATCGACTACGCCATGCGTTCTGGTGCTCCGCTCGAAGTTATCGAAAACCTTCAGGAAATGGAAGATGAAGGCGAAGTGTATGAATGCATCGAAGACATTTGGCCTGACTATCCAAGTAAGGAAGATTTCTTCTTCAACGAGGACGAATACTAAAAAGCCCACAAGCTGACTTGCTCAGCTTCGAGCATTGAATATAAGCGGCATAGGAATTGTACGACAACATTCCTATACCGCTTTTTCCGTTCTTTTGCCGCCAAAGACAGTGCAAGCCGAGCGCAATGAAGTTTACTTCAATTGCTGAAGCGCAAGTCGCGTCAGGTATCTACCTGCAGGGGCTTACAGTAGTTTGTTGGAATGCGTATGGTGGATGTAATCACATAAACTGAAATGGGAACATATTTACCAGCGATATTATACTAATTTTCAAATAAAAAGCACTACCTTTGCTTTCGAATTTTGTCACAAGTGACATTATTTGGAAGTATATGATAGTAAGCAGAAGTAAATACATCGACCAATTAGTACGTTCAAAAGGGAATGGACTGATTAAAATAGTCACTGGACTACGTCGTTCTGGTAAGTCTTTTCTACTAAAGAAACTCTTTCGCCAGCATTTGCTTAATGATAGAGTTGCAGAAGACCATATCATAATCATTGATATGGAAAGTCGTAAGAACAAGAACTTTAAAGACCCAGACTTTTTGCTTGATTGGGTTGAAAAAGAAATGAAGGACGACTCTACTTATTATATAATCATTGATGAAGTGCAGGAAATCAGTGACTTTGTGGAGGTTCTTTCAACACTTTCGGTGACAGAAGGAGCGGATGTATATGTCACTGGCTCAAACTCTCGCTTTCTTTCGTCAGATGTGGTTACGGAATTCCGTGGCAGAGGTGATGAAATTCATATTTGGCCTTTGTCGTTTGCGGAGTTTATGTCTGTTTATGAAGGTTCAAAGGAAGAAGGATGGGCTGAATATCTGATGTTTGGAGGTCTACCACAACTTCTCACACAAGTTGGTGACGACAAGAAAGCAGACTTTTTGCGTCGTCTGTATCGCACCGTGTACCTTAGAGACATATACGAGAGAAATCCTATAGAAATGAAAACAGAGTTTGAAGAACTCTCAAAGATAGTGGCATCAAGTATCGGTGCACCAGTTAATGCGCAGAATATAGCAAATACATTCAAGTCTGTCAGTAAGGCACAGGGTCTCAGTGTTAAGACCATTTCCACGTATTTGGGATATATGCAAGACTCATTCTTGATAGAGAAGTCTGAACGGTATGACATCAAAGGGAGAAAGTATATTGGTGCTCTTTGCAAATACTATTATCAAGACATAGGTTTACGCAACGCGATTCTTTCATTCCGCCAAAACGAGACAACGCATATTATGGAGAATGTCATTTACAATGAAATGCGTATGCGCGGCTGGCTTGTTGATGTTGGCAATATCTTTCATCGTGTCAGAAATGAGGCAGGCAAGCAGCAACGTGTAACACTTGAAGTCGATTTTGTTTGTAATAAGGGGGGGGTGAGCGTATCTATATTCAGTCTGCCTACAAAATGCCAGATGTGGAAAAGATGGAACAAGAGAAACGTTCTCTGAAACTTGTAGATGATTCTTTCCGAAAGATAATAGTGGTGGGGGAACATACAAAAACATGGAGTGACGAGAAGGGTATACAGATAGTCAGCATTTATGACTTCCTTTTGACCCCATCATTTACAGAGTAGAGTATAGCATTGTCTTTATGGGCTGTAACAGGGTCACAGTTTTGCTTTTTACGGTCTTTCACTACGAAATAAAATGATCGAAAAGGCTGACGCAACGGTATAATAACTTGAAACTCATTACGCCTTACCCCTCATCAACGAGAACGAATACTAAAAAGCCCACAAGCTGACTCGCTCAGCTTCGAGCATTGAATATAAGCGGTATAGGAATTGTACGACAACATTCCTATACCGCTTTTTCCGTTCTTTTACCGCCAAAGGCAGTGCAAGCCGAACATCCCCTATGCCTGTGCGCCCCGTTGCAGAAAAGTAATGCAAAGCGATGCGTCATGAAAGATTCCCTTGCTATACAATAAAGGATAAAGGCACAAATGGCATAGCAAAAAAGGATATTTGGTATAATAAACTTGGAACAAATGGTATAACAAATAATGTAAAGCGTGATACTGAAAGAGCCAAAAGGATGGTAAGGGATTGGAGTGTGATGCCGTCTTGCATTTGAGAAACGGCAGCTATGGACTAATAGAAATAAAATTAGGTGGTGAGAAAAACATAGAAGAAGGGGCGAAGAATTTGAAGCGCCTTGCCTCTAAAATCGACACGACAAAGATGAAAGCGCCATCGTTTCTTATGATTCTTACAGGCACAACTAAGTATGCCATACGGCGTGAAGATGGCGTGTATGTAGTTCCGATAGGATGTCTGAAAGACTAATATCACTTGAAACTCATTACGCCTTACCCCTCATCAACGAAGACGAATACTAAAAAGCCCACAAGCTGACTCGCTCAGCTTCAAGCATTGAATATAAGCGGTATAGGAATTGTACGACAACATTCCTATACCGCTTTTTTCAGTCACAAAAATATGCGTAAAACGCTTGTCAATATGAATATAAATCTATACATTTGCCTTATAACTGTGGCTTTTTGCCATGCAATCATTGCAACTATCATATTAATTAACCAATAAACCATCTTTACTATGGCAAATCTATTAGACGAAACTCAGGGACCAATCAATGACAACGGACGCGACATCCATGTCATAGACCGCCAACTCCCAGTGACAATCACATTCAAATCAACTCTATTTGAGATTGCCCTATGGGTGACAATCCCGGTTCTGACATTACTTTATGTGTCCTTTATGGGCAACAAGCTCGAATCGCCGGAAATGGTGGCTCTGATTGGCTGCGTGTGCGGCATATTGCCGGGAGTGATATTCATCTTTATGAAAATTTCCGCACGCAACTACTTCCAGCAACTCGAACAGCGCATCCAAGCCGAAGCGTCAAACATCGACAACTACCTCGAACAACGGGTGCAGATACTTCAGAATGTAGTAGGTCTTGTTGACCGCGCCGTAGACCTTGACAAGGACGTGATGAAGGCTGTGGCTGCATTGCGCGGAGGGAAAATCAACGACGCCAACCGCAGCGATGTAAACAGCCAGCTGAATATGGCTTGCGGACGGCTGTTTCCTCAAGTTGAAGCCTATCCCGAACTGAAAGCCCACCAGGCGATAGCCGACGCCATGCAACAGAACAGCTATCTGCAGCGTGAAATCACGGCTGCCCGTACGGTATACAACAGCAGGGTGACTCAATGGAACACGGACATTTTCGCCTGGCCTACCAAGATGATTGTCGCAGCCCGTCAAGGCTACACGACAAGAATCCCGTTTACCGCCTCTGCCGAGACCCGCGAGATGGCTCGCAGCAAATTCTTTTAATCGACGGTGATGACAGACGACATCTATGACCCGCTCGATGAATATGTCAACACGTTTCAACCACGCTTCGAGCAGGTAGCGAAAGACACATTCGCCCAACTGGCGAAGGAAGCCCAGGTGGACGTTGACGCCAACCGACAGACGTGCCGTTTGCTGTACGACGCAGAGAAGTCGCTCGGCGCGGTGAAATCACGCATCGGTTGGACAACGTTCTTATGCGTCATTCTTTGGTGCTGCGCAGCCATAGGAATTTTTGTCATCTGCAAAGATTACGGCACGATGAGCCCGGCAATCGCCACCGCTGTATTGTTGTCGGTATTGGCTGCTGTCATCTTGCTCTTATCCGTGATTCATCCACGCCTCAAAAGGCTGAAGGCTGAACGCGGCGACCTGAAGCAGACCATCGCGCAACACAAGGACGAGGCATGGGAGCAGATGGCGCCATTAAATCGCCTGTACGACTGGGATGTGCTGACGCGCATGATGACCGAGACCGTGCCTCGGCTTGAATTCGATCCTTACTTCACCGAGCAACGCCTCGCCGACCTGCGTCAGGTATATGGGTGGGACGACACATTCAATGCCGTGCGTTCGGTTGTCTACTCCCATTCCGGCCTTATCAACGGCAATCCGTTCGTGCTTTGCCGCACGCGCAAGATGGAGATGGGCACAAAGACATATTACGGCCATAAAACCATCTATTGGACCACACGCGAATATGGCTCAGACGGCAAGATGAAGACCGAACACCATTCCCAGACCCTCACTGCCAGCGTCACAGCCCCCTATCCCGGATATTACGAGAAGACACGGCTTATATATGGCAATGTGGCAGCCCCCAACCTCACGTTCTACCGCAAGAAGAACGGGCTTGCCAGTTGCAAAGGGTCGCTGTCATACAGATGGCAAAGGCGAAAGTTGCGCAACAAGGCGCGCAATCTCAGCAAAGGCGACTATGCCATGATGACAAACGAGGATTTCGAAGTGGCGTTCGACACCAGCAACCGCAACGACAACCAGCAGTTTGCCCTGCTCTTCACGCCACTTGCCCAAGCCAATATGCTCAAGTTGCTTCAAGACGATGACGTGGGCTATGGCGACGATTTCGATTTTGTCAAGGACCACATGATAAACACCATCATTCCCGACCACATACAAGCCATCGACCTTGATATGAATCCGCGCCAATATCAACACTTTGACTACGACCAAGCGGAGCACGACTTCCACGACATCAACGCACGCCTCTTCCGCGCCATATATTTCTCTCTGGCTCCATTGCTCTGCGTGCCGATGTACCAGCAGATAAGGTCGCGACAGGACATTTATGGAAGCCACATGCAGCGCCAAAGCGCATTCTGGGAACACGAGGCTCTTGCAAACTTCTGGGGTCAGGCGTATTTCAAACACCCGCAGTGTGTCACCGACAATATCCTCAAGACCAAGGCCCACAAAGACTCCGACGGCTCGACCACAATCACCGTCTTTGCCCATGGATACCGGACTGAAAAGCGCCTCACCTACATTTCAAAATGGGGCGGCGACGGCAGAACCCATCAAGTGCCTGTGTATTGGGACGAGTATCTTCCTGTTGTAGGTCAAGGAAGCATCAGCATGACTGAAGACAACAGCGCAGATGCCGCCACTTCCCAGAAACAGCGCATAGACCACATCTCAGACGTGTTGAAGAAATCGGGGCTGAACGTGTACCGCAGACATATTGCCTCCAAAGTGCGATAAGAAAGCCTCTGATTTTTGCTCCTGCCCCGGCACAAAGCGGCGCAGCCACAGCCCATAAAAAAGCCGTTCACGCGAGTGCGTGAACGGCTTTTTTATGGAATAAGATACTTTGTCTTACTTTGATTTCTTCGCCATCTTGCGACGCATCATCGAGTAAGCCACCGGAGTTGCGACATAGATTGTCGACAACGTACCGAGGATCACACCGAAGAGCATTGCGAATACGAATCCGCGGATTGTCTCACCACCGAGCAGGAAGATTACGAAGAGCACGAGCACCGTAGTGGTCGATGTCATCACCGTACGTGTCAAAGTCGTGTTGAGCGACTTGTTGATCACGTCGCGGCGGTCCTGCTTAGGATAGAGTCCCACCATTTCACGGATACGGTCGAATACCACCACGGTATCGTTGATTGCGTAACCGATGATTGTAAGGATAGCTGCAATAAACTGCTGGTCGATCTCCATAGAGAATGGGAGCACACCCCAGAAGAGCGAGTAGAAGCCGATAATCACAAACGATGTGAATGCCAGCGAAACCAACGCACCCATAGAGAACGAGAAGTCGCGGAAGCGGAGCAGGATGTAGAGTGCAATCGCAACGAGTGAGAGAAGCACTGACCAGACAGCACCGCGGGTCATGTCGTCGGCAATCGACGGTCCGACCATTTCCGAAGAAACCACACCATGGTGCTCATCCTTGACGTTGAAGTTGTCATAGCTCATACCGTTGAGCTCATCTTTCAAACCAGCGTAAAGTTTCTGCATGATTTCCTGGTCCACATTGTCGCTGTTGTCGTTGATCTTATAGTTGGTCGACACGCGCACACGGCTGTCGTTGTCAACAGTGATTACAGAGACAGAAGCGTCAGGGAACATCGGCATCAGCTTCGTTGTGATGTCGTCGGTCTTGACAGCGTGGTCGAATTGCACCACGTAGTTGCGTCCGCCAGAGAAATCGATACCCTTGTTGATGCCACGCACGAAGAACGAAACAATAATCACTACTGTGATAGCGGCAATCACTGTCCAAGCCTTCTTGGTTTGTCCGAGGAAGTCAACTCTTGTGCCGGTAAGGAAGTTGCGGCTGAATCGTGTTGTAAATGTGTATGTGCGCTCTTTCTTCTTCAACAATGCCTCAAACACAAGGCGAGAGATAAACACTGCTGTGAAGAACGAGCAGATGATGCTTATGAGCAATGTAGTTGCGAAGCCCTTGATCAAACCTGTACCGTAAACCATCAAGATGATAGCCGTGATTACAGAAGTAAGGTTCGAGTCGAAGATAGCCGAGAATGCATTCTTGTAACCGTCGGCGAGAGCGGCTTTCACGTTCTTGCCGGCACGGAGTTCCTCCTTGGTGCGCTCGAAGATAAGCACGTTGGCATCGACAGCCATACCGAGCGAAAGCACGATACCGCAGATACCCGGCAACGTCAACACTGCCTGGAACGAAGCCAGGATTCCGAGAGTGAAGAAGAGGTTGAGCACCAAGCACATGTTGGCCACCATAGCCGGAGCGAATCCGTAGAACGAAATCATATATATCATCAACAGAATCAATGCAATCACAAACGACCAGATACCAGCCTCAATTGCCTGCTGACCGAGTGACGGACCGATTTCTGTGTGGCTTACGATTGACACGCCAGCCGACATGCCACCACCTGTAAGCACATTGACCAAGTCGTTTGCCTCCTCAACGGTGAAGTTGCCGGTGATTGAAGAGCGTCCGCCTTCGATTGCTGTGTTAACTGTCGGGAATGAATATGCCTGATCATCGAGAACGATTGCCACCTGCTTGCCGATGTTGTCACGGGTCAATTTTGCCCATTTCGAAGCGGCGTCGTTGTTCATAGTCATGCTGATTTCGTAAGAACCGCTGAACTGGTTGAGCTCTGCGCTTGCGTTGTCAATCATGTCGGCATCGCCGAGAGCAGCCTCACCGTTGCTTGTGCGGAGAGCCACCAACTGGAAGTATACGCCTTTCTTGTCGACGCCCTTCACTGACCAGCAGCACTTCAAGTCGGTCGGGAGCAGACGTTTTGCAGCAGCCGAACGGATGATGCGGTTTACGGCTGCAGTATCCGACTCATTTGCCACACCAATACATGCGCCGCCTACATATTGGGCGGCAGGCACCTGCACGTCTTTACCATCTTTGCCTTCAATGGTCATCATATCGTTTGACCAAATCATCTCTGCCAACGATTTGCCGGCAGGAGCAGCCTTAGGAGCCTTTGCCGGAGCCTCTTCAACAGCGGCTGCAGCCTCTGGTTGAGCAGTCTCAGCCACAGGAGCCGCGTCGACATCAGGAGCAGTTTCCTCTTTTACAGGAGCAGTTGCAACATTGCCCTTGCCAGAAGCATACTCAGAGCTGAGAGCCATGAAAGCCGACTGAAGGTTGCGGGCATCGTAAGTTGCATAGAATTCCAATTTTGCAGAAGTCTGAATCAGCTTGTATACACGCTCAGGTTCTTTCACGCCAGGAAGTTCCATAAGGATTTGTCCCTCGCGCTGCATCTCCTTGATGTTAGGGGCGATCACACCGAAACGGTCGATACGCTCGCGGAGCAAGTTGACCGAACGAGAAACGTCGGTGCGTGTCTTCTCGCGGAGGATGCCTTCAACCTTAGAGTTGTTGTCGTTGGCGTTTACGCCTTCCACTGTTATGAATTTCTGAGCCAGACGCACGCCCGGGACGAGTTCCTCATACTTCTTGCAGAAAGCGCCGACGAAATCATCGCCTGCGTTCTGGCTGGCAAAAGCCAAAGCTTCGTTGAGTTTTGCGTCCAATGGGTTCTGTGCTTTTGAGCGGACAATGTCGGCTACTGAAATCTGGAGGGTGACGGTCATACCGCCCTTCAGGTCAAGACCCAGACCAATTTGTTTTTCGCGAACTTGATTGTATGTGTACCACATGTACACCTTTTCCTGCCCAACATCCTTGAGGTTGCGGGCATACGCTCTGTCATAGATTGAGTCGTAAGCGTTGCGGTAGGCATCTGATGCTTTGTCCTTGTTGATCTTCGCAGCCTCTGTAGCGGCAAATTTTGCAGCATTTGCGGCAGCGTCATTCTCCACGCTGTTTGTCACAAACGAGAAAGAAAGATAGAACAAGCAAACCAGTACCAAAAGCACGGTTATAACTCTGATAAAACCTTTACTTTGCATTTGTTTTTTAAGTTAATATTTGATTTTTAAATTTTATGCAGTTTTTTTCAGTCTGCAAATATACGGTATTTCTTTCAAGTTGAAAACTTTTTGTCAGAGTTTTAACCGTTTTGAAAATGTGTTTTTAAGCATATTATAATGTATCAGCCGCTTTTTCAACGCATTCTTTACTCAAGAAAGCGAGGATAGTCAGGCAAATTTGCCATATCTTTTTTGCAAAACCGGCTTGCACTATCTTTCCATAAGATAGGCGGCGCCTCGGATGTGCAAAATCAAACAAGTTTGTTTTGCTCTTGCATAAAACCGGCGGCGCCTCGGAAAAATTGAAGTAAACTTCATTTTCCTCTCGGCTTGCACGGTTTTTCTCTCGGCTTGCACTATCTTTGAATAAGACAGGCGGCGTCTCGGAAGAGCAAAATCAAACAAGTTTGTTTTGCTCTTCTCTCGGCTTGCACTATCTTTGCAAGCAGAAACGGAAAATCAGATGAACAACAGCAAGTCTCTATATTACATATTTATTATTATAGCCGCTGCGGTGATGTATTCGTGCGCCAACATCGGCAATCCGAGCGGAGGCCCTATCGACAAGACTCCGCCAATCTTTATGCGCAGCAATCCCACGCCTAACGCCGTAAACGTGAAGGACCGCAAAATCGAGATTTTCTTCGATGAGATTGTCACTCTCAAAGACCCGTCGACAAAAATCATCGTGTCGCCGGCGCAAACGGAGATGCCGCGCATGTCGGCTCTCGGACGCAAGGTGACGGTGGAGCTGGTCGACTCCTTGCTGCCAAACACCACTTATACCATCGACTTCTCAAATTCAATCCAAGACAACAACGAGGGCAACGCTATCGACAACTTCGCATTCGCCTTCTCTACCGGAAGCGTCATCGACTCGATGCGCGTGTCGGGCTACGTGCTCGACTCCCGCACTCTGGAGCCAATGCAGAGCGTCGTGGTGGGGCTGCAAAGCAATCTTGCCGACTCCGCCTTCCACAAGGAGAAACTGCAACGCGTGGCGCTGACCAACGACCGCGGACAGTTCACCATACGCAACGTGTCGCCGGGAAGCTACCACATCTTCGCTCTTAAGGACCTCGACCGCGACTACAAGTTCGGCAACCCGACAGAAGACATTGCTTTCCTCGACTCAATAATCGTACCGAGCATCGGCTCGCGCGAGGCAGCCGACACCGTCTATAACGACCTTAACGAGATTGACACCATCATGCGCGCCACGCGCCCGGCATATTTCCCCAATGACATACTGCTGTCAATGTTCAACGAAGACCGCAAGTCGCAATATCTTGCCAACAACCTGCGCGTCGACTCGACACGCATATCGCTGACCTTCGCCGCCGCAAGCGACACGCTGCCGTCGCTGAGCATAGTGGGACGCAACGACGTGCCCGACCAGTGGTACACTCTCGAACGCTCGCAGACCAACGACACGCTGACCTACTGGATACGTCCGCCGCATCTTGTGTCGGCCGACACGCTGATGGTGGCAACCACATATCTGCGCACCGACACTGCCAGCAATCTGTCGTGGGGCACCGACACGCTGAAATTCACATTCCAGCGTCAAAAAGCCAAGAAAAAGAAGAAAAACGAGGAAACAGACTCCTTGGAGCAGATACGGTTTATGGAGTTGCACCCGCTGGCAAACGGCACCCAGGAGGTATACGCGCCACTGCTGCTGCAGACCGGCACGCCGATAGAGCGCTACAGCCGCGAGGCATTCCATCTGCAACGCAAACTGCAAAACGACACGACATTCTACCCTGCGGAGATAAAAAGCATCGCCCTGCGCGACTCCACACTGAGCCGGCGCGACCTTATGCTGAAGGTGGACTGGGAACCGGGAGCTGCCTACACGCTCGCGGTCGACTCGCTTGCGATGACCGACATCTACGGACTCCAGACGAAGCCGCTGAAGGTTGACTTCAACGTGCGCAAAATGGAGGAATACGGCAACATCGTGTTCAACATTCCGGCAGTGCGCGACTCAGCCATTGTAGAGCTTCTCGACGGGACAGACAAGGTTGTCCTGCACACGCCGGTAAAAAGCCACCGCGCCGAACTGCTCAACCTGCTCCCCGGAAAATACTACGCCCGCTTGTTTATCGACCGAAACGGAAACGGAAAATACGACACCGGAAACTACGATATGCATCTGCAACCGGAGGAAACGGTCTACTACCCAGGAGCCATCAACTTGAAGAAAAACTGGGACGTGGAACAGACGTGGGACATCTACGCCACCCCTATCGACAAGCAGAAGCCTGAAGCTATAAAGAAGAACAAACCGGAACGAAAGAAATGGGAAAAAGTGAACACCGAAAAGACCGAGACAGACGAGGATGAAGAAAACGGATTCAGCGATTTCTCCAATCCAAACGACCCTAACCTGCGGAATTCCAATAATTTCGGCAACTACCGCAGGTAAGACAGCAAAATTTATTTTCATTTTTTCGCCCAAAAATTTGCACATTCCACAAAGGCGCATTACCTTTGCACTCGCAAAAGCCAACAACGCTTATGCCCAGATGGCGGAATTGGTAGACGCGCTGGTCTCAAACACCAGTGGAGTAAAATCCATCCCGGTTCGATCCCGGGTCTGGGTACACAGAAACGCTTGTAAGTCACTTACAAGCGTTTTTCTTTTGTTGGGTAGCAAAAGGGTAGCAAAAAAATAAAGCCGAGCTCAAGTCTGTGATTATACACAAGAAGACGGGTTTGCTAATCGGCGCAAAAACCACCGTTCTGCACAATGTTTTTTTTCAAAAACACATCATTTTAAAGGAAATAGTTTGTTAGTCAGCAAACGTTTATTATCTTTGTGGGAATTTTTGAAGATAAAGAATTAAATATGAATCCGATTAAAAAGACCATCACGCTTGCCGACGGCCGCGAGATTACTCTCGAAACAGGCAAACTGGCAAAACAGGCTGATGGCGCAGTAGAGTTGCGAATGGGGAACACCATGCTCCTGGCAACTGTAGTGTCAGCGAAAGAAGCCGGAGAGGGTGTTGATTTTATGCCTCTCCAAGTTGAGTACAAAGAGAAATTCTCGGCAGCAGGCCGCTACCCTGGAGGTTTCCAGAAACGCGAGGGACGCTCGTCAGACTACGAAATTCTGACTTCCCGCCTCGTAGACCGCGTGCTTCGTCCGCTGTTCCCTGAAAACTATCATGCAGACACATTCGTCAACATCATAATGTTCTCGTCAGACGGCGTAGACATGCCAGATGCATTGGCAGGATTGGCAGCATCAGCTGCAATCGCTGTCAGCGACGTGCCTTTCCACGGACCAATCTCCGAAGTGCGCGTAGCCCGCGTCGACGGAGAATTCGTAATCAACCCTACCTTCGAGCAGGTTGAGCGTGCCGACATCGAGCTGATGGTTGGCGCAACCTACGACAACATCATGATGGTGGAAGGCGAGATGAACGAAGTTTCAGAGCTCGAACTTCTTGAGGCACTCAAAGCCGCTCACGAAGCAATCAAGGCTCAATGCCTCGTACAGATGGAGCTCGCCAAGGAAGTAGGCGCCGTGAAACGCGAATACTGCCATGAGGTCAACGACGAAGACCTCCGCAAAGACGTACACGACAAATGCTACGAAAAAGCATACGCCGTGGCTAAGGCCGGCAGCGCCGACAAGCAATGGCGCAACGAGTCGTTCAAGAAAATCGAGGAAGACTATCTTGAGACAATACCTGAAGAAGAACGCGACGAGAAAGCACCGCTCGTGGCCCGCTACTACCACGATGTGGAGAAAGAAGCCGTGCGCCGCTGCATCCTCGACGAAGGCATCCGTCTCGACGGCCGTAAGACCGACGAAATCCGTCCTATCTGGTGCGAGGTTGACTACGTCCCAGGCCCTCACGGATCTGCAGTGTTCACCCGTGGAGAGACTCAGGCTCTCGCCACTTGTACCCTCGGCACAAAACTCGACGAGAAGATTCTCGACGACGTGCTCAACCAGGGCAAAGAGCGCTTCCTGCTGCACTACAACTTCCCTCCATTCTCAACAGGAGAAGCAAAGGCACAACGCGGCGTAGGACGTCGTGAAATCGGTCACGGCAACCTTGCCCACCGCGCACTCAAACGCATGTTCCCTGACAATTTCCCATACACTTGCCGCATCGTTTCCGACATCCTTGAGTCGAACGGCTCATCGTCGATGGCAACAGTATGCGCCGGCACATTGTCGCTGCTCGACGCCGGTGTGAAGATGAAAAAGCCGGTTGCGGGTATTGCAATGGGTCTTATCACAGACTACGACAGTCCTAAATATGCCATTCTTTCCGACATTCTCGGCGACGAGGACCACCTCGGCGACATGGACTTCAAGGTGACCGGAACAACTGACGGTATCACCGCAACACAGATGGACATCAAGTGCGACGGACTTTCCTACGAAATCCTTGAGAAAGCCCTCAACCAGGCTCGCGAAGGCCGTCTGCACATCCTCGGAATCATCAACGAAACAATCCCTGCGCCACGCGAAGACTACAAGCCTCACGTGCCACGCATCGAGGCATTGGTTATTCCGAAGGAATTCATCGGAGCTGTCATCGGCCCGGGCGGAAAAATCATCCAAGGCATCCAGGAACAGTCGGGTGCAATCGTCACTATCGAGGAAGAAGGCGACCATGGCAACATCGAGGTTGCCGCTCCAAACAAGGACGCAATCGACAAAGCTATGGCTCTTATCAAGGGCATCGTAGCGCAGCCTGAAGAAGGTGAGACCTACACAGGTAAAGTGGTTTCAATCATGGACTTCGGTGCATTCGTTCAATTCATGCCTAACCGCGACGGTCTGCTCCACATCTCTGAAATCGCATGGGAGCGTTTCGAAAAGATGGAAGACACCGGTTTGCACGAGGGCGACGAGGTAACAGTGAAACTCATCGAAATCGACAAGAAAACAGGCAAGTTCCGCTTGTCAATGCGCGCTCTGCTTCCGAAGCCGGAAGGCTACGTAGAGCCTGAGCGTCCGGCTCGCCCACCACGTCGCGACGGCGACCGCCGTGGAGGCGGACATCGTGATGACCGCCGTGGCGGAAACCGCGGTGGAAACCGTGGCGGAAACCGCAACTAAACAACGAAGTTTTATTAGCGTTTCATAAAAAGGAAGCGTGCTGTCTTCGAGATGGAGACAGCACGCTTTTATTTTCCCCACAGCGAAAATCGTCACACCAACATATGCAGCGGGCACATCAGCATCGAGCCGTCGGAATCACGCAGATGCATCGCTCCGCCACGGCAATAGCGGAAAAATTTGCATTCGGAGCATTCCTCCCTACGCATCCATTCGCGGTCGCGGTAAGGATGGTAACGATGCTCCCACACGTCCATAAAATCGTCCTCATAGATGTTTCCTTGATGGTAATCGCTGCGGATGCTCGCACATGCTGAAATGGAGCCGTCGACAAGCACCGACCCTGTAGTTATTCCTGCCTGGCAGCCAAAGAAGTAGTCACGGATATCGCCCTCATAATCACCCATGAATCCTTCACAGCCGTAATTGGTGTGGATTGCACCTTCCTTGCGGGTCTGTTTTATGAAATCGAGGATGCCGCGATATTCGGCGGGCATCAGACGCATCATAGGGTCGGCTGCGGCACGTCCCACAGGAAACACTGCCACCACACGCCATTGCTTCACTCCTTTTTTTACAAGAAACTGCTTTATGTCGTCAAGGTTGCCATAGTTGCGTCGGTTCACGCATGTCAACACATCGAACTTCACCTCCGGATGCGCCACAAGCATATCAATGGCGCGGTCCACCATTCGGAAACTGTCGGGATTGCCGCGCATCCAATTGTGGTCGTCGCCGATTCCGTCCAGGCTGACGGTCATTGAGTGGATGCCGGCATCGAGCAGCGACTGAAACTTCAACGGCGTAAGCGCCAACGCATTGGTGACCATTCCCCACGGAAAGCCCCTTTCGTAAATTGCCGCGCCACACTCCGCTATGTCATGGCGCATCAACGGCTCGCCGCCGGTGACAACGACAAACACCCGATTGGGATCGGTGCGGAGGGCAACACTGTCGAGCACACGCGTAAAGTCGGCAAGCGGCATGTCTGCCACGCCCACCTCTGCTCTGCAGTCGCTGCCGCAATGACGGCAATGCAGATTGCAACGCTGCGTGCACTCCCAAAAAAGTTGTCTTAGAGGATGCTCTTTCACGGCAATGTCCATACGCTTGCGCCATAGTTCAAGAGCCATGCGGCGGCGCAACGACAATGAGTTGGGATGCTTCATCGGCGCTTCAATTTTTTATTGGGCACGGTCACCTCAAAGCTTCCTCTATCCCATGCGCCGTCGCCCTTTTGCAACTGCTTCACGGTCATGTCCACGCTACGCACGGTGTCGTTGGCAAAAATGCCGTTTTTCGTATCCTCAAACGTAAGTATGCGCATATTGTCCCTCACCTGCCACTCAATCGACGTGGATGATTTCCTGTTGGTGACGAAGTGCCCGTCGGCATCCGTAGACACCGAGTCTTCATGAAACACCCTGTCGCCCTCTACAATGCCCGACACCACTTTTATGCCCTCTACAGGTTTCCCGTCGGCATCTGTGACACGCCCCTTGAATTGATAGTCGCTCGTCGGTGTGCCATACAAGTCGGGGCTGTCGCCGGGATTACCGCATCCTGCAAAACCGAGCACCGGCAACAACGTCGCCGACAACCATTTCCAACCGCTTTTCGAATTAAATATCATCGTTTCTTTTGTTTTTTACGTATTGTAAACGCCACCTGACAGTCTTCACTGCACCGAAACAGCCAAAAAAATCAAGAATCGCAACAAATGATGACCGACAAAGCTCCCAAAATCTGCATATTACCTACTTTTTGCGATTGAAATCGCCCGCATCACAAATTAATTTTGCACCGTACACAATTGAAGTTAAACGTATGCACAAACTAATAAGGCTCAACATATTGGCTGCATTGGCACTATTGGCCGCCGGATGGCTGCCAGCCCAATCGCAGAAACCTGAGCAAAAAAGCGGAGAGGAGGCGCGCATCGATTCCATCGTCATGGCTGCAGAGCTGCACGAAGTGGTGGTTACTACCAAGGAGTCGCAAGGTGCTGTCACGGCCTCGCGCATAGACCGCTCGGCAATGGAATTTCTGCAGCCCACCAGCCTCAGCGACCTTATGCAACTGCTGCCCGGAGGACAGCAGAAAGACCCCGACCTGTCGACAGCCAACACAATAGGGCTGCGCGAAACCGGCACAATGGACGCGCAAGGCAACTCTTCGGTCAACAACAACTATGCAATCTCCTCCCTGGGAACGCTGTTTGTGGTTGACGGCAACCCCCTGTCGACCGATGCCAATATGCAATACACACCTTTGTCGTCAACACAATCAGCCACCACGACATCGTCGACCGAAAACAACCTCAACACCACCAACCGTGGTGTTGACATGCGTTCCATCTCGACCGACGATGTGGAAAGTGTGGAAGTGGTGCGCGGCATCCCGTCGGTGGAATATGGAAACCTCACAAGCGGAATGGTGAAAATCAACAAGATACGCCGCTCCACGCCATTCACCGCACGTTTCAAGGCCGACGGCTACAGCAAACTATTGTCGTTGGGAAAAGGACTCAAGCTGAGCCACACCGCTCTCCTCAACATTGACGCAGGCATGCTCGACGCAAAGCCCGACCCGACAAACAACCTGCAGAAATACCGACGCGGCAACGGCTCGCTGCGACTTACGCTCAACACCGACGCACTGCGCTACTCCTCCGCCGTCGACTATACCGGCTCGTTTGACAACAGCAAGTCCGACCCCGACATAAACTACGGACGCATTGACGAATACAAGTCGACATACAACAAAATAGCCATAACCAACAACATCTCCTGGCGTCCGACAGCGAAAGGATTGTTTAAAAGCATCGACATCAACACGCTGATAACGCAGCAGTTCGACCGCCTCACACAGCGCCGGCTCGTGGCGCCGCAACGCTACGGCATTGTGCCCACTACCAGCGAGGAAGGCGTGCACGACGCGGCACTGATATTCTCCGAGTATGAGGCTTCGTTTCTCAGCGACGGAAAGCCTTTCACCGCCTACGCAAAAGCGAAAGCCAACTTTGCGCTGACAACGGGTGCGCTGACCAGCAACCTGCTCGCCGGTGCCGACTGGAACTATGCCAAGAATTTCGGACGCGGTCAGGTCTACGACCTAAGCCGTCCGCTGTCTGTGTCGGGATGGGGTTCGCGTCCACGCAAGTTCAGCGACATCCCTGCCCTGTCGCAGGTGTCGGCGTTCATCGAGTACAACGGCAAGGCAGAACTTGCATCCCACAGGCTCGAGCTGCAGGCCGGTTTGCGCACAAACAGCCTTACCGGACTCGACAGCCGGTATGCGATGAAGGGTCACATCTACCTCGACCCGCGCGCCAACCTGAAGTGGTCGCTGCCCGCATGGGAATGGGCTGGACACCGCATTGCGCTGAGTTTTGCCGGCGGTATGGGCAAGACGTCGAAAATGCCCACTCTCAACTATCTCTATCCCGACAAGCACTACAACGACATCACCGAATTGGGATACTACGACCCTAACCATCCGCAGGACTACAGCAGGTTTGTGGTGCGCAGCTACATTCAGGACCCGACAAACTACAACATACGCCCTGCCTCAAACATTAAGAAAGAGCTGCGCATGGACTTTTCGTTTGGCGACAACACAATCTCTGTCGACTATTTCCGCGAGAATATGTCGTCGGGATTCAGGTATATGGCTGTATACGGAGTCTACGACTACAACGATTATGACGAGACAGCCATCGACAGCCGTTCGCTGACAGGAAAACCGTCGCTCGAAGGGCTGCCATACACCGCCAAGCGCAAACTTGACGGATACACACGCGCCGACAACGGCACGAGGATAGACAAAGAGGGAATTGAGTTCCAATTCACGTCGGCACGCATCCGCCCGCTGCGCACACGCGTAAACATCAACGGTGCGTGGTTCAAGACGCGCTACAGCAACAGTCTGCCGATGTTTGTGTCGGTTGCCGACGTGGTCGACGGTTCAGCCGTCAGCGACCGATACGTTGGACTGTACGACTGGAACGACGGAGACTGGAACGAGACACTGTCGACCAACCTGATGTTTGACACTCAAATTCCTGAATGGGGACTGATTTTCGCCACATCAGTGCAATGTTCTTGGTTTGTCAAGACACAGGACATGCCGAAAAACGGACGCCCTACAGCATATCTCGACGCCGCCGACGGCGCTCTGCACGAATACACCGATGCCTCGGCGGCCGACCCCGTGCTGAGCCGACTCATAAAGACATACAACGACGATGCTTTCCGACAGTTCACCGTGCCGTTTGCCATGAGCGTCAACCTGAAAGCGACAAAAACCATAGGCAAATTCCTGCGTCTGTCAATGTTTGCAAACAAAATAATCGACTACACCCCCGACTACTACTCCAACGGCTATAAAATCCGCCGCAACGTGAGTCCGTATTTCGGAGTGGAGGCCAACTTAACTTTTTAGCACTATGCGACGATTTCTCTACATATTAATCTCAATAACGGCTGCGCTGCTGCAGGCCTGCGCCGACGATGCCAGTGTGCCGCGCGTCAATGCTATGGTGGAAATAGTGCCGCAGACCGACGTTGCCGACCTGACAATCGACAACGAGCAGCTCTCGTTCCGCAACCTGACCACCGGCGAGACAACAACATTCAACACCACAGGTGCAATCTCGCTGCCGGTGGGCTTCTATGAATGCTCATATCAAGCCGATGTGACCTACACCAACGGCTCTGGTGACGATGCCGCCACCGTAAAGGGCAGACTGTCGGGCAATGCCGAGGCGGTTCGCGCCACTGCCGACGGCATCAGGCTGTCGCTTCCAGTGTATCTTGTCGCCGACAACGATGATTTCATCTTCGAGGAAATCTTCTTCACAGGCACTCGGCGCACATCCGGCTCAAGCTACATCGGCGACACTTATTTCAAAATCTACAACAACACCGGCCATGTGCTGTATGCCGACGGACTGGCGTTTGTGGAATCGAAGTTCCGCTCCACACAGTCGTACAAGTTCTCGCCCGACCTCAAGAATCAGGCGATGACGGTGCACGCCGTCTATGTGATTCCGGGCAGCGGCACCGACCATCCCGTGCTGCCAGGGCAGTCGCTCACCATCTGCGACACAGCTATCGATCATCGCGTGTCGAACGAAAACTCATTCAACCTGTCAGACGCCGACTTCGAATGGTATGACGAATCAACCGTGCCGAGCCAAACAGACATCGACAATCCCGAGGTGCCAAACATGGACAAATGGTATTGCGACACGAAGAGCATTTTCATTCTCCACAACCAGGGATTCACGTCGTTTGCTCTTGCACGCATCCCTGTCAGCAAACAGGAGTTTCTGACCGACTATTACTACACCTACAATTATACGCTGTACCTCCCGTCGGGCACTTTCCCCATGAGCGGCGACGGATTCAAGATTCCGAATCAATGGATTGTTGACGGCGTGAACTGCAGCGTGGAGTCAGACCGCAAATGGAACGTGCTGCCGGCGGCAATCGACGCCGGTTGGACTTGGTGCGGACGGATGAGCTCCGACAGCGACCGATTCTTCAAAAGCGTGCGCCGGAAAATGCTGTATCTGACAGCCGACGGGCGCAGAGTGCTGAAAGACTCCAACAATTCTTCGCTCGACTTCAACCCCGCCTGCACGCCTTCAATAATCGAGGTGCAGCAGTCGGCAGTAAATGCCAGCGGTGAGAAGGCTTCGACAATAACCTACGACGGTGTGCAGATAATAAAATGACATTGCGAATGAAACGACTTATATACATATCAATCATTCTGGCTTCGGCATCAGTCGCGGCGCAACAAAAAACCGACGTGCTGACGCGACGCCTCTGCCATTCAAGTCTTGAAACCAACGTGGCGACTTGGCGTTACGACAATCCGGCGCTGATGAAAGACCGGTTTGCTTCTTCTCTAACTACGATTGATGCTTTTTGGAGATACGACAGTCAGCAGGAGGCGAGACTGATTGAGGAGGGCGACGGATCGAACCGCGCGGGAATAGAGGCGAAAGCTTATGTGAAGAAAGGAAGCAACGACATCTGGGGCGAGGCTGGATACGATTTCGGTCAGCGGCGCAACGTGATGTTGAACGAGTCGTCTGACTATCAGACGGTATATCCTTATGTCACTGCCGACCTTGTCGGCGGCGACCTCCATGAGGAGAACTATCGATTCAGCGGTGGCTTTGCGCACACATTGAAAGGCGGCGTGACACTCGGTGCCTTTGCCGGCTACAACGCTCTTCTTGCCTACCGCACCGTCGACCCCCGTCCGCGAAACCTGACAAGCGACCTCGACTTCGCCGCCGGAATGCGGTGGCGGTGGCTCGGAGTGGCGCTTAAAGCGGGAAAATACAAACAGACAAACGTGGTGAAATTCTACAACGAGACGTTTCAGCCTACGGTTTACCATGCCACTGGCCTCGGAACCGACTATTTCCGTTTCCGCGGCTCGAACACCAACACATACTACAACGGCAGAAATTTCGGCATCCAAGCCGACGCGGCTTCGGCTTTAGGAAAAATCACCGATGCCGGCATACACGTGGCTTACGATTATTTCGGATTCGACAAAATCATATCGTCGCTCAACGAACTCCCGATGGCGTCGGTCGCCGAGCACCGCTTCAATGCCGCCGCCCACATCCTGACACGTTTTGCCGCGACAAATACGTTTGCCGTGGAGGCTGAAATCACCCGCACACAACGCGACGGAAATGAAAATATCTTTGGCGAGGCGGAAAACAACATATATCCGGAAATCGCTTCGCTAACGATGTTCCGCAGGTCGACCACCGAGGGCTCGCTGCGCTTTGCCTACGAGCATACTCTCGGCAATGTGCGCATACAAGCACGTGCCACTGGAGGATATGCTTCCGACCGATGGCGGTATACCGAGCCGGAACGTCTGATGGAAGGCAATGCCGCCATCGCCGGCGCCGACGCGGCAGTGGCTTGGCACGCCAATCGGTGTGTGCTGTCGGCAAAAGCCGGAGCATCCACACGCATCCGCACGTCTTCAAAACTGACAATGCCGGAAACCGAAACGTCGGCGCTCAACGTATCTGCCGAACGGCAATACCTGCTGATGGCAAACAACGACTGCACATACCACGCCGCCGCACAAGCCGACTTCGCGGCAAACCATCGCTTCGGCATCTTCTGCCGCCTGGCATGGACCGGCTTCCGATATGCCGGCTCGGTCAACGCCTCAAATTACGCGGCGACCATTGGACTCGTTTTCTAACATTAAAAAATTATTTATATGAACAAAAACTTACTTTTTTCAATGATTCTCGCAGCCTCGGCTATGTCTGCAGGCGCACAGGGATTCACAGCAACTGCAAACTGGGTGACTCCAATCAACGCAAACAACGGAATCAGCACGCCTGAAGCCGTGGCGGCAAGTGACAACAACACTTTCCTCGTGTCGAAATTCGTGTCGAAAGGCAACGACAACTCGCTGAATTTCGTCAACTTCGGCAGCCAGGAGAAGGTGGCGTTCGGCGCGTCCAACAAAGCTACTTCGGGCAACGACAACCTACTTCTCACCAAAGTGAACGCCGACGGAACAGCCGCTTGGCACGTTTATTCAAAACAGGGTCGCGTGGCAAACGCTTCTGCCGCCACCACTTCTGACGGCGGTGTGGTCGTGGCTGCCGTGACAAGTTTCACTGCATTCAACGCAAAAGATGCCACCGACATTCCTGCCAACTCAATTCTTGACATCGTTGACGCCGACAACCACACAACGACCATAGAAAAGGCTTTTGCCGGAAGCGCGGTCTACGACATTGTCGTGCTTAAAATTTCTGCCAACGGCCACCTCGACTGGTTCAAGCATTTCGCTGCCGACGATGCAAGCTCTTTGACTGCGAAAATCGCTGTCGACAACGCCGACAACATCTATATCGGCGGACAGCACGCAAAAACGCTCTCTTTTGGAGAAAACGCCGTGGCTGCACGCTCTGCCAAGTCGCTATATCTCGTGAAACTTGACAATGCCGGAAACTTCGTGAAGAGTTTCGACATCTCCGGCACCGACGCTGAGGACTATATCGACGCTGTGACTTTTGCCGACGGTAAAATCTTTGTTGCCGGACGCGTGAAAGCGAAAGCGGAAGGCAACACTATCGCTTTTGCCGACATCACGCTTGCCCCGACCACATTCGACGATGTGTTTGCCGCCGCGTTCTCAACCGACCTTGTCCCTGTCTGGGCAAGCATCGCAAACTCTGTAGCCGCTTCCGACGGCAAGCACACTTCGCAAGTAAAGGGCATCGACGTGAGCGAGGGTTTTGTATTGGTTTCCGGACTTGTGAAAGGCGGATACAAGGCTGCCGGTGCGACAGATGCTGTCACAATGTCGTCGGGCACAAAGCTTGAGGGTATGGTGATTGGCTTCAGCATTGCCGACGGTGCGCTGTCAAAAGGTGTGTGCGTAAGCGAGGGCATCTCTGGCCTCTACAGCGCAACCATCAAAGACAACAAAATCTATGCTTTCGGATACAACATCGCCAACGCCGACAAGCAGGCTTCTTCGTTGTTTGAATTCGACGGTGAGATTGCCAACGAAAACGTAATCGCAACAACCAACGAGCCTGCAAGCGCGGGATATCCGACAACTTTCTACGCCAAGTTTGTCAACAGCTCTCTACTCGCCGGTGTACGCGCCAAAGGAAAGGGCATCAACGTGCTCGGAAACGTGTATGACTACACAAACCAGAAGGATTTCACCGCAACGGTGATGTCAATCAACCTCAAAGACGTTTTTGGTGGCATTTCTACAACCGAAACTGCCGACGATGCACGCATTTGGGCTGTCAGCGGAGCCGTAAAGATAAGCGTTGCATCTCCAACCTCTGTTGCCGTCTACAACGTTGCCGGACAAATCGTGGCGAAACGAATTGTGACTGATGAAACGACTATCGCACTCCCTGCCGGTTTTTATATCGTTAATGGGAAAAAAGTTGTTGTGAAATGATAATATACTAAAATGTTTAACATTTAGTCTATATCATCGTTTTTTGGCACAGACTTTATTTTTACACCATTACCATCTATCAATCAACAATCTAACACCCACATACAAATGTGTGTATTTGTGAATTAAATCTAAAAGCTCTTTTTTTACAACTGAATACTAAATAAAAGTATTATCTTTGTCCCAGAAAATACATCGAAAATATATTTGTTTGGGAAGCTATGGAAGCATAGCTTATACGCAGCCGGGTCTCTGGGAAGAAATCCGGTTGTGTTATTTTTATGCCAGCACTTACGACAAGGCATAAAAAAATGGCCGTTGTTTCACAACAGTGGCCATCTATAAATCTACAATCTATAAAAACATATATATTTCGAAAAAAAGCGGTTTTTCTTCAGGTAATAAATTCTTATTTCCACGGCACCTGATCCAAAGAATCAAGATTGGGAGAACTGAAAAGTCGCCTTGACTTTTCCTTTCACACCTCAAATATAACACTTGATTTTGATACGTGCAAGACTTTTTAAATAAAAAGATGTAAACTTTTTATTTCATTTTCTATAATAGTGTTTAAAAACATATTTTTCTCCATTTTTTATTGTATTTTTGAGTAATGAAGAAAATTGGCATACTTTCCGACACCCACGGATATTGGGACGACCGCTACGCTACGCATTTCGCAGGATGCGACGAAATTTGGCATGCCGGCGACATAGGAACCGACGAGGTGCTCGAGCGTCTGAACGCCATCGCTCCGGTGAGGGCTGTGGCTGGAAACATCGACGGGCAACCGATGCGACGCACTCTCGGCACTTGGCGCGACTGGGAAACCGACGGAGTGCGCGTGGCGATGACCCACATCGGCGGATATCCCGGAAAATACGCGCCTGGGGTGAAATTCAAACTCGAGGTAAAGCGTCCGCAAATCTTCGTTGACGGACACAGCCATATTCTGAAAGTGATATACGACCGCCAACTCGGGCTGCTGCACATCAACCCGGGAGCGGCGGGAGTCTACGGCTGGCAGGCGGTGCGCACACTGATTCGCCTGTATGTGGACTGCGGAACGATAAAGGATCTCGAAGTGATTGAACTTGCCAAACCGACAAAATTAAAATAGACTGTTATGAAGAAATTTGTAATCATTGCCGCCATAGCATTGGCGGGCGCGGGAATAATCGCCGCGCAACAGAAATGCGGAAAACAGAAATCTTGCTGCAAGCAGAAAACAGAATTGTGCTGCCAACGCTCACAAAAAACTTGCTGCAAAGCGAGAGAGCTGACCGACACTGCCTGCAAAAAAACATGTGTGCAGGCCGACACCACCTGCCACAAGACGCGCATGCAAGCCGACACTACATGCCGCAACGTGAGAAAGCACTGCTGCAAACAGAAGAAATAACAACCTGATGGCAGAGAGGATTACCATACTCGGTACGGGAAGCGCCTTCGTGACGCGATGCTACAACACGTGCTTCATCATTGACTGCGGTGTGTCGCGGCTGATGGTCGACGCCGGTGGAGGCAACGGCATCCTGGCACAACTTGAAAAGGCGGGCGTGGCGATTGCCGACGTCGGCCACCTGTTTCTGACTCATGCGCACACCGACCACGTCATTGGTGCCGTATGGGTGGCACGCGCTGTGGTCAACGCGGTAAAGAAACAGGCTTACGACGGCGCGCTGCACATCTACGGGCACAAACGCGTAATCAACGTGCTGACGGAGATATGCCGGCTGACGTTCTCTAAAAAAGACTTCGGCATATTTCAGGAACGCACCGAAATCGACGTGCTGACCGATGGTTGCCAGCGGAAGATTGCCGGTATGGACATAACGTTTTTCAGCCTCCACTCCACTAAAGAGGAGCAATACGGATTCCGTGCGGTGACGCCGGAAGGGAAAACCGTGGTGTGTCTCGGTGACGAGCCGCTGAACGATGCAAACCGCGACGTGGCACAAAACGCCGACTGGCTGCTTACAGAGGCGTTCTGCCTGCACAGCGAGGCGGAAAGGTATAAACCCTACGAAAAGCACCACAGCACGGCGCTCGACGCCGGAAAAACCGCCGCGACGCTGCATGCGCGCAACCTGATCATATACCACACTGAAGACGACTCGCTGCCGTCGAGACAAAAGGCTTACGCTGCCGAGGCTGCGCTGAATTTCAGCGGACACATCGTCGTGCCCGACGACCTCGACACCATCGCGCTTTAACCACAGACAAACAAGAAATCAGCGCCGCGGAGACTGTCCGCGGCGCTGATTTCTTGTTTATATATAGCCTTGACAACGCTATGCGTCGATATTGGCGTAAGTGGCATTCTTTTCGATAAACTCACGGCGCGGAGCCACGTCCTCACCCATAAGCATCGAGAATATACGGTCGCAGGCAGCGGCATCGCTGATGTTTACCTGCTTGAGCCAACGGTTTTCAGGATCCATTGTCGTTTCCCAAAGCTGCTCTGCCATCATCTCACCAAGACCTTTGTAACGCTGCACATTCACCGATTTCTCATCGCCGCGGCCAAACTCCTGAATGAAGCTGCGCAGCTGGTCATCGGTCCAGCAATAACGCTCGGTCTTGCCCTTTGTGCACTTATACAACGGCGGTGTGGCAAGATAGAGATAACCATTTTCGATAATCGGACGCATACGGCGGAAGAACAGCGTCATCAACAACGTGGCAATGTGCGCGCCGTCGACATCGGCATCGGTCATGATGATAATCTTATGATAGCGCAACTTGCTGATGTTTGGTGTCTTCGGATCGTCTTCTGTTCCGATGGTCACGCCAAGCGCACGGAAAATGTTGGTGATTTCCTGATTGTCGAAAATCTTGTGCTCCATCGCCTTTTCAACGTTAAGAATCTTACCGCGCAGCGGAAGGATGGCTTGATGCACACGGTCACGGCCCATCTTTGCCGAACCGCCTGCAGAGTCTCCCTCGACGATAAACAATTCGCAATCCTCTGCCGTGTTCGACTCACAGTCGGCCAATTTGCCAGGCAATCCGCCACCGCCAAGAGGCGACTTGCGCTGGATGCTCACACGGGCCTTGTAGGCTGCCTGACGCGCACGGGCTGCAAGCGCCACCTTCTCCACGATGGTGCGGGCTTGCTTCGGATGCTCCTCAAGATATATGCCCAACGCCTCGCTGACTGCCGTCTGAACGGCTCCGATAACCTCGTTGTTGCCGAGTTTTGTCTTTGTCTGACCCTCGAACTGCGGCTCCAGCACTTTTACCGAAATAACCGCTGTCAATCCTTCACGGAAATCGGCAGGATCGACTGTCACCTTCTCCTTCTCAAGAATCTTGGAGTCGTCGGCATATTTCTTCAACGTCGACGTCAATCCGCGGCGGAAACCCGTAAGGTGCGTACCGCCCTCGATGGTGTCGATATTGTTGACAAACGAATATATATTCTCGTTGAACGCTGTATTGTAAGTAAACGCCACCTCCACAGGGATGCCCTGGCGCTCGGTGTTGATATAAATGATGTCGTCGATAAGATGCTCCTTCGACTGGTCGATATAGCGGACAAACTCCTTCAAGCCCTCCGTTGAGTAGAACACCTCGCTCTTTGGATTGCCGTTCTCGTCTTTCTCACGCATATCAGTAAGCGTCAGATGAATGCCTTGGTTAAGGAACGCAAGGTCGCGCAGACGGTTGGCGAGTGTGTCGTAATTATATACTGTCGTTTCCTGGAATATGCTTGGGTCTGGCTTGAAAAGCACCTTTGTTCCCGTCTCTTCCGTGTCGCCAACTATCGCAACCGGTGCCTTCGGATGTCCGTAAGCGTATTCCTGCATATAGACATGCCCGTTGCGGCGCACTTCGGCACGCAGATATGACGACAACGCGTTGACACACGAAACGCCGACTCCGTGCAGACCACCGGAAACCTTATACGAGCCTTTATCAAACTTACCTCCGGCATGAAGCACCGTCAGAACAACCTCGAGTGCCGACTTGTGCAGCTTCTCATGCTTGTCGACTGGGATACCACGACCGTTGTCGACAACCGTAATAGAGTTGTCCTCGCCAATGATCACCTCTATATGAGTGGCATACCCAGCAAGAGCCTCGTCAATGGAGTTGTCAACAACCTCATAAACCAAATGATGCAGTCCTTTTGGTCCCGTATCGCCAATATACATGGCCGGACGTTTGCGCACAGCCTCCAAGCCCTCAAGCACTTGGATATTGCTGGCACTATAGTTTTCTTTGTTTTCAGTCATTCTCTTTTCAATTAGCCTTTAAACGTACAAATATACGAATTTTCCCGCAATAAGACACATTTTCTACCGCCTGTTTTTACCAAAAAATATCAACACACGGACAGATTCATGACTCAACGGCAAAGCTCGCCGTTTCGTAGATTAAACTTACAAATTCGGCATCCTTTATTTGCAAATTATGATTTATTCCCTAATTTTGTGACTGTAAACATCGATGTTTACAGCGTTTCTATTTGTTTGTCCTTTAGTTTGAAATGCCATGGAAGCACCAATGAATAATTTGTACATTGGGCTGCTGCGATTAGAGAATCGGGCAGCTTTTTTTGTTCAGGCAAAGGCTTCGCAAGTGACGCCGATGGAAACCGCCGAAGAGCGGTTTCATACGTTAGCACGGGGTTGGCTTGCCTACCCCGTGACGCCAACGCACACACATCTACCGCCGAAGAGCGGTTGTAGAGACATCCACCGAGGCACATTTCGTCGCGGAGCTTTTTAGGCTGCAAACTGACCGTTGACGACGGCCGATTCCGGATGGCTACAAAACAAAAAAAACGAGACAACACTTTGCGTGTTGTCTCGCCCTATAATAGTATCTGAAAATACTCGATTATTCTGCAGCCTTTTCTTCTGTAGCAGGAGCTTCAGTTGCAGGAGCCTCAGCAGCAGGAGCCTCAGCGGCAGCCTTGCGAGAGCGGCGTGTACGGGTAGTTTTCTTCTTGCCTGCTGTTTTAAGCATGTTCTCATTGTAGTCAACGAGTTCGATAAAGCAAGTCTTAGCGTTGTCACCAAGGCGATTGCCAGTCTTGATGATACGAGTGTAGCCACCTGGACGGTCTGCAATTTTCTTAGCGATTTCCTGGAACAGCTCAGTCACTGCATTCTTGTTCTGCAAGTAGCTGAACACAACACGGCGAGAGTTCGTAGTGTCGTCCTTAGCGCGGTTGATGATAGGCTCTGCATAGATGCGCAAAGCCTTAGCCTTGGCCAAAGTGGTGAAAATGCGCTTGTGCATGATCAGCGAAATGGTCATATTCGCCAATGTTGCGTCCAAGTGCGCTTTCTTACGGCTTAAGTGGTTGATTTTCTTATTATGTCTCATTGTAATTATTCTTTATCTAATTTATACTTTGAAATATCCATTCCAAACGAAAGGTTCAAGCTTGCCAACAGTTCGTCAAGTTCCGTAAGCGACTTCTTACCGAAGTTGCGGAATTTCAACAAATCTGTCTTGTTGAACTGAACGAGTTCGCCGAGAGTCTCCACCTCCGCGCTCTTCAAGCAGTTGAGCGCACGGACAGAAAGATCCATATCGGTAAGTTTGGACTTCAAGAGCTGGCGCATGTGGAGCACCTCCTCGTCGAATTCCTCATTGCCGTCAGTCTCTGTTGTCTCCAACGCGATTTTCTCGTCAGAGAACAGCATAAAGTGATGGATCAGAATCTTGGCTGCCTCTTTCAATGCCTCCTTCGGATGGATAGATCCGTCAGTAGAAATCTCAAGAACCAATTTCTCGTAGTCAGTCTTTTGCTCTACACGATAGTTCTCTACCGCATACTTCACGTTGACAATCGGAGTATAGATAGAGTCGATGGCTATCACGTCGACAGCGTCTGTCGGTTGGACATTCTCGTCGGCTGGTACATAGCCGCGACCCTTATTGATTGTAAAGTCCATCGTGAACGAAGCCACAGTTGGATCTAAATGGCAAATCACCAAGTCAGGGTTCAACACCTCAAACCCGCTCAGCTCCTTGCCCAAATCACCGGCTGTCAAGACTTCTTTGCCCGATACGTTGATTTTGCCCGCGGTCGGCTCATCTGTCTCCACGAGGTGTTTGAAGCGAACTTTCTTGAGGTTCAAGATGATGTTGGTAACATCCTCTATAACACCAGGAATAGTTGCAAACTCGTGTTTCACTCCGTCTATACGGATAGACGAGATAGCATAACCCTCGAGCGAAGAAAGCAATATTCTTCGCAAGGCATTGCCGACGGTTACTCCGTAACCCGGCTCCAACGGACGGAACTCAAACTTTCCGAAACGGTTGTCTGCCTCGAGCATTAATACTTTATCAGGTTTCTGAAATGCTAAAATAGCCATGGATATTTACAATTTTACTGTTTAGAATACAACTCGACGATAGCCTGTTCTCTAATGTTCTCCGGAATGTCTTCACGCTGTGGCAAGTGAAGCAATTTGCCTCCCTTGATGCTCTCATCCCACTCAAGCCATGGGTATTTGCTGTGGTTGAAGCCTGCCAACGCGTCAGCGATGTTCTCCAATGACTTTGATTTCTCACGCACTGCAACAACGTCGCCTGCCTTTACGCTGTAAGAAGGGATATTGAGCACTGAGCCGTTCACTGTGATGTGACGGTGAGAAACCAACTGGCGCGCTGCCGCACGTGTCGGAGCGATGCCCAAACGGTAAACTACATTGTCGAGGCGTGCCTCGAGCAACTGCAGCAATACCTCACCCGTAATACCCTTGGTACGCTCTGCTTTGGCGAACAAGTTACGGAATTGTTTTTCCAAAACACCGTAAGTATATTTGGCTTTCTGTTTTTCGAGCAACTGCTTGCCATACTCTGAAGTTTTTCTTCTCTTGTTGGCACCGTGCTGACCAGGAGCATAGTTCTTCTTTGAGAGAACTTTGTCCTCACCGAAAATGGGTTCGCCGAATTTTCTTGCAATTTTACTTTTTGGTCCGGTATATCTTGCCATTTTTTATTCTTTTAAAAATTAAAGTTTTTATCGAATCCGCTTAGTGCAGCCGCGATTGCAGAGAGGTGGTTGTTGGTGCAATCTATTTCACATCGGCTGGATCCTTAGTTTTGTTTATTCAGAGATTATACTCTTCTTCTTTTTGGAGGACGGCATCCATTGTGTGGAAGCGGTGTAACATCGATGATCTCTGTCACCTCGATTCCTGCTCCGTGTACCGTACGGATAGCCGACTCACGTCCGTTACCCGGTCCCTTCACGTAGGCCTTAACCTTGCGCAATCCAAGATCGTAAGCAACCTTAGCGCAATCCTGTGCTGCCATCTGGGCTGCATACGGTGTGTTCTTTTTCGATCCTCTGAATCCCATCTTGCCGGCGCTCGACCATGAGATTACTTGTCCCTCACTGTTTGCTAAGCACACAATGATGTTGTTGAAAGATGAGTGTACATGCAACTGACCGACTCCGTCGATCTTAACATTTCTCTTCTTTGCTGCGACTGTTTTTTTTGCCATACTTTAATTTTATTTAGTAGCTTTTTTCTTGTTAGCGACTGTCTTCTTGCGTCCCTTGCGTGTGCGGGCATTGTTCTTTGTGCTCTGTCCACGCACTGGAAGACCGTTACGGTGACGGATGCCACGATAGCAACCGATATCCATCAAACGCTTGATGTTCAACTGAATCTCACTGCGGAGATCACCTTCTACTTTGTAGCCTGCTCCGATAGCCTCACGCACGGCTGCTGCCTGAGCGTCGGTCCAATCCTGCACCTTGATATCCTTGTCAACGCCAGCTGCTGCCAGAATCTTGTTGGCTGAGCTGCGGCCGATGCCGAAGATATATGTAAGGGCTATTTCTCCTCTCTTATTTTGGGGCAAGTCTACACCTACAATACGTACTGCCATATACTATTATATTTTTTTTGCAAAAATAATAAAATTATCCTTGACGTTGTTTTAATTTTGGATTTTTCTTGTTGATTACGTACACGCGACCTTTTCTTCTGACAATTTTGCTGTCAGCCGTGCGCTTCTTTACTGATGCTCTAACTTTCATTGTATTTCTTTTTTTATTTGTATCTAAAAGCAATTCTTCCCTTCGAAAGGTCATAGGGCGACATCTCTACCCTGACTTTGTCTCCCGGAAGGATCTTGATGTAATGCATACGCATTTTTCCGGAGATGTGGGCGGTTATCTGATGTCCGTTCTCAAGTTCTACCTTGAACATTGCGTTGGACAACGCCTCCACGATAACTCCGTCTTGCTCTATTGCTGCTTGTTTTGACATATTTCTTATTTTCCTTGGTTTATCCGTTGTTGTTACTGCTGATTCTCACCCTCAATAAATTCAAATGAAGAAAGGATTTCGGCCTTGCCTCCTCTGATTGCCACCGTATGCTCGAAATGAGCCGACGGCTTGCGGTCCTTGGTGCGGCAAGTCCAGCCGTCACGTTCTATCACAATGTTGCGGCTGCCCATATTGATCATTGGCTCGATGGCTATGCACATCCCTTCCTTGATCAACGGTCCGACGCCGCGGCGACCATAGTTGGGCACTGCCGGCTCCTCATGGAGCTTGCGCCCGATTCCATGCCCTGTCATCTCGCGCACCACCGAGAAGCCACGCTTCTCACAGTGCTCCTGCACGGCATTGCCGATATGCCCGATGCGGTTGCCTTCCACCGCCTGAGCGATGCCGAGGTAAAGAGCTTCCTTCGTAGTCGTCAGCAGCTCCCGCACACGCGGTTCAACCTCGCCGACTGCAAATGTATATGCCGAGTCGCCATTGTAGCCGTCAACGACGGCTCCGCAGTCAATCGACACTATGTCGCCCTCCCGCAACGTGGCGCTCGACGGAATCCCATGCACAACCGTCTCGTTGACCGAAACACAAAGTGTGTTGGGATAACCCGCATACCCGAGAAATCCCGGAACGCCTCCATTGTCTCTAATGAACTCTTCCGCTATCTTGTCAAGTTTCAGCGTGGTAATCCCCGGAGCAATCCACTTCGACAATTCGCCGAGCGTCTTCCCCACGAGAAGATTACTCACACGCATCAACTCTATTTCTTCATCTGTCTTCAGATAAATCATCCTGGACCCAAATTAATAACCCGAACCTGTGGTACGGCCTTTTAATTTTCCGGATTTCATCAGTCCGTCATAATGGTGCATCAACAGATGACTTTCAATCTGCTGAAGCGTGTCGAGAACGACACCCACCATAATCAGCAACGATGTTCCTCCAAAGAACTGTGCAAAACTGTGTGTCACGCCGCAGATTCTTGCGAACGCCGGCATGATCGCAACAATACCCAAGAAGATTGATCCCGGAAGGGTGATTCTCGACATGATAGAGTCGAGATAGTCGGCCGTTTTCTTGCCCGGCTTCACTCCCGGAATAAATCCGTTGTTGCGCTTCATATCCTCCGACATCTGTGTCGGACGCACGGTAATCGCCGTGTAGAAATATGTAAACGCCACAATCATCAAGAAGTAAATGAAATTATACCAGAAACCCTCCATGTCGGTCAATGCCTTGACAATCGAGCTTGCCTCGCCACGCGAGCCGAAGCCTGCCAATGTCAACGGGATAAACATGATTGCCTGTGCGAAAATGATAGGCATCACACCCGCTGCGTTAACCTTCAATGGGATATACTGGCGCGCACCGCCATACTGCTTGTTGCCGACAATTCTCTTCGCATACTGCACTGGCACCTTGCGTGTGCCCTGCACCAAAAGGACTGCGCCGAGAATCACTGCAAACAAAAGCACGATTTCGATTACAAGCATCACCAAGCCGCCCTGTGCCGACGAGATGCGGCCCATGAACTCCTCGATGAATGCCCCCGGCAGACGCGCGATGATACCGATAAGGATGATAAACGATATACCGTTGCCAACACCCTTGTCTGTGATGCGCTCGCCGAGCCACATGATAAACATACTGCCGGCCGCCAGAATCACAGTCATATAGGTCTTGTCAAGCCATGTCAAGGCCATCGTGCCGTGAGCTGCGGAGTTAACCTGATATTCAAGGTTGAACAGATAAGCAGGAGCCTGAAGAAGGAGAATCAGCACCGTAAGATAACGGGTGTACTGATTGATCTTCATGTGTCCGCTCTCGCCCTCACGCTGCAACTTCTGGAACTGAGGAAGAACCATGCCCAACAGTTGTATCACGATCGACGCCGTGATATAAGGCATGATACCCAAAGCGAATATCGATGCCTGGCTGAACGCACCGCCCGAGAACATGTCGAGCAACTGCATCAAGCCACCGCTGGTGAAACTCTTCATCGCAGCCAGCTGATTCGGATCGATACCCGGAAGGACTACATAGCAGCCCACCCGGTATACCAATATCAATAGAAAAGTCACGACAAGACGCTTGCGCAAATCTTCTATCTTCCAAATATTTTTTATGGTATCAACTAATCTCATCTTTTACAATTTTTCGATAGAGCCACCAGCGGCTACAATCAACTCTTCCGCCTTCTTCGAGAATGCGTGAGCCACAACTTCCAATTTCACTGTCAACGCTCCGTTGCCCAGGATTTTCACCTTCTGCTTGCCATTGATGAATCCTGCTGCCACCAAATCGTCAACTGTTACTTTCGTAAGATTCTTGGCTGCCGCCAACTTCTCAAGCACGTCTACGTTGATTGCCTTGTACTCTACACGGTTAATATTCTTGAATCCGAATTTAGGCACACGGCGCTGCAACGGCATCTGACCGCCCTCGAAACCAATCTTGCGAGAGTAGCCCGAACGCTGCTTGGCACCCTTGTGTCCACGTGTAGAAGTACCTCCCATTCCTGAACCCGGTCCACGGCCGATTCTTCTGCGTGAAGATGTCGAGCCTACAGCCGGTTGCAAATTACTTAAATCCATAGTCTTTTATTGTGTTTAAGCGTTCGTTACTTCTACAAGGTGACGAACTCGTTTAACCATACCCAAGATTTGAGGAGTCGCTTCCTTCTCAACCTCTTGATTCATTTTTCTCAATCCAAGTGCGTCGAGTGTTCTCTTTTGCACAGCAGGGCAGTTGATTCTGCTCTTTGTTTGCTTAATCTTAATAGTTGCCATGAACATTCATTTTTTAACCATTAAACACTACATCCAACGACACTCCACGGTTTTGAGCCACTGTCATCGGGCTGCGCATCTCGTCGAGTGCGCCGAAAGTTGCCTTAACCAAGTTGTGTGGGTTAGAGCTGCCCTTTGACTTGCAAAGCACGTCTGTGATGCCTACACTCTCCAATACGGCACGCATTGCACCACCGGCCTTCACACCGGTACCCTGAGATGCCGGCTTAAGGATTACGCGCGAGCCTCCGAATTTGGCTGCCTGCTCGTGTGGAATTGTGCCTTTGTGAACCGGTACGCGGATAAGGTTCTTCTTTGCTGCCTCCACGCCTTTGGCGATGGCGGCTGTCACCTCGTTCGCCTTACCAAGACCCCAGCCTACAATGCCGTTCTCGTTGCCGACAACTACAATTGCAGAGAAGCTGAATGCACGTCCACCCTTTGTCACCTTAGTGACACGGTTGATGGCAACCAGACGGTCCTTCAATTCGATATCGTTCGTTGATTTTACTCTGTTGTTTCTCTTTGCCATGTTCTTTAAAATTTAAGTCCTCCGTTGCGTGCAGCGTCAGCCAATGATTTAACTCTACCATGGAACAAATAACCGTTGCGGTCGAATACAACCTCAGTGATGCCGGCTGCCAATGCCTTCTCAGCGATTGCCTGGCCTACCTTTGCTGCCACCTCGGTCTTAGTTCCTTCCTCGATTCCCTTCGACGATGCGCTGGCAAGTGTCTTGCCTTCGCTGTCGTCTACAAGCTGTACATAAATCTGCTTGTTGCTTCTGAACACTGTCATACGAGGACGCTCGGCTGTGCCCGAAACTTTGCCACGGATGCGTGTCTTGATTTTATTTCTTCTTTCCTGTTTCGTTACCATAATCGTCTTCCTTTATTATTTAGCACTTGCCGATTTACCCGACTTGCGACGGATGATCTCACCAACGAACTTGATACCCTTACCCTTGTAAGGCTCAGGCTTGCGGAGGCTGCGGATCTTGGCGCATACCTGGCCAAGAAGCTGCTTGTCGCACGACTCAAGAGTAATCAACGGATTCTTGTTTCTCTCTGTCTTGGCATCGACCTTGATCTCTGCCGGAAGCTTGAAATAGATGGCGTGTGAGTAGCCAAGCGAAAGCTCAAGCACCTGACCCTGCGCTGCCGCACGGTAACCTACACCTACCAACTCCATTTCCTTCTTGTAGCCTTCCGATACTCCGACAACCATGTTGTGGATCAACGCGCGTACAAGACCGTGGTGTGAACGGTGCTCGATGTCGTCGCTCGGACGGGTAACTACAATATGATTCTCTTCTACCTTTACAGTAAGGTCTGAGTGGAACTCCTGGCGCAACTCGCCCTTAGGACCCTTAACTGTCACTACATTATTCTCTACCTTTGCAGTCACTCCTGCTGGGAGCACTACCGGAGCTTTACCTATTCTTGACATTGCAATTCCTCCTTATTAATAGATATAACATAGAACTTCGCCACCCACTTTCTGCGCCAAGGCTTCCTTGTTGGTCATGATGCCTTTCGACGTAGAGATGATTGCGATTCCAAGTCCGTTCAACACTCTCGGCATATCTTTGTAGCCTGTATACTGACGAAGACCAGGACGGCTGACGCGCTTCAAGCACTTGATGGCGTTTACCTTGTCTACTGGATCATACTTCAAGGCTATCTTGATAGTACCACCGGCTACCTCTCCCTCTACAAACTTGTAGTTCAAGATATAGCCCTTCTCGAAGAGAATCTTTGTGATCTCTTTCTTCAAGTTTGAGGCAGGCACCTCTACAACTCTGTGCTGTGCCTTGATTGCATTCCTCAATCTTGTCAAATAATCTGCTATTGGATCAGTCATATTATTTTGGTTTAAATTGATCCGGAGTTTCCGGACAATATTTAATACTCTTTCTGTTTTTACTCGTTTACCAGCTTGCTTTCTTAACGCCCGGGATCAATCCTGCAGACGCCATCTCACGGAACTGGATTCTCGAAATGCCGAACTGACGGATATAGCCCTTTGGACGTCCTGTCAGGCTGCAACGGTTGTGCATACGGATCGGGTTGGAGTTCTTTGGCAAAGCCTGAAGCTTTTGAGCTGCCTCAAAAGCCTCGGCTGGTTCGCCGGTGTTTACAATCTTCTTCAACGCCGCACGCTTTGCTGCATATTTGGCTACGAGTTTCGCACGCTTAACCTCGCGCGCTTTCATTGATTCTTTTGCCATATCTGTTTTTAGCGTTTAAATGGTAAACCAAATTCTTTCAACAATGCGAAACCTTCCTCATCGGTCTTGGCGGTAGTCACGAATGTGATGTTCATACCTACAAGCTTTGAGATTGTGTCGATGTTGATCTCCGGGAAGATAATCTGCTCTGTGATGCCGAGCGTATAGTTGCCACGGCCGTCGAGCTTGCTCTCGATTCCCTTGAAGTCACGGATACGAGGAAGTGCGATGCGTACAAGACGCTCCAAGAACTCGTACATGCGCTCGCGGCGCAATGTCACGCGGACACCGATAGGCATTTTCTTACGCACCTTGAAGCTCGCGATGTCCTTCTTCGACAAAGTAGGAACAGCCTTCTGGCCTGTAATCGCTGTAAGCTCGTTGATCGCTGTCTCAATCACCTTCTTGTCCTGCGTTGCCGCACCAAGACCCTGGTTGATGACAATCTTAGTAAGGCGAGGCACCTGCATCACTGAAGTGTATTTGAACTCCTTCTCAAGAGCCGGTACAATTCTCTCAGTATAGTCTTTTTTCAGAGTTGTGCTGCTCATTATTTAATCTCCTCTCCTGATTTTTTAGAATAACGTACTGTTTTACCCTCTTCGTTCTTGCGACGGCCCACACGTGTCGGCTTGCCGCTCTTAGGATCCAAAAGATTCAAATTTGAAACGTGGATCGGGGCTTCCATTTTGATGATGCCGCCCTGCGGGTGCTTGGCACTCGGCTTGGCGCTCTTCGATACCATATTCAGACCTTCAACTACGGCTCTGTTCTTCGAAACGAGAACGCGGAGCACACGGCCGGTCTTGCCCTTGTCGTTGCCAGCGTTTACGTAAACGGTATCTCCTTTTTTGATATGTAATTTGCTCATTACTGCTTTTTTTTTCGAGATTAAAGAACTTCAGGAGCCAATGAAACAATCTTCATGTTAGTAGCGCGCAACTCTCTCGCAACTGGGCCAAAGATACGGCTGCCGCGGATTTCACCGGCATTATTCAATAACACACACGCATTGTCGTCGAAGCGGATGTAGCTGCCGTCTGCACGGCGGATTTCCTTCTTCGTTCTTACAACAATAGCCTTTGACACAGTACCTTTCTTCACGTCAGATGACGGGATGACGCTCTTTACAGTTACGACGATTACGTCGCCTACGGTAGCATATCGGCGTCCTGTGCCTCCTAATACGCGGATACACAACGCTTCCTTGGCGCCGCTGTTGTCCGCTACAGTCAATCGTGATTCAGTCTGTATCATTATTATTTAGCTTTTTCAATGATTTCTACTAATCTCCATCTCTTTGTCTTGCTCAGAGGACGAGTCTCTACCAAACGCACTGTATCGCCTACATTGCACTCATTCTTCTCGTCGTGAGCGTGATATTTCTTCGTCTTGTTGACGAACTTGCCGTAGATTGGATGTTTTTCCTTATACTTTACAGCCACGGTGATTGTCTTGTCACCCTTGTTGCTGGAAACAACCCCAACACGTTCTTTTCTTAAATTTCTTTTTTCCATTGCCTTTGGGATTATTTTTCGTTAAGTTCTCTTTTTCGCAACTCTGTCTTCATTCGGGCAATCATGCGACGGTCCTGTGTAATCTTTGCAGGATTGTCCAAAGGAGAGATTGAGTGGTTGACTTTCGTCTGAAGGTATTCCTTCTCTGCTGTTTCCAAACGGGCACGCAAATCCTTAGTGTCCATTTCTTTATATTCTGCCTTCTTCATTTCCTAATTACACGTTTTGAGTTGGGTCATAATCTCGTCTTACTATAAACTTAGTAGTCACAGGCAATTTCTGTGCTGCAAGGCGCAATGCTTCTTTTGCGATTTCGTAGCTTACGCCCTCAACCTCGATGAGGATACGGCCTGGAGTAACTGGCGATACGAATCCCTCAGGATTACCTTTACCTTTACCCATACGCACCTCGGCTGGCTTCTTTGTGATTGGCTTGTCCGGGAAGATGCGGATCCAAATTTGTCCCTGGCGCTGCATGTAGCGGGTAACTGCCACACGGGCGGCCTCAATCTGACGTCCTGTAATCCATTTCGATTCCAGTGACTTTATGCCGAACGAACCAAAAGCAAGCTGGTTGCCGCGATGAGCCAAACCCTTCATGCGGCCTTTTTGCTGTCTTCTGAATTTTGTTTTCTTTGGTTGTAACATTGTTCTGTAATTTCAAGTCGATTAACGATTGTTTTTCTTGTCGCGGAATCCGCCCTTCTTGCCGCGTGGGCCATTGCTGCGGCCGCCCTTGTCTGTGTTGACAAACGAAGGTGCCAGGTCGCGCTTGCCATAGACTTCGCCACGGCAGATCCAAACCTTCACGCCTACGATACCTACCTTCGTCAATGCCTCTACGAGTGCATAGTCGATGTCGGCGCGCAATGTGTGAAGCGGCGTACGGCCTTCCTTGAACATCTCCGAACGTGCCATTTCAGCTCCGTTCAAACGTCCGCTCACCTGCACCTTGATGCCCTCTGCGCCTGCACGCATCGTCGATGCGACAGCCATCTTGACAGCGCGGCGGTAAGCTATCTTGCCCTCAATCTGGCGGGCGATGTTGTTCGCCACCAACTGAGCGTCGACTTCCGGACGCTTCACCTCGTAGATGTTGATCTGTACATCCTTGTCGGTGATCTTCTTCAACTCTTCCTTGAGCTTGTCAACTTCCTGACCGCCCTTGCCGATGATAAGTCCCGGACGCGATGTGCAGACAGTGATGGTGATAAGCTTCAAAGTTCTTTCAATTACGATACGCGATACACTTGCTTTAGCCAGGCGAGCATTAAGATACTTGCGGAGCTTAGAGTCCTCAAGCAAAGAATCACCGTATTTTCTTCCACCATACCAGTTAGAATCCCAACCTCTGATGATACCTAAGCGATTGCTTATTGGATTTACTTTTTGTCCCATTTCTTATGCTTCCTTTTTAGCGTTAGTTTCTTTTGTACCGATGAACAATGTAACATGGTTCGAGCGTTTGCGGATTCTGTATCCACGGCCCTGTGGAGCCGGACGCAAACGTTTCAACATTGGAGCGCAGTCAACGAAAATCGTTGTGACATAAAGCTCACCGTTTTCCGCCTTACGCTCATTTTTCTGTTCCCAATTGGCGATTGCCGAACGAAGCAATTTCTCAACCTTCGCAGCAGCTTCCTTATTAGAGAACTTAAGTACTCCCAAAGCTTTGAATACCTCCATACCGCGTACCATGTCGGCTACATAGCGCATCTTGCGTGGCGAAGAAGGCACATTGCGCAGCTTTGCGCAATACAAAGTCTTTCGAGCTTCCTTAATTTTTTCAGCTGAGTTTCTTTTTCTAACACCCATTGTATTTAATTCTTTTTTAATTCAAAATAGTTCTTATCCCTCACTATTTCTTCTTGTTGCCTGCGTGTCCACGGAAGATACGTGTCGGGGCGAACTCGCCCAACTTGTGTCCAACCATGTTCTCAGTTACATAAACCGGGATAAATTTGTTTCCATTATGCACAGCAAACGTGTGGCCTACAAAGTCCGGTGCAATCATTGACGCGCGCGACCAAGTCTTGATAACCGACTTCTTGCCGCTGGCTTCCATTGCTGCAACCTTCTTGTCGAGCTTCACGCTGATGTATGGACCTTTCTTTAATGAACGACTCATAATTCTTTTGATTTAACTGGTTACTTCTTTCTTCTCTCGATAATGTACTTTGAAGAATGCTTCTTAGGAGCGCGTGTCTTGAGACCTTTAGAGTACAAGCCCTTGCGCGAACGTGGATGTCCTCCTGATGCACGTCCTTCACCACCACCCATTGGGTGATCAACCGGGTTCATTACAACACCACGGTTGCGTGGACGACGGCCCAACCAACGTGAACGGCCGGCTTTACCCGAACGCTCCAACGCGTGGTCTGAGTTTCCTACCACTCCTACTGTTGCTTTGCATGTAGCCAAAATCTTGCGAGTCTCTCCCGAAGGCAACTTGATGATTACGTAGTCGCCCTCGCGTGAGGTCAGCTGTGCGAATGTTCCTGCCGAGCGAACCATGAAGGCTCCCTGGCCTGGACGCAGCTCAATGTTATGAATTAAAGTACCAACAGGTATTTTGCTCAGTGGAAGAGCGTTCCCCACCTCTGGTGCGGCGTCCTCTCCACTCATAACTGTAGAGCCAACTTCCAATCCGTTGGGTGCAATTATGTATGCCTTTGCACCGTCTGCGTAATAGAGCAATGCGATGCGAGCCGAACGGTTCGGATCGTACTCTATTGATTTTACGGTCGCTGGCACACCGTCTTTTGTTCTCTTGAAGTCGATAAAACGGAATTTACGCTTGTGGCCGCCGCCGACATAGCGTGTCGTGCGGTGACCTTCGGCGTTGCGTCCGCCTGTGCATCTTTTTCCGACTGTAAGAGATTTCTCTGGTGTACGTGCAGTGATTTCATCGAATACACCAATAACCTTGTGTCTTTGCCCCGGTGTTGTGGGCTTCAATTTTCTTACTGCCATTTTCTATTAAATATTGCTATAAAAATCTATAGTTTCACCTTCTGCTACCTTGACATAAGCTTTCTTGAACGCTGCTGTCTTGCCGCGTTGCAAGCCTGTCTTTGTGTAGCGCTGCTTTCTTTTGCCGTCATAGTTGGTCGTGTTGACCGACACAACTTTAACGCCATATATGTTCTGAATCAATTTCTTGATTTGCTCCTTGTTGGCATCAGGAGATACGCGAAATGTGTAGCGGTTCAGCTTCTCGCTAGTCGCTGTCGCCTTCTCAGTAACAATCGGCTTGATCATTATTTCCATTTTTTATTCCTCCTTACTTTTAAAATTCGTTAATCACTGCAACGCTGCTCTCGCTCAAAATCAACGAACGGTTGTTCATGATTTTGTATGTGTTTAAGCTCGAAGCAGTTACAATTTCCACATTGGGCAAATTTCGAGCTGACAAATATACATTTTTATTTTGGTCTGATAAAACCATAACCGCCTTTTTATCGGCTACTTGTATATTTTTAGCAAACTTTACGAATTCTTTAGTTTTCGGGGCCTCGAATGCGAAATCCTCGACCACGATGATTGCATTGTCCTGAGCCTTTACTGACAACGCTGACTTGCGGGCCAATTGCTTAACTTTCTTGTTGAGCTTGAACTCGTATGTGCGTGGACGCGGACCGAAAATACGGCCTCCGCCGACGAGTACCGGAGAGTTGATGTCACCGATACGCGAGCCGCCGCCACCCTTCTGCTTGTGCAGCTTGCGGGTTGAGCCCGACACTTCGCTTCTCTCTTTTGACTTGTGAGTGCCCTGACGCTGGTTGGCAAGATATTGCTTTACGTCCAAATATACGGCATGCTCGTTTGGCTCGATAGCGAATACGCTGTCGTTGAGCGTCACTTTGCGGCCTGTATCTTTACCTTCGATGTTATATACTGCAACTTCCATTATTTCTCAATTAAAACGATTGAACCTTTTGCTCCCGGAATCGAACCCTTGATCATCAATACGTTGTGTTCCGGAATTACTTTTACCACCTTAAGATTTTGGACTGTCACACGCTCGTTGCCTGTCTGACCTGCCATGCGCATTCCCTTGAACACCTTGGCTGGGTAAGAACATGCACCGATTGAACCCGGAGCACGGAGACGGTTGTGCTGACCGTGAGTGGTCTGTCCTACACCGCCGAAGCCGTGACGTTTTACAACACCTTGGAAACCTTTACCCTTCGATGTGCCGATAACGTCGACAAACTCAACGCCGTCAAACATCGCTACGGTTATTTCGTCTCCCAATTTGTAGCTTTCATCAAAACCTTTGAACTCGGCCAAGTGGCGCTTTGGTGCTACACCGGCTTTCTTGAAGTGACCCTGCTCCGGCTTGGTTGTGTGCTTCTCCTTCTTGTCCTCGAAGCCCAACTGCAATGCCTCATAGCCGTCTTTCTCCAATGTCTTAACCTGAGTAACAACACAAGGACCTACTTCGATAACAGTGCACGGTACGTTCTTACCGTCGGCACTGAATACGGATGTCATTCCGATTTTCTTTCCTAATAATCCTGGCATTTCTCTAATTTTTTAATTGTTTCAAATTCTTTTTGGTTACTTACTTACGCCTTGATCTCTACGTCTACACCGCTTGGAAGCTCAAGCTTCATCAACGCGTCGATTGTCTTAGCTGTCGAGCTGTAGATGTCGATCAAGCGTTTGAACGATGAGAGTTGGAATTGCTCGCGCGATTTCTTGTTTACGAAAGTCGAGCGGTTGACAGTGAATATTCTCTTGTGAGTTGGCAATGGAATTGGTCCGCTGACCACTGCGCCTGTTGCCTTCACCGTCTTTACAATCTTCTCGGCAGACTTGTCAACCAAGTTGTGATCGTAAGATTTTAATTTGATTCTGATTTTTTGGCTCATTGTATTTAGTTATAATTATTTCAACAAATCTGTTCTACCTTGACACTCTTCAAGAACACCCTTGGCGATCGATGCGCTAACCTCTGCATAGTGGCTGAAAGTCATTGTGGAAGTTGCACGGCCTGATGTGATTGTACGCAATGCTGTTACGTAACCGAACATCTCTGCCAACGGAGCTTTCGCCTTAACGATGCGGGCACCGCTGCGGCTGGTCTCCATGCCTTCTACCTGACCACGACGCTTGTTCAAGTCGCTGATAACGTCACCCATGCTCTCTTCCGGTGTCACAACCTCGATCTTCATGATTGGCTCAAGGAGAACCGGACCTGCCTTCTCACACGCTTTCTTGAACGCCTGGATAGCACAGAGCTCGAACGACAACTGGTCTGAATCCACTGGGTGGAACGAACCGTCGATCAAAGTCACCTTCAACTGCTCCACTGGATAGCCGGCGAGAACACCGTTCTTCATCGCTGTTGTGAAACCTTTCTGTACTGAAGGGATGAATTCCTTAGGAATGTTACCGCCCTTGACCTCGTCAACAAACTGAAGGTTGCCCTCGAAGCCTTCGTCAACCGGCTCAACGCGCACGATGATGTCGGCAAACTTACCACGACCACCTGTCTGCTTCTTGAACACTTCGCGAAGCTCAACCGGCTTGGTGATAGACTCCTTGTATGTTACTTGTGGACGGCCCTGGTTGCACTCTACCTTGAACTCACGACGCAGACGGTCGATGATGATGTCGAGGTGAAGCTCACCCATACCGCTGATCACTGTCTGACCTGTCTCCTCGTTTGTCTCTACGCGGAATGTCGGGTCTTCCTCTGCAAGCTTCTGCAAGCCTACACCGAGCTTGTCGAGGTCTTTCTGAGTCTTAGGCTCTACTGCGATACCAATCACTGGATCCGGGAACTCCATAGCCTCGAGTGTAATCGGGTGCTGCTCGTCGCAGAGTGTGTCGCCTGTGCGGATATCCTTGAATCCTACTCCGGCACCGATATCACCGCAGCCGATAAAGTCTTTCGGGTTCTGCTTGTTTGAGTGCATCTGGAACAAACGGCTGATACGCTCTTTCTTGCGTGAACGTGTGTTGTAAACGTAGCTGCCGGCGTCGATCTGACCTGAGTAAACACGGAAGAAGCAAAGACGGCCTACATATGGGTCGGTTGCAATCTTGAATGCCAACGCACACATCGGGTCCTCGAAGATTGGACGACGACGCTCTTCTTTTTCTGGATCGTCTGGATTCTTACCTACGATTTCGCCAGAATCCTCTGGGCTTGGCAAGAATGCGCAAACGTCGTCGAGCAAGCACTGAACGCCCTTGTTCTTGAATGAAGAACCGCAGATCATAGGAACGATTTCCATTGCCAATGTAGCCTTGCGGATTACGCGGCGGATTTCGTCTTCTGTGATTGTCGAAGGATCGTCGAAATATTTTGTCATGAAGTCATCGTCAAACTCGGCGATTGTCTCGAGCATCTTGTCGCGCATCGACTCGCACTCGTCTTTCAACGACGCTGGAATCTCTTCGCGGCTGTACTCAGCACCCATTGTCTCGTCGTGCCAGAAGTAAGCCTGCATTGTGATCAAGTCAACAACACCCTTGAAGGTCTCCTCTGCACCGATTGGAACCTGGATTGCTACAGGGTTTGCACCGAGCACTTCACGCACCTGACGCACTACCTCAAAGAAGTTGGCTCCCGAACGGTCCATCTTGTTGACGTAACCGATACGAGGCACATTGTATTTGTCTGCCTGACGCCATACTGTCTCTGACTGTGGCTCAACACCACCTACCGCACAGAACGTTGCCACAGCACCGTCGAGCACGCGGAGCGAACGCTCAACCTCTACCGTGAAGTCAACGTGTCCCGGAGTGTCAATCAAGTTGATTTTATACTTGTTGCCAGCATAGTTCCAGAATGTTGTTGTTGCGGCTGATGTGATTGTGATACCACGCTCCTGCTCTTGTTCCATCCAGTCCATTGTTGCTGCACCATCGTGCACCTCACCAATCTTGTGGGTCAGACCTGTGTAGAACAGGATACGCTCTGAGGTTGTTGTCTTACCGGCATCGATGTGGGCCATGATACCGATATTTCTCGTCAGATTTAACTTTTCGTCTATATTAGTAGCCATTGTTGTTTATTTATTCAAATTAAAATCTAAAATGTGCGAAAGCACGGTTGGCCTCAGCCATACGGTGCATGTCTTCCTTACGTTTGAATGCGCCACCCTGCTCGTTGAATGCGTCAACGATTTCTGCTGCGAGCTTGTCGCTCATCGTTTTGCCTCCACGCTTGCGGGCGAAAATGATTAGATTTTTCATTGAAATTGACTCCTTGCGATCCGGACGGATCTCTGTAGGAACCTGGAAGGTAGCACCACCTACACGGCGAGACTTAACCTCCACTTGCGGTGTAATATTCTCAAGCGCTGCTTTCCAGATTTCGAGCGCTGTCTTTTCTTCGTTAGGCAATTTCGACTTCACAGTCTCCAATGCGCTGTAGAATATTGTGTATGCGGTGTTCTTCTTTCCGTCATACATCAAGTGATTCACAAATTTAGTAACTCTTGTGTCTCCGAATTTTGGATCCGGCAAGATGATTCTTTTTTTAGGTTTTGCCTTTCTCATTTTTCTAATAAATTCGTTTTTGTTCGTTTGGTTGCTCTTTGCATCTTCAACGCGGCTCTCTTGCCGTGTTTACTCCGCCGAATAATCCAATAAACAAAAAACTCGTTTTTCGACTCGTTTTGTTTATCTCTTTGTGCTGTTTAGATATTACTTCTTGGCTGCACCTGCCTTAGGACGCTTCGCTCCGTATTTCGAACGACGCTGTGTTCTGCCTGCAACACCGGCTGTATCCAATGTGCCGCGTACGATGTGATAACGCACACCTGGAAGGTCTTTCACACGTCCGCCGCGAACCATCACGATTGAGTGTTCCTGCAAGTTGTGGCCTTCTCCTGGGATGTAAGAGTTCACCTCTTTACCGTTTGTCAATCTTACACGCGCAACTTTACGCATTGCCGAGTTAGGCTTTTTTGGAGTAGTTGTGTAGACACGCACACAAACGCCACGACGCTGCGGACAGCTGTCCAACGCCGGCGATTTGCTCTTGTCTTTCAAAACTACGCGCCCTTTTCTTACTAATTGCTGAATAGTAGGCATTTTAGTTCTTTTCTTTTTTATTACTGTTAATTAATCTCTTTTTCGCATTTTCAATCGGGCGGCGCTACCGCTCGCCGGCTCTACACCCTTTATTATTAGGTGATTACAGCCATGAGGACGCATTTTCCGCTCGAAAAGCGTTGCAAAGTTACTCCATAATTTGCTAACTGCCAAATGTTTTTGACCCATTTTCATCATTTTTCCGGCGTCTGCGCCGCGGTTTTGCCATTTTAAGGGGGTTTGATGTGTAGTTTTATATATTTTTAACTATTCCCGACGAGAATCCGGACGGTTTCTAATTTCACAGGGCAAAATTTGAGCAGTACGAATTAAGTTTGTATCTTAGCAACCTCAAACTATTACGACTATGCGCAACTTGATATTATTCGACGACAAAAACGTCTGGACCGACTTGCTGCCAATCACATACACGCGGCCGCTCGCCGACATCCGGATTGGCATAATGACAATACGCCAGAAATGGCAGATGCGCTTCCCCGATGCCGTCGTGTCGGCTCTGACAATGCCGTATCTTTCAAAGAAATACCCCACCACCGACGCTGATTGCTCTACATTCATCGCCGGGCACATACTTCCCGACGACTCGTTGGCGGAAGCCATCGGCAACCTGCCTGTGGGGACGGCCTTGATGGCGGGCGACGAGCTTTTGGCTTTCTGCGGATGCCGTTGCGATTTCGATGCGAGAAATTTCGCAACAATATGCAGATACGACTCTGAGTTTTCCGCTGTCCACTTCCTCTACGACATTTTCCTTAAAAACGATTGTGAAATAAAGCGCGACTTCAAAACGCTGACGGCCGGACGCCAATCGCAGCCGCTGCCCGAATCGTGCACGGTAATCGGACCGAGGATGCTCGACGACGGACTCCCATCAATCTTCATCGAGGAGGGCGCGTCGATAGAGGGGACATACCTGAACACAAACGAGGGTCCTATATATATAGGTAAGGACGCTGTGGTGATGGAGGGCTCGTGCATACGCGCGCCGTTTGCGGCTTGCAGCCACGCACAGGTGAACATGGGCGCGAAAATCTACGGAGCGACCACTATCGGACCACACTGCAAGGTGGGTGGCGAACTGAGCAACGTTGTGATGCTGGGATTCAGCAACAAGGCGCACGACGGATACCTGGGAAACGCCGTGATTGGTGAGTGGTGCAACATCGGAGCGGGAACAAATGCCTCTAATCTGAAAAACGACTACACGGAGATTAAGCTTTGGAACTACCGCACACACAGGTTTATGCGGACGGGGCTGATACACTGCGGACTATTCATGGGCGACCACTCGAAAGCTGGCATCAACTGCATGTTCAACACCGCCACCGTAATCGGCGTGGGCGTGAACGTGCACGGTGCCGGATTCCCGCGCAACTTTGTGGCGTCGTTCTCCGAAGGCAGCGTGGCGGGCTATTCCGACGTGTCGGTCAACAAGTTCTTCGACACGGCAAAACGGATGATGGCGCGCCGCGGCGTGACGCTGTCCGACGACGACAAGGCTATATTCGAGTCTATCTACAACATCGCTGACAATTACAAATAAATCTATGGAAAAGGAACTGATAAAGGAAATCCCATGCCTGCCGCTCGACAAGCTGATGTCGATTTTCAAGCCGGACAAAGACGATGTCTATCGCCATGGCCTGCTTATCGGTCGGCGCTCGGCTGTCGGCGGCGAACATGCCGACATCTCTTTCGTGCATCCGTTCAGCGTAAATGCGTTCATCTTGATATGCTGCGACAGGGGCGAGGTTTCCATTTCCACCAATTCTGAAGAATTCGACCTGAAACCGGGAACGCTCTACATCAATTTCCCGGGACAGATAATGCGGGCGTCGCGCGTCGACAACTGCGCGGTGCAGGTGGCTGTGATCGACCTGAACCTGATTCGCGACATGAGTCTCGACGTGAAGCCGATGGCTCAGAAACTGCTGGCGCTGAAATACGCGCAGTGCATGCAACTCGAGCCGGAGGCTTTCAAAGAAACGAAATGCCTGATTGATTCCATAGCCGACGAAATCCGCAACAACGAGGAGGACGCGCTGTCGAACGACATTCTGCGATGTCTGATTTCCGCTTTGTTCTTTAAGGTGGGACGCGCCGTTGACAAAAACACCGGAGAGACCAAGAAGCTTGACCAGGAGGCGTTCAGCAAAAATGCGGGCTACTTCAAGGAGTTTATGCTGCTGCTCGGCGCAAACTACAAGAAGGAGAGAAGCGTGGGGTTCTACGCCGAACAGATGCACCTGTCGCCAAAATACTTCACCACTCTGATCAAGAAGGCAAGCGGACAGACTGCTGCCGACTGGATAAACCACTACGTGATTCTCGAAGCGAAAAACCTGCTGAAATATTCAACCATGAACGTGCAGGAGATTGCCTATAGCCTGAATTTCCCAAACCAGTCGTTTTTCGGAAAGTATTTCAAGCACCACACGGGTATGACTCCAAGCCAATACAAAAGACTGTAGGCAAGTGTCCTTGCCTACAGTCTTTTCTATATTTCCTTATTCTTTTTAGTCTTTCTTGATGAGATGCTGTGCTATCTGCACGGCATTGAGCGCGGCACCTTTCTTTATCTGGTCGCCTACCACCCAGAAACTCAAGCCATTTTCATTGGCGAGATCCTTGCGGATACGGCCAACGTAAACGGGATCTTTGCCTGCCGTAAACAGCGGCATCGGATACTGTTTCTCCGCTGGATTGTCGATAACAACCACTCCTTCAGCCGCCTCAAATGCCTTGCGGGCTTCGTCTACGCTTATCGGGCGTTCTGTCTCAACCCAGATTGCCTCGCTGTGGGCGCGCATCACTGGTACTCGCACACACATGGCGCTGACATCGAGCTTCGGGGCATGCATTATCTTCTTGGTCTCGTTGTACATTTTCATTTCCTCCTTTGTGTATCCGTTGTCTTGGAACACGTCGATATGAGGGATTACGTTATATGCAAGCTGATATGCGAATTTTTCAACAGTGGCGTCTTTTCCTGCTCCGAGTTCGGCATACTGGTTGACGAGCTCGTCCATGGCGGCGGCACCGGCGCCGCTGGCTGCCTGATAGGTCGCAACATGCACTCGGCTTATCGGCGACAGGTCGTTGATGGGCTTGAGCGCAACGACCATCTGTATCGTCGTGCAGTTTGGATTGGCGATGATGTGGCGGGGCGCGTTGAATGCGTCGTCACCGTTGACTTCGGGCACTACCAATGGCACGTCGTCGTCCATGCGGAACGCCGATGAGTTGTCAATCATCGTCGCGCCGTATTTGGTTATTGTCTCTGCAAATTCTTTTGATGTGCCGGCGCCTGCCGAGGTAAATGCAATGTCCACTCCTTTGAAGTCGTCGTTGTGGCAAAGTTCGCGCACGGCATAGTCCTTGCCACGGAATTTGTATGTCCGTCCGGCACTGCGTTTCGATCCGAACAACAGCAACTCGTCGACGGGGAAATTCTGCTCGTCGAGCACTCGCAAAAACTCTTGACCTACGGCGCCGCTGGCACCAACAATTGCAATTTTCATTTCTCTTATATCCTTATTTTGATTGTAGGGTGCAAATTTATAACTTTTTTCATTAGTACGGATATATACAATTAGGAAAAATAACTAATTTTGTTCTTAATTATGACTGAATTGATTCGCAACATAGCAGGATATTTCCCAGTTCAGGACCCTACATGGATTTTCTTCATCGTGTTGGGCATAATCCTTTTTGCGCCTATAGTATTCGGCAAGCTGCGCATCCCGCACATAATCGGCATGATTCTCGCGGGTATGGTCATCGGCGAACACGGGCTCAACATCATTGTCCGCGACAGCAGTTTCCAGCTTTTCGGCAACGTCGGACTCCTGTACATCATGTTTCTCGCGGGCATGGAGATGGACATGAACGACTTCAAGCAGAACCGGAACAAGGCGATTGTGTTCGGTCTGCTGGGTTTCATCGTGCCTATGGCAATGGGATATGCCGTAAACAGTATGTTGCTGAAATATGCGGCTGTGCCGGCTATGCTGGTGGCAAGCATGTATGCGAGCCACACGCTGGTGAGCTACCCTATCGTGAGCCGCTACGGCATGGCGAGGCAACGCAGTGTGAGCATTTCGGTGGGGGCGACGGCAATCACCGACTGCCTGACGCTGTTTCTGCTTGCCATCCTCGGCGGTTTGTACAAAGACGCCGACAGCGGTTCGCTGCTGTGGCTGTGGCTTGTGGTGAAGGTGGCTTTGCTGACGGCTTGCGTAATCATTTTCTTTCCGCGCATCGGACGGTGGTTCTTCCGCCGCTACAGCAACGGTGTGCTGCAATACATTTTTGTGCTTGGAATGATGTTCCTCAGTGCCGGTCTGATGAAAATCGTCGGCATGGAGGGTATCCTCGGAGCGTTTCTCGCCGGACTGGTGCTAAACAGACTCGTTCCAAACGTGTCTACGCTGATGCACAACCTTGAGTTTGTGGGCAATGCGTTGTTCATCCCGTTCTTCCTTATCGGTGTGGGCATGATGATTGACCTAAGGGTGTTCTTTGGAGGCTGGGAGGCTGTGGAACTGCTGGTGGTGATGGTGGTGATGGCGATTGTGACTAAATGGATCACGGCGTGGCTGACACAGAAGTTATGCCGCATGTCGGTTTCTGAGCGCAGCCTGATGTATGGCCTGTCCACTTCGCGTGCCGCGGCTACGCTGGCGGTGGCGCTTGTGGGCTACAACATAATTCTTCCCGACGGGTCTCACCTGCTGGGGAATGAGGTGCTGAACGGAGCTATCGCTTTGATTCTTATCACATGCGTAGTGAGCAGCATCGTCACCGAACGGGCGTCGCGACGCATGGCGCTCCATGAGATGGAGGCGGCTGAGCCTGAGACGTCCGACGGCGAACGGGTGCTTATCAGTGTGTCGAATCCGAACACGCTCTTCGAGCTTGTCAGCCTTGCGGTGCTTATACGCGACTCCAAAAACACCGACAATGTCATTGCCGTAAACGTGGTGAGCGATTCCGACAACCGCAACGTGGCGAGAAGTGCCCGCCAGGGAAAACGCTTCCTTGAAATGGCGGCTCAGGCGGCGTCTGGCTCGGGCATGACACTGAAGACGGTGAGCCGCTACAGTGCCGACGTTGCCACGGGCGTTATCCACACGGCGAAGGAGCAGGAGGCCACCACGATAATTCTTGGCATACACCGCAAACTCACTGCCGCCGACTCTCACAGCGGTCCGTATTCCGAGGCGTTCCTGTCGCGGCTGCACAGGGAGGTGGTGATGATCAAGATGCTGATGCCGTTCAACACGCTGCGGCGCATCGTCGTGGCGGTCCCGCCGAAAGCACAGTTCGAACCGGGTTTCTCTAAATGGATGAACCACGTGCTGAAGGTTGGCCGAACTCTCGGTTGCCAGATTCATTTCCACTGCTCGCATGAAACGGCGATGTTCGTGCGGCTGATTGTCGACCGTCAGGGATACTCCGACAAGGTGCGCATCGAGCAGATGGATTCATGGGATGAGTTTATGATGCTCTCGGCTTCGGTTAATTACGACCATTTGCTGATTGCGGCGGCTTCGCGGCCGGGCGGTGTGTCTTACCTGCCTGATTTTGAAAAGTTGCCCGACATGCTCGCTCAATATTTCGGGAACTGCTCTACTATGATTGTCTACCCTGACCAGACGGGAGAACCAGTTCAGCTCCCGGCGTTCTCGCAGCCGATAAACCGCTAAACTTTCTCAAACTCTCCGTCTTTCCATGTCCAGGCGTCAGCCCGGAAGCGGTAGGTGCCGTCGGATGGACGGCAGACTGCCAGGAGGCTGGCTATCGACGCTTTGTCTGTTGCCGCGGCTGAATATGCCGTCAAGCGGCGCACTCCTGCCACAACCACCGGACGCTCTGTTCCTGCCTGCGTCCACTCGCTGCGCTGCGCCTCTGCATCTTCGCTGCCGGGAGCGGCAAACTGCGTCACGTCGGCTGCCCAGCAGTCGAGCCTCAACGCAAGCACCCGCACACACCTGGCTGGCAAATCCACTGTGACGGCTCGGCGGGCATCGACCGTTGCAGGGCATTCCTTTGCGATGTTTTCTATCGGAAGCATCTCCGACGGGGCCTCGCGGAGCATCTTGTTGTACCAATCGTCCATCTCGCGCTGCAACACGCCATCAAGGTCCACGCCGTCCTCGCGCTCCACATCACACGACCGCACTCCGCTGTAAAAGCCTTTGCGTTTCTTCCATTCCTCAAGCATTTCTGCTTTTGTAAGCGTAATCATTCCGTTGTTTTCCATAGCATTTTCTTTTTTCGGCAAAGTTACGCTCATAAGCCTTGCGGCGGTCGTAAAAAAGAGATTTATTTATCTATGTCATACCGCACGAAGGTGTCGCCGGCAAGTCTGTCGTTCACTTTTATTATGAAGCCTTTCAGATTGGAATCGGATAGATAGTGGCTTATGTCAAACGAGATGATGCCCACGATGTTGGTCACCGGGGTGTCGCCGTTCAAACTGTGGCGGAGCTCAAGATACTGATAGTCGGGCTTGGACTTTTTGGGCGATGGCACGGTAACGAGGTCAAGGCTATGCACATAGGTGCTGCTGGAGGCAAACATATATTGGACGTTCAGAAAATTTTTGGAATTCCACAGATTGACAACGGTAATGGGGTCGTCGCCCATACTTTCATCCAGCGCCGACACTTCTTTTACCGAAACAGGATATGTCCGCAACACGGTTATCTGACCGACATACGGACGTTCTCCGACAGGCGTGTTGAACTCGGCATAGACTCGCTGACCGGGTTTATAACCCTTGTCAAGCATATCGCCATAGTTGGCTACATAGAATTTATTGCCTTTGTCGCTGTCTATATAATAGGCTTCGTCCGACTCTTTCTCAAACGAGCCGATTGTGGAGTTGTATGTCGGATACGTACATGTCATGTAGTCGCCGTCTTCCTTGCACGACATGAACAGCAGCATCGCCGCAATCATACTTATCATCACAACCAATATGTTTCGCTTGTTTTCTTTCATAATTTCTGTCTTTCTTTCATCGCTAAAACGTCCGGACAGCGAAAATACTGCTTGCCAATAATTAAAAATTCACTGTGATGCAGTATTTTTGCAATCATTCCGTTTAATTGTCAGAACATCAGCAGACGTGACCGAGGAGGAAATATACGAAGGATGCAGACGCGGCGACGCTACAGCGCGCCGCGAGCTCTACACGTGCTTCAGCGGGACTATGCTTGCCATCGGAATTCGCTATCTCGCCGACCGCGACGAGGCGGAGGACTTGCTGCACGATGTCTTTGTCAACGTGCTGACAAACTTCCACAAGTTCTCATACAAAGGTGAGGGTTCGCTGCGCGCGTGGATGAAGCGTGTGATGGTGAATGCCGCGCTCGACAGACTGAGACGCAACAAACACGCCGAATCGACCGACATTGAGTCGGTGGGCGACATTCCCGGCGAGGAGCCCGACACTTGCCGGTTGCCGGCGGCAGAGATTCTTCGCATGGTCGCATCGCTGCCCTATGGCTACCGAACGGTGCTCAACATGTATGCATTCGACGGCTACAGCCATAAGGAGATTGCTGCGAGGCTGGGCATAAACGAGAAATCGTCGTCGTCACAACTGTCGAGGGCGAAATCTATGCTCACAAAAATGATTAACGATTACTTGAGAAGAAACGACGAAATATGAAAAACGACAATGACAAATGGCTTGAATCGCTGCGCGAATCTTTAGACGGGTTCGAGGTGGAGCCGCGCCCCGGCATTTGGGACAGCATTGAGCGCGACGCTGCGGCAGCTCGACGCCGTCCAACGCTTACTGTTGTCTGGAGGGCGGTGGCTGCGGCGGCATGCCTTGCGCTGGTGGTGGGTGCCTATTTCCTGATGTCAAATCCCGACAATGGGAATGTCGCTCCACGAGTTTCTCCTGTCATCACAAAAACGAAGACTTCGGCAGCGCCGGCTTCTGCCGGCATAGTCACACCGGCTGAACTTATCGCCGACTCCCACGACCACACTCCTCGCCCTCGCGCTGAGGCGGTGATGGCGATGACCGACGACGCGCCTCTCGTTTCTATCGACGAGGAGCCGGTTTGCACCGTCGCTCCTGCCGACTCTGTGGAAGACAGACCCCGCGCCACGACGCGCGAGTTTCTCGAAGTGATGCCCGCCGCGTCGACTGCCGTTTCCCACAGGAGTGCAGCCAACACACCGACGGCAAAGCGGATTGACAACGGCAGCCGCCGCTGGCACATTGCTCTTGCCGCCAACAATGCGTTCGGTCAGGGCAGCAGTGCGTCGGAGGGTGGATTCTCTCCGCTATACCATATCCCTGCCCACAGCCATATGCTTTCGGTCGGGACGTCGACTTTCGACGCCTCTTATCTCAAAGCGACTACCAACAACATCGACGAGGCTACAGCAACCGACGACATTGTTTCGTTTCCTGTGTCATACTCGGCTTCGTTCCGCTATATGCTTACCGACCACTGGGGCATAAATGCCGGAATTTCATACGCCTACGCAACAAGCGAACGGCGGTCGGGTTCGGAATCCGACTATTACTCGTCAAAAATCCGTATGCACTACATCGGCATTCCTGTGACTGTAAGCTACACGTTTCTGTCATCGCGCTACGTGTCGCTCTACGCTCTTGCCGGAGGGCAGGTGGAAAAATGCGTGAAAACGACGCGCAAGGATTTCGTTGTCGCGTCGGGTCAGGAGCAGAAGCAAGCCACCCGACACAATACGCTCGACACGCGTCCTTGGCAGGGGTCGGTAAACGCCGGTGTCGGCGCGCAGCTGAACATCACCGACCGTTACGGAATTTTCGCAGAGCCGCAATTGGTCTATGACCTGTCTGACGACAGTGCATCGCCGGTGCATCGCCGCAACGACTTCAGCTTCCAGCTTGCCGTCGGTCTGCGCCTCAGTTATTGATTCTGGCTATTGGGCAGCAGTTCCTGCGTCACGCACCTCCCAGTCGGTAATATTGTGCCGCTCCACATCGAAGTTGATGCCCACATTCACAACGGGCAGTCCTGAAAGCATAAACCGCTGTGGATATTCCTTCAAATCTATCTGCCGCATCGCGGTGGCGGCATCGCGGTTGAGTTTCAGCTCGAACAAATAGATATGCGTTGCCGTGCGCAGTACCATATCGACACGGCCGTGCGGTGTGCGCACCTCAACATCGACGTAATTGTCAAGGATGGAGAAAATCACATACATCATCTGCTGGTAATGACCTTCTGAGTCTGCGTTGCTGCAATAAGGCACCGTAGCAAGGTATGCCTGAAGCATCTTGAGCGCACCATCCATATCTCCGCGACGAATCAACGCCGACATCTTGGCTATTGTGGTTGTTCCCTTGACTGTGTTCATCCCGATGTAATTGGGCAGCAAGCTACGATAAAGCCCAACGCGGATTTCTTTGTTCGGGATATCGAGCCTGTACAGATCGGTCTCGGGGTCGTAGCCCTTGATTGTGATGTAGCCGCTCTGATAGAGCAACGGCGTTATCGTGGTCATTCGCTCCGTCGGAGCGTCAAACTCCGACTTGTCGGCATCGCCGCCTCCTATCTCCGACGGCATGACATGGTATTTGTTGAGCATCTCTATCAGATAGGTCGGTGTGCCCGTGGAGAACCAATAATAGTCAAGACAACCTGACGCCATCGCGTTGAGAAGGCTGAACGGATTGTACACGTCGGGCGACTGGGCTGCAAAATGATAACCATCATAATATTCTCGCAGTCTCGTCAACGTGTCCTCCCTGGTCATACCGAGCCGCGCAGCCAACGCGTCGACATCGGCCGACATCTGACTTTCAAGTTCTTCATTCGTTATGCCACAGATACCGGCATAATCATTACGCATACTCACGTTGACCATGTTGTTCAACTCGCTGAAAATGCTCATCTGCGAAAACTTGGTTATCCCTGTAAGAAACACAAAACGAAGATAGGGTTCGCAATCCTTCAACGGGCTGTAGAAATTGCGCATCACGTTGCGCAACAACGGCAGTTTCTCATCCTCATGCACCACGTCGAGCAACGGCGCATCATACTCATCGACCAGGACAACGACCTGTCGCTCCGTCTTGTTGAATGCTGTCATTATGAGTGCAGACAGTCTGTCATTTGCGTCTGCTGCGGGAATGTCAATTCCCCACTCTTCCTCATACTCTGCCAATCGGCGGTCAAGATAGCGTTCCAGCTGGTCCTTATCCATGTGTTTTCCTCCAGCCATACTGAAATGCAGCACAGGATATTCAGTCCATTCCGTTTCAAGCCGTTCAATGGCAAGACCCTTGAACAAATCTCTACGTCCCTCGAAATAGCTGCGGAATGTTGACGTGAGCAACGACTTGCCAAACCGTCGCGGACGGCTCAGGAAAAAATATTTGCCATCGGTATGCGTCATGTGGTAGACATATTCAGTCTTGTCTACATACAGCATATCTTCCTTGCGTATACGCTCAAACGTCTGTATGCCGATAGGGTATAGTTTTCGTGACATAATCTTTTCCTTTTATGAATTTGACGTAAAGGTAAATAGAAAAGTCCAATCCTCCAAACAATACCTGGAAGGACCGGACTTTTCATAGCCCGCTATTATAGAAGAAAGATAAGAATAAATAGAACCAATTGCATAAAACGCAATAATAAAATGCCTTACGAAGTTTTGCATTTTAGCGGCAAACAAAAAAAATGCGCGCCCGCAGGATTGCTCCTGCGGGCGCGGTTGTGTTATGGCTTGCTGACGGATTAGAACAATGCCTTGCCTGTCATATCGGATGGCTGCGGCATTCCCATAATCTTGAGGATTGACGGTGCGACATCGGCGAGGATGCCGTTTTCAACCTTCGCGTCCTTGTTCTCTGTAACGTAGACAAATGGCACTGGATTGAGCGAGTGTGCCGTGTTTGGCGTGCCGTCTTCGTTGATGGCGTGGTCGGCGTTGCCGTGGTCGGCAATGATAACCACCTCGTAACCGTGGGCCTTGGCTGCCTCGACTGTATCTTTCACGCAATTGTCGATAGCGACAACGGCTTTCTCGATAGCCTCATAGATACCTGTGTGGCCAACCATGTCGCCGTTGGCGTAGTTGACTACGATGAAGTCATATTTCTCTGTGCCGATGGCGTCTACCAGCTTGTCCTTGACCTCGTATGCGCTCATCTCTGGCTTGAGGTCGTAGGTGGCTACCTTTGGCGATGGCACGAGGATGCGGTCCTCGCCTTCATACGGTGTCTCGCGACCGCCGTTGAAGAAGAATGTCACGTGGGCATACTTCTCTGTCTCGGCTATATGAAGCTGGTGCTTGCCGTTGTTTGCAAGATACTCGCCGAGGGTGTCCTTTACATTCTCTTTGTCGAAGAGGATATGAACTCCTGTAAACGATGAGTCGTAAGGTGTCATGCAGTAATACTGCAACCCTGGGATTGTGTGCATACCTTCCTCCGGCATGTCTTTCTGTGTCAACGCGATGGTGAGCTCCTTTGCGCGGTCGTTGCGGTAGTTGAAGAAAATAACGGCGTCGCCTTCTTTGATTGTGCCGTCAACTTTGGCGTTGACAATAGGTTTGATAAATTCATCGGTAACGTCCTCATCATATGACTCCTGCATTGCCTGAACCATATCTGTCGCCTGTTTGCCCTTGCCGTCTACAAGCAGGTCGTAGGCTTCCTTGACGCGGTTCCATCGTTTATCGCGGTCCATTGCATAGAAACGGCCTACGATTGAGGCTATCTCGCCTGCCGACTGGCTGCAGTGCTGCTGCACCTGCTCGATGAAGCCCTTGCCGCTCTTCGGGTCGGTGTCGCGGCCGTCCATGAAGCAGTGGAGATAAACTTTTGTCAAGCCATACTCTTTGGCGATGTCGCAAAGTGCATAAAGATGCTCAAGCGAGCTGTGCACGCCACCGTTTGATGTAAGTCCCATGAAGTGGATGGCTTTGCCGCTCTCCTTGGCGTATGTGAATGCCGAAACAATCTCTTTGTTCTTGAGGATTGACTTGTCGGCTATCGACTTGTTGATTTTAACGAGGTCTTGATAAACCACACGGCCGGCTCCGATGTTAAGGTGGCCAACCTCTGAGTTACCCATCTGTCCGTCGGGCAATCCTACGTTCTCACCGCTTGCCTGAAGCTGCGAGTGCGGATATGTTTTTAGCAAATAGTCCCAATAAGGCGTTGGGGTGCAATAGATTACGTCATCTTTCTTGTGATCGCCGATTCCCCATCCATCGAGAATCATCAGCAATGCTTTCTTACCCATAATGTTATCGTATTTTTTAATTCGTATTTCCTTGTTTTGCGCTTGCAAAGTTACAACCTTTAGCGTTCATCTGCAAGCACTTTGCTGAAAACAAAAATCTTGCCATCTGCACTTATTTTTTTTTAATTTTGTTGTTTTTTCAATTATTTTGCTTATCTTTACATACATAACCTATAATTTTTGACTAAATGAAACGGACTACGACTATTCTTATCGCTATTTGCGTATCGGCATTATTCGCCAATGGAAAACAGATTTCCCAGAATGCAGCCCTTTCAGCTGCGCGCAAATACTCCAGAACTGGACAAGTCGCGCCCGCAAAAAATCTGCGAAGCGACAAGACAAACAACGCTCCATACTATGCTTTCAATCTCGAGCAGGGCTATGTCATCGTCAGCGGCGACGACGAGATGACAGAACTTGTGGGATATGCCGAAAACGGCTTTTTCGACGCTGAGAATGTTCCGCCTCAAATGCAGCTGTGGCTCGACGGATATGCTGAATATGTGGCTGCGGTGCAGAGCGGAAAGGCTAAAGCCAGAAAAATTCTGCTCTCCGACTCGCCGTCGGTTGTGGTGGAGCCTTTGGTCACCACCAAATGGAACCAGGATGCGCCATTCAACAACTTCGCTCCAGAATACACCGACGACAACAACAACACGCAGCGATGCGCAACGGGATGCGCAGCTACAGCGATGGCGCAGATAATGAAATTCCACAACTGGCCGGAACAGGGTGTCGGACATTACTCTTATGAGCATCAGTCATTCGGCACAATATCATCCAACTTCTCGGAGCACGTCTACGACTGGACGAATATGATTGACAGATACAACAACGGGGAATACTCCAACGTGCAGGCTGATGCCGTTGCGTTGCTGATGAAGGACTGCGGCGTGTCGTTGAACATGAACTACGGTCCAGTGAGCGGCGCTTCAATCTATAGCTACTACCCGGCTTTTAAAAACTACTTCCGCTACTCGTCGCGCACGGTAAACCGCAGCGGGTGCGAGACTGCGGAATTCACAAAAATAATAACCGACGAGCTGCAGGAGGGACGCCCGATTATCTATTGCGGCACCGGCGAGGATGGCGGACACGCTTTCGTGGTCGATGGATACGACACCAACTATTTTCTCCACGTAAACTGGGGATGGGGTGGATACAGCGACGGCTATTTCGACATGAACTATATGGACCCGACGGGTCTCGGAATCGGTGGCGGAAGCGGCGCTTTCAAATGGAACCAGGGCATCGTGCTCGCCCGTCCGCTGAAAGACGGCGTGGAACCGTATGAATTTATACAGCAGCTATGCTTCGTGCCCTACGACGACGTTAAAGGCGGCATATTCTGCGAGCAGGAAATGCCTGCCAACAAGGGCGACGATGTGACCATCCTGCTGCGCAATACGGCAAACCTGAGCGGGGAGTCGTTCTTCGGCAGCCTTAATGTGGGTGTGTTCGACGATTCGGGCGCATTGGTGACTATGGGAAATGAGGAGCGCATAGAGAACAATAACGGTGAACTGTTAGAATTTCAAAGCGGCAGCCTATATTCCGTCGACCTTCCAATGACTCTCAACACCGCGGGAATAGCCGACGGAAACTACATCGTACGAGCTATGTCGAAAGCTAATGGAGACGTATGGCGGGAATTCGCCTCTACCGACTGTCTGAACATGACGGTTGCCGACGGCAAGGTCTATTTGTCTGCTCCGACGCCAAATATATCAATGGTCGGAATCGGATCTTATGACACTGCCACCTACAAAGGTTTCTCGTTCAACGCCGACGTCACTGTCCACAACAGCTCGTCAATACCGGTCGACGGCAGCATCATGTTTACCGTGAATGATTCTGAAACGGGCGATGCTCTCAGCGGCTCCTTGCGGGCAATTGTCTACGACAACTGCGACTTCAAGGCAAGAATATCGTTCCCGACAACAGACGACTTCTTCGTCATTGGCAAAACTTACAACATCTCATTCACCGGATTCCAGACAACCGACGGCAAGACTCTGCCGATAAACAATGCCATTCCTTTGAGTTTCTCTATTGTCGAGAACGCAGAAGTGCAGAACAGTTTGACGTTCTTCAACATCAACGGCAATCCTTTTGGCATGACTGTCTCTAATGAGAATTTCAGCAAAACCGACAATACAATGGTGAGCATCAACGGCATTGGAAATGCCAACAAGGAAACATACATGGGATACATCGGCATTGAGACCTACAACTTGCACACTGGCTCAAAATGGTATTCAGCGATTTTTAAGACCGTAGATATCCCACAAGGCGCTTACTACGCCCAACTCAATGCCCCGTTCAAGGCATTGCCGATTGCGACGGCAGCCGGCGACGGTGTGTACCGGCTCTCAACCGTCAGCCGGGAAATTCGCAAGGAATACCTGTTCCCTGACTGGCTGTATACAACCAATTCATCCCATATCGACTTCCGCGTGAACGGTTCGGATGTGACTGTGCTGCACCCAGTAGATGAAGTGGCTTTCAGCGCCGCTCCGGAATCATATCCTACCATCGGCACAAACTGCACTTTCAATCTCGATCTTGAGAACAAGAACGACAAGTCGGAGACCATCAGTGCTGGAATGTATTTCGTAGACCAAGACAACAATGGAATAGGCTTGGCTCAGGTGGACGGAATAATCCTGAAAGCCTATGAGCAACAGACTGTGCCTGTCACTGTGTTTATCGACCCGGCAAAGTTCCTTGAGAGATCCCATTACGCTGCCTATCCTGTCATCCGCAAAGGTGAATCATATATTTTAGGAGTGCCATACGAATTCAACGGTGCTATATCAGGCATCAACGATGTCAACGCGGTCAATGTGAAGGCATATCCTAATCCTGCTGTCGACGTGCTCCACGTCAACGTGGAGGCCTTGAGAATTAACGTATACAACGCTGGTGGCGCACTTGTTGCCGACGCTTCAAACACCGACTCTGTCAACGTTGCGCACCTGCCGGCTGGCTACTACATCGCCGTTGTCGCAACCGCCGACGGAACTGCCCGCATCCCGTTTGTAAAGAAATAGCTCTATAATAAAACCTGAAAATAGAAACGGCGCTGAATCGACATCATGTCGGTCAGCGCCGTAACTTTATATGGAGAATCGGCTATTTGCCTTCCTCATACCATTTTGAATACATCAGATAGTTGTGTGCTATCTTCACGTTCATCTCCTTTGCCTGTGCCGGGTCGACCATCTTCTTGAACTTGGCAGGCACTCCCATCCACAGTTCGTGCGCTCCGATTTTAGTGCCTGGCGAAACAACGCTGCCGGCTGCCACGATGGCACCCTCGCCCACCTCGACGCCGTCGAGCAGCACGCTGCCCATGCCGATAAGCGCATAGTCGCACACCTTGGCTCCGTGGATTGTCACGTTGTGGCCCACCGAAACGTCGTTGCCGATTTCAATAACCGACTTCTGATAAAGAGTGTGGAGCACCGAGCCGTCCTGTATGTTGACGCGGTCGCCGATGGTGATTGTGTTTACATCTCCACGAAGCACGGTGCTGAACCAGATGCTGCATTCGTCACCCATCGTCACGTCGCCGACAAGTGTGGCATTCTCTGCAATAAAGCAGTCCTTGCCGATTTTGGGAGTAAATCCTCTAACTGATTTTATAAGTGCCATTAGAATTATTTTTTAAGTTCTTTAGTTTTCTCTTCAAGCCAAGCCTTCTGCTCTGCATCAAGATGCGGCATGAGTCGCTCACGCACTGTGGCGTGATAGTTGTTGACCCACGCCAGCTCATCGGCTGAAAGCATCGACAAGTCTATCAGACGGCTGTCGTAAGGGAACAGGGTCAGCACCTCGAAATTCATAAAGTCTCCGAAATCATCCGTATGACGATAGTTGCGCGAAAGCACAAGGTTTTCGATACGGATGCCATACTCTCCGGTTTTGTAAAGTCCCGGCTCGTCGCTGGTAATCATTCCCGGCACAAGCACCGTAGGATTCTCGTTCAAACGGAAATTCTGCGGTCCCTCATGCACGTTCAGGAAATGTCCGACGCCATGGCCTGTTCCGTGCCAGTATGTCATACATTCCTTCCACAGGAACTGACGCGCAAGCACATCAAGCTGGCTGCCGCGGGTGCCTGTTGGATAAATCATCGAGCCAAGGGCGATATGTCCCTTCAGCACGAGAGTATAGTCGTGGCGTTGTGCTTCGGTTGGTGTGCCGAGAGCAACGGTGCGCGTGATGTCGGTTGTTCCGTCGAGATACTGGCCGCCAGTGTCTACAAGCAGCATTCCTTCTGGGTGCAGCGTTGATGCCGTTTCCTTCTCGGGCTCATAATGCACGATGGCGCCATGCTCGTTGTAGCCGGCTATAAGACCGAAGCTTTCGCCGCGGTAAAGCGGGCTGGCTGCACGGAACTCCTGAACCTTCTGCGCCACGTCATATTCCGTGATGCTGCCAGAAGCCACGTTCTGCTCAATCCACATAAACAGTTTCACGAGAGCCACGCCGTCGCGCTCCATAGCCTTACGCGTGCCCTCGATCTGCACATCGTTTTTCACTGCCTTCAGCAATGCTACCGGCGACTGCGCATAGACCGTGCCGCAATTGAGCAGGCTGCGGGCAATCGTGTCGCTCGTCTTGTTGGGGTCAAGAAGCACTGTGGCGTCCTTGATTTTCTCAAGAAATTTCTCCACACTGTCGTAAGGAGCCACCTCTACACCGCATTCTTTGAGATATGACCGCACATCGGCATCGATTTTGCGCTCATCCACGAAAAACACATTAACAGTGTCCGACAGATAGGCATAAGATATTGTCACCGGATTGAATTCAACGTCTGAGCAGCGCACATTGAGCGTCCAGGCAATCTCGTCGAGTGCCGACAGCAATGTAGCGTCGGCGCCGTGCTCCGCTGCCTTGTCAAGCACTTTCTTTATCTTGCTCTGCGTGCTTTCGCCGGCATACTGCTCCTCATGCACAAACACCTTATCGAGAGGCAATGCCTGACGGTCGGCATAAATTTCAGGGAATGGATCAAAGTCGGTGGCGAAACGGAATCCGTTCTCGCCGCAGAACGCCTCAAGACGCGATGCCTGAACCACGGAGAAAAGTAGTCCGTTGACTGCAAGCACTCCGCCTTCCTCAAGATTCTCGGCAAGCCACTCGGTCGTTGTCGGATCGTTGCCGCCGTCTTCCTTATACATTGTCACGCCGGTGCCTTCAAGCTCCTGCTCTGCCTGAAGGAAATAGCGAGAGTCAGTCCACAGTCCTGCATCGGTGAGTGTGACCACTGCCGTACCGTTTGATCCAGTAAATCCTGTAACCCAGTCGCGCAGTTTCCAATGCGCGCTTGTATACTCACTCTGATGAGGGTCGGTGCCTGGGATAATCACCGCATCGACGTGGCTCTTGCGCATTGCCTGGCGCAAAGCCTCAAGATTTTTTACAGTATCTTTCATTGTCTGTATGTTTGTCCGGTTTTATTTGCCGGGGTTCAATGTCAAGCGGTCAAGCGCCACGTAAGCGGGAGTGTTCATGCCCCACTGTCCGGAATCGCTCGAAGCCATCTGCAAGTAGATGCTCTTCAACGCGCTGCCGGCACTGAGCGGCGACAGGTCGACCATTGTCCAATCCTTTACTAATGTATGCTTTCCGTCGCGGTAGTCGGCAAGATAGAAATCCACCGGACCCACGACAGTGCCATTGGCTGTAACGCCATAGAACGACGCCTTCATCCAGTCGCCGTCGGCAAATTTCTTTGAATACGACGAGCCGTTGAGCATCGTGTAGAATGCGTAGGTCGTATTGTTCAGATACACAGACTTGACGGTGAATGTAGAACCGTCGGTCATCGAAATTCCCAACGACGGGCTTGCTGGATTCTCTCCTTCAGCCGAATTCCAATAGCCTACAAGATACGGCGTGCCCAAGCCTGTGACACCGCCGCCCGACATTGAGGCATACTGATGGTCGAGCCATGTGTTTTCAGCTGTGTAGTCATCAACGTCTGTGACGCGCGACGCGCAAAATCCCGACCAGTATGAGCCCCATTCGCTCGCTGTGGCTGTGTGGGAGAATGTAACGCCCTGGCAATCGATGCCATGCACCTCTGTATTGAGAGCGTCGGCCCATTCGCCATCGCCGTTATATGTCAATTTTGTATTGACAAGATTGACAGTTACCGTATTGTCGGGCTCGTTGTCGGAGCACGAAGTCATAGGCAACACTGCCAACAGTCCACACATCAAAATCAAATTCTTAACCGTAAGTTTCATCTTCTTAATTCTTTAAAATGTTATATGTTTTGCTTCAATATTGTCGGAAAGAAACACCGAAGCCATCGTGCTGAATTTTTCTGACGACTCTGTGGTGCGATATTCGCATCCGCCGCCTTTCGCGCAGCGCGACTCCATCTCGGGATGGCGCGAAAGATAGTCTTTAAGGCTGTCGGCAACGATGGTTCCCTGCTTCACGATGCTGACTCCTTCCGGAATATAACGCTTGATTTTCTGATACAGCAACGGATAATGCGTGCATCCAAGCACAACCGTATCTATGGCCGGCTGCTGGGCAAACAACATGTCGACATATTTCTTGACGAAATAATCGGCTCCGTCGCCGTCAGCCTCACGATACTCCACCAACGGAACCCACATAGGGCACGCCTGACCGTAGGTGTGATAGTCGGGATACATCTTGGCAATCTCCATCGGATAACTCCCGCTCTGGATTGTGCCGGCGGTGCCGAGCACTCCGATATTGCCGGTGTGGGTCAACTGTCCGAGCACCTCAACCGTAGGACGTATCACGCCGAGCACACGACGCGTAGGGTCGATTTTAGGCAAATCATTCTGTTGAATGGTGCGCAACGCCTTTGCCGACGCCGTGTTGCACGCCAGGATAACCAACCGGCATCCGCTGTCGAACAAATGGCGGACAGCCTGTAGCGTGAACTGATAAACAATGTCGAACGAACGGCTGCCATAAGGTGCGCGCGCATTGTCGCCAAGATAAATATAGTCATATTGCGGCATCAGCCTGCGCATCTCCGACAATATGGTCAATCCACCATAGCCGGAGTCGAACACGCCAATCGGCCCTGCCGTCATCTTTTCTTTCTCCATAATGCAAAGATAGTGCAAGGTGAGTGAAAAACCGTGCAAGCCGAGAGAAAAATGAAGTTTACTTCAATTTTTCCGAGGCGCAGCCGGTTTTATCCAAGAGCAAAACAAATTTATTTGATTTTGCGCTTCCGCTAAAGACCTTAAAGTCCTTAAAGTCCTTAAAGGGGTCAGTAGAAATTTAGTGGGGATAAGCATATAAATTGGCGATACGGAAAAGAAAGAACTTCTTGTCGGCGACACCTCTGAGATTAGCGCGGAAGAGTTTTATTTTTGCGTTGAAGGACTCGGCCATGGCATTGGAGGAACGGTTGTTGTAGAAGTTCAGGATTTCATTGTAGTGCTC
>ENA-UEPD01000008-UEPD01000008.1-human-gut-metagenome-genome-assembly--contig:-NODE-8-length-169180-cov-14.613963_pt1 | contig 169180 bp, 143 predicted proteins | sample MGYA00242895_ERZ507906 | MGnify/ENA primary metagenome ERZ507906 (study PRJEB26167, sample SAMN06115416) | human gut metagenome | host: Homo sapiens | place: China:Guizhou | collected 2015-03-03... | reverse complement strand
AATCGCTAGTAATCGCAGGTCAGCATACTGCGGTGAATACGTTCCCGGGCCTTGTACACACCGCCCGTCACACCACGAAAGTTGGTAACACCCGAAGCCGGTGAGGTAACCTATTAGGAGCCAGCCGTCTAAGGTGGGGCCGATGATTGGGGTGAAGTCGTAACAAGGTAGCCGTATCGGAAGGTGCGGCTGGATCACCTCCTTTCTATGGAGACATGAGATAGTAAGATATCTCGTAGACTTCAAGTCGACGCACATTCGTTGGTTAATGTTTAGTTTTGAAGGCTTAGCCTTCTTTTTTGAACCTTGAAAACCATATAGAAGAGACAAACAGTTTATTATGAAAATGATGAGTGAGTAGTAATAGACACAAACCTCTAATCAAAATGCTATATTTGATGAGAGTTAACGAGAAAAAAGTCTAGGAACGTAAGTTTCTTAGCAGCTGAAAAGTCAAGCTACTAAGGGCATACGGTGGATGCCTAGGCGCCAAGAGCCGAAGAAGGACGCGGTAAGCTGCGAAAAGCCACGGGGAACTGCAAGCAAGTATTGATCCGTGGATATCCGAATGGGGAAACCCGGCCATCGTCATGGATGGTCACCCGCAAGGGAGGGAACCTGGGGAACTGAAACATCTAAGTACCCGGAGGAAGAGAAATCAAACGAGATGCCCACAGTAGCGGCGAGCGAAGAGGGCAGAGCCCAAACCGAGAAGCTCCGGCTTTTCGGGGTTGAGGACCGGCAGAATCGAAGTCAGGCCTAGTTGAATTACCTGGAAAGGTAAGCGAGAGAGGGTAAAAGCCCCGTAGACGAAAGGCAGAGCAGAGAGGCCGAGATCCAGAGTACCACGAAGCACGAGGAATTTTGTGGGAAGCAGGGGGGACCACCCTCCAAGGCTAAAAACTACTTGGCGACCGATAGCGCATAGTACCGTGAGGGAAAGGTGAAAAGAACCCCGGGAGGGGAGTGAAATAGTACCTGAAACCGTATGTCTACAAGCAGTCGAAGCGAAAGCGACGGCGTGCCTATTGAAGAATGAACCAACGAGTTATCTGCACTAGCGAGGTTAAGTGGAAGACACGGAGCCGCAGCGAAAGCGAGTCTTAAGAGGGCGCTAGTTAGTGTAGGTAGACCCGAAACCGCAGTGATCTACCCATGTCCAGGTTGAAGCGCAGGTAAAATTGCGTGGAGGACCGAACCGGTGAGCGTTGAAAAGCTTTCGGATGAGATGTGGGTAGGGGTGAAATTCCAATCGAACGCGGAGATAGCTGGTTCTCCCCGAAATAGCTTTAGGGCTAGCCTGAGGTAGTAAGTATAGGCGGTAGAGCACTGATCGGGCTAGGGGCCGTAAAGGTTACCGAACCCTGTCAAACTCCGAATGGATATACTGTAGAGCCTTGGAGTCAGACTACGAGTGATAAGATCCGTGGTCAAAAGGGAAACAGCCCAGACCACCAGCTAAGGTCCCCAATGTCGTACTAAGTGGAAAAGGATGTGGGGTTTCATAAACAACCAGGATGTTGGCTCAGAAGCAGCCACCATTTAAAGAGTGCGTAATAGCTCACTGGTCGAGAGACCCTGCGCCGAAGATTCCCGGGGCTAAAGTACGAAACCGAAGCTGTGGCTGTATACGTAAAGTATACGGGGTAGGGGAGCGTTCCCATAGGGTAGAAGTCGAACTGGAAGGTTCGGTGGACTTGTGGGAAGTGAGAATGTTGGTATGAGTAGCGAAAAGAAAGGTGAGAATCCTTTCCACCGAAAGCATAAGGATTCCTGAGCAACGATCGTCGTCTCAGGGTAAGTCGGGACCTAATCCGAGGCAGAGAGCGTAGGAGATGGACAACTGGTTGATATTCCAGTACCGGTAGTAATTGTTTGAGCAATGGAGTGACACAGAAGGGCAGGCAAGCATGCGAATGGAAGAGCATGTGTAAGCGTGTAGGGTGGTGCATAGGCAAATCCGTGCACTGAAAGCCTGAGGCGTGATGCGGAGTGAGCAGAGATGCGAGCGAAGTTGTTGACCCCACACTGTCGAGAAAAGCTTCTAGTGAGAGAGCTACCGCCCGTACCGTAAACCGACACAGGTATGCGGGGAGAGAATCCTAAGGTGCGCGGGAGAACCCTCGTTAAGGAACTCGGCAAAATGTACCCGTAACTTCGGGATAAGGGTAGCCACTGTTGTGAAGTCCCATGCGGATGGAGCATAGAGTGGTCGCAGAGAAGAGGCCCAAGCGACTGTTTACCATAAACACAGGTGCCTGCTAAAGCGAAAGCTGACGTATAGGTGCTGACACCTGCCCAGTGCCGGAAGGTTAAGGAAGGATGTTCGGATTAGTCCAAAGCATTCGACTGAAGCCCCGGTGAACGGCGGCCGTAACTATAACGGTCCTAAGGTAGCGAAATTCCTTGTCGGGTAAGTTCCGACCCGCACGAAAGGTGTAACGACTTGGGCACTGTCTCAACGAGGGACCCGGTGAAATTGAAATACCTGTGAAGATGCAGGTTACCCGCGACTGGACAGAAAGACCCCATGGAGCTTTACTGTAACCTGACATTGGGTTTTGATACATTACGTACAGGATAGGTGGGAGGCATGGAAAGCTGGACGCTAGTCTGGCTGGAGCCGACGTTGGGATACCACCCTTGATGTATTGAAATTCTAACCGCGAGAGTAACGAAATCCGGGACAGTGTCAGGCGGGCAGTTTGACTGGGGCGGTCGCCTCCGAAAGAGTAACGGAGGCGCCCAAAGGTTCCCTCAGCGCGGCCGGAAATCGCGCGAAGAGTGTAAAGGCAGAAGGGAGCTTGACTGCGAGTCAAACACGACGAGCAGGTACGAAAGTAGGGCTTAGTGATCCGGTGGTACCGAGTGGAAGGGCCATCGCTCAACGGATAAAAGCTACCCTGGGGATAACAGGCTAATCTCTCCCAAGAGTCCATATCGACGGGGAGGTTTGGCACCTCGATGTCGGCTCATCACATCCTGGGGCTGAAGTCGGTCCCAAGGGTTGGGCTGTTCGCCCATTAAAGTGGTACGTGAGCTGGGTTCAGAACGTCGTGAGACAGTTCGGTCCATATCCATCGCGGGCGTAAGATACATGAGGGAGACTGCTCCTAGTACGAGAGGACCGGAGTGGACGGACCGCCGGTGTACCAGTTGTTTCGCCAGAAGCACAGCTGGGTAGCTGCGTCCGGAAGGGATAAACGCTGAAAGCATCTAAGCGTGAAGCCCGTCCCGAGATGAAGTATCTCATAGCACAAGCTAGTAAGACACCTTGAAGAAGACAAGGTTGATAGGGTAGATGTGGGAGTGCCGCAAGGCATGAAGCTGACTACTACTAATATGTCGAGGGCTTAACTAGAGAACTGAAATGTTCTACAAAGTAATTTCTTCTGTATAGTTTTGAATGTGCAAGCATTCAAATAGAATATCCGGTGATGATGCCTGAATGGTTCCACCTGTTCCCATACCGAACACAGTAGTTAAGCATTCAGAGGCCGAAAGTACTTGTCTGGAGACGGACTGGGAGGATAGGAAGTTGCCGGTTAAGCAAGAGCTCCGCTGAGGCGGAGCTCTTTTCTGTATGTATTGCAGCATGAATCACAAAAATGGGATTTGCTCTGAGCGCATGGCTCATGGCAAATCCCATTTCTTTTCTGTTTGGAATTACTGGCGGTTGCGGCGGGCTAGCACGCGCAGGACCTTGGCGCCCGTGTTGTGGATCTTGCGCAGCGGAGCGACGCGCGTCTTGACCTTGGGGCGGATGTCTTTGGCGGAACCGAAGTCGCCGCGCTTCAAGAGCGTGGTCTTCGTCTTGTCCGGTTTGAAGAAATCGCGCATGTCCTTGGCGATGTGCTCTGGTTCGGCGTTTTCCTGGCAGAGGAAGATGTCGATGGCGACGTACTTGAGCTTGGTGTAGACGTGCAGGACCATGTGTCCCTCGCGGAAGAGCATCATGATGGCGTAGTGTTCATCCGTCAGGTGCTCGGAGCACTCGGAAATCTTCATCAGCGTGAAATGTTCGGGCAGTTCTGCTATATAGTCTTTGATCTGGTCGATATCCTTGAGTTTGCTGTTCTTGCAGTTGAAGAGATCGACGGTGAGATGACGTGCTAAGATTTTCATGAATTCGTTACTCCTTCATGCATTTTTTATGATTCCATGTTCCATTATAGTAGATGGGATTCGGTTCCGTCAAACTTTATGGCCGGGATTCGTTCTGATTTTTTTCGGTTTCTTTCCATAGAGCTGGAGACCGATGAAGAAGATGGCGGCAATCAGGAAGGCGGTGATGCTCGTGGCCTGGGCGCTCGTGACGAGGCCGAGCACTTTTTCGGTGTAATCGCCGCGCAGGAATTCGAGCCCGAAGCGCGCGAGGCTGTAGAGCATGACGTAGAGGGCGAAGCACTGGCCCTTGGCGTGGTTTGTCGTGCGGAAGAGCAAGAGCAGTGCGAAGATGACGACGTCGAGCTGTCCTTCCCAGACTTCAGCCGGCCAGAGCGGCTGGTCGCCGTACGTGTGGTAGGCGAGCGTGGTCGTCGGATAGATGATGCCGAATGAGCTGCCCGTCGGTGCGCCAAAGGCGTCGCCGTTCAGTAGGTTGGCACAGCGGCCGAGCGCCTGGCCGAGGATGATGGCCGGTGCGAGCACGTCCATGAGGTGGACGGTGTCGAGATGATGGCGGTGACAGTACCAGACGCCCGTCAGCACGCCGAGGAAGACGCCGCCCTGGATGGCCATGCCACCCTGCCAGACGTTCAGCAGCTCGGTCAGATGATGGCCGTAGTAATCCCAGTCAAAGAAGAAGACGTCCCAGAGGCGCGCGCCGAGCAGTCCGGCGACGCCGCAGTAGATGCCGAGGTCGACGATGTACTTCTCGTAGCCGCGGCCGTCCGCCTTTGTCAGGAAGTAGCCGACGCCTGTCGCGAGGATGATGGAGAGAGACAGCACGAGGCCGTAGGCCCGTATCGGGAAGTCTCCGATATAGAAAAGATACTGATGCATGAGATCCCTTCCTTTTCAGTGTTCTTGTTTGCTCAAACAACCTTCATTATAGCGTAAAGCGGATGGCTTGAGAAGAGAGCCTAGGAACGCTCAAAATGTATTTGAAATCTGTCCATCCCTGTGGTACAATAAAGCCTGTCAACATGTAAATGCATCGATGGAGAGAGTAGACTGCAGGGAGAGCGGAAGCGAACCGGGAAAGGTGAGAGCCGGGCGTGCGTACCTGCAGGGGAAAATCACTCCGGAGCAGCGGGCTGAACGAATCGAGTAAGCCTTGCCGGCATCCCCCGTTACGGGACAGCGCATGGTGGTGCGTGGAAATAGGTGGTTATCCTGTAGGTATCATGAGCCTGCATCCTATTTGGGTGCAGGCTTTTCATATGTGAGGAGGCATTCTGTTTGTATAAGAAAGTAGATACGAACTTGAATTTCGTGGAACGCGAGAAGGAGATCCGCGAGTTCTGGAAAGCACATGACATCGCTCAGAAGGCAATCGACCAGCGCGAGGGCTGCGATACCTTCACGTTCTACGATGGCCCGCCGACGGCCAACGGCAAGCCGCATATCGGCCATGTCCTGACGCGCGTCATCAAGGACATGCTGCCGCGCTTCGCCTCGATGAAGGGCAAGAAGGTCCTCAGGAAGGCTGGCTGGGATACGCACGGCCTGCCGGTCGAGCTCGAAGTCGAGAAGCAGATCGGCATCAACGGCAAGGAACAGATCGAGGCATATGGCATCGAGCCGTTCATCAAGAAGTGCCGCGAGTCCGTCTGGAAGTACAAGGGCATGTGGGAGGAGTTCTCCGATGTCGTCGGCTTCTGGGCTGACATGGAGCACCCGTACATCACCTATGAGAACGACTTCATCGAGTCGGAGTGGTGGGCACTCAAGGAAATCTGGAAGAAGGGCCTGCTCTACGAGGGCTACAAGGTTGTCCCGTATTGCCCGCGCTGCGGCACACCGCTCTCCTCGCACGAGGTGGCACAGGGCTACAAGGATGTCACGGAGCGCTCGGCTATGGTCGAGTTCAAGGCCAAGGACGGCGACTACTCGTTCCTCGCCTGGACGACGACGCCGTGGACGCTGCCGTCGAACATGGCGCTCTGCGTGAACCCCGCGGTCGACTACGTCAAGGTACAGGTCGGCGATAAGAAGTACGTCCTCGCTGAGGCACTCGTCGACAAGGTCTTCGAGGGTGTCGAAGGCGAGCGCCAGATCCTCGAGCGCTATAAGGGCAAGGATCTCGAGTACCGCGAGTATGAGCCGCTCTATCCGTACGCTGTCGAGAAGGTCAAGAACCAGCGCGGCAAGAAGGCATTCATCGTGACCTGCGATGACTACGTCACGACGGAAGACGGCACGGGCATTGTCCACATGGCTCCGGCATATGGCGAAGACGATAACCGCGTCTGCCAGAAGTACGGCGTCGCTTTTGTCAATCTCGTCAACAGCAAGGGCGAGCTCACGGCTGAGACGGATTGGCCGGGCCTCTTCGTCAAGAAGGCTGACCCGCTGATCCTCGCAGACCTCGAGAAGAAGGGCCTGCTCTTCAAGGCACCGGAGTTCACGCACAGCTATCCGCACTGCTGGCGCTGCGATACGCCGCTGCTCTACTATTCGTTCCCGACCTGGTTTATCAAGATGACGGCCGTCAAGGACGAGCTTGTCGCCAACAACAAGACGGTCAACTGGATCCCAAAGTCCATCGGCGAGGGCCGCTTCGGCAACTGGCTCGAGCATGTACAGGACTGGGGCCTCTCGCGCAACCGCTACTGGGGCACGCCGCTGCCGGTATGGCAGTGCGAATGCGGCCATCAGCATGTCATCGGCTCGATCGAGGAACTCAAGTCCATGAGCTCGAACTGTCCGGATGACATCGAGCTGCACCGTCCGTACATCGACAAGGTCACGATCAAGTGCCCGGAGTGCGGCAAGGAGATGCACCGCGTCAAGGAAGTCATCGACTGCTGGTTTGACTCGGGGTCCATGCCGTTTGCACAGTGGCATTATCCGTTCGACAACAAGGAGATCTTCGAGAAGCGCTTCCCGGCGGACTTCATCTCGGAGGCTGTCGATCAGACGCGCGGCTGGTTCTACTCGCTCATCGCCATCTCGACGCTGCTCTTCCACAAGGCACCGTATCGCAATGTCATCGTCCTCGGCCACGTCCAGGACAAGGAAGGCCGCAAGATGTCGAAGTCGAAGGGCAATGCCGTCGACCCGATGGAGGCACTGCAGAAGCACGGCGCTGACGCCATCCGCTGGTATTTCTACGAGAACAGCGCACCGTGGCTGCCGAACCGCTTCCACGACGATGCCGTCCAGGAAGGCCAGCGCAAGTTCATGGGCACGCTCTGGAATACGTACGCGTTCTTCGTGCTCTACGCCAACATCGACAACTTCGATGCGACGAAGTACACGCTCGACTACGATAAGCTGCCAGTCATGGACAAGTGGTGCCTCTCGCGCCTCAACACGATGGTCAAGGACGTCGACTACGACCTCTCGAACTACCGCGTGACGGAGGCTGCCAAGGCACTCGAGGAGTTCGTCGACGAGCTCTCGAATTGGTACGTCCGCCGCAGCCGCAGCCGTTTCTGGGCAAAGGGCATGGAACAGGACAAGATCAATGCCTACATGACGCTCTACACGGCACTCGTCACGACGGCCAAGGCCGCTGCACCGATGATTCCGTTCATGACGGAGTCCATCTACCGCAACCTCGTCTGCAGCATCGATGAGAAGGCACCGGAATCCGTCCATCTCTGCGACTTCCCGAAGGCCAATGAGGCACATATCGACAAGGAGCTCGAGAAGAACATGGGCGAGGTCCTCGAGATCGTCGTGCTCGGCCGCGCTGCGCGCAATGAGGCCAACATCAAGAACCGCCAGCCAATCGGCAGGATGTTTGTCAAGGCACCTGTCGTACTGCCGGACTTCTACAAAGAAATCGTTGAAGAAGAGCTCAACGTCAAGGAAGTCGTCTTCAAGGACGACATGGAGGCGTACCTCACGTACAGCTTCAAGCCGCAGTTCCGCATTCTCGGACCGAAGGTCGGCAAGAAGATGGGCGCCATCCAGAAGGCCCTGAAGGCGGTCAACGGCCACAAAGCCAAGGAAGAGCTCGACACGACGGGCAAGCTCGTCGTCGCATTGCCGGATGGCGATGTCACGCTGCTGCCGGAAGACGTCGAGGTCACGATGGCACAGACGGAAGGCTACAACTGCCAGCGCTACAATGGCGTGACGATTGCCCTGGAGACGACGCTCAGCGAAGAACTCCTCGAAGAGGGCTTCGTGCGCGAGATCATCAGCAAGGTACAGACGATGCGCAAGGAAAATGGCTACGAAGTCACGGACCACATCGCTGTCGGCCTCAAGGGCAACGAGAAGCTCGAGAACCTCGTCAAGAAGAACGAGAGCTTCCTCAAGGACATCACGCTTGCCGACAAGGTCACCTATGGCGAGACGTCCGGCCACGAGAAAGAGTGGAATATCAACGGCGAGACGGTCACGATCTCGGTCGACTGATAGAGACCCATCTTGGGAAAAATCTCCTCCTTGCGAGGAGATTTTTTTAATGCTGGAAAGAAGGAAAAACGAAAGAGAAGGGAGAATAAAGACAATAGTCTATTACAGAGAGAACATCAGGCAGGTGATATTGAGCAGAATGGAAGAAGAAAAAGAAGAAAAAGGACAAAAAGGACATATCCATGTGCTGGACGATGGCACGGTCATCCAGCACGCGCATCATGAACATTATGCGCATGGCCATCAGCACAGTCACACGCAGACGAAGGCCGTGCTCAACCGCATGGCGCGGCTCATCGGCCATCTGGAATCCATCAAGCACATGATTGAGGATGGCCGCGACTGCAGCGAGGTGCTCGTGCAGCTCTCCGCGGTCGACAGCGCCATCAAGGGGGTCAGCCGGATCATCCTCAAGGACCATCTGGAGCACTGTATCGTCGATGCCGTGCGCGACAATGACCAGCAGGCACTAGATCAGCTCAACCGGGCCATCGACCGCTTCATCAAATGAGTGAGAAGCAAGTGGGAGAACCGTTGTATTTGTGATTCAGTCACGGTATTTCCCGCTTGAATCTTATATCCTATTCCTATATCCTAAGGTTGTATATCATGTTAGCATAAGCGGAGCACGCGCTCTGCGGCGATAGAGCAGGAGGTTTTTCCATGGCACAGAATAAACTCATAATCAGCCAGGTTATGATGCCGAATCAGACGAATCCGAGCGGCAACATCTACGGCGGTGATATCATGAAGATGATGGACTCGGCGGCTTATGCCGTGACGCGCAAGTACGCGCGCTGCAACGTCGTCACGGCCCGCGTCGACGAGCTCGAGTTCCATCTGCCGATTCTCGTCGGCGACCTCGTCACCTGCACGGCAGAGATCGTCTTCGTCGGCCATAGCTCGATGGAGGTCACGGTCAATGTCGATGTCGAGGACCTCGATCAGGAAGGCAAGCCGCAGCGCGCGCTGACAGCCTACTTCACGATGGTCGCGCTCGACCGCAATTCGCGCCCGAAGGCTGTGCCGCCGCTCATCATCGACTCGGAAGAGGCGAGAAGGGCTTTTGAGGAAGGCCGCCGCCGCTATGAAGCGCACAAGGAGCAGAAGCGCCAGCAGCGCGAGGTCGAGAAGAAGCTCAGCCAGGCCAAGAAGACGCTGCGCGAGCCAGAAGAGAAAAAATGAGCCTGCTCGGATAAAAAAGTTTACAGATTTACAAAAAACGCTTGCAAAATAGATTTTCCTGTGCTATTCTAGTACCCAACACAGGGAAATGCGTTGAAGAGGAATAGTAAAGATTCTGGAACCACCAGAGAGCTGCCGGTAGGTGCGAGACAGCAGGGAAGGAATCTGGAACTCACCTTGAAGTAGCCCACTGAACGTGTTGGGGCATACGTTTGTATGTATCTGATGCACTATTAGGCAGGGACGGAGCCTGACCGTTACAGCAGGAGGATTTGCTAGAATCCGTAGAGGTACTCCGCAAGGAGTATGAATTTGAGTGGTAACACGCAGGTACAGCCCTTCGTCTCATCAGACGAAGGGCTTTTCTATTTGGGGAGGTTTTGTCAAATGATGAATTATCAGAAGTACAGCAAAGGTTATTTCATGCCGCCGGAGATTGACCTGGAGTGGGCCAAGAAAGATGCCCCAGACCATGCGCCAATCTGGTGCAGCGTCGACCTTCGCGATGGCAACCAGTCGCTCGTCATCCCGATGAGCCTGGATGAGAAAATGGAATTCTACAAGATGCTCCTCAAAGTCGGCTTCAAGGAAATCGAGATCGGCTTCCCGGCTGCATCGGAGACGGAGTACGAGTTCCTGCGCCGCCTCGTCGAGGAAGACCTGATCCCGGACGATGTGACGATCCAGGTCCTGACGCAGGCGCGCGAGCACATCATCCGCAAGACGTTCGATGCCTTGAAGGGCGTCAAGAACGCCATCGTCCACGTCTACAACTCGACTTCTGTCGCACAGCGCCAGCAGGTCTTCCGCAAGGACAAGGAACAAATCAAGCAGATGGCCGTCGACGGCGCCAAGCTCCTGCAGGAGCTGACGGAAGAAGCCGGTGCGAACTACCGCTTCGAGTATTCGCCGGAGTCCTTTACGGGCACGGAGCCTGAGTACGCGCTCGAGGTCTGCAATGCTGTCCTCGATGTCTGGAAGCCGACGGCTGACCGCAAGGCCATCATCAACCTGCCGGCAACGGTCGAGATGAGCATGCCGCACGTTTTTGCGATGCAGGTCGCTTACATGAACAAGCATCTCAAGTACCGCGACAACGTCGTGCTCTCGCTGCATCCGCACAACGACCGCGGCTGCGGCGTCGCCGATGCGGAGATGGGCATCCTGGCCGGTGCGGACCGCATCGAGGGCACGCTGTTCGGCAACGGCGAGCGCACGGGCAACGTCGATATCATCACGGTCGGCATGAATATGTTTGCACTCGGCGTCGACCCAGAGCTCGACTTCTCGAACATGCCGGAGCTCGTCGAGATGTACGAGCGCGTCACGCGCATGCACGTCTCGCCGCGTCAGCCGTACGCCGGCGACCTCGTCTTCGCTGCCTTCTCCGGCTCGCATCAGGATGCCATTGCGAAGGGCATGCACTGGAAAGAGGAGAAGAATCCGGACAAGTGGACGCTGCCGTACCTCTACATCGACCCGAAGGATGTCGGCCGCGAATACGACGGCGACGTCATCCGCATCAACAGCCAGTCCGGCAAGGGCGGCGTCGGCTTCATCATGGAGCAGAAGTACGGCATCGACATGCCGAAGAAGATGCGCGAGGACTTCGGTTACTGCGTCAAGGGCGTTTCCGACCACAAGCACAAGGAACTCATGCCGGATGAGATTTATCAGATCTTCCAGGATGAATACGTCAACGTCGATACACCGTACAAGCTCAGCGACTTCCTGCTCCAGAAGGAGCCGGACGGCACGCGCAAGGGCACGGTCGACATCTTCGTCAACGGCGAGCCCAAGACCTTCCTCGCGCGCGGCAACGGCCGCCTCGACGCCGTCTCCAATGCGCTGCAGGCGAACCTCGACATCACCTACAAGGATCTGACGTACAGCGAGCACGCGCTGGAAATCGGCCAGAATAGCCGCGCGATGGCTTACATCGGCATCACGAATGAAGACGGCCACATCACCTGGGGCGCCGGCATGGACACGGATATCATCACGGCATCCATCCAGGCCCTGATCAGCGCCATCAACCGCATGAAGGCGGGAAAATAAGAGAATAGGAGCAGAGACCTGCTGACCATGCCCTGCACGCAAAGCACGCATCGCCTTGCGCGCAGGGCATTTTGTGTGCCATTCAAGACGGAGAGCAAGGGAAGAACGGACGCTGTGCAGTGATGTGCGCATACAAAAAACGCTGGTCATCCGACCAGCGTTTTTTTTGGAAGGGGATAGAAATCAGGCGTTGCGGAGCAGCAGGACGCGCGCCTCGTACGGTTGCAGGGTACCCGTCTTGTGGCTGGCGTAGTTGGAGATGAGTTCCTCGCCATCCTTTCCGTCGAACAGAGTGCAGGGGACTTCTTCGCTCGTCCAGTTGCAGGCAATCAGCAGCGTCTCGCCGCCGAGGTGGCGCGCGAAGGCGTAGACGTTCGGGTCATCCTCTAAGAGCGGCTCAAAGGTGCCGTAGACGATGATGGGGTAGGCGTGGCGCAGGCGGATGAGCTTCTGGTAGTAGTAGAAGGTGGAGTCCGGGTCCTTGAGCGCGGCCTCGGCGTTGATGGTCGTGTAGTTCGGGTTGACGGCGAGCCAGGGCGTGGCGTCCGTGAAGCCCGCATTCTTGCCGGCCGTCCACTGCATCGGCGTGCGCGCGTTGTCGCGGGCAACCGTGTTGAAGCAGGCGAGCATCGTCTCAGGCGAGACCTTCTTCTGCTCGTCGACGTACTGGTGCCAGGCGTTGATCTCCTCGAGGTCCTGGCAGTCGGCGAGCGAGTGGAAGGTCGTGTTCGTCATGCCGAGTTCCTCACCCTGGTAGATGTAGGGCGTGCCCTTCTGCATGTGCAGGCAGGTCGCGAGCATCTTGGCCGAGCGCACGCGCCACTCGGGGCTGTCGTTGCCGAACATCGAGACGCAGCGCGGCTGGTCGTGGTTGTCGAGGTAGAGCGAGTTCCACGCCTTGCCCTCGAGCTCCTTCTGCCACTTGTTGAGGATGGCGCGGACCTTCGGCATCTGCGGCTTGCCCGTTGTCCACTTGTCGATGACGCTGCCCTTGCCGTTCTCCGGGCCGACGTGCTCGAACTGGAAGACCATGCCGAGCTCTTTGCCGTCGCTGCGGGCGTACTTCTTGGCCTCGTCAATCGTGACACCGGCTGCCTCGCCGACCGTCAGCAGGTCGTAGTGCGAGAGCACGCGGCGGTTCATCTCCTGCAGGAATTCGTGGACGCGCGGCCCGTTGCAGACATGCGGCGAGAGGTCGCCGTAGCCGTCTGCCTTGACAGGACCGTCCGGGAAAGACTGGTCCTTGGAGATCATCGAGATGACGTCCATGCGGAAGCCGTCGATGCCCTTCTCGCACCACCAGTTCATCATGTCGAAGACGGCATCGCGGACCTTCGTGTTCTCCCAGTTGAGGTCCGGCTGCTTCTTCGAGAAGCAGTGCAGATAATACTGGTCCGTCGCCTCGTCGTACTGCCAGGCCGGGCCGCTGAAATACGACTCCCAGTTGTTGGGCGCCTTGCCGTCCTTGCCATCCTTCCAGATGTAGAAGTCGCGGTAGGGATTCGTGCGGGACTTGCGGCTCTCGATGAACCAGGCGTGCTCGTCGGACGTGTGGTTGACGACGAGGTCCATGACGAGCTTGATACCGGCTTCATGTGCCGCCCTCAAAAGCGTGTCAAAATCTTCCATCGTGCCGAAGTCCTTCATGATGGCGCGGTAGTCGGAGATGTCATAACCGTTGTCGTCATTGGGGGACTGGTAGATCGGGGAGAGCCAGATGACGTCGACGCCGAGCTCCTTGAGATACGGGATGCGGCGCGTGATGCCCGGCAGGTCGCCGATGCCATCGCCGTTCGAATCCTGGAAACTGCGCGGATAGATCTGATAGATGACGGCCTCTTTCCACCAGGCCTTCTGTTCTTCTGCCATGAATGAATACCTCCTGTGCGTTCGTTTTTCTTGAGATATATCCTGTATTCGCGCTGTTCTTGCCGATTTCCTATGGGAAAGTGATACAGAATGCGAATCTCGTTCCAGATACCCGTCGCAAAATTTTCTGCGGCAGTTGTCTTTTCGGTGGTCATTTTTCCAGATAAGATGATATAATGGAATCACATTTTGGCAGAAGGGTGGTTCTATGAAGAAGATCCTCATATCCTGCCTCTTGACGGCCGTCATCGTGACGGCGGCGCTGGTCATCGAGGCAGGATATTTTATTGGCAATTACTGCGTGCACTTCGGCCTGGAACGCGGGACGGCGGAGAATCCGCAGGAGCCGCCGCGGGCCTATGCGCTCCTGATGCCGCCGGAGGCGCGGCAGTTCGACAAGCCGAACTACGCCTCGGAGAACTGGAACATCGACTCGGAGGACGGCATCTACCTCGCGGCAACGCATTTCAAGCCGGAGCGCGAGACGGACAAGTGGGTCATCGTCGTGCACGGCTACGGCTGCACGCAGCAGAATTCCTATTACATTGCCGAGAATTATCTCTCGATGGGCTATCACGTGCTGACGCCGGACCTCAGGGCGTCAGGGCTCAGCGGCGGCCGCTACCTGACGCTCGGCTACCGCGAGAGCGAGGACATCGTGCTCTGGGCGAGGAGAATCGCGCAGGAAAATCCGCAGGCAAAGATCATTCTGCACGGCGTCTCGATGGGCGCGGCGACGGTCATGATGGCGGCGGGCCGTGAGGACCTGCCGCCAGAGGTCGTCGCGGTGGTTGAGGACTGCGGCTACACGAATGCGGATGAGCTCATCGCCTTGCAGATGGAGAATTCCTTTGGCCTGCCCTCGTTCCCGGCCATGAATCTCCTGAACTGGCGCTGCGAGAAGATGGCGGGCTTCAGCCTCAAGGATGCCTCGCCAATCGATGCCGTGCGCCATGCCCGCGTGCCGTTGCTCTTCATCCACGGCACGAAGGACACGCTCGTGCCGCCGAACATGGCCGAGAAGCTCTATGCGGCGGCCAATGCCCCGAAGAAGGAGATCCTCATGATCCCCGGAGCCGTGCACGCAGCCGCGAGCCAGGCCGACCAGCAGACGTACTTCCGGACCATCCGGAAATTCGTACAACCCTATATGGAGGAAAGCAAATGAAAGCAGTTGTGACAAGAGTCCGGGAAGCATCCGTCGAGATTGCGGGGGAGGTCCATGGTGCGATTGACCAGGGATTCCTCGTGCTCTTAGGCGTCGGCCCCGAAGATGATGAGGAGACCTGTGACCGGCTGGCCGAGAAGGTCGCACATGTGCGCGTCTTCTCTGATGAAGCGGGCAAGATGAACTTGAGCATCGACCAGGTCGGCGGCGCCTTCCTCGTCATCTCGCAGTTCACGCTCTACGCCGACCTCAAGAAGAGGCGTCCTGGCTTCTCGCATGCGGCCAAGCCGGAGCTCGCCGAGCCGCTCTACGAGCGCTTCATGGCGGACTTGCGCGCGAAGGGCTTCCGCGTGGAGCACGGTGAGTTCGGCGCCGACATGAAGGTCGCCTCCGTCAACGACGGCCCGGTGACACTTCTTTTTGATACGGACAACTTATGAGAATTTGACAGGAGGTAAGGATATGAAGGATTTACTGCGAGCTTATGCGGACCTCGTCGTGCGCGTGGGCGTCAATCTGCAGAAGGACCAGATCCTCGTCATCAATGCGCCAATCGAATGCGCAGCGTTTGCGCGCATGATCGCGCAGCAGGCCTTTGCGGCGGGCGCGCACGATGTCGTCGTGAGCTGGAGTGATGAGCAGCTCGCGCACATCCGCTATGAGGGCGGCAAGAAGGCGCTCTTCACGGAGTTCCCCGAATGGCGGCGCGCGTTCTACGAGGATTACGCGGCGCAGGGCGCGGCGTTCGTCTCGATTGCGGCGCGTGATCCCGAGATCTTCGGCGACATCGACCCGGAGAAGCTCAAACTGGCCAATCAGGCGGCCGGTGCGGCGCTCATGGAGTACCGCGAGCGCCTTATGAACAACCGCAACACCTGGTGTGTCGTCTCGGTACCGACGAAGGGCTGGGCGAAGAAGGTCTTCCCCGACCTCTCGGAGGATGAGGCCGTCGCACGCCTCTGGCACGAGATCTATAAGACTGTCCGTGTCGGCGAGGGTATCGACACCATCAAGGCATGGCAGGAGCACATCGCTTTCCTGCACAAGGCTGCCGACTTCCTCAATGCAAACGACTTCCAGGAACTCCATTACACGAACGGTCTCGGCACGGACCTGACCATCGAGCTTCCGGAGGGCCACATCTGGGCGGGCGGCGCCGAGAAGTCGGAGCTAGGCACGGTATTCGCGGCGAACATGCCGACAGAAGAGGTCTACACGCTGCCGAAGCGCGACGGCGTCAACGGCATCGTCTACGCGACAAAGCCGCTGAACTTCAACGGCAACCTCATCGAGGATTTCTGGCTGCGCTTCGAGAACGGACGTGTCATAGACTTCGCTGCGAAGAAGGGCGAGGCCATCCTCAAGGGCCTGATCGAGACGGATGAGGGCTCGCACTTCCTCGGTGAAGTGGCACTCGTGCCGTACGACTCGCCCATCTCGCAGAGCGGTGTGCTCTTCTACAACACGCTGTTCGACGAGAATGCCGCCTGCCATCTGGCACTCGGCAAGGCGTATCCGACCTGCCTCAAGGACGGCGAGAAGATGGACAGCGTGACGCTCTTGCAGCACGGTGTCAACGACTCGCTGATGCACGAGGACTTCATGGTCGGCAGCCGCGACCTCGAGATCGTCGGCACGCGCCGCGACGGCACAAAGGTCCAGGTATTCCATCAGGGCAACTTCGCCTTCTGAGGATGGCTTTATCAGATCAGGGAGGAGATACAATGATGCAAAGGACTCTCGGTATCCTCATGGCGCTCCTGCTGGCGCTCACCGTGCTTTTCCTGCCGACGGGCCACTCAGAGGCGGCAGGGCTGCAGGACAGCGATTTCTCCTGCCGCGGTGTCGCGCTCGGCGCGAGCGAGCAGGAGCTCTTCAAGGCCTGGGGCGAGCCGCTCTTCGACAAGGCGGAGCGCCGGCAGGGCGTGACGGTCAAGGTCTATGTCTACAAGGACCATTATGAGGCTGCCGTCGACAAGAGCGGCCACGTCGTTGATTTCGTCATCAAGAACGACCGCTATGAGGCGCGGGGTGGAATCAGGCTCGGCGCGACCTCGTACTGGATCCAGAAGACGTACGGCAAGGCGGAGCGCCAGCGCATCGACGGCATGCCGTACTACATCTACACGCGCGAGGGCCATCCGCACGACCACCTGCTGCTTGGCGTCGATGCGCAGGACGGCTACCTGACGTCGATGCGCATCACTTCGCTGCCGCTGACGGAGGAAGAGGCGGAGAAGCGCGCACTCGAGGATGACGCAGAAGAGGGCGCACTCGATCCGCGCTTCGCGGAGAAGGAGATCGACACCTCCGCTCTCGGAAAGGCGGAGGCGCCGGTCCTCAAGGAGGCGCAGCCATGATTCACCTCAAGATGATGCGCCACCGGATGCTGCGCTACGTCGGCATCACGCTGGGCTGCCTGATCGCGAGCTGCTCCATCAACCTGTTCCTCGTGCCGTCGCACCTGCTGACGGGCGGCGCGACGGGCATCGCGATCATCGTCTACTACCTGACGCAGCTGCCCATCGGCCTGCAGACCTTCCTCTACAACATCCCGCTGCTCATGGCCGCCTGGAAGACGCTCGGCCATGGCTACACCGTCGACGTCGTCATCGGCACGGGTATCTTCTCGCTGTGCCTCGACCTCACGCGCTTCCTCAATGCGTACGCGCCAGTCAATGATCTCATGCTCGCCGCCATCTTCGGCGGCGTCTTCAACGGCATCGGCTACGGCATCGTCTTCCGCATGAACGGCAGCACGGGCGGCTTCGACATCGTCGGCGCCATCGCCAAGAAGTACTACTCGCTCAACATGGGCGGTGTCATCTTCGCCTTCAACTGCATGATCATGTGCGTGGCGGCGTTCCTGTTCGGCGTGGCCCCCGCGATGTTCACCCTGATCTGCATGTACATGAACGCGATGGTCACCGACAAGGTCATCGCGGGCTTCAACAGCCGCAAGGCCGTGCTGATCATCTCCGACCGCGCGCAGCAGATCGCGGACGGCATCATGGAAGTCGGGCGCGGCGTGACCTTCCTGCACGGTCAGGGCGCCTTCACGCGCAAGGAACGCAACGTCGTCTTCGTCGTCGTCAAGCTCACGCAGGTCAGCAAGATCAAGCTCATCGCGCATGCCGTCGACCCGCACGCCTTCATGATCATCATGTCGGCCAACGAGGTCATGGGCCGCGGCTTCAGTGAGCCGGGCATCGCCTTCCGGCGCTTCATCCACAAGGACAAGAACCAGCTGGTGCACCCCGAGCACCTGCAGTGGCACGATGACCGCTGAGCATTGATTCTTTACAGGAGGACTCCTTATGATTGAAATGACCTATCTCTTGAACAGCGGCTTCCTCGTGCGCGTCGGCCGCACGCTGCTCGTCTTTGATGACTTCAAGGACCCGGCGGGCGCCGTCGATGCGGCCGTGGCAGCTGCTGATTTCGACCACCTTTACTTCTTCGCATCGCACAGCCACTTCGACCATTTCGATGCGCATATCCAGCGCTACGAGGCGCAGGCAGACCGCTATATCCTCAGCGATGACATCCGCTGCATGAAGGACTGCAGCGTCTTCGACACCCAAAAGCTCACGTTCCTCAAACCGTATGCGAGCTGGCAGGACGATGTCCTCGCGGTCGAATCCTTCGACTCGACCGACCTCGGCACCTCGTTTTGCGTCACGCTCAAAGAGGAGGGCACGACTATCTTCCACGCCGGCGACTTCAATTGGTGGGACTGGACGGGGGAGCCAGCCGAGCAGCGGAAGCTCGCGGAGAACGCCTTCCGCAAGCAGATGAAGAAGCTTGCGGGGTTAGAAGCAGACGTCGCATTCTTCCCCGTCGACGGCCGCATGGGGCCGAGCCTCGACAAGGGTGCCAAGGTCTTCTGCGCCGAGACGAGTGTCCGCGCACTCGTCACGATGCATTCCATCGGTTATCCGGCCTGGCAGCCGCCAGCGGGCTTTTTCGCGCCGGGCCGCGAGATTCCCGTCTGGTCGCCGCGCAAGCCGGGCGAAAAGAATTGCCTCGAAGACGGCAGACTATTGAAATGACAGGAGAGGATAGGGTAAAATGAAGAAGGTATTCCTGCTGCTGCTCGCCATGGTCTTGATGACGGGCAGCTGCCTTGCCGCATCTGGCAATGCATCCGGCAATGAGAGAACAACAAGCGTCCAAGACGGTCCGGCCGTCAAGGATGTCCATAAAGACGTTCATAAAGGAGATAAGAAAATGGTAAATCGCATCGCAGTATTTGAGACGAACCTCGGCAACTTCAGCGTGGAGCTCTTTGAGGACGAGACGCCGATCACGACGGAGAACTTCATCGACCTCGCCGAGAAGGGCTTCTACGACGGCGTCATCTTCCACCGCGTCATCGACGGCTTCATGATCCAGGGCGGCGACCCGGAGGGCACGGGCATGGGCGGCCCGGGCTACACGATCGAGGACGAGTTCCGCGACGACCTGCGCTTTGACGGCGAGGGCATCCTCGCGATGGCCAACACGGGCATGCCGCACACGGGCGGCAGCCAGTTCTTCATCACGCTCGACAAGACGCCGTGGCTCAACGGTCACCACACGATCTTCGGCAAGGTCAAGGAAGGCATGGACGTCGTGCGCCGCATCGGCCATTCGGAGACGGATATGGCAGATCGCCCGCTCGAGGACGTCGTCATCAAGACCATCGAGATCAAGTATCCGGAGTGATGGCAGAGGCGTACACCTACATCCTCGAATGCAAGGACGGCAGCCTCTACACGGGCTGGACGAATGACCTGACGCGGCGCGTCAAGGCGCATAACGAGGGGCGCGGCGCGAAGTACACGCGCTCGCACCGCCCAGTCCATCTCGTCTACTTCGAGTCCTTTGCGACGAAGGAAGAAGCGCTCGCGCGCGAGGCCGCTATCAAGAAGCTCACGCGCGCGGCAAAGCTCGCCTTGATTGACACAGCTGAGAAAAAAATTTATAATAAGTAAGTTAAACTGAAACATAAAGGGGCGTTTTATCATGGCAGATAAACAGGTCATGCTGACCGAAGAAGGCTATAATAAACTCGTAGAAAAGCTCAATTACCTCAAGAGCGTCAAGCGCATCGAGATTGCGCAGCGCCTGAAGGCAGCTATCGCACTCGGCGACCTCTCCGAGAACTCGGAGTACGATGATGCCAAGAACGAGCAGGCATTCCTCGAGGGCGAGATCCAGGACCTCACGGCCAAGATCCGCAACTCGCACATCATCAAGGCCGGTGCCGGCGACGTTGTCCAGATGGGCAGCAAGGTCACGGTCAAGGACATCGAGTTCGGCGATGAGGAGACCTTCATGCTCGTCGGCTCGACGGAGGCAGACCCGGACGAGGGCAAGATCTCGAATGAGTCCCCGCTCGGCCAGGCACTGCTCGGCCAGAAGAGCGGCAGCGTCATCGATGTGCACGCTCCGGCCGGCATCATCAAGTACGAGATTCTCGATATCAAGGGCTGAGCCAGCATCCTGTCAGATTGGAGTAATGGAAAGTATGTCAGATAAGAAGCAGAAGGGGCAGCAGGCTCCTGTGGAAGACCTCAATGAGATGATGAAGGTCCGCCGCGAAAAGATGGAAGAGTTCCGCGCCATGGGTGTGCCGCCGTTTGGCCATCGCTACGATGTCACGGACTATGCCGAGCCAATCAAGGAGAAGTACGCACACCTCGAGGGTGACGAAGAGGGCGGCGAGGTCCGCATCGCCGGCCGCCTCATGGCCATCCGCGGCCACGGCAAAGCATCGTTCTGCACGCTCAACGACCGCACGGGCAACATCCAGGTCTACTTCAAGATTGATGTGCTCGGCGAGGACAAGTACAAGAACCAGTTCAAGAAGCTCGACATCGGCGACATCGTCGGCATCCGCGGCATCGTCTTCAAGACGCATCGCGGTGAGGTGACGGTCCGCGTCGAGGACTTTGACCTGCTCTCGAAATCCCTGCGCCCGCTGCCGGAGAAGTTCCACGGCCTGCAGGATGTCGACATCCGCTACCGTCAGCGCTACCTCGACCTCATCATGAACCCAGAGGTCCGCGAGACCTTCCGCAAGCGCACGAAGATCATCCAGTCCATCCGCTCGTACCTCGATGCGCGCGATTACCTCGAAGTCGAGACGCCGGTGCTCTCGACGATCGCCGGCGGCGCTGCGGCTCGCCCGTTCGTCACGCACCACAATGCGCTCGACATCGACCTCTACCTGCGCATCGCGACGGAGCTCAACCTCAAGCGCCTCGTCATCGGCGGTTTCGACCGCGTCTACGAGATGGGCCGCGTCTTCCGCAACGAGGGCATGGACGTCCGCCACAATCCGGAGTTCACGACGATCGAGTTCTATCAGGCGTACGCAGACTACACGGATATGATGGACATCACCGAGGGCATTGTCGTCAATGCCGCTAAGTCGGTTCTCGGCACGCCGGTCATCAACTACCAGGGCGTCGAGATCGACCTCTCGAAGGTCAAGCGCATCAGCATGAACGATGCCGTCAAAGAGGCGACGGGCAAGGACTTCCTCTCCTGCGAGACGGTTGAAGAGGCCCGCAAGATGGCCGATGAGATCGGCGTCCCGTACGAGCAGCGCCATGGCATCGGCGGCATCCTCAACCAGGCCTTCGAGGAGAAGGTCGAGGAGACCCTGATGCAGCCGACGTTCATCACGGGCCATCCGACGGAGATCTCGCCGCTCGCCAAGCGCAATCCGGAAGACCCGCGCATCACGGACCGCTTCGAGTTCTTCATCTACGGCCGCGAGCTGGCCAACGGCTTCACGGAGCTCAACGACCCGATCGACCAGGAAGGCCGCTTCCTCGACCAGCTCAAGCAGCGCGAGGCTGGCGACGATGAGGCGCACGTCATGGACCGCGACTACATCACGGCCATGGAGTACGGCCTGCCGCCAACGGGCGGCGTCGGCATCGGCATCGACCGACTCGTCATGCTGCTGACGGACGCGCCGTCCATCCGCGACGTCCTGCTGTTCCCGACGATGAAGCCGCTTGCAGAATAAGGCAGAATACGAATGACTGAAATGACTTCTGGCACCGCTGGGTGCCAGGAGTTTTTTCTATATCAGGCAACAGAACGATTGACACGAGCCCTGCGCTATATTACAATATCGGTAAAACATATTAATTAACTATGTATATAGATTGAGAGGGACAGACATGAACGAAAGAGAAATCCTCCAGAAGATAACCGATGAATTCTACTGGTTCCACCGCCATCCGGAGCTCTCCTATGAGGAAGTCGAGACGACGAAGCGCCTCAGAGATGACCTCGCGGCGGCGGGCATCGAGGTGCTCGACCTGCCGCTCAAGACAGGCCTCGTCGCCAAGGTCGGCACGGGCGAGGCGCCATTCATCGCACTGCGCTGTGACATCGACGGCCTGCCGATCCAGGAGGAGTCGGGCCTCGACTACGCCTCGGAGCACGCGGGTCGCATGCACGCCTGCGGCCATGACTTCCACATCAGCACGGTGCTCGGCTCGGCCTACCTGCTCAAGGCGCAGGAGAAGGAGCTCCATGGCACGGTCTACCTGATCTTCCAGCCGGCGGAGGAAGCGCCGGGCGGCGCGCGCAAGGTCATGGAGACAGGCGTGCTCGAGGAGGTACAGGCCATCTTCGGCCTGCACACGTCGCCGCTCTACGATGTCGGCACGCTCGGCATCCGCGCGGGCGCCGTGACGGCTTCCGTCGATAAGTTCACGGTGACGTTCTGCGGCAAGGGCACGCATGCAGCGCATCCAGAGCGCGGCACGGATCCGATCGTCATGGCGGCAAGCTTCGTCACGGCGGCGCAGAGCATTGTCTCGCGCAACATCGACCCCGCACATCCGAGCCTCGTCTCGATCACGCACATCGAGAGCGGCAACACCTGGAACGTCATCCCCGAATCCGCGTGGCTTGAGGGCACGGTTCGCTGCCTGACGGCGGAGGACCGCAAGCGCATCAAGCAGCGCATCTACGAACTCGCAGAGGGGCAGGCGGCTTCCTTCGGCGGTCATGCTGAGCTGACCTGGTATGCCGGACCACCGGCGACGAACAACACGCCAGACTGGACGGATTTTGCCATCCAAGTGGCCGAGGCGTCGGGCCTGACCGTAGAGCCGGCTCCCGTCAACCTGGCCGGTGAGGACTTCGCCTATTATCAGGAGGAGATCCCCGGTGCTTTCGTGCTCGTCGGCACGGGTAAGTCGCCGGCCAATCACAACCCGAAATTCCACGTTGATCCGGCAGCCCTCGGACCGGCTGCCAAGTACATGGCGCGGCTCGCCAAAGAGGCCTTTGCACGCCTCTGAGGCGATGCGCCGAGATAAGGTGAAAGTCTATGAAAATTATCGATGCACATCTTCACTTTGCGACAGATGCCTATTTTGACGAGATTGCCAAGGCGGCAGAGCACGAGAACAGCGCCGACCACTTGCTCGAGCAGTACAGGATGCGCGGCATGGTGCACGGCATCGTCATGGGCAATCTGCCCGTCGAGGAGCTCGAGCCCGTTTACCCGCCATTCCTGTCCTACTGCATCGGGCTCGACAGTCAGGTATTCGACATGGCGAAGCTGCCGCAGAAGCTCCATCTCATCGAGCAGCATCTGAAGGGCGAGCGCTGCGTCGGCATCAAGCTCTATCCGGGCTATGCTTCGTTCTATCTCTACGACGACCGGCTCGCGCCCATCTATGAGCTGGCCGCGCGCTATAAGAAGCCAGTGGCGGTCCACACGGGCCTGACGGCGACGGATAAGGCGCTGCTGAAGTACAGCCACCCGCTCGTCATGGATGAGGCGGCGACGAAGTTCCGCGAGGTGCAGTTCGTCATGTGCCACTTCGGCGAGCCGTGGTTCACTGATGCGGCAGCCGTCATCGAGAAGAACCCCAATGTCGCAGCAGATCTCTCGGGACTCTTGGAGCGCAAGATACCGGATTTTGCGGCGTTCTGCGAGAAGAAGCATTTCTACATCGAACGGCTCAAGGGCTGGCTCGAGTACCTCGACCTCTATGATCGCTTCATGTTCGGCACGGACTGGCCGCTTGCCAACCTCGGGGATTACATCGCCTTCACGAAGGAGATCATCCCAGAGGAGCACTGGCAGGAAGTCTTCTATGAGAACGCCGTGCGCATTTACCATCTGAAGCCGGAGTCGATGCTCGCTGTCCGATGAGGCAGCGGCTTCCAATACAAAAATACGGTATCCATCGTGAAGATGGATACCGTATTTTTGTATTGTGTATTGGAAATTGTGGGAGTCTTGGTCAGTGTGCTGCGGCGAGGCGCTTCTCGTAGAAGCGCTGGCGGCGCTCGGCGATGATTGTCTTGGCTTCGCTGTCGCGGTCCATCTGATGGCGCGTGAAGCGATGATGGCGTGCGAGCAGGTAGTAGTAGAGCGCGATACCGCCGAGGGAGATGGCACCGGCTGCGAGATAGACGAAGGAGAAGCCGAAGCTCGGGACAAAGCTGCCGAGCGTGTACGGGCCGACGCCGATGCCGAAGTCGAGCAGCACGAAGTAGGTGCTCGTCGCGACGCCGACCTGATGCATCGGTGCGCAGTGAACGGCGAGTGCATGGCAGGAAGCCGTCGTCGTGCCGTAGCCGAAGCCGAGAAACAGGGCGCCGATGAGCATTGCAGCATCCGTGCTGGCCGTGCCGATGAAGGCCATGGCGATGGCCATGCAGATGAGTGCCGGGTAGATGACGACGTTGCCGCCGAAGTGGTCGAGCAGGTATCCCGTCAGCGGGCGGCTGATGAAGGACGTAGCGGCGAAGCAGAGGAAGAAGCCCGTCGCGCCGATGCCCGTGATGCCGATGTGGGCCGTGTAGGCGCCGAGGAAGCTCAGGACGGTGGAGTAGCAGACACCTGCCATCAAGGCGATGCAGGAGATGGCGAGAGCTTTGATGGAGAAGAAGCGGTCGAACGATACCTTGTGGAGGTCGGCTTTCTCTTCTGGCAGGATCGTGCGCTCCGGTGCCTTGATGAAGAAGGAGAGCGCGAAGATGACGAACGTGGCGACCGAGCAGATCTCGATGGCGAGCGTGAACTCATGCGCAGCGGTGAGGTTCATGGCGATGAACGGGCCGATGGCCGAGGCCATCGTGACGCCGAGCGTGAAGTAGCCGATGCCCGTGCCCATGCGCTTGAGTGGGACGAGCGCGGCGACGACCGTGCTCGCCGCCGTCGAAGTCGTGCCGAACGAAAGGCCGTGCAGGAAGCGGACGACCATGAAGACCTCGAGCGTCGGCGCGAGCTCGTAGCAGAGGACAAGCAGGAAGAACATCAGCGTTCCCGCGAGGAACATCTTGCGGCGGCCGACGAAGTCGATGAAGCGTCCGGCCGGGATGCGGGCGAACAGGGCGCCGACGATGAAGAGGCCCGAGGCGAGGCCGGCCATGCTGATGGAGGCATTCCATGTGTAGATGGCATAGGCCGTGGACCAGAGCATCAGGAGGAAGTGGACCGAATAGACGAGGAAGTTGACGCCAATGTCGAATACGTAATCGCGCGACCAGAGGCGCGTCGGGGCAGCTGCATCTGCCATATCAGAAGACTCCTTTCCAGCTGAAACAAGTTTCTTGTGATGACGTGGATGATGGATTGCCGTGCAGTGCGCGACGGTCAGCATGCGGTAGGCATCGCTCTCTGACATGCCTGTCTCTGCACAGAGCTCTTCAACATAATCCAAGGGGATACGGTTATTCAAAATCTCTCACCTGCTTATCAAATGATTAAAACGCTTATCGGAAATACTTATGGATGAAATCTGAAACTCAGTATAGTCGTCTTTTTCCGGGCCGTCTAATGTATTATTTTCACAAATAAGATGCAAATTGTGCATAATCAAGGCAAATCCTCGCGATTCTTGCAGGAAATTCATGATAAATGCTTTGTATACATGGATACATTGCAAAAAACTCATGGAAAAGAAGCAGGAAAACGTTGTCAGTCTATGCACCCATGCATATAATAGACTATAACCTAAAGTAATTATGCATAGTATGCAAGAAAGTAAGAAACGAGGAACAATAGAATGGAATTGACACAACTCAAGTATTTCCAGGCGATGGCCAAGTGCCACCATTTCACGCAGGCGGCGGAAGAGATGGCCGTCTCGCAGTCAGCACTTTCCCGCTCCATCCAGAAGCTGGAGCAGGAGCTCGGTGTCACCTTGTTCGAGCGCCATGGCCGCACGTCGGAGCTGACCGAGGCCGGACAGAAATTCCTGTTCCACGTCGACCGCGTGATTCGCGAACTCGCCCTGGCTGAGCAGGAGATCGAGCTTGACAACGGCGGCGCAGGCGTCGTGCACCTCTCGTTCCTGCACTCGCTCGGCGACACTTTTTTGCCGCTGATCCTGCGCCAGTTCCACGAGCGCTACCCGCACATCGATGTCAAGCTCAACCAGCAGAACTCGTCGATGCTCTCGGAGCAGCTGACGAGTGGCGAGACGGACATCTGCCTCTGCTCGACGATGAATGAGCCCGACACGGCCTGGATGTACCTCTGGTCGGAGGAAATGTTCCTCGTCGTGCCGGAGGATCATCCGCTCGCGCAGAAGTCGCGCGTCAACTTGCGCGAGATCGAAGACGAGCCTTTCGTCGCCTTGAAGCCGGAGTACACGCTGCGCCAGCAGGTCAACCAGTTCCTCGACCTTGCGGAGAGCCATCCGCAGATTGTCTTCGAAGGGGATGAGGTCCACACGCTCGTCTCGTTCGTCGCGGCGCACCTCGGCGTCAGCATCCTGCCGCATGTGCCGTGCACGGAACACCTCGGCGTCGTCTTCGTGCCGATATCGTTCCCGCTCTGCAAGCGCGCCGTCGGCATCGCCTGGAATACCTCGCGGCCGCTCTCGCCGGCCGCCATGACGTTCCAGCAGTTCACGATCCATCACTTCGTGCATGACGGCGAGATTCCCCTGACGCAGTCGCAGGACGGCGGAAGGGCGGCGCGCTGACTTGTCGCTGTCTGCGATTCTTGGTATAATGATATGATGATTTAATAGTACGAGGTGATCGACATGAAAATGGAAATCAAGATGGAGACCGTCGTCAAGCGGTTCCGTGATTATATTTCCTTCAATACACAGTCGGATGAGGCAAATGACAAGGAATGCCCTTCGACACCGGGACAGATGGTGCTCGCAGAGCATCTGGCAGAGGAGCTCCGCTCCATCGGCCTCACGGAGGTGACGGTGGATGAGCATGCCTACGTCATGGCGACGCTGCCGGCCAACGACGGCGGTGATGCGCCGGTCGTCGGCTTTATCTCGCATCTCGACACGAGTCCTGATGCGGCGGGCGGTCCCATCCACGAGCAGATCATCCGCGCGTATCCGGGCGGCGATATCGTGCTCAACAAGGAGAAGAACATCGTCTTCTCAGTAGCGGATTTCCCCGGCATCGAGCGCTACAAGGGCCAGGATATCATGATGACGGACGGCACGACGCTCTTGGGCGCGGATGACAAGGCCGGCGTCACGGCCATCGTCAGCGCGGCGGAATACCTCATGGCACATCCGGAAATCCGGCACGGCAAGATCCGCCTGGGCTTCACACCGGATGAGGAGACGGGCCGCAGCGCGGACCGCTTCGACGTCAAGGCGTTCGGCGCGGATTTCGCCTACACGGTCGACGGCGGCGAACTCGGCGGCCTGGAGTACGAGAACTTCAATGCGGCCAACCCGACAATCGTCTTCCACGGCCGCAGCGTCCACACGGGCGATGCCAAGGGCAAGATGAAGAATGCGGTCTCGATGGCCGCGGAGTGGCAGCAGATGCTGCCGGCCGGCGAAAAGCCGGAGTACACGGAAGGCCATGAGGGCTTCTTCCACGTCCACACGATCCATGGCGGCGTCGAGACGGTTACGATGGAGATGCTCGTGCGCGACCACGACCGCGCGCATTTCGAGCGCCGCAAGGCGCTGCTCGATGATATGGCCGCGTTCTTCAACAAGAAGTACGGCGAGGGCTCTGTCGAGGTGCATCACCGCGATGTCTACTACAACATGCTCGAGAAGATCGAGGATGGCAATCTGTATGTCGTGGAACTCGCTCGTGCGGCCATGGAAGAGGTGGGCGTCGAGCCGGATGTCCAGCCAATCCGCGGCGGCACGGACGGTGCGCGCCTCTCGTTCATGGGGCTGCCGTGCCCGAACCTCTTCACGGGCGGTGCAAATTTCCACGGCCGCTTCGAGTACCTGCCGCTGTCGTCGCTCCAGAAGGCGGCGGAAGTCGTGCTGGCCATCATGATCAAGGCCGGCGAGCAGTGCAAAGCGGTCAATGAACGCAAATGAGAATGCAGTGATTGATAGACGCGTCAGGCAGCCTGGCGCGTCCGTGCTATTGTATAAGTGTATAAAAGGAGAATTTTCTTTATGGCAATATTGGAAATCAAGAAGGCAGGAGCACCGGTCCTCAAGGAGGTCTGCGCTCCGGTGGAGAAGATCGACAAGGATCTGCGCAAGCTGCTCGACGACATGGCCGTCACGATGTATGAGAGCGACGGCGTCGGCCTCGCCGCTCCGCAGATTGGCCGTCCCATCCGCGTCGTCGTCATCGACTGCCAGGACGACCACGGGCTCATCGAGCTCATCAACCCCGTCATCACGTTCCGCGAGGGCACGGCGACGGACACGGAGGGCTGTCTTTCCGTGCCGGGCATCTACGGTGAGGTGGAGCGTGCGGCCAAGGTCAAGGTGGAATTCCTCAACCGACGCGGCAAGAAGCAGCATCTGACGGCAACGGGACTACTGGCCCGCTGCATCCAGCACGAACTCGACCATCTCGAAGGCCAGCTCTTCATCGACATCGCCAAGAGTCTGCACAGGGGGAATCAGGCATGAAGAAGTTCCGCGTCATTTTCATGGGCACGCCGGAGTTTGCGGTGCCGTGCCTCGCGGCCCTCTATGAGAACTGCGACGTCATCGGCGTCGTGACACAGCCGGACAAGCCGAGAGGCCGCGGCCAGAAGCTCGTGCCGTCGCCGGTCAAAGCCTGGGCCGAGGCGCATGGCCTGCCCGTATGGCAGCCGAAGAAGATCAAGGAGGAGGCGTTCACGGCCTTCCTCGAGGAGCAGAAGCCGGACCTCATGGTCGTCGTGGCCTTCGGCCAGATCCTCTCGCAGCGCATCCTCGACATCCCGCCGTACGGCTGTATCAACGTGCACGGCTCGCTCTTGCCGCGCTACCGCGGTGCGGCGCCGATGCAGTGGTGCGTCATCGACGGCGAGAAGAAGACGGGCGTCACGACGATGTTCATGGACGCTGGCCTCGACACGGGCGACATGCTGCTCAAGGCAGAGTTCCCAATCGGCCCGGACACGACGCTCGAGGAGGTCCACGACGGCCTCATGGAGCTCGGCGCCAAGGTGCTTATCGAGACGCTCGAGGCGCTCTCGGCTGGCACGCTCAAGCGCATCCCGCAGACGGGGGAGTCGAACTACGCGCCGATGCTGACGAAGGAGACGGGGCACATCCACTGGGCAGAGCCTGCCAAGAAGATCCACGACCTCGTGCGCGGCCTCGATTCGTGGCCCGGTGCCTACACGTTCCTCGGCGGCAAGAAGTACAAGATCTGGCGCACGCGCTGCACGGCGGAGAAGACAGCCGAGCAGCCGGGCACCATCCTGCGGGCCGACAAGAAAGAAGGTCTCTTTGTGGCAGCGGGCGACGGCGTGCTGGAGGTCACGGAGCTCCAGGCTCCTGGCAAGAAGCGCATGGCGGCGCGGGATTACCTCAACGGCCATGCCATCGCACTGCCCGCTCAGTTTGAGGACTGAACTATGACAAAGGCAAAAAACGATTACGTGATGACGGGGCGCCCGAAGAAGCGCCTGTTCATCGGCATGCTGTCTCTGACGGCTGTGCTGATGGCCGCCATCCTCTACGCCATCTGGTACATCGGCGTGCCGGGACTCCGGTCCATCCAGCCCATGTTGCCCTGGATCATTGGCGCGGTGTTCACATTCCTGGTGCTCGGGGCGTTCTTCAGCATCTTCAACATGGTCCTCGCGGTGGCGGGGCTTCCGTATTTGCCGTTCTTGCAGCGCCAGACGTACGAGCTCATCAACCTGCTCTTCCCACTGGCCGTGCGCCTAGGGGCCGTCTTTGGCATCCGGCGCCGCAAGCTCGAGGGCTCGTTCATCGCGGTCAGCAACCTCCTGTTCAACCGCATGGGCATCCGTGTGCCGGCTGACCGTTTGCTCGTCGTGACACCGCACTGCCTGCAGCTCGCTTCGTGCCCGCATAAGATCACGCGGGACCCGGAGAACTGCAAGCGCTGCGGCGCCTGTGACATCGGTGCCCTCGTGACGCTGTCGCACGAGATGGGATTCCACTTCTTCGTGGCGACGGGCGGGACGCTCGCCCGCCAGATCGTCTACAAGACGAAGCCGAAGGCCGTGCTGGCCATCGCCTGTGAGCGAGATCTCATGAGCGGCATCCAGGATGTCTATCCGCTGCCGGCTGTCGGCGTCCTCAACATCCGCCCCAACGGGCCGTGCTACAACACGCATGTGGACATCGAGGAAGTGCGGGCTCAGCTCGAGAAGATCATCATCCCGAAGCCAAAGGATAAAAAATAAACATAGATATAAATATAAATACAGATAAGATGAATGAGGTGGATTTATGGATAAAGCGCGCGAGACGGCAGTCCGCATCCTATATGAAGTACATGAGAACGGCGCCTACGCCAATGTGGCTCTTGCAAAGGCGCTGCGCCAGATGGACCTCGGCGAGCAGGACCGCCGCTTTGTCACGGAGCTCGTCTACGGCGCCGTGAAGGCGGGGGGCACGCTCGACTGGATCCTGCGCCGCTACGTCAGCCGCCCCGTCCGCAAGATCCAGCCGCTCGTGCGCGAGATCCTGCGGCTCGGCCTCTACCAGATCTTCTACCTCGACAAGGTGCCGGCCTCCGCTGCCTGCAACACGGCTGTAGACCTCACCAAGGGCATGGGCATGAAGGGGCTTTCGGGCTTCGTCAATGCCGTTCTGCGCACGGCGGTGCGCGAGCCCGAGAAGGCGGCCTTCCCGAGCGGCAAGGGCCATGCGACGGAGAACCTCGCGCTGCGCAGCCAGCACCCCGAGTGGCTCGTGCGCCACTGGGTCAGGACCTTCGGCTTCGAGGCGGCGGAGAAGCTCTGCGCATTTGACAATGAACAGCCCGTCCTCTCCGTGCGCGCGAATACCCTGCGCACAGACCGCGAAGCGCTCCTTGCTGAGCTCGCGGCGGCCGGTGCTGAGGCAGAGCCATCGCAATGGGCTCCCGAGGGCATCCTCGTGCGTCATCATGGTGCACTCGACGCGCTCGCTCCCTTGCAGGAGGGGCGCTGCCAGGTGCAGGACGAGAGCTCGATGCTTGTCGCACACGTCGTGGGACCGCAGCCCGGTGAGTTCATCATCGACTGCTGTGCGGCGCCGGGCGGCAAGACGACGCACATGGCGGCGCTCATGCACGACGAGGGCCGCATCCTCGCCGGCGACATCTACAGCCACAAGCTCCAGCGCATCGAGGAGAACGCGGCGCGGCTCGGCATCCAGAGCATCGAGACAGAAGAGATCGACGCGCGTGAGATCGGTGAGCAGTATGAGGCGATGGCCGACCGCGTGCTCGTCGATGCGCCGTGCTCCGGCCTCGGCGTCCTGCGCCGCAAGCCGGACGCCCGCTGGCGCAAGACGCAGCAGGAGATCGCGGCGCTGCCAGATTTGCAGCTCGCCATCCTCGAGAGCGCGGCGAGAGCCGTCAAGCCGGGCGGCGTGCTCGTCTACAGCACCTGTACGATTGAGCTCGCCGAGAATCAGGGCGTGGTCAGCCGCTTCCTCGAGCAGCATCCGGAGTTCGAACTGGAGACGACGGGCCACTACCTGCCACTGCCGACGAAGCATGCCGAGTCGAAGATGGTCCAGCTGTTGCCGCATATCGACGGCACGGACGGCTTCTTCATCTGCCGCATGAAAAAGATGGATAAGACGAATAAGAAAGGATAAGACCTTGAACGATATTTTTGGACTGACCTCTGAGGAACTCCAAAAGGCTCTGCAGCCGTTCTCGCTGCCGAAGTACCGCGCTCGCCAGATCGCGGAGTGGATGTACCAGCGCGGCGCCACCGGCTTTGCGGACATGACGAATCTCTCGAAGAAGCTCCGTGAGGAGCTCTCCAGTGCCTTTGTCATCGGCCGCCCGAAGTGCAAGGACAGGTTCGATTCGGCCGACGGTCATACGACGAAGTTCCTGCTGGAGTTTACCGATGGCACGGCGGTGGAGACGGTGCTCATGCGCCAGCCCTACGGCAATAGCATCTGCGTCTCGACGCAGGCCGGCTGCAATATGGGCTGCGCTTTCTGCGCCTCGACCCTGCACGGCATGGCGCGCAACTTGACGACGGGCGAGATCCTCTCACAGGCCATCGTTATAAGTGACATGCTGCGCGCGGAGGGGCAGGGTGAAAAAGTCGACACGGTAGTCATCATGGGCTCGGGCGAGCCGCTGATGAATTACGAAAACGTGCTCGGCTTCATCCGCCTGCTGCACGAGGACTACGTCCTCGGTCTGAGCTACCGCAGCATCACGCTCTCGACGTCGGGCATCGTGCCGCAGATGTACAAGCTCGCCGAGGAGGGCATCCCCATCTCGCTGTCGGTCTCTTTGCACGCACCAGAGCAAGAACTTCGGAGCACGCTCATGCCAATCAACCGCAAGTACCCGCTCGTGGATGTCGTGCGCGCAGCGCGCCACTACGCCGAGGTGACGAAGCGCCGCGTGACGTACGAGTACATCCTCATCGACCGCGTCAACGACGGTGAGGAACAGGCGAGGGAGCTCGTCTCCCTGTTGCGCGGCCAGCTGGCCAGCGTCAATCTCATCCCCATCAACCCCGTGGCGGAGCACCATCTGCTGCGCCCGTCGGCTGCGCGCATCGATTGGTTCGAGCACTACCTCACGGCGCATCACATCAATGTCACCGTGCGGCGCGAGATGGGGACGGACATCCAGGCGGCCTGCGGGCAGCTGCGCAACAAGCACCTGGATGGATGACCGTTTTCCGATAAATTCACAGCTTTTTCAGCAGATATCTGGTATAATGTACGGATAGTGGTCATTGCAAAAGAAACGGAGGCGAAAACCATGGGGCTAGGGACATGGGAATCGTATCTGGCCAATCACATAGAAGGTTTCTTCAACAAGAAATTCAGCAGCAGCCTTGAGACCGTCGAGCTCATGAATGGCATGGAACGGGAAGTCCGCCATCAGGCTTCGGGCAAGAAGCGGCAGGACATCGACACGGCGTTCATCTTCTCGCTGAATCCCGAGGATTACCACCGCCTCTGTGCGCGGCGCGTCATCGAGGACCTGCGGACGACGGCGGCCAAGCAGATTATCCTGCAGGACTGCGCGGCAGACGGTGTGATCACCGTGCGCATGGAGCAGGATGAGAGACTCAGCCGCGGCGTCTACAAGCTGCGCTGCGGGCGGTCCGATGAGATGGAGGACGTCTCGGCCAATACGCTCGTCCTGCAGAAGCGGCCGTCGCTCGACGGCCACGTGCCGCTCAACCTGCCGGCTTTCCACGCGATGGCGGCGCTGACGGTCGTCGAGGGACCTGACCTCGATGCCTACCTCGAGATTGGGGAGAAGCAGGTCTACATCGGGCGGCGGGACAAGAATGAATTCATCCTGACGGACACGAATGCCTCGCGGCTGCATGCCTGGATCTCCTATGAGCATCATCGCCATGTGCTCTACGACGCGCAGAGCACGAATGGCACATTCGTCGAGGGGCGGCGCATCGATTCCTGCCGCCTGCAGCATGGGGATACGATACGGATCGGCATGACGGTCCTCCGATATGAGGTGATATAATTGGCGGTGACAGCCGTTTTTCTCAAGGGCATCCGCGTGGTGCTCGAATATGGCATGCTCCTGTGGCTCCTGTGGTTTACTGTGACACTCGCGCGGCGTCTCTTCGGAGATGTGCGCAAGAAGGCAGCGGCGATACGGGAGCCGGAGACGAAGCCGCGGGAGGCCGTCGTCTCTGTGCTGGAAGCGCCGGAGCCGGAGCTCGCGGGCAAGCGCTTTGCTTTCGGTGAGCAGCTCATGGTTGGACGCGGGCGCGACAATCACATCGTGATCCCGGAGGGCTACGTGTCGCACCATCATGCGCAGATTTATCGTCATGGCAATCAGTATGTCATCGAGGATCTCGGCAGCATCAACCATACGTATGTGAACGGTCAAATCCTGGAGGGCAGGGCGTATCTGCGCCCTGGTGACAAGATTCGCATTGGTCTCGTCACCCTTCGGTTCGAGAGGTGAGAATTTTGAGTAAGGTTTATGAAGCGACCGATGTCGGCTGTGTCAGGCCGATCAATGAGGACAGCGCCGCTGTCTTTGACCCGGAGGTCTATGTGGTAGCCGACGGCATGGGCGGTCATGCGGCCGGAGAGGTCGCGAGCCACATCCTCGTCAAGTCCGTGCGGGAGGCCCTCTCCGGGCTCCCGCACATCGAGGAGCAGGACCTCTGCGAGGCGATCCATCGTGCCAATCACGAGATCCTCGCCACGGTGGCGCAGCATCCGGACTGCCAGGGCATGGGGACGACGGCGACCATGCTGCACATCGAGGAAGGCCGGGCGTTCTGGGCGCATGTCGGGGACAGCCGGCTCTACCTGCTGCACGGCGAGAGCCTCCAGCAGATCACGCGCGACCACTCGTACGTCGAGGACCTCGTCGAGCACGGTGAGCTCACGGAGGCAGAGGCGCGCATCCACCCGCAGAAGAACATGTTGACGCGCGCCGTGGGGGTTGAGGAATCGCTCGAGGTCGACAGCGGCTGCTTCGAGGTCCAGATGGGCGACGTACTGCTCTTGGCGACGGACGGCCTCATGAACATGGTCTCGGAAGAGGAGATCGTGGCCATCCTGCAGCAGGGCACAGCTGATCCAGCGCGGGCTCTCGTAGAGGCCGCGCTGCGCTCGGGCGGGCGCGATAATGTCACAGCCGTCGTGGTGGTGTATGCCGTATGAAGAACTGGAGTCTGCTCTTGGCGCCCTTCGGCATCCTGCTCTCAGGGCTCGTCGTTCTCTATCTCAAGGCACATCCGCAGTCGGGCATCATCCACACGGAGAGCCTGCTCGGCATCTCGTACCTGCCGTGGCTCGCGGCCGTCATCGTCGCGGCCATCGTCATGCAGGGCGTGCTCGTGCGGCACCATATGGACACGTGCCTCTTCCCGCTCGTCATGCTGCTCGCCAGCATCGGCGTGGTAGAGATTGCGCGCCTCAAGCCTGCGCTGCTCATACCGCAGCTGCGCTGGCTGTTCATCGCAATGGTCCTGATGTTTTTCGTCATCCGCTTCTGGAACCGCATCGGCAGGCTGGTCGACTACCCGTACATCACGGGCATCTGCTGTGTCGTCGTGCTCTTCCTGCCCATCCTGTTCGGCACGGAGATCGGCGGCAGCCGCAACTGGCTGGTACTCGGCCCGTTCTCGGTGCAGCCGTCGGAATTCGGCAAGATCCTCATCGTGCTGTTCCTCGCGGCGTACCTCTCAGATCACCGCAAGGTGCTCACTTTGCCGAAGCGCAGGCTGCTGTTCCTGCAGCTGCCGCCGCTTCGCTTCATCGCGCCGCTCATCTGCATCTGGAGCATTGCGGTCCTGATGTTTGTCGTGGAGAAAGACCTCGGTTCGGCTCTGCTGTTCTTCGGCATCGCCGTGCTCATGACGTACATGGCGACGGGCAGTCGTTCCTATGTCTTCCTGGCCCTGCTCTTCATGGGCATCGCCGCAGTCATCTGCTACATGGGCTTTGCCCATGTGCGCGTGCGCTTTGACATCTGGCTCAATCCCTGGCAGGACCCGAACGGCATGGCCTATCAGGTTGTCCAGTCCCTGTTTGCCTTCGGCACAGGCGGCGTCTGGGGGACCGGCTTTGGCTACGGCCATCCGGGCTTCATCCCCGAGGTCCACACGGACTTCATCTTCGCTGCCATCGCAGAGGAGATGGGCCTCATCGCCTCGCTGATGATCATGGCCTGCTATGTCATGGCCTTCTGGCGCGGCATCTGCATCGCGCTCTCCTGCCCACAGGAGAAGGAGCTGTTGCTCGCCGCTGGCTGCAGTGCGCTCTTATTGATGCAGGCCTTCATCATCATCGCCGGCGTGACGAAATTCCTGCCGCTGACGGGCATCACATTGCCCTTCATCAGCTATGGCGGCAGCTCGATGGTGTCGGGATTCATCTTGCTCGGCATGCTCTTATCCCTGTCAAAGGAGCGGAAAAATGTCTGACTGGAAAATCAAGCGGCAGGTTCTCAGGGCGGCATCGTTTGCGATGGCCCTGTTCGGCTTGTTGTCTGTCTATATCATCTATCTTTCGACCTGGGAGGCGGATGACCTCGCGAAGAATCCGCTCAACATGAGGAGCGCCGCAGCCCAGTCGGATATCCAGCGCGGGTCCATCCTCGCGGCGGACGGCCAGGTGCTGGCCGAGACGCGCCAGGATGGCCGCCGCGTCTACCCGTTCGGCGCGAGCATGGCCGCCGTCACGGGCTACAACGGCGAGAACATCGGCAGTGCCGGCATCGAGGGCCACGCCAATCAGGCGCTGCTCGGCCTGACGGCTGACATGAGCCGGCTCGGCCCGCTCTCGCAGCTCCTGCAGTCGGAGCGCGGCAATGATGTCAAGCTGACGATCGAGCCGGCTGCCCAGAAAGCGGCAGTCGAGGGACTCGGCAACCGGCGCGGTGCCGTCGTCGCACTCGATGCGAGGACGGGGGCCGTGCTCGCGATGGTGAGCTCGCCCTCGTACGACCCCAATGACATCGAGTCGAACTGGAAGTCGCTGTCCTCTAAGGAGGACAGCCCGCTCCTCAACCGCGTGGTCCAGGGACTCTATCCGCCGGGATCGACCATCAAGCCGATGATTGCGGACGCGGCGCTGACGGACGGCGTGACGAACGCATCGGAGATCTTTGACTGCGACGGCGTCCTCGACGTTGGCGGCGGCCACACGATACGCGAGAGCCACGGAGAAGTCCACGGCCGCGTCGACCTCAGGCAGGCTGTCACAGAGTCGTGTAACATCACCTTCGGCACGCTCGGCATGCGCATGGGGGATGAGAAGCTCAAGAATGCTTTTTCGCGCTTCGGTTTCGACCGCGAGATCGGCGATGAGATCCTCATGACGAAGTCGCATTTCCCGGACTTCGGCAAGCTGTCCAAGGGTGATCAGGCCCAGACGGCCATCGGCCAGAGCGCGCTGCTCGTCACGCCGATGCACATGGCGCTGCTCGCCGACGCCTTTGCCAATGGCGGCAAGGTCATGAAGCCGTACCTCGTGCAGGATGTCATCACGCCGGGCGGCACGGTCGTCTACAAAGCACAGCCTTCGCGCTGGCTCACGGCCACGGCGCCGGAGATGGCTTCCGTCATCGACAGCTATATGGAAGATGTCGTGACGAAGGGCACGGGCACGGCGGCGCGGGTACAGGGCGTCCGAGTGACGGGCAAGACCGGCACGGCCGAGAATCCCGCAGGCAAGGACCACGCCTGGTTCATCGGCTCGGCCGAACTGCCGGCGCGCAAGATCGTCTTTGCCATCATCGTGGAGAATGGCGGCGGAGGCGGCACAGAAGCCGCGCCGATTGCACGAGACATCATTGAGAGCCTGATGTGACTCTTCTTAGATCGTTAGATACTGGAATAATCCACTTGGAATACTGGAATCGTAGGGGGAACGGATATGGTACAGCGTATCTTGGATCAGCGCTATGAACTCGAAGAGCTGATCGGCGGAGGCGGCATGGCCGATGTCTACAAGGCAAGGGATTGCCTGCTCAACCGGCCTGTGGCCGTCAAGATCTTGCATGAGGAATTCAAGCAGGACAAGGAATTCGTCGATAAATTCCAGCGTGAGGCCCAGGCGGCAGCACGCCTCTCGCATCCGAATATCGTCAACATCTACGATGTCGGCGTGGCGGATGGCGACCACTACATCGTCATGGAATACGTGCCGGGCCGCACCCTCAAGGACCGTATCCGCCAAGAGGGGCACCTCTCGGTCAGCGAGTCCCTGCGCGTGGCCCGCGAGATCGCGGAAGCGCTCGCGCACGCGCATGCGAACAATCTCGTGCACTGCGACATCAAGCCGCACAACATCCTCATGATGGCTGACGGCCACGCGAAGGTGGCCGACTTCGGCATCGCGCGCGCGGTCACAGAGTCTACGATGACGTACAGCGGCAATGTCATCGGCTCGGTCCATTACTTCTCGCCCGAGCAGGCCAAGGGCACGATGATCACGCCGAAGTCGGATGTCTATTCGCTCGGCGTCGTGCTCTACGAGATGCTGACCGGCAAGCTGCCGTTCACGGGCGACAACCCTGTCAGCATCGCCGTCAAGCACCTGCAGGAAGAGCCGGTGCCCGTGCGCCAGATTGACCCCGCCATCCCGCCCGTCGTCGAGGCCATCGTCTCGAAGGCGATGAGCAAGGACCCGGCCATGCGTCCGACGAGTGCGGAGCTCGTGCAGGACATCAGCCAGGCCGAGCGCATGCTCATGGCGGGCTCGCAGTCGATGCCGCAGATGGCGCCGATGGCGCAGGACCCCGATGCGACGCAGGTCCTGCCGCGCGTCCAGCCCACGCAGCAGCCCATCCCGCCGCGCCGCGCGCCGCAGGATGAAGGATATGACGAGGACGAGCCCGAGAAGGAGAAGTCCATCTTCAAGTCGAAGAAATTCATAGCAGGTCTGCTCGTCGTCCTGCTGGCTGGCTTTTTTGTCGGCGCGTTCATGAGCTACGGCAAGTTCTGGAGCACGGCGGAGGTCACGGTCCCCGATGTCACGGGCAAGCAGATGACGCTCGCGCGCCAGATCCTCGAAGACAAGAAGCTGCGCGTCAACGTGGCGGAGACCTACAATGCCGACGTGCCGGCGGGACAGGTCGTCTCGCAGAATCCGACGGCTGGCTCCAAAGTCAAGGAGCAGCGCCTCGTCACGATCTACGTCAGCAAGGGCGGCGAAGAGATCGAGATGCCGGACCTCACGGGACTCTCGAAGTCGGATGCCGAAGCCCAGCTCAAGAAGATGGGCCTGAAGCTCGGCTCGGTCTACGAGAAGTACTCGAATGAAGAGGCGGGCACGGTCATCAAACAGGACCCGAAGGCGGGCACGAAGATCAGCCGCGGCCAGACGGTCGACCTCACGGTCAGCAAGGGCAAGCAGAGCCACAAGGTCAGCGTGCCGGATGTGACGGGCGTCTCGCTCGATGCAGCGAAAGCCGCTCTGCAGAGCCGCGGCCTCAGAGTCGGCAGCGTCTCGAAGCAGGAGAGCCGTCAGGCGGCAGGGACTGTCGTCAGCCAGTCGCCGGCGAGCGGTGAGGTAGAAGAGGGCTCGAGCATCAGCCTGGTCATCGCCGAACCGGTCAAGCAGCAGGTCCAGAAGACCGACAAGAAAGACCCGGAGAAGAACAGCAACAGCGAGGCAAAAGTCCCATCCAAGCAGAATGAGACAGGCAAAGAGCGGTGACGCATTGCCCGCACACGTATTATAATTGTAATAGACAAGGATAGCAGGAGGGTACATGGTAGAAGGTCGCGTCATCAAGGCGTACAACAGTTTTTTCTATGTCATGACGGAAGCAGGGCTCGTGAGCTGCAAGCTGCGCGGCAAGTTCAAGAAGCGGCGGCAGAGCACGGGCGTCGTGCCGGGCGACCGCGTCGCTATCGAGCTGCTGCCCGACGGCACGGGCGTCATCGAGCAGCAGCTGCCGCGCGTGAACTTGTTGCGCCGGCCAGCGGTGGCCAACCTCACGCAGGTCATCCTGACGTTTGCGGCGGCAGCACCTGACCTCCATCCGCTTCTCCTGAACCGCTTCCTCGTACTCGCGGAGTGGTCGGGCATCCCGAAAATCGTCATCTGCGTCAACAAGATGGACCTGCACGAGGGGCCTTGGCAGGATTTCCTGCGCGACTACGAGGCAATCGGCTACCCCGTCGTGCGCGTCTCTGCGCAGACGGGGCAGGGCATCGATGTACTGCGCAGCCGTCTGCGGGGGGAGGTCTCCGTCTTCGCGGGGCCGTCCGGCGTCGGCAAGTCCTCGCTGCTCAATCAGGTCAATCCAGCTCTGACGCTGGCGACGGGGCATGTCAGCGAGAAGATCAAGCGCGGCCGCCACACGACGCGCGTCGCGGAGCTCCTGCCCTACGAAGGTGGCTACATCGTCGACACGCCGGGCTTCAGCGCCATGGAGATGGCGGAACTTCAAGTGACCGACCTGCCGCATTATTTTCCGGAATTCCGCCCGTATGAGGGCGCCTGCCGCTTCTCGCCCTGCAGCCACACGCACGAGCCGGGCTGCGCGGTCAAAGCGGCCGTAGAAGAGGGAAGCATCACGCGCGAGCGGTACGATGCTTATGAACAGATTCTGCAAGAAGTCAAGGAAGCACAGATGCTTGCCAGAAAGAAGGAATACAAATGATCAAGATTGCACCGTCCATCCTTTCCGCCGATTTTGCTCACCTGGCCGATGAAGTCAAGCGTGTCACGGACGCCGGCGCCGATTACATCCACATCGATGTCATGGACGGCACGTACGTGCCGAACATCACGCTGGGCTCACCTGTCGTCAAGAGCCTGCGCAAGGCATCGAAGGGCGTCTTCGATGTCCACCTGATGGTCGAGCATCCCGAGACGCAGATCGAGTCTTTCGCTGAGGCCGGCGCGGACATCATCACGTTCCACATCGAGGCGGCCAAGCACAGCCACCGCATCGTGCAGCAGATCAAGGCAGCTGGCTGCAAGGCCGGCATCGCACTGAATCCCGGCACGAGCCTCGCGATGATCGAAGAGCTCTTGCAGGACCTCGACATGGTCCTCATCATGACGGTCAATCCGGGTTTCGGCGGCCAGAAGTTTATCGAGTCGCAGCTCGACAAGATCCACATGTTGCGCCACACGATCCAGGACATGGGCTTTGACTGCGACATCGAGGTCGACGGCGGCATCAACGAGGAGACGAGCCGTCTCGTCCGTCAGGCCGGCGCCAATGTGCTCGTGGCGGGTTCGGCCGTCTACGGCGCAGAAAATATCGAAGAAGCCATCAAGAAGATCCGCGGCTGAGAGCCGCTCTAGATAGCAGGGAGTAATCATCATGGAAAAAGCAGTCGTTTTACTTTCAGGCGGCCTTGACAGCTGCACGTGCATGGCCGTGGCCAAGAGCAAGGGCTACGACGTCTACCCGATCAGCTTCAACTACCACCAGCGCCACAGCATCGAGCTCGAGGGCGCGAAGAAGATCGCCGCATACTACGGCGTCAAGAAGCACCTGATCATCGAGACGAATATGGAGGCCATCGGCGGCTCCGCGCTGACGGATGAGAAGATCGAGGTGCCGGAGGGCGATGTCAACCGCCATTCGGTGCCGCCGACGTACGTGCCGGCACGCAACCTGATCTTCCTCTCGTACGCGATGGGCTACGCCGAGGTGCTCGGTGCCACGCATGTCTACATCGGCGTCAATTCCGTCGACTACTCGGGCTATCCGGACTGCCGTCCAGAATTCATCGAGAAATTCCAGGCCCTCGCCGATTATGCGACGACGGCGACGGCTGTCAAGGGCCAGAAGATCACGATCGAGACGCCGCTGCAGGACCTCTCCAAGAAGGACATCGTGCTGCTCGGCACGAAGCTCGGCGCGCCGTTCCAGTTCACGCATAGCTGCTACAAGGGCGGCGAGAAGGCCTGCGGTGTCTGCGACAGCTGCAAGCTGCGCCTGCGCGGCTTTGCCGAGGCAGGCGTCGAGGACCCCATCGCTTACGAGACGAGGGAAGTCTGATGCGCGACGTACAGAATCAGGCCGATGCGCGCGGCATCGCCATCCAGCGCGTCGGCATCAAGGATGCGCATCTGCCGTTCCTGATCAAGACGAAGGACGGCGGCTTCCAGCAGGTCCTCGCGCGTATCCTCTTCACGGTCGCACTGCCAATGGAGTACAAGGGCACGCACATGAGCCGCTTCCTCGAGATCCTCATGCCGTGGAGCAAGAAGCCGCTGGCTGAGCCAGAGATGGAGGCCATGCTCGAGGAGGCCCTCGAGCGCCTCGACGCGCAGTCGGCCGAAGTCGAGCTCTCCTTCAAGTACTTCATCGACAAGGAAGCGCCGGTCAGCCGCCGCAAGTCCGTGCTGGACCTCGATTGCTTCTTCCGCGGTACGAAGGTGCGCGGCGAGAAGATGGCGTTCACGCTCGGCGTCGACGTCCCCTTCACTTCGCTCTGCCCGTGCAGCAAGGAGATCTCAGAGTACGGAGCGCACAACCAGCGTTCAGTCTGCCGCACGGCCGTGCGCTTCCGCGAGGAGCAGGAGTGTATCTTCATCGAGGACCTCGCCGCGCTCATCGAGAAGCAGGGGTCTTCGCCCATCTATCCGCTCCTGAAGCGCGAGGATGAGAAATACGTGACAGAAGCTGCTTATGAGAATCCGAAATTCGTCGAGGACATCCTGCGCGACACGGTCCTCGCGCTGCGCAGCCTGCCGGGCATCGCCTGGTTCTCGATCGAATGTGAGAATTATGAGTCCATCCACAATCACAATGCGTTTGCGGCTCATGAAGAAACCGTCGTCTGAAGATAAGGCGGCACGACAGCTGGATTGGAGTTTTCATGAATAAGTTTTACAAGCGATTCCTTATATTGATCGTCCTGGTGCTTGTGATTTCCGGGACCGTCATCTACACGACGGTGGACATCAATACGCTTAAAAACCTGACTCAGTTCAAGACGTGGTCAATCGCGCTGGCTATCCTTGCCGTGTCTCTCGGGCTGTTCTTTGACGGCAGCCGCCTCATGCATCTCGTCAAGATATCGGACGAGAAGATCACGCTGTACCAGGCTGTACAGGTCGTCTTCGGCAATTACTTCCTCGCACTCTTGACGCCGGGCGCGACGGGCGGCGCGGTCGCACAGCTGATGTTCCTGCGCCATGCGGGCGTGCCGACCGGCAAGGCGGCCGTGCTCGTCATCGTGCGCACGCTGCTGTCCATCCTGTTCCTCGTGCTCTGCATGCCGTTCATCTTCATGCACGATGCGGGCATCGTGCCGGGCATCTCGAACGACACGCTGATGGCCATCACGCTGACGGCCTTCGTCGTCATCATCGCCATCGTCGTGGGCGCAAGGCGCGGCTACCTCGACTATCTGGTCATCCGTATCGCGCGCCACGCGAAGAAAGAGCGGCGCTGCAAGATCATCGCCTTCTACCGCGACACGAAGAGCGCCATCGCGCTCCTCGCGGCCTCGCCGAAGGCGATGCTGCTCGTCTTTGCGGAGTCGGGGCTCAACTTGCTCTGCATCTACGCCATCGTGCCGTGCCTGCTCTTGGGCCTCGGTGTCACGGATGCGGACTGGTACAGCGTCATGGGGCGCATGATCTTCCTCAACATGCTGCTCTACTTCACGCCGACGCCGGGGGGATCGGGCATCGCGGAGGGCGGCTTCGTGCTGCTGTTCAGCGATACGGTGCCTGCCGGCACGGTCGGCATCGTCGCAGTCTGCTGGCGCCTCATCGCCGAGTACATCCCATTCCTCATCGGTCTCTACTACACGCTGACGGTCTTTGGGCGCGATTTCCTCAACCGTCAGCTGCGCTGAGGAGGGGAATTCATGAAGAGCGGCTATACGACAGGGGCCTGTGCGGCCGCGGGGGTCAAGGCGGCCCTGCTCTTTGAAGCGGGGCTGCCCTGGCAGCCGGTCAAGCTCACGGCCCTCGACGGCACGGAGCTCACGATTCCCGTCAAGACTGTCGCGCGGACGGAGGCGGGCATCTGCGCGGAGGTCGTCAAGTTCTCGGGCGACGACCCCGACATCACGGACGGTGTCTCCGTCTTCACGACGGTGCGCCATGTGGCGGGCGGCGCGATGACCTTCGCGGCTGGCGAGGGCATCGGCACGGTGACGAAGCCGGGGCTCTCGGTCCCCGTCGGCGAGCCCTCCATCAATCCCGGCCCGCGCGAGCTCATGCGCCGCGCGGCGTGCGAAACCATCGGCACGAGCGACGGCCTGCACGTCACGATTGCCATCCCTGCGGGGAAGAAGCTGGCCGAGAAGACGCTGAACCCCGTCCTCGGCGTCAAGGGCGGCATCTCCGTCATCGGCACGACCGGCGTGCTGCGGCCCATGTCGGAGGAGGGCTTCAAGAACTCGCTTGTGCCGCAGATCGACGTCGCGCGCGCCGCAGGTGCCGAGGAGCTCGTCTTCGTACCGGGCAAGATCGGCGAGAATCTGGCGAAGGCGTGGGGACTGCCGCAGAAGCTTCTCGTACAGACGAGCAACTTCATCGGCTTCATGCTCGAGAAGGCGGCAGAGCGCGGCATCAAACGCGTCCTGCTCTTCGGCCACATCGGCAAGCTCTGCAAGGTCGCGGCCGGCGTCTTCTACACGCACAACCGCATCGCAGACGCGCGCCTCGAGACGATTGCTGCCTATGCGGCGGCCGCGGGGCTCAGCACCGAGGGCACGCGCCGTGTCCTCGCGAGCAATGCGACAGAGGAAGCGCTGACTGTCCTGCGCGAAGCGGGGCTCGAGCAGGCGGTCTGCACGAGCATCGCCGAGCGCGCGGGCCTGCGCGCCGAGCGTTATCTGTTCGGCAAGATGAAGGTCGGCGTGGTCATGGTGACACTGCAGGGCAGGCTGCTCGGCATGAACGAAGTGGCGTGCGAGATCGGGGCGAAGTATCACTGGCATCTGCCAGAACAGGAGAGGGAACATGAATGAGATCATCGTGGCTGGCATCGGGCCGGGCCATCCCGACTACATGCTGCCGGCGGCCGCACGGGCCATCCGCGAGGCACAGGTCCTCGTGGGCGGGCGGCGCGCTCTTTCGCAGTTTGCGCGCAAGGGCCAGCGGACGAGGGTGGTGACGGGCGACATCGCTGCGGTCATGCAGTTCATCCGCGAGGCGCTCGCGACATCATCCGTCGTGGTGATGGTCTCGGGGGACCCGGGATACTACTCGCTGCTCGACGCCCTGCGCCGCCATTTTCCTGCCGCATGCATCCGCGTGATCCCCGGGCTCAGCGCCATGCAGCTGGCCTTCGCGCGACTGGCATTGCCGTGGCATGAAGCGCGCCTGCTGTCCTTCCACGGCAGGAAGCCGGCGGCGGAGCGCCTCGCGTATCAGAGCGGCAGCGTGCTCGGCATGCTGACCGACAGGACATTCACATCAAAGACCATACCGGCCGTGCTGCTCGCGCACGGCTGGCCGCCAGAGACGCGCCTCTTCATCTGTGCGCGTCTTTCTTATGAGGACGAGCGCATCGAAGAGACGACGCTGGCGGAGGCTCCGGCGCTGCCGGAGACGGGCAGCTGTATCCTGATTGCAGTCGACGCGAAAATGGAAGAAGGCGAGGGAGGGGGATGGCAATGAAGCTGGGACTCAGCGATGAGGCATTCATCCGCGGCAAGGTGCCGATGACGAAGCAGGAGATCCGCATCCTGACGCTCGTCAAGGCTCAGATTGAAGCCGATGATATCATCTACGACATCGGCGCGGGGACGGGCTCGCTGTCAATCGAGGCGGCGCGCCTCGCGCCAGCGGGCCATGTCTACGCCATTGAGCGCAAGAAAGAGGCAGTCGCGCTCATCGAGGCGAACGGCGAGCACTTCGGCCTGCGGAACCTCTCCGTCATCGAGGCGGAGGCGCCAGAGGGCATAGAGGCGCTCCCCGCTGCTGACGTCATTCTGATCGGCGGCAGCGGCGGCCATCTCGAGGCGATACTCGACTGCGCGGCGAGAAAGCTGCGCAGGGGCGGTCGCCTCGTACTCAACTGCATCACGGTGCAGACACTCGCGGCAGCGCTCTCGTACCTGCACGCGCATGCGGACCTCTACCGCTACGAGGCCATCCAGGTGCAGGTCAGCCGCCTGCGCCGCGTGGGCCCCTACGACATGGCCGAGGCACAGAATCCCATCTACATCATCACATGCACGAAGGAGGCATAGTTCATGGTACACATCGTTGGCGCGGGCCCTGGCGACCCGGAACTCATCACGGTCAAGGGCAGGCGCTATCTCGAGGAAGCCGACGTCGTCATCTACGCGGGCTCGCTCGTCAATCCGGCGCTGCTCGCGGTCTGCCGTGAGGATACCGTCATCCACAATTCGGCGAAGATGACGCTCGATGAGGTCCTCGCGGTCATCGCGGAGGCTGAGGCGGCCGGCAAGATAACGGTGCGCCTGCACACGGGCGACCCCGCCATCTACGGGGCCATCCAGGAGCAGATGGATGCGATGGCGAAGAAGGGCATCGCCTACGACGTCGTGCCGGGCGTCAGTTCGTTTCTAGCAGCAGCCGCTGCGCTGCGCCAGGAGTACACGCTACCCGGTATCTCGCAGACGGTCATCATCACGCGGCAGCCGGGGCGCACGCCTGTGCCGGAGCGCGAACAGCTCCGCGCGCTCGCCGCGCATCAGTCGACGATGTGCATCTTCCTCTCCATCACGATGCTCGAGACGGTCGTCGCCGAACTGATTGCGGGCGGCTATGCAGAGGACACGCCAATCGCCATCGTGCAGAAGGCCTCGTGGCCAGAGCAGAAGATTGTGCGCGGCACGCTGGCGACGATTGTCGCCAAGGTGGAAGGGGCGCAGATCGACCGCACGGCGATGATCGTCGTCAGCCACTGTCTCGGGGCGGATTACGAGCTCTCGCGCCTCTACGCGCCGGAGTTCTCGCACATGTTCCGCAAGGCGAGCCGATGAGGACGGCCGTCTTTGCGCTGACCGAGGCGGGCGCGCAACTGGCGAGGCGGGTCGGCCTCGCCCTCGGCGATCAGGCGACGCTCTTTGTCAGCAGCCGCTATGCCATCCTTGGGGCGCAGACGTTCGGACGCCTGCGCGAAGCGGTGCAGGAGAACTTCCACCGCTACGATGCGCTCGTCTTCATCATGGCGGCGGGCATCGCCGTGCGCAGCATCGCGCCATATCTCGTGAGCAAGCTCGAGGACCCGGCTGTCGTCGTGCTCGATGAGCAGGGCCGCCATGTCATCAGCCTGCTATCCGGTCATGTCGGCGGCGCGAACCGTCTGACGTGCGCGCTGGCGTCCGCCCTCGGCGTAGAGCCCGTCATCACGACGGCGACGGACGTCGAAGGTCTTGTGGCGCCCGACGCGCTGGCGGCGGAGCTCGGGCTCTTCCCAGAGCCGCACGCGGCCATCCTCGCCGTCAACAGCGCTCTGCTTCGCGGTGAATCCATCTCGTATTACGTGGACTCCGCCTGTGCGCTGGCTTCGTTCTATCGAGAAGAACTCGCGCGGCGCGGTCTGACGGTGCGCGGGATGGCAGAGCGGGTGCGCGGGGCGGGGCCGCAGGTCATCATCAGCTCTGCGTGCACGGAAGCGCGGGCGGGGCGCCTCTTCCTGCGCCCGATGGCATTGCGCGCGGGCGTCGGCTGCCGCAGGGGAACGCCGAAAGAAGTTATCCTTGCAGCACTAAAAGAGGCGGCAGCGCGCATCGGCATGCCGATGGAAGCGATCACCTCGCTCGGCTCCACTGTGTTCAAGCGGGAGGAGCGGGGCCTTCACGAGGCGGCGGCAGAACTTCGCCGCCCGCTGTATTTTTATGCGAATGATGTGCTCCAGCGCATCATCGAGCAGTATGGCCTCAGAGAATCGGAATTCGTCCGGCAGACAATCGGCATCGGCAACGTCTGTGAGGCAGCGGCGCTGGCCGCAGGAGGAGGGCGCATGGCGCTCGGCAAGACAAGATTTGAGAAAGTGACGGTGGCACTCGTATGGCAGCAAAGACAGAAATGGCAGGAATCACAGTAGTCGGCATAGGCCCGGGCAGTCTGCTCGACATGACGCCGCGGGCGCGCGCCGCAATCGAGCGTGCGGAGGTCGTCGCGGGCTACACGACCTACATCCGCCTGATTGAGCCGCTTCTTGCTGGCAAGGAGGTCATCGGCACGGGCATGATGCACGAGATCGACCGCTGCCGCATGGCCGTCGAGGCCGCGGCATCTGGCAAAGAGACCGTCGTCGTCTCGAGCGGCGACGCCGGCGTCTACGGCATGGCCGGCCTTGTGCTCGAACTCGTGCTTCAGAGAGAGGTGGCAGAGCGGCCGCATTTTGGCGGCGTGATCGCCGGTGTCTCGGCCGTCAATGCAGCGGCTTCCATCCTCGGCGCCCCACTCATGCACGACTTCGCCGTCATCAGCCTTTCGGACCTGCTGACGCCTTGGGAGACCATCTGCAAGCGTGCGGAGATGGCGGCGGCCGGCGACTTCGTCATCGCGCTCTACAACCCGAAGAGCAAGAAGCGCGTGCAGCACATCGAGGAGATCCGCCGCATCGCCTTGAAGTACCGGAATCCAGAGACGCCGGTCGGCATCGTGACGGCGGCGAGCCGCGCGGAGCAGGCGAAGACCATCTCGACGCTAGCGGACTTCACGAAGGAGACGATCAACATGTTCTCGCTCGTCATCATCGGCAATTCGCAGACGTATGTCAAAGAGGGCTGGATGCTAACGCCGCGCGGTTACGGCAGGAAGGAGAGCGGCCTATGATCTTCGTCGCAGCGGGCACGCAGGACGGGCGCGAGCTCACGGGGCTCCTGCTCGATGCGGGATACAAGGTGACAGCCTCCGTCGTCAGCCATTATGGCGAGCAGCTGCTCGAGCGTTGCGGCAGCGAGAGACTGACCATCAACGACAAGCCGCTTGACCGCGAGGCGCTGGAAACGTACCTGCGCGGACATCGGGCAACCTGCTTCGTCGATGCGAGCCACCCCTATGCCGTGCACGTCTCGGAGAATGCGATGGCGGCCTGCCAGGCGCTCGGCATCCCGTACCTGCGCTACGAGCGCTCGCTGACGGATCTAAGCGCGGAGACTGCTGCCAAGATCATCTGCGTCCACTCGTACGAGGAGGCGGCTGAGGCGGCCGCGAAATGCGGCAAGGTCGTTTTCCTGACGACGGGCAGCCGCAACCTGCAGCGCTTCACGGAGTCGAAGGCGCTTGCGGACTGCACGCTCATCGCGCGTGTCTTGCCGACGGCTGAGGTCCTCTCGCTCTGCGAGAAGCTCGGCCTTTCGCCGAAGCAGATTGTTGCCATGCAGGGCCCGTTCTCGAAGGAACTCAACTATGAGATGTTCCGGCAGTGCCGCGCAGATGTCATCGTGACGAAGAACAGCGGCACGATTGGTGGGACGGATACGAAGATTGCGGCTGCCGCAGCGCTCGGCATCCCCGTCATCATCATCGACCGCCCTGTCCTTCCGTACGACCATCTCGTGCACACGTATGAAGAAGTTCTGGCATTTGTAGAAACGATAGAGAATCGGGAGGATTCATGATGGAGTTTATCAAGCAGCCGATGGCAATCGAGCACCGCAGCATGGAGCTCATTGCGCCGTACCTTGCGGGGCTCTCGCTGAGCGAAGCGGAGAAGAAGGTCTACTCGCGCATCATCCATGCGGCTGGCGATGTCGAATACGCGCCGATCATCCGCATCTCTGAGACGGCCGTGGCGGCGGGCATCGCCGCCCTGCGCGGCGGCGCGGACATCTACACGGATGTCGAGATGGTCCGCACGGGCATCAACAAGCGCAAGCTCGCCTCGTTCGGCGGCACGGTCCACTGTAGGATAGCGGACCCTGAGATCGCGGCGCGCGCCAAGGCGGAGGGCGTGACGCGCTCGCTTATGGCCATGCGCAGTTTCGGCGCGGCGCTGACGGGCAGCGTCATCGCCATCGGCAATGCGCCGACGGCGCTCTTTGAGGTCCTGCGGCTCGTCCGCGAGGAAGGCGTGCGGCCGGCCTGCATCGTCGGCATCCCCGTCGGCTTCGTCGGCGCGGCCGACTCCAAGAAGGAGCTGGCTGAGAATGGCCTCGTCCCGTACATCACGGTCGAGGGCACGAAGGGCGGCAGCCCGATTGCCGCCGCTGCCGTCAATGCGATGCTCTACGAGATTGACGACAGCCGCGACTGAGCTCATTGTGTAAGATTCACTAAATGCACGGACATGACATTCAGATATTCAACAGGAGGTTTACCATGCGCTATTCGATTCCACGCTTAGTGATTGCGGCGACGCAGTCCGGTTCTGGCAAGACGACGATCGCGACGGGGCTGCTGTCGGCCCTGCGTGAGCAGGGCATCGCGGTCCAGTCCTTCAAGGTCGGTCCCGACTACATCGACCCCGGCTACCACACGATGGCCAGCGGCCGCCCCGCACACAATCTCGACAGCTGGCTCGTGCCAGAGCAGGTGCTGCCGGAGCTCTTTACGAGGACGATGGATGGTTCGGATATCGCCGTCATCGAGGGCGTCATGGGCCTTTACGACGGCGGGCGCGAGGGCGTGAGCTCCACGGCGGCCATCGCCAAGCTGCTCAAGGCGCCTGTCGTGCTCGTCCTTGACGTCAAGTCGATGGGCGCTTCGGCCGCGGCGATTGCCTGTGGGTTCCGCGACTACGACCCAGAGGTCAATCTGGCCGGCGTCATCCTCAACCGGCTCGGCTCGGCGACGCATGAGGAGATGATTCGCCGCGCCATGAAGGATGCGGGCATCCGCGTGTTCGGCGCGCTGCGCCGCGACGACTCGCTCAAGATGCCGGAGCGCCACCTCGGCCTCGTGCCCGTCGCCGAGAACGAGGGCGAGCGCCAGGCCATCGAGGCGATGGGCACAGCCGTCGCCAAGTCGCTTGACATCGAGGCCATCCTGCACCTGGCCTGCCTGGCGCCGGAGCTCGAAGTCGCGATGCCAGAGCGCAAGATGCAGCCGAGGCGCTGCCGCATCGGCATCGCGCGCGACGAGGCTTTCTCCTTCTACTACACGGCGAGCCTCGCCATCCTCGCGCACTGCGGCGCCGAGCTCGTGCCGTTCAGCCCGCTGCACGACGCGGAGCTGCCGGAAGTCGACGGTCTCTTCATAGGCGGCGGCTTCCCCGAGATGTTCGCCGCGAAGCTCGAGGCCAATGAGACGATGCGACGCTCCATCCGCGAGGCTGCCGAGAAGGGCATGCCGATCTACGCGGAGTGCGGCGGCTACATGTACCTACTGCAGTTCCTCAAGGACTTCGCGGGCAGGGAATACGCGATGTGCGGCGCCCTGCCCGGCCGGGCCGCGATGACCGAGAAGCTCCAGATGGTCGGCTACGTCGAGGCGGAGCTCCTAGAGGACACGGTGCTCGGCAAGGCCGGCACGAAGCTGCGCGGCCACGAGTTCCACTTCTCGCAGGATGAGGCAGAGGGAGAGAGCCCCTTCCGCTTCAAGAAACTGCGCACGGGTGAATGCTATGAGGCGGGAGAAAGTCGCAAGAACGTGCTCGGCAGTTACCTGCACCTTCACTTCGCCGGCTGCCCCGAGGCGGCGGCGCACTTCGTGGAGGCCTGCAGCGCATGGGCAAGATGATCCTCGTCACGGGCGGCGCGCGCAGCGGCAAGTCCGCCTTTGCTGAAAAGCTGGCCAGAGAGAGCGGTGGCAAGGTGGCCTACATCGCGACGGCAGAAGCCTGGGATGCGGAGATGGAGCATCGCATCGCCCTACACCGCAGCCGGAGGCCTTCCGACTGGCAGACGTACGAGGCGCCGCGTGAGGCGGCGAAGGTCATCCGCGAGGCAGGGCAGGAGCACGGCACCATCCTCTTCGACTGCGTGACCATCTACCTCAGCAACCTGCTCTGCCGCAAGGCGGAGCCGTATGACGAAGCGCAGTTGGCCGCGCTCGTGCAGGGCGAGATGGCATCACTGATTGAGGCCGTGCAGGGACTGCCGGAGGAGACGGCCGTCCTCTTCGTGACGAATGAGGTCGGGGCCGGCATCGTGCCGGAGAACCGCCTCGCGCGCCTCTACCGCGACCTCGCGGGATTCGCGAACCAGCAGCTCGCTGCAGCGGCCGATGCGGTCTACGCCGTGCTCTGCGGCATCCCGCTGCGCATTAAGTAATCGTTTCAGAGAGATCAGAGAGAAAGGGGCACTACCTTGGAATCCATTATGCTCATGGGCACGAGCTCCCATGTCGGCAAGAGCATCCTGACGACGGCGCTCTGCCGCATCTTCTACCGCGAGGGGCAGCGCGTCGTGCCGTTCAAGGCGCAGAACATGGCGCTCAACTCGTACGTCACGAAGGACGGCCTTGAGATGGGCCGCGCGCAGGTCGCGCAGGCGGAGGCGGCGGGCCTTGAGCCGATGGTGGACATGAATCCCGTGCTCTTGAAGCCGACCGGCAATTCCCGCTCACAGGTCATCCTCGCGGGCCGTCCCATCGGGAACATGAGCGCGCGCGAGTACCACGCCGGCTATTCCCTCGAGGCATTCGCAGAGGTCAAGGCGGCCCTGCAGCGCCTGCAGCAGCAGTTTGACACGCTCGTCGTCGAGGGGGCCGGCAGTCCGGCCGAGGTCAACCTCAAATCGCACGACATCGTCAACATGCGCGTGGCCAAGTACCTGCATGCGCCGGTGCTGCTCATCGCAGACATCGACCGCGGCGGCGCGCTGGCCTCGCTCGTCGGCACGTTGGAGCTCCTTGACGAGGAGGAGCGCGCGCTCGTCAAGGGCCTCGTCATCAACAAGTTCCGCGGCGATGTCTCGCTCTTCACGCCAGCCGTCGACTTCCTCGAAGCGAAGACGGGCAAGCCAGTGCTCGGCATCGTGCCTTACATCGAGGAGATGGGCATCGACGACGAGGACTCTGTCTCTCTCGAAGAGCGCGAGGCGAAGCAGGAGAAGAAGGCGGACATCCGCATCGCCGTCATCGAGCTGCCGAAGCTCTCGAACTTCACGGATTTCGATGCGCTCGCCGACGAGCCCGATGTCGAAGTCACCTATGTGCGCCGTCCGTCGGAACTCGGCAGCCCCGACCTCATCATCCTGCCCGGCTCGAAGAACACGACGGAGGACCTGCTCTTCCTGCGCGAGTCCGGCCTTGAGAGAGCCATCCGCACGTGTGTCGAGAACGGCACGCCGCTCGTCGGCATCTGCGGCGGCTACCAGATGCTCGGTGAGGCAATCGCGGACCCGCATCATGTGGAGTCGGAGCACGGCGCAGTCAAGGGACTCGGCTACCTGCCGATGAAGACCACATTTGCAGAGACAAAGCACACGCGCCAGGTCACGGCCGACTGCCCGGGCATGGAGTTCTTCGGCTGCACGCTGCTCGGCAGAGGACTCAAGGGCTATGAGATCCACATGGGGGAGACGGAATTCTCCGCACCCGTGCGCCATCCCTTCTACATCCATGCGGCCAAGGGAGAGCCGAGCCGCTGGGACGGCGCCTTGCGCGAAGATGGACTCGTCTTCGGCACCTACATCCACGGCCTCTTCGACGATGACGCCTTCCGCCGCCAGCTCATCAACACCTTGCGCATCCACAAGGGACTCCGGCCGCTCGCCATCCAGCGCAACCGCCACCAGGCGAAAGAGCGCGCCTACGAGCATTTGGCCGATGTCGTCGAGCGCGCCCTCGACATGGAGAAGCTCAAGGCCATCATGGCGGAGATGGCAGAAGAGCGCAGAGAGGAGGAGCGCGTATGAATGTTGCAATCTTTGCCTTTATCATCGATACAATCATCGGCGACCCGCGCTCGCGCTTCCATCCCGTCGTGCTGATCGGCAAGCTCATCTCGTTCTTGGAGCGCATCTACTACCGCGAGGAGGACAGCGACCAGAAGAAATTCTTCTGCGGCGCTATCCTCGTGCTGCTCGTGCTCTTCATTACCTACGATGTGGCAGCGGGCATCATCTACCTCTCGTACAGCATCCCGTGGGAGTGGGGCGCGATGGCCGTCGAGGCGTTGCTGCTCGCCTTCACAATCTCGCCGAAAAGTCTCGCGAAGGCCGGCCGCGGCATCTACGCGCTGCTCTTGACGAATGAACTCGACAAGGCGCGCAAGGCCGTCGGCTGGATCGTCGGCCGCGACACCGCGAAGCTCGACGAGTCGGAGGTCGCGCGCGCGACCGTCGAGACGATTGCGGAGAATACGGTCGACGGCGTCATCGCGCCGCTCTTCTTCTTCGTGCTAGGCGGCGTGCCGCTCGCCGTGCTCTACCGCGCGGCCAACACGATGGACTCGATGATCGGCTACAAGAACGAGAAGTACCTCTACTTCGGCAAGGCGGCGGCCAAGCTCGACGATGTGCTCAACTACATCCCCGCGCGCATCACGGCCGTACTCTTCATCATCGCGGCCTGGCTCTTGGGCTTCGACTCCCGCAATGCCCTGCGCATGATGCGCCGCGATGCGGCCAAGCATCCGAGCCCGAACGGCGGCTACGCCGAAGCGACGGTGGCCGGCGCTCTGCACATCCGCCTCGGCGGCATCAACTCGTACTTCGGCAAGAAAACGTTCCGCGCCTACATGGGAGAGGCCATCGAGCGCACGGCCCCCAAGCACATCATGGAGGCCATCCGCATGATGTACACGGCGACCGTCCTGTTCCTGATCTTTGCCTATGCGCTCTTGAAGTGCATGGGGTATTAAAGGAGAACCAAATTGCGAAGTTTCATCACTGCCCTTCAGTTCCTCACGCGCATCCACCTCGTCCGCCAGGAAGACCTGACGGCCGAGGACTTCGGCCGCAGCACGCGCTTCTTCCCGCTCGTCGGTGCCGTGCTCGGCTGCCTCTACCTGCTGGCGGCGCTCGCCTGCCTCGCGCTCCTTGGCCTGCCATCGTACACGGCCAAGGCCATCCTCGTCATCCTGCCCATCCTGCTGACGGGCGGCCTCCACTGCGACGGTTTCATGGATGCGGTGGACGGCCTCTTCTCGGGCCGCAGCCGCGAGCGCATGCTCGAGATCATGAAGGACAGCCGCGCGGGCTCGTTCGGCGTCGTGGCCTTCGGCAGCATCCTGCTGCTCGACTGGTCCCTGATGCTCGACCTGCCGGCGCCCGTCCTGCTCATCGCCGTCTTCGTCATGCCCGTCATCGGGCGCATGGCCATGCTCTTTGCCGTCGCGCACTTCCCTTATGCGCGGCCGAGCGGCATGGGGCAGGCCTTCGCCGAAGCGGCAGACCGCAGGGCTGTCGTCATCGGCCTCGTCACCTCACTCGTCTTCGTCGCGCCCTGGGGCATCGCTGCCATCGCTGCACTGCTCGCAGGACTGGCCTTTGCCTTCCTGTTCGGCCGCTATGCGACCGCGAAGCTCGGCGGCCTCACGGGCGATGTCTACGGCGCCATCGAGCTCATGACGGAGACGCTCGTGCTCATCGTCTTCTTCCTCTTCGCCGTCCTGCCGTTTGACCGCACGGGCTGCTTCCTCTGGATGTGATGCGATGAGAGCGACCGATGTGAAGGACGTGACCGTGCGCGTGCCGGGCTCCTGCGGCGAGCTCCTGCAGGGCTGGCATGCGGGCGAGCCGTTTCTCGTGACCTGCCCGATCGCGCGCTATACGACGGTGCGGGCCTCTGCCACGCTGCCGGGGATCGTCGGCCTCGGTGAGAAAGCGCGCCGCGCCCTGCAGCTCTACCTGAGTGAGGCGGGCATCGATAAGCTTCCCTTTGGCATGCGCCTGACGTCGGAGCTGCCGCGCGGCAAGGGCATGGCTTCGTCGAGCGCGGACATCGCCGCGGTCCTTGCGGCGGCATCGTTTGCGCTCGGGCAGCCGCTCGCACCCGAGGCTATCCTGCGGCTCGCCGTGCAGGTTGAGCCGACGGATGCCGTCTTCATGCCGGGCATTGTCTGTCTCAATCAGGTGACGGGCCGCGTGCAGCGGACATATCACAGTCTTTCCTATCCGCAACTGACCATCTTCGACACGGGCGGCACGGTCGACACGGCGGCCTGCCATGCAGCGGCCGTGGGGCAGGAGGAGCATCCGTGGGAGCCGCTGCTCGCGGCGCTGGCGCAGGACGAGCGGCGCCTGGCCGAGGCCGCCACGCAGAGCGCGCGCTGGAATCAGGCCATCCTGCCAAAAGATGCGTTCGAGGCGCTGCTGCAGGAGGCGCGCGCCTGCGGAGCGCTGGGCCTCGTCGCCGCGCATAGCGGCACAGTCATCGGCGTCATCTGGCCATCACAGCTGGCGCACGATGCGATAGCGTGCCGCTCGGCACAGCTTGCGCAGCAGTTCCCCGAGCTCGAGTGCCTCGGCATCTCTTTGATGCGCGATGGCGGCATAGAGATACTATGAAAGGAAGCGATATGATGCAGGAAGATCTGCGCTTTGTCCATGGCGGCAATGTCTACGAGCCGACGGAAGATGGAGAGCCGTGGCTCGATTTCTCGGCCAACATCAATCCGCTCGGCCTCTCGCCGCGCGTGAAAGAGGCCATCCTCGCGCACATCGATGCGGCCATCCACTATCCGGACCCGAGGGCGCGCGAACTTCGGGCATCACTTGCTGCCCACTACGACAGAGCCCCAGGAGACTTCATCCTCGGCAACGGCGCGGCGGAGCTCTTTTACCTCTACACCTTCGTCACGCGGCCGAAGCGTGTCCTCCTGCCCGTGCCCGCCTTCAGTGAGTACGAGCGGGCGGCGCATGCCGCCGGTGCTGCCGTGTCGTACAGCCCGCTCGAGGAGCGGGCGGGCTTCGAGCCAGACCTCATCTTCCTCGCCGAGGAGGCGCAGCGCGTGCAAGCCGACTGCATCGTGCTCGGCAACCCCAACAACCCGACGGGCACGCTCGTGGAGCGCGAGGCCATCGCAGACCTCGCGAAAAAGCTGCTGCCGTCCGGCACGCAGCTCGTCGTCGACGAGTCCTTCCTCGACTTTCGCGAGGACGAGGCGCGCTTCACCGTGCGCCAGGAGAGCTTGCCAAATCTCTTCCTCGTGCGCTCGCTGACGAAGTTCTTCGCCGTGCCGGGTTTGCGCCTCGGTTTCGGCATCGGCAGCCCGGAGCTGCTGCAGGCGATGGAGGCGGCCAAAGACGTCTGGAACGTCAACGTACTCGCGCAGGCCGCGGGCGTGGCAGCGCTCGCCGACACGGCCTACCAGCAGCAGACGCGTGCGCTTGTCAAAGAGGAGAAGGAGAGATTGTCTGCCACGCTGGCCGCTCTGCACGATGTCAAGGTTTTCCCGCCGAGTGTCAACTTCATCCTCGTGAAGCTGCCTGCGGGGCGGGCGGAACGGCTCGTAACGTATCTGCGGGCGCATCATATCCTCGTGCGCGACTGCCAGCATTACCCGGGTCTCACCGGGGGATTCCTGCGCCTCGCCGTGCGCACGCGCGAGGAGAATGAGGCACTGCTCGCCGCCTGGCGCAGCTTTGACCAGATGGCTGATGCTGTATCTTGATATAGAGATAAAATAGATTGGAGATTCTTATGACAAAGATCATTTTTGTCCGCCATGGCCAGACCGAGTGGAATGTGCTTGGCCGCTATCAGGGCCAGACGGATGTCGCGCTCTCACCGCTCGGCATCGAGCAGGCCGAGAAGCTTGCGGCACATTTCCCGGTAGACAAGATCGAGGCCGTCTACTCGAGCGACCTCGCGCGCGCGATGAAGACGGCCAGTTGCGTCGCCGACCGCTTCGGCCTGACGGTCGAGCCGCGCCCGGAGCTGCGCGAGCTCAACTTTGGCGACTGGGAGGGACTGACGTACGACGAGATCGTCGCCAAGTGGCCCGACGCACTCCAGAACTTCTTTCAGCATCCCGACGTCCTCGAGATCCCGCATGGCGAGAGCTTCCCGAAGCTCCGCGAGCGCGCGCTCGCCTGCATCGAGGAGATCGTGGCCCGCCATCCTGATCAGACCGTCGCCGTCTTTGCACACGGCGCCATCCTGCGCACCATCCTGACGGCGGCCCTGCACATGGACCTCCAGTACGTCTGGACCATCCGTCAGTTCAACACGGCCGTCAACATCGTGACCTATACCGAGCACGGCACGACAGTCGAGCTCATCAACGGCACAGGCCACCTGAAGTATACACAGGCGGCTGTGGACTAATTTTGTTTTTTCGGGGAAAAATCCCTTGACTTTCTCGGGACTTTTCTTTAGAATAATTCTATGTGATGTCACGGACGAGCGTTTCCATTAGCCCCGGAAGCCTGTTTCAATACATCATACAACATGGAAAATTGATACTGAAAAAACTCTAGGGGGGAAATCGCATGAAGACAACGTTTATGGCAAATGCATCCAATATCGAGCGCAAATGGTACGTTGTAGACGCTGAAGGCCAGACTGTCGGCCGCCTCGCAGCTGAAGTCGCAAAAGTTCTTCGCGGTAAAAATAAACCGACCTTTACTCCGCACGTTGATACGGGTGATTACGTCATCGTCATCAATGCAGAGAAAGTAAAATTCACGGGTAAGAAACTCACGGATAAGACGTATTTCCGTCATTCCGGCTACCAGGGTGGCACGACGTTCACGGCGGCTGGCCACATGCTGGAGCGTTTCCCGGAGCGCGTTCTCGAGCATGCAATCAAGGGCATGCTGCCGAAGAACCGTCTCGGCGCTCAGATGTACCGCAAGCTCAGCGTTTACGCTGGCCCGGAGCATCCGCATGCAGCTCAGAAGCCGGAGAAGCTTGAGCTGAACATCCGCTAATCTGGAAAGGGAGGAACATAACACATGGCAGAAGTCATCTACTACGGCACTGGCCGCAGAAAATCGTCCGTTGCCCGTGTTCGTCTGGTTCCAGGCGAGGGCAAAGTCACGATCAATGGTCGCGACATGGAAGAGTATTTTGGTCTCAAGACTCTCGAACTCATCGTTCGTCAGCCGCTGAACCTCACGGAGACGGTTGATAAGTACGACGTCATCGCAAACGTTGCTGGTGGCGGCGTCACGGGCCAGGCTGGCGCAATCCGCCACGGCATCACGCGCGCTCTCATGGAGATGAACGCAGAGCTCCGTCCGGCCCTCAAGAAGGCTGGCTTCGTTACGCGCGACCCGCGCGAGAAAGAGCGCCGCAAGTACGGCCTCAAGAAAGCCCGCAAGGCTTCCCAGTTCTCGAAGCGTTAATCGCTCGTTGCATACGAACATACAAAATCCCGTCAGCTACGGCTGGCGGGATTTTTTGCGTTCATTGGTGCGCAGTACTGTCGAATATCTCCTGTTTCGTGAGTTGGACCGTCTGCTCATGTCCGGCATCGTCAGCTGCGGCCCGGTATTTCACATAGACCGTGAAATCTCCGTCCGGATGCAGCCAGACTACCATTTGAGCCACTGTCTGAGTATGACTCGTCTCATCGCCTGTACGCCATAGCGAATTGACCGGACCGGCGGTCTGATCCTCGCCGATGCGAATGAAATCAGCGAATGTATATTGTTTCTGTGCTTGAAGTAGTTCCATGACCCGGTCATAGCGTTTATGGCTGCTCTCATAATACTTCTCATTTTGCGCCGCCAGATCGGCGATCAGATAGTGGTTGGTATGGGCCAGGATGCCATTTTGACGCCTCTCTATGCGCACTTCTCCGTCCAGCCCGCCCTCTATCCAGGCGACCTCACTGCGGTCAGCCAGCATGACGAATCGCACGCCCTGGAATAGTTCCGGATGCTGCACCGCCTCCTCGACCGTTGCATAGCGCTCCAGCACCTTGCGCAGTGTTCCTTGGACCGGCGGATGAGCTTCAGCAGCTGCGGCCTTCTGCCTCTTCGTCACCGAGCTGACTGCCGCCGAATAGGCCACGAGTCCCGCCTCATTGACACCGCCACGCAGCTGATGACGCTCGAACGGCCCACCATAGAGACCATAATAACGATAACCGCCTGGCTGGCGAGGTTCCGATAGATGCAGTGACTGTTCCTGCGGCCGCCAGTCGCGGTTCTTTGCTGCTATCGTACCGCCGTCTGCCACAGCCGTTCCTTGCGCCGCATAAAGCGTACAGGCCAATGCTGGCACAGGAATACATAGCAACGCTGCTCCAAGCAGGCCTGTTAGCGCTCCCCGTAAGCCTTTGCCAGACCGTCCTGGCTCACCATGTAGCTGGCTTTTATTCATTTTATATCACTCCAAATCGTACGTTATATCACCAACATAACACAAAAAACTTTATCCTGCAAGAGTCGCAGCTTTTCACAGCTGTGGTTGTACGTCTAAAAGACGGTATGGTATAATTGATAAAAGTTGGAGGCTTCGCAGACATTGGCGTGGGATGATGAAGTAGCTGCTTAGTGGTAAACTACTGTCTTATCACTTGTGGGGGAGATGGATAGATGCATGATGAACAGGCGTACATTCATAAAACGAGCACTATTGGGAGCTGGAGCCTTGTATTTGTGGCCGTGGCAATCTTGGATGCCAGTGTGGGGGAGTGAGCGTGCCTATAAACGTCTCGTTGTGCTCGGTGATCCACATCTGCCGGTGCGCGTGGAGAAGCATCCGGACAAAGCGAAGCGTCAGGCTATCGTAGCGGCTAAACTGCGCGCCATAGCCGATATAAATTCCTGGCCGGATGTCGATAGCATAGCGGTTGTGGGCGATATCGTGGCCCGCTATAGTATCCCGAGTGAGTATGATTTCATTCGTCAGTATTTTTCAAGTGTCAAGGTGCCACTGTACGTCATCGATGGCAATCATGAGATTCTGTATGAGGATGAACCGAATGAGAACGGCAAGCTCGTGAAAGGTGATGCCGAATCCAGGCGGCGCAAGTTGCAGCATTTCTGCGAGTTCTGGCAACTTTCGAAACCCTATTACAGTCTTGAGCTTGGCGGATGTCATCTGATATTCTTGGCGACAGAGGGGCCATTGCCTACGCAGATAGGTGCTGAACAGTTCGCCTGGCTAAAGAACGATTTGACAGAGCACCCGCAATCTACGCTGATATTCTTCCATGGACCACTCATGGGGACGTTGCTGAACTATAACAACTCGGTGAACAAGAAATCGACCGTGGCTCAACCGGTCAATGAGCTGCATGATTTGCTCATGTCCAATCCGCAAGTGCGTCTCTGGATTTCGGGACATACGCATACACCGGCTACAAATGACAGCTTTGCGGCTCCAGAAATCAATATGTATGGCTCGCGGATCATGAATATACACAATAGCGATATGGACAGGAAACATATCTGGACGAATTCGCTGTATATTTATGGCGATCATATCGATATTCGGACATTCGACCATAGAAGTCAGGACTGGATCGAAAACTATGATCGACAGATAAGACTTGATGATTGAGTGAAACTAAGTTAGGATAGATAATGAATAGGAGGTTGATGAACATGGCATTTATGGATTTGGCTAAGTATAGATATTCGGTACGGAAATTCAGCGACAAGCCCATTGAGAAGGAAAAGTTGGATGCTATCCTGGAAGCCGGGCGCATTGCTCCGACGGGGCATAACTACCAGCCTTATCGGGTGTATGTGCTGCAGAGCGCGGAAGCACTGGAGAAGATCCGGGGGCTGACTCGCTGCGCGTTCAACGCGCCGGTCGTGCTGATGGTGACGGTGCGCAAGGATGAGGAATGGGTCAACCCGTTTGAGCACAGCATCCGTGCGGGTGAACAGGATGCCAGCATCGTGGCCACTCATATGATGCTGGAAGCCTGGGATATTGGCATCGGGTCCTGCTGGGTGAACTTTTTCCCGGTGACGAAGACGGCGGATGCCTTCCAGCTGGAACTGAATGAGGTGCCTTTGCTGTTGTTGCCTATTGGTTACGCCGCGGCAGGAGCAAAGGCTGCCCCTCAGCACACGCAGCGTAGGAGTAATGACGAGCTTGTAAGGGTATTGTAGTATCGCGCAGAGCAGTGGCAGTACAATCTCTTGAATGTCGTCATGCTGTACCTCGGCAATCGCAAGACACAGGACAGCCTGATCGAGATGCTGCGCATCAAAATAAGGGCTTTTCAGCGTCATCCAGTTCTCGAAGCGTTGATCACTCGCTTTACACGAGCACACAAGATTCCATCAGCATCAGCTGGTGGGATTTTTTTTATGTATCCACTCTAAAAGAAAGTCACGGAAAAGGCGGCTTGCCTTTGTCGTGCGGACCTGCAGGTTTGCTACGAGATAGATCATCTGCCCGCCATTTTCTGCTTTCAGTCTTCGGCTCACGATATCTGGATGTGGGTATAGGGCATCCGCATAGTCGTAGCCGATGTTGATGGCCTTGTTTTCAAGGAGAAACGCGCGGATGATGTTTTCATCAGCCGTTTCCGCAAGGATGTGGATCTGTCGGCCGGGCACGAGGATGTGCTGGTCGATATTGTGGCGGAAGCAGTCATAGGCACGGCCTTTGCTGATGATAGTCTGACCGTCTAGGTCGTCATAGGTCAGAAATGTTTTTTTCGCCAGAGGATGTGATTTGTGCATCCGTACACTGTAATTGCTGAAAAAGAGGGGGATTCCCTCAAAACGCGTCTCGTCCAGCGGCCCCGTTACGATGGCAAAGTTGCATTGCTGCGCCGTCAATGCGGCTAGAGCCATGGCATCTGTCGTATCTACGATGCTGAGAATGATGGAAGGATACGCCTCATGGAAGTCGTTGATCAGGGGCGCACCAAGATAGGCGAGCACATGGTCGAGTGCATGAATGGTGACCACACTTTTTGACTGCGCCGCGAGCGTGTGGAGGCCGCGTATGGCGTCGTATTCCTCTAGGAGACGTTTTGCATGAGGCAGCAGGATTGTTGCGTAGTCTGTTGGCATGACTCCTTTTATGCTGCGTACAAAAAGCGGCTGCCCCAGCTCTTCCTCAAGCAGACGGATTACCTTGCTCACGCCTTGCCTTGAGACAAATAGCCTGTCTGCGGCTGTCTTTATGTTCTGTGTCTGATAGACGGTTACGAAATACTGAAGCTGTTTCTGATTCATAGAGCACCTCCTGTGTTCATTATAGCGCAACTATATAGTTGCTTCAATCATCTCTTTATCTTCTTTTCCCTGTGTCATGACTCCGCTATAATGAGGCATATAAAGAACGAGGAGGTTTTGCATACTATGAAAATCACACAGATCCGCAACGCGACTAACCGCTTAGTATATGCCGGTAAGACGTTTCTCATCGATCCCTGGCTTTCCCCGAGCCACATGTTCACTTTCGCCGACGTGCCCGGGCATCCCTACCATATCCCTGACCAGGTGAAGGAGCATCTGCCGATGCCGTTCTATGACCTTCCCATGTCTACAGAAGAAATCCTGGAAGATGTCGACTGCGTCATCGTCACGCACCTCCATCCGGACCACATTGACATTTCTTTCGCCGACGGTACTGTAGGCGCCCCACTCGATAAGGCTGTACCCATTCTCTGCCAGAACGAAGAAGATGCGGTTGTCCTGAAGAAATCTGGATTTCAGGAGATCACCATCCTTCCGAAAGAATGGATGAAAATAGGAGATGCCAGCATCCGTCAGGTTCCCGCTCTCCACGGCACCTACCTCCCCTGCGGGAATGCCATGGGCGTCCTCTTTGAAGCAAAAGACGAAAAGACATTCTATCTTGCTGGCGATACCATCTGGTATGAGGAAGTCGCTGCAACCATTGAGAAATTCCGACCAGGAGTAATCGCCCTCAATGCCTGTGCAGCGGAGACTCTCGAGAATGGCCGTCTGATCATGGGGGATGAAGATGTCTGGAATGTGTCGCTTGCAGCTCCTGATGCCAGACTCTATATCACGCATATGGATAACGTTCCCCATGCATCCATCACTCGCCATGTGATGCGCGGCCGCCTGGCTTCTCGTGGCGTCGTGAATTACGATATGCCAGCCGATGGCGAGAGCGTTGTATATTGATGGATACCAATCAATCAAACTATCCAGTTCTCGAAGCGTTAATCGCTCGCTTTACACGAACATACAGATCCCATCGGTCATTGGCCGGTGGGATTTTTTAGTGTGTTGTCAATCTCTCTGATTCCTAGTAGAATGGAGATAGAAAGACAGAGAGCCCGTTTCGAAGAGGCGCTGGCGAAGCGGTGCTGAGAACGGATATGCAGAAAGGCAATACCATGGACGATATTTCGGGGAAAAAAATAGAGACACATCCAACGGAACCGGGGCGCGTGGATATGCTGCAGGGCGTAGCAGGAGGTTTCGTGGAGGGCAATCGGATGTTGAAGACGCTGATGGATGCCATGCCGATTGGCTGCTATGTGCTGCGGCCGGACCACACGGTGCTGTACTGGAATCCTGCGGCGGAGAAGCTCTTGGGTTTCTCGGCAGAGGAGATGCAGGGCAAGCGCTGCGTGGATATGCCGCTCGGCTGCTCGTTCACGAACAGCAGCCGTATCGGTGCGCATTGTCCGGCCATCGTCGCCTATGCGACAGGCAAGGCCAAGACGCTCGAGATGTTCATGCGGCGCAAGGATGGCAAGGACATCCTGTTGCGCAATACGCTGGTGCCATTGGCCGACGAGGCAGGAAAGGTCAGGGAGCTCGTCTCGTTCTTCGTGCCGCTGACGGATGCGAATTACGACCAGGGGCTCATCAAGGCCATTTACGAGACGGCGACGCGCGACCCGCTGACGTGCCTGCCTGGGCGGAAGTTCATGGAAGTCTGCCTCGACGAGGCGATGGAAATCTATCGGCGGACGGGCCAGCCGTTTGCCGTGCTCTTCGCCGATGTCAACAACTTCCATGACATCAACAACACGTACGGCCATGCGGCGGGCGACGACCTCTTGCGCGCGTTCGGGCTGGCTCTGCGCAAGTATGGCAGGAAGGCCGACAAGTTCTGCCGCTGGGGCGGCGACGAATTCGTGGGCCTGCTGCACCTGAGGCATCCAGAGGACATCAAGGGCGCAGCAAAACGCTTCTTGAAGATTGCCCATAACTGTGAAGTAACAGAAGATGGGAAGACCATATCCTGCCGCGCGGCAATCGGCATCACGGTGGTGCGCGACGACGATACCATCAAGTCCATCGTCTCGCGCGCAGACCACTACATGTATCTGGCCAAGAAGCGCAAAGAGGACCAGATTGTCACGGACTTTGATCGATAAAGAGAACAGGGAAAGGGAAGAACACTTAAGACATGACCGCATTTATGGAAGATTGGAAGAAGAAACAGGAAATCACGGTGGAGGAGCTGGCAGAACTGAGCTCGGACGAGGTCTATCTCGTGGATATCCGCGATGAGGTGGCGTTCGAGCGCGGCTCGCTGCCGGGCGCGCAGAACCTCAATCCTCTGGAACTGCAGCAGGGCGGCTATGACCTGCCGGAGGAAAGGCTCATCGTCTGCATCTGCATGTGGGGCAAGATCAGTCTTGGCCTCGCGCAGAATCTGCGCGAGCAGGGCTATGCGGCCGTCTCACTGCAGGGCGGCTACTCGCTCTGGCTGCAGCGCAAACTGGAACGCGAGACGGCTGAGGCGGCGGAGGATTCGGAGCGCCTCAAGCGCATCGAGAACTCCCTGCGCAAGAAATACAAGCATAAGATTTCCACCAAGTTCGTCGAGGCTGTCTGCAAGTTTGAGCTCGTGCGCCCCGGTGACAAGATTGCCGTCTGCATCTCGGGCGGCAAGGACTCGATGCTCATGGCGAAGCTCTTCCAGGACCTCAAGCGCCACAATAAGTTCCCGTTTGAGCTCGTCTTCCTCTGCATGGACCCCGGCTACAACGAGATGAATCGCCGCATCATCGAGGAGAACGCGAAGCTCCTGCACGTGCCGCTGACCTTCTTCTCGACGGACATCTTCGAGTCGGTCTTCCATGTGGAGGAGTCGCCGTGCTATCTCTGCGCCAAGATGCGCCGCGGCTACCTCTACCGCAAGGCCCGCGCGCTCGGCTGCAACAAGATCGCGCTCGGCCATCACTTCGACGATGTGATTGAGACGAATCTCATGAGCATGCTCTACTCCGGCGCCATCCGCACGATGATGCCGAAGGTCAAGAGCACGAGCTGCCCGGGTATGGAGCTCATCCGGCCGCTCTACTACATCCATGAGGCGGACATCAAGCGCTGGCGCGACGACAATGGCCTCTACTTCATCCAGTGTGCCTGCAAGTTCACCGAGACGTGCTCGACCTGCCATACGGATGGCACGACGGATTCCAAGCGCCTCGAGGTCAAGAAGCTCATCGCGAAGCTCGCTGAGACGAACAGCCAGGTCCCCGGCAATATCTTCCATGCCCTCGAGAACGTCAACCTCGACACCGTCCTGAAGTACAAGCAGGCGGGCGAGGTGCACAGTTTCCTGGAGCAGTACGATTAACGTCCCAGGCCATTGTCTGGGACAGCTATGATATAAAGAGACAAGGCATGAAAAAACCGGCAGGTGCTGTTCCTGCCGGTTTTTTCATGCCTTATTTCTTGAGCGCAGCCTTGAGCGTTTCCGTCATGGCCTTCTGCACGATGCGAAGGACATCCTCGACGACCGAGTTGTACATGTCACCGCCATCGACGACACCGCGGCCGTTCTCCGTGAGGAAGAACTTCTTCGGGGGTACATTTTCCTGATAAGCTTCGTTGAGTTTGTCCTGGACGAGCTTCTCGATTTCCTGTTCCGTCATCCTAGTCACCTCTTTCCATAATAACCTGCATTTATTATTATACGACATCCTGATGGTTTTTTCCTTGTTTTTTTGAAATAAACTTGCGGAAATCTTGTTTCTGGGTAAATTTACTCGATTTCTAATTCCTTGCTAAAGTCAACTTAAATCCCCTTCCGTATGATAGAAGTATCAAGAAGAAGAGATTCAGCTGATAGAAAGGCGTTGATTGATATGAGATGGACACAGCGTAAGATTGTCGCTGGCGTCGTGGCCGGTCTTGTGCTGACGGTCGGGGGCTTCGGCATGCTCTCGGCGCAGTCGCAGGACAAGACAGACCTGCGCCCGCGCTACTGTGTGACGCAGGATGGGCGGCCGGACGGACAGCCGCCGAAGATGACGACGGACGAGGTGGCGCAGCACATCGCCGAATCGTTTGGCGTCGATGCGAAGCAGGTCAAGAGTGCACTCGATGAGCAGAAGGATTTCCGCGACATTGGCCGGGCCGCCATGCTGGCCAAGATCAGCGGCAAGTCGTTTGCGGATGTCATGGCACTCAAGACGGATGACAAGGACTGGCGCGACATCGAATCGTCACTCGGCGTGACGCGCGAGAAGGTCCGGCAGCTGCGCATCGAGATGACGGCCAAGGACCTGAGCCGGGATGGCGTCATCGATGAGGAAGGCGCGCTGAAGCTCCTGAAGGACGGTTATGAGCCATGGGATATCTCCTGCGCTTCCATCCTCGCCGAGGCGACGGGCAAGGACATCCAGTCGGTCCTCGACCTCAAGAAGATCAACAACCGCTGGGGCGATGTCGCAGACCAGCTCGGCGTGGACCGCAAGGAATTGCAGAAGTTCCACGGCCCTGGCCCGCATGGCATGGGTCGGCACGATGGCCTTGGCCCCGATATGATGGGCGGCCCGATGATGGATGATTGAGCAGCTGAGAATTTTTTTCGAGAAAAGGCTTGACAGCTCGCTCAAAGACGAGTAAGATAAGAGCTATCAACAAGTTAACAGTGTTACACGAAATCATCGAACAGGAAATAGTAGCACAGCCACTATCCCGACAGCGAGCCGTCGATTGGTGCAAGGTACGGCGCGATATGCTATGCGAATGGTCCTGCGAGAGCTCACCGAAATCCTTTCCGTGGAACGAGAGGAGAGTAGGCTGGGACGGCCGCCACCGTTAAAGGGCTACGGTATCGGAACCATTTCCCGTACCGGAATTGAGGAATGGCTTTGCCATTTGGACCGGGTGGCACCGCGAAGATTTTTCGCCCCGCTGAGCAATGAGCTCGGCGGGGCTTTTTGATTGCATTTTCGGTGAATGCAATCTGGATGGACGAATGATTGCGAGGGATGGAAAGATGCTCAAGGCAAAATTGTGTGGCATGAAGACGGTCGAGGCGGCTCGCGCGGCCGAAACGGCAGGCGCCGATTTCATCGGCTTCATCTTCTGGCGCCGGAGCCATCGCTTCGTCGAGCCGGAACAGGCCGCCCGCATCGCGGAAGCGCTGCAGCGCGTCAAGACGGTCGGCGTCTTCGTCGATGAGAAGCCTGCATTGGTCAACGCCGTCGCAAGGCAGTGCCATCTCGACTTTGTCCAGCTGCACGGCCACGAGGACGCGGCCTATGCGGAGCAGATGGAAGTCCCCGTCATCAAGGCCTATCGCTACGGCGACGGCTTCTCGGCGGAGGCGGCCAATGCGTTCCCCGCTGCGATGATTCTCGTCGACGCCTACCAGAAGGGCGCGGCGGGCGGCACGGGCACGTGCTTCGACTGGCAGCAGGCACAGCGCGAGGTCGCAGCCGTCAAGAAGCCCGTGCTGATCGCGGGCGGCATCAGCGAGGCGAACGTCGCCGAGGTCAATACGATCTTCCATCCGTTTGCCGTCGATGTCTCCGGCAGCCTCGAAGTCAACCGGGAGAAGTCAGCCGCGCGCATCGCGGCCTTCATGGAGCAGGTACACGAAATCAACAGGAGGAATTGAAATTGCGGGATATTTTAGCAGAGATTGTCGAGAAGAAGAAGGATATCGTCGCCAATGCAAAGCGCGAGATGCCGCTCGATGAGGTGAAGCGCTCGCTTGTCTGCGGGACATTCGCGATGACGCACCGCTTCCGCGAGCGCGACTGGAACCTCATCGCCGAGTGCAAGCTCCAGAGCCCGGCGAAGGGGAGGCTCTGCCGCCGCTACTCCGTCACGGAGCTCGCGCGGATCTACGAGGACAACGGAGCGAGCATGCTCTCCGTGCACACAGACCCGCATTTCCTCGGCTGCAACGAGGATTTCCGCAAGGTCCGCGCGGAGGTCAGCCTGCCTCTTTTGCGCAAGGACTTCATCATCGATGCATACCAGATCTACGAGGCACGGATGCTCGGCGCGGATGCCGTGCTGCTGATTGCACGCATCCTGACGCCGGAGACGCTCAAGCGCTTCCTCTACACGGCATGGAGCCTCGGCATGGACGCACTCATCGAAGTCCATGACCGCCGGGACATGGAGGCGGCACTCGCGACGCCGGCGGAATTCATCGGCATCAACAACCGCAACCTCGTCTCGTTCACGACATCGATCGAGCAGACGATGGAGCTGCTGCCGTACGCGGACAAGAGCCGCACGCTCATCAGTGAGAGCGGCGTCTTCACGGGGGAGGATGCAAGGCGCCTGCACGATGCGGGCTGCGATGGCATCCTCGTCGGCGAGGGCCTCGTCCGCGCCGATGATGTCGCCGCACAGACGCGCCTGATGGCAAATGCCGGCGAAGAAGAAAAGGGAGATATGGCCTGATTCCCATACAGGCTGTACAGGATAGATACAAGAAAGGAAGAACACAGATGAACACGAAGGGCAGATTTGGAAAATTTGGTGGACAATATGTGCCGGAAATCGTCATGCCGGCGCTCAACGAGCTCGAGGCCGCCTACGCAAAGTACAAGGACGATCCGGACTTCCAGAATGAGTTCAAGACGTACCTGCGCGAATACGCGGGCCGCCCGACGAACCTCTACTACGCCGACAAGCTCACGAAGTACTACGGCCGCGCGAAGATCTTCCTCAAGCGCGAAGACCTCCTGCACACGGGCGCCCACAAGATCAACAATGCGCTCGGCCAGGCCCTGCTGGCGAAACGCATGGGCAAGAAGCGCATCGTCGCTGAGACGGGCGCCGGCCAGCACGGCGTCGCTTCGGCGACGGTCGCCGCGCTCTTCGGCATGGAGTGCCACGTCTTCATGGGCGCGCTCGACGTCGAGCGCCAGAAGCTCAACGTCTTCCGCATGAAGCTGCTCGGCGCGAAGGTCATCCCGGTCTCCTCCGGCACGGGCACGCTCAAGGATGCAACGAGTGAGGCCATCCGCTACTGGGCGACGAACATCACGGACACGCATTACATCATCGGTTCGGCCGTCGGCCCGCATCCGTATCCGACCATCGTGCGCGACTTCCAGAAGGTCATCGGCGAGGAGATCCGCGAGCAGGCTATCGAGAAGATTGGCGGCCTGCCGGATTACCTCTTAGCCTGCGTCGGCGGCGGCAGCAACGCCATCGGCACGTTCTACGATTTCCGCAACGATCCTTCCGTCAAGAAGTTCGGTGTCGAGGCGGGCGGCCGTGGCGAGGCGCCGACGGACAACGCCAAGACGCTCTCCGGTGCTGGTGAGCCGGGCATCCTGCACGGCGCCTTCAGCTACCTGCTGCAGGACCCGGACGGCCAGGTCGTCGAGGCGTACTCCATCTCGGCCGGCCTCGACTACCCGGGCGTCGGACCAGAGCATTCCTATTATAAAGATGAAGGGATTGTCAAGTACGTCTCGGTCACGGACCAGGAGGCACTCGATGCCTTCCAGCGCCTTTCGAAGGTCGAGGGCATCATCCCGGCGATGGAGAGCTCGCATGCGCTTGCCTATCTCGACAAGCTCATGCCGCAGACGCACCCGGATGAGTCGGTCGTCGTCACGCTCTCGGGCCGCGGCGATAAGGATGTACAGATGGTAGCAAAAGTTCTTGGGGAGGATATTGAGTGATGAGCACGCGTTTGGATAAAAAGATGGCTGACCTCAAGGCAGCCGGTAAAAAGGGAATCTTCATCTACATCACGGCCGGTGCGCCGGACGTCGAGACGACGCTCAAGGCCGTCCGCGAGGCGGAGAAGGCAGGCGCTGATGTCATCGAGCTCGGCCTGCCGTTCTCGGACCCGATGGCGGATGGCCCGGTCATCCAGTCGGCCTCGGTCTGCGCCCTGAAGAATGGCATGACGCTCAAGAAGGAGCTCGAGATTGTGCGCGAGATCCGCAAATTCTCCGACATCCCGCTGATCGGCATGGGCTACATCAATAACATGTACCACTACGGCTTTGAGAAGTTCGTCACGGACTTCAAGGCAGCCGGCATGGACGGCATCATCGTGCCGGATGTGCCGCATGAGGAGTCGGGCGAGATGCGCAAGGTCTGCGCGGCGCATGATTTCCATCTGGCGGAGTTCATCACGCCGGGCACGACGGAGGAGCGCATGACAGAGACGTGCAAGGGCGCGACGGGCTTCATCTACTGCGTCTCGAACAACGGCGTCACAGGCGTCAAGAAGATCGACTACTCGACGATCGGCAAGGTCTGCGAGAAGGCGCGCAAGTTCACGGATACGCCGCTGGCCGTCGGCTTCGGCATCAGCTCGCCGGAGGCGGCCGTCGCGGCTGCGGCGAAGAGCGATGCCGTCATCGTCGGCAGCGCCGTGGTCAAGCGCCTCATGGACGGCAAGTTCGCGGAGGCGATGGCGCTTATCGGCGCGATGCGCGAGGCGCTCGATGCGGCGTACGGTAAGAAAGCTTGACGAATATCCGCTATCCATCCTATGCGTGACATGAGAGGAGCAATCATCATGGAACTCAAACCATCGCGGGAGGCATTCTGCAAGCTGGCGGCGGAGACGAATCTCATCGCTGTCGCTAAGGAGATCAACATGGATCTCGACACGCCCGTCTCCGTCTACTATAAGCTCGTCGGCGAGAAGAAGGGCTTCATCCTCGAGTCCGTCGACACGACGCATCAGCAGTTCGGCCGCTTCTCCTTCATCGGGGCGGAGCCCTTTGCAAGGCTGCAGGTCTTCAAGGACAAGCTCATGATCAACGAGAACGGCCTGATGAAATGCATCATGGGCGAGCCGGTCAAGACCATCAAGCAGTACATGCAGGGCTATAGGCCGGCCGTCGAGGATGCCTCGCTGCCATTGGCGAATGGCGGCATGGTCGGCTATCTCAACTACGACATCGTTGCGACCTTCGACCGTGTGCGCGGCATGGAGCTCGGCGAGGAGGAACTCTTGGGACAGTTCATGATCTGCCGCGTCCTCGTCGTCTACGATGCCCTGCACAACAGCGCCCGCCTGATCTGCCTGGCCGACACGAAGGGGCGCGACGCCAATGAGGCATACGATGCCGTGGCCGAAAAGATCGCCAAGGTCGAGGCGCGCCTCGCTGCACCGCTCGCGCCGCAGGTCGGTGAAGCAGCGAAGCGCCGCGAGAAGGTCGACTTCCTCAAACGCTTCGGCAAGGCACCAGCGGATTTCCTGCAGGCCATCCACAAGGCCAAGGAGCATATCTTTGCCGGCGACATCTTCCAGGTCGTGCCCTCGCGCCAGTTCCGCGAGAAGATCACGAAGCCGTGCTTCCACTTCTACCGCCGCCTGCGCCAGGTCAATCCGTCGCCTTACATGTTCTACTTCAACTTCGGCCCCGTCAAGCTCGTTGGCGCCTCGCCGGAGATGCTCGTCAAGGTCGCGGGCGACACGGTCTACACTTACCCGATTGCCGGCACGCGCCGCCGCGGCCGCGATGCCGCAGAGGACGCCGCCCTCGCGAAAGACCTCAAGGGCGACACGAAGGAATGTGCCGAGCACTCGATGCTCGTCGACCTCGCGCGCAATGACATCGGCCGCATCAGTGAGCCCGGAACCGTCCACGTGACGAAGCTGCGCCAGGTCGAATACTTCAGCCACGTCATGCACATGGTCTCGGAGGTCGTCGGCAAGCTCAAGAAGGGCTACACGCCGATGGATGTCCTGCGCGCGACGTTCCCGGCCGGCACGGTCAGCGGTGCGCCGAAGCTCCGCGCGATGGAGATCATCAACGAGCTCGAGCCCGTCAAGCGCAACTCGTACTCGGGCACGGTCGGCTACATGGACTTCTGCGGCAACATGGACATGTGCATCACCTTGCGCACGATGCGCATCGAGAACGACGACACGGCCGTCATCCAGTCGGGTGCCGGCATCGTCGCCGACTCCGTGCCGGAGAAGGAATACCAGGAGATCCTGCAGAAGTCGAAGGCTCTGTTTGAAGTAGTGGAGGAGGTCGAGAACGATGTTGTTGCTTTTAGATAATTACGATTCCTTCACCTACAATGTCTACCAGCTGCTGTCGGAACTCGGGGCGGACGTCGAGGTCATTCGCAATGATCAGACGACGGTACCCGCGGTCGAGGCGAAGCATTACGAGGGCATCGTGATCTCGCCGGGCCCGGGCGTGCCGAAAGACGCTGGCATCAGCGAGGACCTCATCCGGACGCTCGGCGGCAAGGTGCCAATCCTCGGCATCTGCCTCGGCCATCAGGCCATCGGCGAGGTGTTCGGCGGCAAGATCGTGCGGGCCGCGGAGATCATCCACGGCAAGGTATCGCCCATCCGCCACAATGGCCGCGGCCTCTATGCGGGCCTGCCGCAGGACGTGGAGGTCGGCCGCTATCACTCCCTGATCATCGACCGCGCGACGCTTCCAGACTGCCTCGAGGTCACGAGCGAGCTCGCCGACGGCACGATCATGGGCGTGCGTCACAAGGAGATGGACATCGAGGGCATCCAGTTCCATCCCGAGTCCATCCTGACGCCCGCGGGCCGGACGATGATGCAGAACTTCCTCGACCACCTGCGCAAATAAAATCTGCTAAGACAAGAGAAATCCTTCTTTCGAGAAGGATTTTTCTTGTATCTCAGAGAATAGTGTAATATCAAGACCAAAACAAAGAACACAGCAGTTCGCAGGCGCCTGCGGCATGCGGAATAGAGGAGGGACATTTTGATGAAGTTCCAGAAATTCCATTTCATGAATGGCACGATGTGTGCCACGAGCAGCAAGAAGAAGATGACCGCCATCCTGCTGGGGCTGACACTGGCCCTGGCACCGTATGGCATGACGAGCGCAGAGGCAGCAGCAAAGAGCGGCACAGAGGCCGCGCCAGCTGTCACGGCCGTTGTTCCTCCTACTGATGCGGTAGCGGCAAAGGATGCCGTAAATGCCGGCGAAGAGGCCAAGGCCGTAAAGGATGCGGCCAAAGGGGAGGCGCAGGCAAGCCCCGTAAAAGAGGATGTCACGATTGATGCGAGGAGTTCGCTCGACCAGTCCTTCGACCAACTGGCAGAAGTCAAGAACGGCACCTATGACATGGACCTCGCCGCTTCGGCGCCGATGGGCAGCACGAGCATGACGAGCCATATCACGTTCGTCTCGGAGCCGTACACGCGGGCGAAGGGCACGATGCAAATCACCTTCACGCTGCCGGGTGCGCCCGTCTTTGAGCGCGAGCTCGATTACTACATCCGCGAGACGGAGAAGGCGACGGCCTTCTACTGCAAGCTCGGCCATGGCGCTTGGGAGAAGTCCGTCACGCCGCGCAAGCCGGCGGACAAGAAGGTCAATGACTTCTGGTCAGAAGCCTTCTCGAACGGCTTCATGGACATCGCGAAGGATGTCGAATTCGGCGTGCAGGACGGCGCGAACCAGACGTATCTCGTGACGGTCGACGGCAAGGTCTTCGGCAAGATGCTCGAGGAGCAGATTAAGCCGACGGCAAAGGACGAGGCGATGCAGAAGACGGTGGCAGAGATCTGCCGCAGCCTGCCGGACTTTACCTACACGGTCACGATTGACACAGAGAAGAACCTGCTGACGGATGTCCACGCCAACCTGACGGAGCCCATCCGCAAGGCGGCTTCCATCATCGTCAAGCGGCGCGACCTGCCGCGCTCGGAGCGCGATAAGCTCCTCAAGGACATCCGGGAGAGCACGGTGGACTTCCACCTGCAGGGCCGCGATTTCAACGAGCTCGAGGACGTGCAGGTACCGGCCGAGGTCCTGGCAAATGCCAAGGCCACGGAGCTGCCGCTGGGCGACTGAGCAAGCAAATGCTCATGACAATTGCATACGATTTGCGGGGGAACCACGTGTTGAGAAGGCGTTTGCCTGACCCTTAGAACCTGTTGAGCCAAGACTTGCGTAGGGAGACAAATTCACGGAGAAGGAGTTGCCGCTTGGCGTCTCCTTCTTTTTTATATTCAAGGAGGAATCCAATTTGAATCACGAGACGATACAGAAGGAAATCATCGCGGCCGTACACCGGGCAAAGGAAGACTGCCCGCTCGTGCCGTCTATCACGAACACCGTGACGATTGAATTGGTCGCCAATGCCCAGCTGGCTGCCGGCGGCTCTGCCGCGATGGTCTATCTGCCGGATGAAGGCGAGGCCATCGCAGCGGCTGGTGAGGCGTTCTACATCAATATGGGCACGTTGATGCCATTCTATGCCGAGACATTGCCGCGCACGGCCAGAGCACTGCAGGAACACCATCGCCCGTGGGTGCTCGACCCTGTCGGCATCGGCATCGGCGGCCTGCGCAAGGGACTGCTGCAGTGCTTCCGCGCGCTGCCGCCGTCTGTCGTGCGCGGCAATGCGTCTGAGATCATCGCTTTGGCCAATCTCTGGGGTCTCGATAGCGGTGTGGCGCGGGACGGCGTGCGCGGCGTCGATGCGACGGACAGCGTCGAGACAGCCCGCCCCGCTGCTGAGGCACTGGCGTCCTTCATTCACGGCGCTGTGGCGGTCTCTGGTGAGCGCGACCTCGTCACCGACGGCACGCTGACCGTCCGCAGTGAGGGTGGTTCGAAGCTCTTCACGAAGATTACGGGGGCCGGCTGCTCGCTCGGCGGCGTCACGGCCGTCTATCTGGCCGAAACCTCGCCGTTCATTGCAGCCCTGACCGCTGTCCAGGCCTACAATCTGGCAGGGACTCGGGCGGCGCGCGAGGCGAAGGGCCCCGGCAGCTTTACCGCGGCCTTCCTCGATGCCCTCTACGCGGCAACGCCTGAGAAAATCGCGGCCAATCCGTTCGTCGTGCTCTGAGCAGAGCAGGCGATGGATTGTGACGGATTGTTGACGGATTGTTGGATTGTTATTGAAGAAAAGAGGGATTTTGATGAATACGCTCATTGCAGTGGCGATTGCACCGTGCGGGACTGGCGAGGAGATGTCCGCCTATGTCGGCGAAGTCGTCCGCGTCATCCGGGAATCAGGCCTGCCGAATCGTACGAACTCGATGTTCACGGAGATTGAGGGCGATTGGGATGAAGTCATGGATGTGGTCAAGCGCGCGACGATGGTCCTGGCCGAGAAGGGCATCCGGACGGAAGTCGTGCTCAAGGCTGACATCCGCCCGGGCTATCACGATATGATGCACGGCAAGCTGCAGCGGCTCGAAAAGCGCCTGGCAGAAGACACGGATGCTGGGAACAATGAAGGGGAGAGACAGGAATGAACATGCGCAAGAAACTCGATATCTCTGCATATCTCGTGGTGGGACCGGAGAACACCTTGGGCCGGCCCGTCGGGGACATCATCCGGGCGGCGGTCGAGAATGGCTTCACCTGCCTGCAGATCCGCTCGAAGACGGCTTCGGCCAGAGAGCTCATCGCGCTCTGCCGCGAGGCAGCGGATGTCCTGCAGGCGCTCGGCAAGGCGGAAGACGTCGTGCTGCTCGTCGATGACCGGCTCGACGTCGTGCTCGCCGCGCGCGAGGCGGGCATCAAGGTCGATGGCATCCACGTCGGCCAGAGCGACATCCCCGTCGCGGTCTGCCGCAAGTTCTTGGGCCCTGAGGCAGTCATCGGGCTGTCGGCGCGCACGCAGGAGCTGCTCAACTACGTCCGTCAGGCCGATACACGGGACATCGACTACTTTGGCGCCGGCCCGCTGCACGAGACGGCGACGAAGCCCGACTGCGGCCGCGATGCTGCGGGACACATCATCACGCGCAGTTTCGAGGAACTCACGGAGCTCCATGCCATCAGCCCCGTGCCGGTCGTCGTCGGCGGCGGCGTCAAGGCGCGCGACCTGCCCGCCCTGCGCAAGACGGGCGTCGATGGCTTCTTCGTCGTCAGCGCCGTGGCTGGAGCGGATGACCCGGCGGCTGCTGCGCGCGAGCTCGTGGCGACCTGGAAGGCTGCACCGCGTTCGTGATACCTGACCGAGCCTAGAGAGACGGGTGCCATTCATGGCACTCGTCTTTTTTTTCGACAGAGCCTATGATAAAATGGATAAAATGAGAAGAGAAGTATAGGATAGAGAAAAGAGGGATGTATCTTGCGATTGATTGTCGGGATTTCGGGAGCCAGCGGTGTCATCATGGGCTGGTATCTCCTGCGGGCGCTGCATGAGATGCCGGAGGTGGAGACGCATCTGATCATCACCGAGGGAGCGGCGGTGACGTTCCCGTATGAGACGGAACTCTCGCTGGCGGAGGTCTGTGCCCTCGCGGACGTCGTGCACGACAACCGCGACATGGCGGCTTCGATATCGAGCGGCTCGTACGAGACGGACGGCATGATCATCATCCCCTGCAGCATGAAGACGGTGGCCGGCATCGTCAGCGGCTATACGGATGACCTCTTGCTGCGGGCGGCCGATGTCTGCCTCAAGGAAGGGCGCAAGGTCGTCATCGTGCCGCGCGAGATGCCGATGAGCCGCATCCATCTGCGCAACATCAAAGAGGCAGCCGACTACGGCTGCTGTGTCGTGCCGCCTGTCTTGACGTTCTATAACGGCGCGGATACGGTCGAGAAGCAGATCCAGCACATCATCGGCAAGGTCCTCATGCAGTTTCACCTCCATTCCCGCGACTTCGTGCCCTGGCAGGGCAGCGATGCAGCGGGCCGCTGAAAAAAATTTAAGAATAAAGTCAAAAAGTCAGAAAAACCATTTGACTTTTTGACTTTATTCGCTATAATAGGATATAGAAACAATCAAGTTTCAGAATAATGAAGATAATAAGAGCGATTATGGAGGATACGATTATGGGACAAGAAAAATACACAGCGAAGACGCTGGCGGCCCTGCAATCCGCTCAGCAGATCGCAGCCATGAAATACCATCAGGAGATCACGTCGGCACACGTCCTGCTGGCTCTGGCCAAAGAGCCGGAGGGGCTGCTGGCCACGATCTTTGAGGAGTGCCAGACGGATATGCCGATGCTCAAGGCAAGACTCGAGCAGGAGCTCGCGAAGATCCCGAGCGTCAAGGGCACGGACCGCCTCGGCATGGGCATGGACATGGTCCGCGTACTCGGCCGCGCCGAAGAATACGCTAAGTCCATGAAGGATGATTATGTGTCGACGGAGCACTTGCTGCTGGCTCTTGCGACGGATGGCAGCAGCGAGGTGCAGGACATCTGCCGTCAGTTCCACCTGACGAAATCCGCGATCCAGGCGTCCATCCGCAAGAACCGCAAGCAGAATGTCACGACGGACAACCCGGAGGAGGGCTATAAGTCCCTCGAGAAGTTCGGCCGCGACCTCACGGCAGCGGCGCGCGCCGGCAAACTCGATCCGGTCATCGGCCGTGACGAGGAGATCCGCCGCACGATTGAGATCCTTTCCCGCCGCACGAAGAACAACCCAGTGCTCATCGGTGAGCCGGGCGTCGGCAAGACGGCCATCGTCGAAGGACTCGCGCGCCGCATCGTGGCGGGCGATGTGCCAGAGTCGCTGAAGAATAAGACGCTCTTCTCGCTCGACATGGGCTCCCTGATCGCCGGTGCGAAGTACCGCGGCGAGTTCGAGGAACGCCTCAAGAGCGTGCTCAACGAGATCGCGAAGTCGGACGGCCAGATCCTGCTCTTCATCGATGAGCTCCACACGGTCGTCGGCGCTGGCGCGACGGAAGGCGCGATGGATGCCGGCAACCTCTTGAAGCCGATGCTGGCCCGCGGCGAACTGCGCTGCATCGGTGCGACGACGCTCAACGAGTACCGCAAGTACATCGAGAAGGATACAGCCCTCGAGCGCCGCTTCCAGCCGGTCATGGTCGGTGAGCCGAGCGTCGAGGATACCATCTCGATCCTGCGCGGCCTCAAGGAGCGCTACGAGGTCCATCATGGCGTGCGCATCCGCGATGCGGCTCTCGTCGCCGCGGCAACGCTCTCGGACCGCTACATCTCGGACCGTTTCCTGCCGGATAAGGCCATCGACCTCGTCGATGAAGCCGCGGCAAAGCTGCGCACGGAGATTGAATCCATGCCGCAGCCGCTCGATGAGATTCGCCGCAAGATTATGCAGCTCGAGATCGAGGAGCAGGCTCTGAAGAAGGAGACGGATGAAGCTTCGAAGGAGAAGCTCCAGAAGATCACGAAGGAGAAAGAGAAACTCCAGAAGGAGGAGGGCGAGCTCAAGACCCAGTGGGAGACGGAGAAGAACGCCATCCTGCGCGTCCGTGCCATCAAGAAAGAGATTGACGGCGTGAACAGCGAGATGGAAGCCGCCGAGCGCGCCTACGACCTCAACCGCATGTCGGAACTCAAGTACGGCAAGCTGCCGGAGCTCCAGAAGAAGCTCAAGGAAGAAGAGGCCATCATCGCGGCGAAGTCGAAGGACAACCGCCTGCTCAAAGAAGAGGTCGGCGAAGAGGATATCGCGCAGGTCGTCAGCCGCTGGACGGGCATCCCGGTGACGAAGATGCTGACGGGCGAGCGTGAGAAGCTGCTGCACCTCGAAGATGTGCTGCACGCCCGCGTCGTCGGTCAGGATGAAGCCGTCAAGGCCGTCAGCGAGGCCATCCTGCGCGCACGCGCCGGCATCAAGGATCCGAACCGCCCGATCGGTTCGTTCATCTTCCTCGGCCCGACGGGCGTCGGCAAGACGGAGCTCGCGAAGACCCTTGCTGAGGCACTCTTCGATGATGAGCGCAGCATGATCCGCATCGATATGTCGGAGTACATGGAGAAGCACAGCGTATCGCGCCTCATTGGCGCGCCTCCGGGATACGTCGGCTACGATGAGGGCGGCCAGCTCACAGAGGCCGTGCGCCGTCGTCCGTACAGCGTCATCCTGCTCGATGAGATCGAGAAAGCGCATCGCGATGTCTTCAACGTGCTGCTGCAGATCCTCGACGATGGCCGCCTGACGGATGGCAAGGGCCGTGTGGTCAACTTCAAGAACACGGTCATCATCATGACCTCGAACCTCGGCTCGCATGAGATCCTCAACAAGAGCTACGAAGAGGCGAAGGGCGCGGTCAAGGAAATCCTCAAGGATTACTTCCGTCCAGAGTTCCTCAACCGTGTCGATGATATCATCGTGTTCAAGGCCCTCAAGAAGGAGCAGGTCAAGAACATCGCGGCTATCATGCTCAAGAGCCTCAGCGACCGCCTCGAGAAGCAGATCAAGATCTCGCTGACGTGGACGGATGATGCGCTGACGGCACTGGCCGACAAGGGCTTCGACCCGAACTTCGGTGCCCGTCCGCTGCGCCGTCTGCTGACGCATACGGTCGAGACCTCTCTGTCGAAGCAGATCATCCGCGGCGACGTCCGCGAGGGCGATACCGTCGAGATCGGCTTTGACGGGACGGACTTCACGTTCAAGACACTTCCCAGTGTCAAGACGGAAGAGGAAGCATAAGCTGCTTCTTCTCATACAACCCCCTGAATGAAAAAATCCGGGAGCCTGAGGGCTCTCGGATTTTTTTATGCTATGAGCTTATCGTGTCATGGTGCTGGGACGAATTTTGCAAGGATGGTGTGGCCGTTCTTGACGAGGTTGCGGCTCAGCGCATCGAGCGGTGCGAAGATCGGCGCGTACTCGAGGCGCAGGCGGAAGCGCAGGAACTGGTGCGAGTTGCAGCCGAAGATCGGCACGCGGTCGAGGATGTAGGGGTTCTCGTCCGGGTTGGCCAGTCCGTAGTGAACGGTGAAGGCGGCGCGGTAGCCGGCCTCTTTCGTCATGCGCTCGAGTTCTTCATCGTACGAGCCGCACGGGTAGGCGATGAAGTTGATGGGCTTGCCGAGGCGCCACTCGAGCGCCTTCTTGGAGCTGTCGAGCTGATGCCATACCTGGTCAGCCGGAATCTTGTCGAGTTCCGGATGGGAGAGCGTGTGGCTCTCGAAATCGATGAGGCCGCTCTGCTGCATCTCATCGACCTGCGCCCAGGTCATGTAATTGGGGTAGGTGCCGATGAAGTCCGAGATCAGGAAGATCGTGCCCTTGAGGTTATACTTCTCGAGGATCGGGTAGGCGTTCTTGTAGTTGTCGACGTAGCCGTCGTCGAAGGTCAGGATGACGGGCTTCTCGGGCAGTGGCGTGCCGTTCTCCCAGGCATCCATCATCTCTTCTGGCGTGATCGTGTGGTAGCCGTTGTCGGAGAGGTATTTCATCTGCTCGTCGAACTCGTCGGTGTGGACCGTCAGGGAATTCTCGTCGCGGTCGTTGATCTGGTGGTAGTTGAGCACCGGCACGGCGCGGGTGGCCGAGTGCATGCGGTAGGCGCAGAGCCCCAGTACCGCCAGGAAGATTATCAGCAGGAACAGCAGGATTCGTTTGATCCAGGTAATCATCGAGACACATCCTTTTCATTCATACAGTACGCTCTTGCGATGGGAACGCGCCCATCTATATACATATCGTTTAGTATATAACAAGCGGGAAATGAGGTCAAGGAAGTGCAGCACAGCTCAGCGGAGCAGAAAAGGTTTTACAAATCGTCAAATCGGCTTATAATGATATAGGTATGACATGCATAAGGATTTGGCGGCAGATTGCCGTTCATCCCATGGAACATCTCAAGGATATCGCATGGATAAAGGAGTAATTCACCATATGATGAGAAACGATTTATGCTGGTGTGGCAGCGGCAAGAAGTACAAGAAATGCCACGAAGATTTCGATGAGCGCATTGCGGAGATGAAGTTTGACATCTTCCGCGGTCAGGTGCGCCCGCCGAAGAAGATCATCAATAACGAGAAGGATATCGCGGGCGTGCGTGCAGCCGGTGTCATCAACGACGGCGCACTCGACCTCATGACCGAGATGGTACGTCCGGGCATCGACACGGCAACGCTCGACCAGGCTGCAGCGGACTACATCCGCGAGCGCGGCGGCATCCCGGCCTGCCTCAACTACGAGGGCTATCCGAAGAACGTCTGCATCTCGATCAATGAGGTCGTCTGCCACGGCATCCCGTCGAAGAAGACCATCCTCAAGGAAGGCGACATCGTCAACATCGACATCACGACGATCCTCAATGGCTATTACGCCGATGCCTCGCGCATGTACATCGTCGACAAGGCTTCGCCGGAGGCGGAGAAACTCGTGCGCGTCACGAAGGAATGCATGGAGCTCGGCGTCCAGGCCATCCGCCCCTGGCACTTCCTCGGCGACATCGGCGCCGCCTGCGAGGCGCACGCGCATGAGAATGGCTACTCTGTCGTCACGGACCTCGGCGGTCACGGCGTCGGCAAGGACTTCCACCTCGAGCCGTTCGTGCCGCACGTCGGCGAGAAGGACACGGGCATGCTGCTCGTGCCGGGCATGATCCTGACGGTCGAGCCGATGATCAACGAGGGCAGCTACAAGGTCGTCGTCGACAAGGGCGATGGCTGGACCGTCCGCACGAAGGATGGCAAGCTCTCCGCGCAGTGGGAGAACACGGTGCTCGTCACGGAGACGGGGACGGAAGTCCTCTCGTCCTGATGGGCAGGAAGAATAAAAAGGATAAGAGGATAGAGATATGACAACATTCCAGGAACTCGGCATCCGCCCCGCACTCTGCGACGTCCTGCGCAGTCACGGCATCAAGGAGGCGACGCCGGTGCAGGAGAAGGCGATGCCGCTCGTGCGCGCCGGCCATGACTGCATCGTCAAGGCGCAGACGGGCACGGGCAAGACGCTCGCCTTCCTGCTGCCAATCATCGAGAAGATCAAGCCGCAGGCTGCTGTCACGCAGGCGCTCGTCATCACGCCGACGCGCGAGCTGGCCATCCAGATCGCCAAGGTCGCGCAGTCGCTCTCTGCTGCAGCCGACATCTCCTCGCTCGTCATCTTCGGCGGGCAGGACATCGAGCGCCAGAAGCAGAAGCTCCGCCGCCACCCGCAGCTCATCATCGGCACGCCGGGCCGCCTGCTCGACCACCTGCGCCGCCAGACGATCGACCTCTCGCAGGTCAACAAGGTCGTCCTCGACGAGGCCGATGAGATGATGCGCCTCGGCTTCATCGAGGACGTCGAGACGCTGCTCGAGGCGACGGCCGCGGACCGCCAGCTCATGCTGTTCTCCGCGACGATGCCGGACCGCGTCAAGGCGCTTTCAGCACGCTACATGACGGCGCCGCAAAACCTCGAGATCAAGTCGGAGCACGTGACGCTCGATGCCATCGATCAGGTCATCATCGACACGCGCGAGGAGACGAAGATCGACAAGCTCTGCGAGATCATCAATCAGGAGCAGCCGTACCTTGCGATGGTCTTCTGCCATACGAAGCAGCGCGCACACATGGTCACGATGGCGCTCGCGGCGCGCGGTTACCTCGTCGATGAGCTGCACGGCGACCTCTCGCAGGTCCAGCGCACGCTCGTCCTCAAGCGCTTCCGCAAGGCAGAGCTCCAGATTCTCTGCGCGACGGACATCGCGGCGCGCGGCCTCGACATCGAGGGCGTCACACACGTCTTCAACTACGACATCCCGCACGATGCGGAGAGCTACATTCACCGCATCGGGCGCACAGGCCGCGCGGGCGAGCGCGGCAAGGCCATCACTTTCGTCAACGCGCGCCAGTACGACCTGCTGCGCCGCATCGAGGGCGGCATCAAGGACAGGATCCGCAAGCAGCGCTCGGAGCGCGGCCGCCGTCATAAGGAGAAGCAGGAGCAGATCCTCAAGGAGATCCGCGAGAAGCGCGAAGAGAAGAAGGCTGAGCGCAAGCCGCTCTCGAAGTACGCCAACCGCAAGGGCGCTTCGCACAAGGGCCGCAACGACCGCAGCCGCCGCCAGAAGGCGCACGGTACGAAGTCGAACCTCGGCCACCGCGCCAAGCCGGGCCGCTCCGGCAAGCGCTAAGACAGCTACATCACGATGGAGCAAGGCATCAGCTGCCCGGACTACCCGGGCGGCTGATTTTTTTGTTTTTTGCGCTGTTTTTGCGAAAAAGTTGTCAAAAATTTTACATAACAATAAAATGCAGGCAGGAATATGGAGAAAAAAGACGAATAAATGTAACTGTAATCAGATTCGAGTACGAGTATATCGATGATATGAAGTACCGAACGCACCAAAAGACTTAAGGGGGAATTTCCATGATCGGCATCAAGAACGTTATCGCAATCGTCTGCGGCGGCGGCCCGGCTCCTGGCATCAACAGCGTCATCTCTGGCATCACGAATGAGGCGACGCGCCATGGCTGGGATGTACTCGGCATCTATGATGGTTTCTCGAGACTCGCGCGCGGCGAGAAGAACTACGTCCGCCTCGAGCCGAAAGACATCAGCCACATCCACATGGCAGGCGGCTGCATCCTCAAGATGAGCCGTTTCAACCCGACGAAGAAGGAGTCCGACCTGCGCACGGTTGTCGAGACGCTGACGGAGCTCGGCGTCACGCACCTCGTGACGATCGGCGGCGATGACACGGCCTACAGCTCGGCAGCTGTCTCGGAAGAGGCGCGCAAGATGGGCCGCACGATCAATGTCGTCCATGTGCCGAAGACCATCGACAACGACCTGCCGCTGCCGGAGGGCGTGCCGACGTTCGGCTTCGAGACGGCCCGCGCCTTTGCGACGACGGAGATCGAGAACCTCATGGAAGATGCGCGCACGACGAACAACCGCTGGTACTTCACGATCGCCATGGGCCGCACGGCTGGCCACCTGGCACTCGGCATGGGCCGCAGTGCCGGCGCTGCCATCACAATCATCCCGGAGGAGTTCCCGCAGAAGAAGATCCCACTGCAGCAGCTCGTCGACATCATCACGGGCTCCATCGTCAAGCGCTACCTGACGGGCAAGAACTACGGCGTGGCCGTCATCGCCGAAGGCGTCATCGAGAAGATCGCGCCGGAGGACTTCAAGAAGCTCGGCGAGGTCGTGACGGATGAGCACGGCCACATCCGCTATAGCGAGCTCGACTTTGGTGAAATCCTCAAGCAGGCAGTGCTCGCCGAGGTCAAGAAGATCGGCATCAAGGTCTCCATCATCGATAAGGAAATCGGCTATGAGCTGCGCTGCACGGCGCCGATTGCTTACGATATCGACTATGCGCGCTCGCTCGGTTATTCGGCCGTCCGCTTCCTCATGCGCGGCGACAGCGGCGCCTTGATCTCCATCCAGAACAACGAGGCCGTGCCGATGCGCTTCGAGGACATCAAGGACCCGGCCACGGGCAAGACGCGCGTGCGCAAGGTCAACATCAAATCCGTCCAGTACCGCATCGCGCGCGGCTCGATGATGCGCATGGAGAAGGAGGATCTCGACGATCCGGGTCTTGCCAACGCTTACCGCATGACGCCGAAGGAATTCAAGGCGCGCTATGCTTATCTCTTTGAGACGGGCGAGGAGCAGCCAGCTCCAGCGGCGAAGGACGCAGGCGAGAAGAAGGCATAACGTGATGGTTTGCTTCTATATAAAAGAATAGAAAAGAGCCAGTCAGGGCAGGAAATATTCCTGCTCTGATTTTTTTGCGTTTTTCTCGATTTTTTTTATTTTAACAGTTGACAAGGAGAGGAAAAGGCTCTATAATTATATCTTGTCAGCCGGAAGTGATAAAGCGACGGCAGACGATATCGCGGGATGGAGCAGTCGGTAGCTCGTCGGGCTCATAACCCGAAGGTCACAGGTTCAAGTCCTGTTCCCGCAACCAATTGATAATCCACATAATTTCTATAGATTTATCGCGGGGTGGAGCAGTCGGTAGCTCGTCGGGCTCATAACCCGAAGGTCACAGGTTCAAGTCCTGTCCCCGCAACCAAATGTGAGGTCGCTGATATAGCTCAGTCGGTAGAGCGTATCCTTGGTAAGGATAAGGTCACCAGTTCAATCCTGGTTATCAGCTCCATTCATACATGGCGGCATAGCTCAGTTGGCTAGAGCATGCGGTTCATACCCGCAGTGTCCGGAGTTCAAATCTCTGTGCCGCCACCAATTCATCAACTGAACCCCTGTTGCAGGGGTTTTATTTATGCCATCTGGCAGATTGCTGCTTTCGCAAAAAGATTTCCTTTCGTCAAGGATTTTGTGTTGACAGCGCCTGTCAACTGTGCTAAATTGTATTAGTGACATTATGAAAAAGTCAACTTTTGCAACGTAAGGGGTGTAATAAAGGATGCGCAACAATATCACGTTGGAGTGCACGGAGTGCCACAGCCGCAACTACCGCACGAACAAGAATAAGAAGAACAACCCGGATCGTCTGGAGTTCAATAAGTACTGCAAGTTCTGCAAGAAGCACACGGTGCATAAGGAAACGAAGTAAGGACGCGTTGTCAGTACGAACGGGGATGTGAAGTGATTGTGAAGAAGTTCCTGGACGAAGTAGTCGCAGAGATGAAAAAAGTGTCCTGGTCCACCAAGAAGGAGCTCGTCAATTATACGGTTGTCGTCGGCATCGCAGTAGCGATTGTCTGCGCCTTGATCTGGATCTGCGATACGTTCTTCGCGAGATTGTTCCACATCATTTTAAGGTAAGCTGGGTGAGATAAGCATGGCAGAAAAAGACGAGATGGATCTCCGTCAGGACAACCCTGGCAGAGCCTGGTATGTAATCCATACGTATTCGGGCTACGAGAACAAGGTCAAGGCCAATCTTGAGCGCCTGATCCACACGGCCAACATGGGCAACATGATCTTCAACGTGGTCGTACCGGTTGAAGACGAGGTCGAGATCAAGGACGGCAAGAAGAAGGTCGTTCCACGCAAGGTCTTCCCTGGGTATGTGCTCGTCGACATGATCGTCGATGAACATTCCTGGTACGTTGTGCGCAACACCACCGGTGTTACCGGTTTCGTCGGTTCTGAGAAGCATCCGATACCGCTTACCGATGCTGAGGCAAAACGTATTCTGAAATCCATGGGAGAAGAGCAGGAACACAAACCCGAACTCGATGTCGCAGTCGGGGATGTCGTTCGCATCAATTCCGGTGTCTTCGAGAACTACACGGGCACGGTTTCCGAGATCGATACGGAAAAGGCGCGCCTCAAGGTCATCGTCGAAGAGACGCCGATTGAGCTTGGTTTCGATCAGGTCGAAACGCTTTGAGCGGAACCATCATTCCATCATTTTTAGGAGGTGAAACACACAATGGCTAAGAAAGTTTCTAAGATTGTAAAGCTTCAGGTTATGGCTGGCAAAGCCAATCCGGCTCCTCCGGTAGGTCCTGCACTGGGCCAGGCTGGCGTCAACATCATGGGCTTCTGCAAGGAATTCAACGAGAGAACCAAGGCACAGGCTGGTCTTACGATCCCGGTCGTGATCACGGTTTTTGAGGATAGATCCTTCACGTTCATCACGAAGACTCCGCCGGCTGCTGTCCTTCTGAAGAAGGCTGCTGGTCTTGAAAAGGCTTCTGGTGAGCCGAACAAGAACAAGGTCGCAAAGCTGCCGCGTGCAAAGGCACAGGAAATCGCTGAGAGCAAGATGAAAGATCTGAACGCTGGCGATATCGAGGCTGCTACCCGCATGATCGAGGGTACGGCTCGCAGCATGGGCATCGAGATCGTCGACTGATCCAGGCCCTTTCCTCCTGTGGGAGGCAATACCGTTATAACCACAACAAAGGAGAACAACACAAATGGCTAAAGCTGGTAAGAAATATCAGGAAGCTGCCAAGCTCGTAGAGGCTGGCAAGCTTTACACGGCCGCTGAAGCAATGGAACTCGTCAAGAAGACGGCTACGAAGAAGTTCGATGAGACCATCGAGCTCCACGTCCGCCTCGGCGTTGATCCGAAGTATGCTGATCAGCAGGTCCGCGGCGCTATGGTCCTGCCGCATGGCACGGGTAAATCCAAGCGCGTCCTCGTCTTTGCAAAAGGCGAGAAAGTCAAGGAGGCAGAAGCTGCAGGTGCAGACTTCGTTGGCTCCGATGAAATCGTCCAGAAGATCCAGGGTGGCTGGCTCGACTTCGATGTCGCTGTCGCTACGCCGGATATGATGGGTACGGTTGGTCGTCTCGGTAAGATCCTCGGCCCTCGCGGCCTCATGCCGAACCCGAAACTCGGTACGGTAACGATGGATCTCACGAAGGCAATCAGCGAGATTAAAGCAGGTAAAGTCGAGTACCGCACCGATAAGGCTGGCAACGTCCATTGCCCAATCGGCAAGGCATCGTTCGACGCTGAGAAGCTTCAGCAGAACTTCCAGGCCCTGATTGATACACTGATCCGCGTTAAGCCGGCTGCTGCAAAGGGCCAGTACATCCGCTCCATCACGGTTAGCGCCACGATGGGCCCGGGCGTACCGGTTCAGTTCTGAGCACGGTCCTAGGGATCAGGCGAGACTCCGGTCTCCAATCGCATATCGAAGGCTGTAGACAGCAGGTTTGATATTTCATCATCTAACGACGATCATGTCGCCTGCCGAGGCCGGAGTCACCTAACTTTGAAAATGTGACCTCCGGCGGACAGCCGGAGGTTTTTTGATCTGTTTTAAAATCCAAGAAGACAGGAGGTGTAATAGAATGGGTGTTACTTCCGCAAAACAGGCTGTTGTCGCTCAGCTCAAGGAGCAGCTCGAGTCCGCTAAGGGCGTCGTTCTCACGAGCTACAAAGGTCTGACGGTTGCACAGGATACGGAACTCCGCCGCGAACTCCGCGAGGCTGGCGTTTCCTATCATGTCGTAAAGAACACGATGCTCCGCATCGCTGCCAAAGAGGCAGGTATCGAGGGCATCGAAGAGCACCTCGAGGGCACGACGGCTTTCGCATTCTCCACGGAGGATGCTGTTGCTCCGGCAAAGGTCATCTGCGGCTTCATCAAGAAGAACAAGCTCGAGGATGCTGAGGTACTGACGGTCAAAGTCGGTATGGTCGAAGGCAAGGTCATCGGCGTCGACGAGGTCAAAGCTCTCGCAGCTCTGCCGTCCCGCGAGGAACTCATTGCCAAGCTGCTTGGCAGCATGAACGCACCAATCTCGAATACGGTCAACGTTCTGCAGGGCGTTATCCGCAATGCGGTCTATGTGCTTGACGCAATCCGCTCGCAGAAAGAGTCCGCTTAATTCCATCCAGTGCAGCGCCGCTGCCTGAGGTTTTAAGAAATAAACGCGAAGAATTCAAATCGAAAATAACAAAACATTGGAGGAAAATCAAATGACTAAAGAAGAAATCATGGAAGCCATTGAAAACATGACTGTCCTCGAGCTGTCCGAGCTCGTAAAGGCTATGGAAGAGAAGTTCGGCGTAAGCGCTGCTGCTCCGGTTGCAGTTGCTGCTGCTGGCGCTGCTGCTGGTGCTGCTGCTGAAGAGAAGACCGAGTTCACGGTTGTTCTCTCCGCTGTTGGCGACAAGAAGATCAACGTCATCAAGGCTGTCCGTGAAGCTACGGGCCTCGGCCTGAAGGAAGCTAAGGCTCTCGTTGATGGCGCTCCGGCTCCGGTCAAGGAGAACGTCTCCAAGGCTGATGCTGATGCCCTCAAGGCTAAGCTCGAAGAGGCTGGCGCTACGGTTGAGCTGAAGTAATTCAGTTTGCTGATCATGAGACCGTCCCTTAGGGGACGGTCTTTTTTTTATGCCATCTGACTTGACAGTTGAGAAAAGCTATGGTATAGTGTTAAACTACAGGAAATTGAATAGGGATAACTATGCGTAAGTGGAAAGGAACGGAAGCAAGGTGCAAAAAAATAAGCGAACCTTGTTTTTTTCTTGTTCTATGATTCCGCGTCTATTTGTGTTGTATCTCTATCTTTCAAAAAACATTCTAGTAAAATCAGGCTAAGGGGTGAAGGATTTAATGTTTAATCCTGTGCCGGTGGGCAAACGAACCAGGTATAGCTATGCCAGAATCAAAGAGGTCATGGAAATGCCGCATCTGCTGGACATCCAGCGGAACAGCTACCAGTGGTTCCTCGATAAAGGACTGCAGGAAATCTTCCATGATATCTCACCAATCCAGGATTTCTCCGGAAATCTGGTCTTGTCCTTCGAGAGCTTCTCGCTCGGCGAGCCGAAATACGATCTCGACGAATGCAAGGAGCGCGATGTGACGCTGGCAGCACCTCTCCGGGTGAATGTCCGCCTTATCAATCGCGAGACAGGCGAAATCAAAGAGCAGGAAGTATTCATGGGCGATTTCCCACTCATGACCGATACGGGTACGTTCATCATCAATGGTGCAGAACGTGTCATCGTCAGCCAGCTCGTTCGTTCTCCGGGCGCCTACTACGGCGAGGAGATCGATCCGACCGGCAAGCACCTCTACAATGCGACGGTCATCCCGAACCGCGGCGCATGGATTGAGCTCGAGACGGATACGAATGACGTCGTCTCGGTCCGCATCGACCGCACGCGCAAGATGCCGGTGACGTATTTCATCCGCGCACTCGGTTTCGATACGGATGAGAAGATCATCGAGCTCTTCGGCGACGACCCGCGCATGCTCAATACGATTGAGCGCGATGGCGAGGAAGTCAAGTCGCAGGGCAAGGCTGTCATCGAGATCTACAAGCGCCTGCGTCCGGGCGAGCCGGCGAATGAGGACAACGCGACGCAGCTCCTCAACTCGCTGTTCTTCGACCCGAAGCGCTACGACCTCGCGACGGTCGGCCGTTACAAGTTGACGAAGAAGCTCGGCTGGAAGCGCCGCATCCTCGGCAAGGTCCTCGCAGAGCCAATCGTCGATCACGAGACGGGTGAGATCGTCATCCCGCAGGGCGAAGTCGTCACGGAAGACATGCTCGACGCTGTCGACGTGGAGCGCGAGAAGCAGATCTTCGGTGAGGGCAACCTCATCACGCTGTTCCTGCTCAAGAAGGACGGCACGAAGGTCCGCCTGCTCTGCTCGCCGACGCTCGACATCCACGACCGCACGATCACGAAGAACGACATCCTCGCATCGATCAGCTACCTGTTGAATCTCATGGATGGCTTCGGCACGACAGACGATATCGACCATCTCGGCAACCGCCGCGTCCGCGCAGTCGGTGAACTGCTGCAGAATCAGTTCCGCATCGGCCTCTCGCGCATGGAGCGCGTCGTCCGCGAGCGCATGACGATCCAGGACGTCGACGTCATCACGCCGCAGGCCCTCATCAACATCCGTCCGGTCGTCGCTGCGGTCAAGGAATTCTTCGGTTCCTCCCAGCTCTCGCAGTTCATGGACCAGCACAACCCGCTGTCTGAACTCACGCATAAGCGCCGTCTCTCGGCCCTCGGCCCGGGCGGTCTCTCCCGTGAGCGCGCAGGCTTCGAAGTCCGCGATGTCCACAACTCCCATTACGGCCGCATGTGCCCGGTCGAGTCCCCAGAAGGTCCGAACATCGGTCTTATCGGCTCGCTGGCCACGTATGCGCGCGTCAATCAGTTCGGCTTCATGGAGACGCCGTACCGCCGCGTCGACAAGGAAAACCATCGCGTGACGGACGAAGTCCGCTACCTGACGGCCGATGAAGAGGACGAGCTCGTCATCGCACAGGCCAATGAGCCGCTCGACGAGAACGAGTGGTTCGTCAACGAGCGCGTCACGGCCCGCTACAACGAAGAGACGGGCCTGCATACGCGCGAGACCGTCGACTACATGGACGTAAGCCCGCGCCAGGTCTTCTCCATCGCGACGACGATGATCCCATTCCTCGAAAACGACGATGCGAACCGTGCCCTGATGGGCGCGAACATGCAGCGCCAGGCCGTACCTCTTCTGCGCACGCAGGCTCCGCTCGTCGGCACGGGCATGGAGTACAAGGCTGCCTGCGACTCGGGTGTCATGGTCCTCGCCAAGCGCGCCGGTGTCGTCGAGGAAGTCACGGCGGACTACATCAATGTCCGCACGGAGAGCGGCGAACTCGATCACTACAAACTGCAGAAATTCCTGCGTTCCAACCAGGGCACCTGCATCAACCAGGTCCCGATTGTCTATAAAGGCGACGAAGTAGAGGAGAAGCAGCCAATCGCAGACGGCCCGGCAACGGACCACGGCGAGCTGGCACTCGGCTACAACATCATCGTTGCGTACATGCCTTGGGAAGGCTACAACTACGAGGATGCTGTCCTGCTCTCCGAGAACCTCGTCAAACGCGATATCTACACGTCCATCCACATCGAGGAATACGAGTGCGATGCACGTGATACGAAACTCGGCCCTGAAGAGATCACGCGCGACATCCCGAATGTCGCCGAAGAAGCTCTGAAGGACCTCGATGAAGAAGGCATCATCTCGATTGGTGCCGACGTACGTCCTGGCGATATCCTCGTCGGCAAGGTCACGCCGAAAGGCGAGACGGAGCTCACGGCAGAGGAGCGCCTGCTGCGCGCCATCTTCGGTGAGAAGGCACGCGAGGTCCGCGACACGTCGCTGCGCGTCCCGCACGGCGAGCAGGGCAAGATCGTCGACGTCAAGATCTTCAGCCGCGAGAACAACGATGAGCTGCCGCCAGGCGTCAACCGCCTCGTCCGCGTCTACATCGCTCAGAAGCGCAAGATCTCTGTCGGCGATAAGATGGCAGGCCGTCACGGTAACAAGGGTGTCGTCTCGCGCATCATGCGCCAGGAAGACATGCCGTTCCTGCCGGATGGCACGCCGGTCGACATCGTGCTGAACCCGCTGGGCGTCCCGTCCCGCATGAACATCGGTCAGATCCTCGAGGCACACCTCGGCCGTGCCGTCCTCGAGATCGGCAAGCAGATCAAGGAGCACAATCCGACGATTGAGCAGCGCCTGCGCGACCTCGGCTACGACGTCGACCGCCTCGGCATGCCGAAGCCGGATGTCGCCGGCCTGCACATCGCAACGCCGGTCTTTGACGGCGCCAGCGATGAAGAGGTATTCGGCACGATCAAGGCTGCCGGCCTGCCGGTCGACGGCAAGACCGTCCTCTACGATGGCCGCACGGGCGAGCCGTTTGAGAACCGCGTAACCGTCGGCTGCACGTACTTCCTCAAACTGCATCACCTCGTCGACGATAAGATCCACGCCCGCTCCACGGGCCCGTACTCCCTCGTCACGCAGCAGCCGCTCGGTGGTAAAGCACAGTTCGGCGGCCAGCGCTTCGGCGAGATGGAGGTCTGGGCACTCGAGGCGTACGGCGCTGCCTACACGCTGCAGGAGATCCTGACGGTCAAGTCCGATGATGTCGTCGGCCGTGTCAAGGCCTACGAGGCCATCGTCAAGGGCGAGAACATCCCAGAGCCGGGTGTTCCGGAATCTTTCAAGGTCCTCATCAAAGAGCTCCAGTCCATCGGTCTCGATATCAAGGTCCTCAATGAGGATGCCAAGGAGATCACGATCCAGGACGACGATGACGATGATGAGAACATCAATGAGAAAGCAAAGAACCTCGATCTCGATGTGGCAGGTGTCGACCCGACGAAGGGCGAGGATGCCGCTGCAAAGGCTGATGCCGCAGATCATTACGACGAGGGTGCTCCGTCCGACGACGAGAAGCCGGATGACATCATCGCCGATATCGGCAGCCTCGGCTCGATCGTAGATCCGTCCGATGATGGAGAAGATGAGAAATAAGAAGGGAGTGTCATCTCTTTGCTGGATGTAAATAATTTTGATTCGATGCGCATCGGGCTTGCTTCCCCGGAGAAGATCCGGGAGTGGTCCTACGGCGAAGTCAAGAAGCCGGAGACCATCAACTACCGCACGCTCAAACCAGAGCGTGACGGCCTGTTCTGCGAGCGCATTTTCGGACCGACGCGTGACTGGGAATGTCACTGCGGTAAGTACAAGCGCATCCGTTATAAGGGCATCATCTGCGATCGCTGCGGCGTCGAGGTGACGCGGGCGAAAGTCCGCCGTGAGCGCATGGGCCACATCGAGCTCGCCGCTCCGGTCTCCCATATCTGGTACTTCAAGGGTATCCCGAGCCGCATGGGCCTGATCCTCGACATCTCGCCGCGTGCACTCGAGAAAGTCCTCTACTTCGCTTACTACATCGTGCTCGACCCGGGCGAGACGGATCTGACGAAGAAGAGCCTGCTCTCCGAGAAGGACTACCACGAAGCACTCGAGAAATACGGCAACAAGTTCCGCGTCGGCATGGGTGCCGAGGCCATCAAGGAGCTCCTCGAGGAGCTCGACCTCGACCGCATGAGCGAGGTGCTGCGCAAGGAAGTCCGCACGGCTTCCGGCCAGAAAAAGGTCCGCGCCATCCGCCGTCTCGAGGTTGTCGAGGCATTCCGCAAGTCGGGCAACAAGCCGTCGTGGATGATCCTCGACGTCGTCCCGGTCATCCCGCCGGATCTGCGCCCGATGGTACAGCTCGATGGTGGCCGCTTCGCGACGTCGGATCTCAACGATCTCTACCGCCGCGTCATCAATCGCAACAACCGCCTCAAGCGCCTCTTAGACCTCGGTGCGCCGGACATCATCGTGCGCAACGAGAAGCGCATGCTGCAGGAAGCCGTCGACGCCCTGATCGATAACGGCCGCCGCGGCCGTCCGGTCACGGGCCCGGGCAACCGCCCGCTCAAGTCGCTCTCGGACATGCTCAAGGGCAAGCAGGGCCGCTTCCGTCAGAACCTGCTCGGCAAGCGCGTCGACTACTCTGGCCGTTCCGTTATCGTCGTCGGTCCGGAGCTCAAGCTGCACCAGTGCGGCCTGCCGAAGGTCATGGCACTCGAGCTCTTCAAGCCGTTCGTCATGAAGAAGCTCGTCGCTTCGGGTGCTGCGCACAACATCAAGAGCGCAAAGCGCATGGTGGAGCGCGCGCGTCCAGAAGTCTGGGATGTCCTCGAGGACGTCATCAAGGAGCATCCGGTGCTCCTGAACCGTGCGCCGACGCTGCATCGCCTCGGCATCCAGGCTTTCGAGCCGGTCCTCACCGAGGGCCATGCTCTGAAGCTGCATCCGCTGGCCTGCACGGCCTACAACGCCGACTTCGATGGTGACCAGATGGCTATCCATCTGCCGCTGTCGGCAGAGGCACAGGCCGAGGCGCGCATCCTGATGCTCGCAGCCAACCACATCCTCGCACCGAAGGACGGCAAGCCAATCATCGTCCCGACGCAGGATATGGTTCTCGGTTCTTACTACCTGACGATTCTCAAGCCGGGCGCCAAGGGCGAAGGCATGGTCGTCACGGGCATTGCCGAGGCACTGCTCGCTTATCAGCAGCACGACCTCGAGCTGCAGGCGGAAATCCGCTGCCGCATCAAGGGCTACGGCCTCGTCCGCACGTCCCTCGGCCGCATGATCTTCAACGAGATCCTGCCGCCGGAGCTGCGCTACTACCATCAGGACAAGGAGAATGGCGAGTGGAAGCTCGGCATCCTCATGAACAAGAAAGAGCTTGGCAAACTCGTTGCCAACTGCTATAACCACTTTGGCGCCACGAAGACGGCAGAAGTCATCGACGGTGTCAAGAACCTCGGCTACCATTACGCCTGCATCGCCGGCATGACGGTCGCCATCTCCGACGTCATCGTGCCGCCGAAGAAGAAGGTCATCATTGGCGATACGCAGAAGATCGTCAACAAGGTCGAGCGCCAGTACGACCGCGGTCTCATCACCGAGGACGAGCGTTACCACAAGGTCGTCGCCCTCTGGTCGAAGGCCACGGACGATGTCGCTGACGCCATGATGGACAACATGGACGCCTTCAACCCGATCTTCATGATGGCTGACTCCGGTGCCCGTGGTAACAAGCAGCAGATGCGTCAGCTCGCCGGCATGCGCGGCCTCATGGCTGACCCGTCCGGTAAGATCATCGACCTGCCAATCACGGCAAACTTCCGCGAGGGCCTGTCGGTATCCGATTACTTCATTTCCTCGCACGGTGCCCGCAAGGGTCTGGCCGATACGGCACTGCGTACGGCTGACTCGGGTTACCTCACGCGTCGTCTCGTCGACGTCGCGCAGGACGTCATCGTCCGCGAAGAGGACTGCGACGTCTCGACGCTGAACCTCGTCCAGGCGCGCGCACGCCTGATGCCGTCGACGTTCGATGCACTCGAGCTCCTCAACGACAGCCTCATGGGCCGTCTGCTCGGTGCCGATGTGCTCGACCCGGAGACGAAAGAGGTGCTCTTCCCGAAGGATACGATCCTCGACGAGGAGAAGCTCACGACGATCGGCGAGAAGAACGTCCACGAGATCATGGTTCGCGGTTCCTCGCTGGCATCGGAAGCTGCGCTCTCGAACGCGATGATCACGGAAGTGGTCACGCTCGGCGAGCCGGATGAGAAGGAGCGTGAGAAGACGCGCCAGGCCATCTTCCAGGAGATGAACGGCAAGGAGATCACGCACGATGTCGTCGCTCTCGACGGCACGGTCGTCCTGCCTGCTGGCGAGACGCTCACGCAGGAAAGCATCCAGACCATCCTCGACAGCGATGCCAAGGAGATCCACATCCGCAACAACAATGTCCGCGGCATTGCCGTCGAAGCCATCAAGGAAGGCGACGGCATCATCGAGTCGCTGGCAGAGCGCATTGTCGGCCGCTTCCTCGCCGAGAACATCGACGATCCGGAGACGGGCGAGCGCATTGCCTCCATCAACGACATGGTCGATGAGGACCTCGCGAAGCGCATCGAGAAGGTACGCACCCGCGTTTCCATCCGCAGCGTCCTGACCTGCAAATCGCAGTTCGGCGTCTGCGTCAAGTGCTACGGCCGCGACCTGGCCAACCAGGCAGAGGTCGAGATCGGCGAGGCTGTCGGTACGATTGCCGCACAGTCCATCGGCGAGCCGGGCACGCAGCTCACGATGCGTACGTTCCACTCCGGCGGTGTTGCCGGTGACGATATCACCCAGGGTCTTCCGCGTGTCGAAGAGCTCTTCGAGGCACGCAAGCCGAAGCATCATGCCATCATCGCAGAGATCGAAGGCGACGCTGAGGTCGAGGATACGGGCAAGGGCATGCGCAAGGTCACGATCCACCCGAGCGAGGGTCAGGCTCGTGAGTACGCCATCCCGTACGGCGCGCGCATGCACGTCAAGCAGGGCATGCACCTCATGCCGGGCGACAAGCTCACAGAGGGCTCGGTCAACCCGCACGACATCCTGCGCGTCTGCGGCCTGCAGGCTACGCAGCGCTACCTCGTGTACGAAGTACAGAAGGTATACAAGTCCCAGGGTGTTGAGATCAACGACAAGCACATCGAGGTCATGGTCCGCCAGATGCTCCACAAGGTGAAGATCGAGGAGTCCGGAACCACGGACTTCCTGCCGGGCGAGTACATCGACATCAATGCCTTCGAGTCGGCCAATACCAAGGCCATCGAGGAAGGCGGCGAGCCGGCTGTTGCCAAGCCGATCCTGCTCGGTATCACGAAGGCTTCCCTTGCTACGGATTCCTTCCTCTCGGCTGCATCGTTCCAGGAGACGACGCGTGTCCTGACGGATGCCGCCATCAAGGGCAAGGTCGATCCGCTCATCGGCCTCAAGGAGAACGTCATCATCGGCAAGCTCATCCCAGCTGGTACGGGTATGAGCCGCTATCGCAACCTCAAGGTCATCGATAACGATCCGAAACCGGTGGAGGAGACCCCGGCTGATGAACCAGCTGTGGAGGAGGCTTCCACGGAGACGGCGGAGAATACGGTGAGCACCGAGACAACGGGCGCATAAGCCAAGAACCCCAACAATAAAAACAAAACCTTCCCCGCCAAGGCGGGGAGGGTTTTTGCTTATCATCGAGAAAGATTGAGAAATACTAGTCTATATAGTCTGGAGGTATCACTATGGCAGAAACATGCAACCATGACTGCGGCTCCTGCGGGACGACCTGCGGCCAGGATACGCGCAAGAAGGATTTCCACGAGGCGCCGAATGAGCTCAGCACGATCCGCCACGTCATCGCCGTCGTCAGCGGCAAGGGCGGCGTCGGCAAATCGCTCGTCACGGGCCTCATGGCTGTGGCCATGAGCCGCAAGGGCAAGCATACGGGCATCCTCGACGCAGACATCACGGGCCCATCCATCCCGAAGATGTTCGGCACGAAGGGCGAGGTCCGCGGCAATCAGGCCGGTGCTTATCCTGTGCGCACGGCCGATGGCATCGAGGTCGTCAGCATGAATCTCCTGCTCGAGAACTCGACGGATCCCGTCGTCTGGCGCGGCCCAATCATCAGCGGCGTCGTCAAGCAGTTCTGGCATGACTTCATCTGGGAGGACATCGACTACCTGTTCGTCGACATGCCGCCGGGAACGGGCGATGTGCCGCTGACGGTCATGCAGTCGATCAAGCTCGACGGCATCATCATCGTCACGAGCCCGCAGGAGCTCGTCTCGATGATCGTCGAGAAGGCGGTCAAGATGGCAGAGGGCATGAAGGTGCCCATCCTAGGCCTCGTCGAGAACATGAGCTACTTCGAGTGCCCGGATTGCGGCAAGCGCCACGAGATCTTTGGCCAGAGCCATATCGAGGAGATCGCGAAGTCGTACGGCCTCGATGTGCTCGCGCGCATCCCAATCGAGCCGCAGCTCGCTGCCAAGTGCGATGCCGGCCAGATCGAGACGGTCGCCGACACGCACATGCAGGATGCCGTTCAGAAGCTGCTCGACCGCGAGGAGAAGGCAGCGGACTGAGGCACGTGCTCGGCACGCCATTCCTTTGGCGAGCAGTGGAAGAGTGTGCGGAAGGCGCGTGAGAACGTCGAGTAATCGCGGAAGCCTGAGGCGCGGCTGATTTCCTGGATGGAGGTCTCCGTGCGCAGCAGGTCGCGCGCGAAGAGCAGCCGCTTGCTGCGGATGTAGGCGTGCAAGCTGTAGCCTGTGTCGGCCTTGAATCGCTTCATGAGATAATAGCGGCTCAGGAAGACCTGATTCGCGAGTGTTGCAATCGTGAGGTCGTCCGCGAGGTGCTCGTTGATGTAGCGCAGGACCTGCTGGATCTTGGGATCGTAGGAGACGGTGTCAAGCGACTCAAGCTCGTGGTCTTCGATGCTGCGGTTGAGCAGGATCAGGAATTCAATAAAGAGGATCTCTGTGTACAGCCCATTGGCGAATCCTTCGCCATGGGCTGTTTTTTCGAGCTTGTCCATGTGGAAGAGCAGGTCGTGGCTGCGATTGGGCAGCTGGTGCATGACGCGTCCCCGCTCGCGAGCCGCCGCAAAGCACTTGGCGAGCTTGGCACGCTCGTCGAGGCGCTGCAGGAAGTCGGGTGCGATGTAGATGACGATGCGCTCGTACGGTGTCTTCTCGCCGTCCCCGCCGAACACGGGGCGGTGAATCTCGCCGGCTGCGACGAAGACGATGTCATCCGGCTGCAGGTGATACGAATTGCCTTCGATGATGTAATCGACATCCCCGCCGAGGAACAGGATGATCTTGTGGAAATCGTGGTAATGGAAGGGAATCGTGCGAAGCTTCTCGTCGTGCAGATGGAAGACGCGAAAGTCGCTGCTCAGATAGCCCTTCTTCGGATAGTTCTGCATACATATCCCTCCTGCTTCCATCATAGAGGGATATGACACTTTTTGCAATATATAAAGCATATTTTGTGATTTTATTGCATATCCATGCCTGCTATAATAAAACCATCGCAAGCAAGAAAGAAAGGGTGACCGGTATGATGATCGTTCGGATCTACAAGGTAGAGAAACAGGAATATATGGTAATGGATGGCACGACGGGCTTCATGCCGGGAGCGGCTGCCATCCGCCTGCTCGCACATCGCCGCTTCGGTGTCGGTGCGGACCGCGTGCTCGTCTTCACGGGCAGTGAGGAGATCCCGTCCTTCAAGGCCTTCACGGCTGACGGGGAAGAGCAGGAGATGCAGGAAGCGGACTATGCAGCGCTCGCCAAAGTCAAGGAGGACTTCGAGGTCCATCTGACGGATTCCTTCGTGCGGAGGCTCCGCGCGGCGGACAGCGCGAAGATGGCAGCTGCCTGCTGAACGGCAAGAAACGCAAGAAACGATGGAACGAAGAGGTCACTGCTGAGGCAGTGGCTTTTTTTATGGAATGTCTTTGACTTTTTGTTGTTTATGGTGTATATTATTATCTGTACGTTAGCACTCGCACGCATGGAGTGCTAACACCGAATCGAGTCAATACCATTTCTAGATTTTCCAGATAAAGAGAGGCAGATTTCCATGGCAAAAGAAACACATGAATTCCAAGCGGAGACGAAACAGCTGCTGGACCTCATGATTCACTCCATCTACACGAATCACGAGATTTTCCTGCGTGAGCTCATCTCCAATGCATCCGATGCAATCGACAAGGCTCATTTCGAGAGCCTGACGGACCGCAGCCTGCTCGAAGGCGATGAGGACTTCCAGATTTTCCTGACGCCGGATGCCGAGCAGCACACGCTGACGATTGCCGATAACGGCATCGGCATGAACCGCGAAGAGCTCATCGAGAACATCGGTACGATCGCGAAGTCCGGCACGAAGGCCTTCCTCGAACAGCTCAAGAAGGCGAAGGAGGAGAACAAAGACCTGACTGACAAAGAGATGATCGGCCAGTTCGGTGTCGGCTTCTACTCGGCCTTCATGGTGGCCGACCACGTGACGATCGTGACGCGCAAGGCAGGCGAGAAGCAGGCTTGGAAGTGGGAGTCAGCAGCTGACGGCTCCTACACGATCGAGGAGTGCGAGCTCGATAAGCGCGGCACGGCCATCACGCTGCACCTCAAGAAAGAGTTCTGCGGCAAGGAGGCAGAGCAGGACTTCACGGACAATTATGAGCTCGAGCGCCTCGTCAAGAAGTACAGCGACTACGTCCGCTACCCGATCAAGATGGACTTCACTTTCGAGGAGACGCCGAAGGACAAGGACGGCAAGGAGATCGAGGGCGCCGATAAGATCAAGAAGGTTGAGACGCGCACGCTGAACTCCATGCAGCCGCTCTGGACGAAGAACAAGTCAGACATCAAGAAAGAAGAGTACAACGAGTTCTTCAAGCATCAGTTCCACGAGTGGGAAGACCCGATGGAGGTCTTCCACACGAAGGCCGAAGGCACGGTCGAGTATACGGCACTCTTGGCCATCCCGGCACATGCGCCGTTCAACCTCTATCAGACGGACTACGAGCCGGGCCTGCAGCTCTACAGCCGCCATGTCTTCATCATGGACAAGTGCAAGGACCTGCTGCCGGACTACCTGCGCTTCATGAAGGGTCTCGTCGATTCGCCGGACCTCTCGCTGAACATCTCGCGTGAGCTCCTGCAGCAGAGCCGCGAGCTCAAGGCTATCGGCCGCGCGCTCGAGAAGAACATCCTCAAGACGCTGGCGCGCAAGCTCAAGAACGACCGCGAGTGGTACGAGAAGTTCTGGAACGAGTACGGCAAGTCGCTGAAGATCGGCATCTACAACAGCATCTACAGCGGTTCGGACACGGTCGACAAGCTCAAGGACCTCATCCTGTTCATGAGCTCGAAGGACGGCAAGCTCGTCACGCTCAAGGAATACGTTGACCGCATGCCGGAGAGCCAGAAGAAGATCTACTACGCGACGGCCAAGGACAAGGAGACCATCGAGCAGCTGCCGCAGATGGAGACGCTGCGCGACAAGGGCATCGAGGTGCTCTACCTGCTCGACACGGTCGATGAGTTCGCCATCGAGACGATCCACCAGTATGAGGAGAAGCCGTTCCACTCCATCAGCCGCGGCGACCTCGGCCTCGACGATGCCGAGAGCCAGGAGGTCAAGAAGGAGACGGAGGAAATCCAGAAGGACAACAGCGACCTCATGAAGGACATCAAGGCAGCGCTCGGCGACAAGGTCGAGGACGTCAAGGTGTCCGCGCGCCTCAAATCGAGTGCAGTCTGCCTCGTGGCCGATGAGGCGGGCCCGTCGCTCGCGATGGAGCAGGCCTTCTCGCAGATGAAGAACCCGATGTTCAAGGCAAAGCGCATCCTTGAGATTAACCCGCATCACGAGCTCTTCAGCCGCCTCAAGGAAATCCATGAGACAGGCAAGGACAGCCAGGAGTTCAAGGATTACTGCGACATGCTCTACACGCAGGCTCTGCTCATCGAGGGCATCCTGCCGGAGAATCCGGTCGACTTCGCCAATAAAGTGGCCAAACTCATGGCAAAATGATGCAGATATAACATATTGTTGTTAAAGGAGAGATACAGTATACGTTTACTGTATCTCTCCTTTTTTCTGCGCTCAAAACCCTGAATTGCATGTACAATTTAGAAAACAGATAAAAAAGAAAAAATCCTAAAAACCCTCTTGCTTTTTATTATTTTCTAGCGTATAATACAAACTGTAAACAAAAGAAAACGTTTGCTACTGCTGAAAGAAAAGACAATAAGGTAGCCAAGAGAACTCATCTCAATTATTTTCGTTCTACCTCGCAAGGGGAAGCTTTTCTTCTAGACAATGAAAACGTTTACGCTTTGAAAGGGGAAATCCACCATGAAAGAGAATCTCGTCATCACAATCAGCCGTCAGTATGGTGCGGGCGGACGTGAGCTGGCCGGCATCCTCGCCGAGAAGCTCGGCGTCAAGCTCTACGATCGCCAGCTCGTCCATCTGGCTGCGGCCAAGCTCGGCATCCACGACCTCAGCGAAGATGAACTGCTCGAGATGGAGAACACGGTCAAGCCGCTTTCGATGAGCTTCATCCCGTTCCATTCGTTCGGCACGCACATGGGCGAATCGAGCCAGGGCATGTTCATGAGCGAGTCGGCTGTCATCCGCAAGATCGCAGAGGATGGCCCGTGCATCTTCCTCGGCCGCTGCGCGGACTACGCACTGCGCAACAACGACAACCACTTCGACATCTTCGTCTGCGCTGACGATGAGTACCGCGAGAAACGTGGCCAGACAGTCTACGAAGGCAAGAGCCTCAAAGAGCTCAACCGCGAGAACGAGAAGCGCGCCCGCTACTACAATTACTACACGGGCCGCACGTGGGGCGACGGTGCGAACTACGACCTCGTCGTCAACACGGGCAAGGGCGCTTCGCTCGATACGATTGCGGATGGCATCATCGCGTACATCAATAAAGTCAAGGCATAAGCTGGACTGATAGAAAATGGGGTTTTATTTGGGGAGGCATTCATAATGAATAGCAAATTACTGCAGCGCATCTGCTATGCGTGCGGCACGTTTGGTCATGACGTGTTCTACGCCATGATCGGCACGTACTTCATGATTTTCGTCACGAGTAACCTGTTCCACTCGGACAACCCGAGCCACGATGCTTACATGATCGGTATCGTCACGACGATCATCCTCGTGCTCCGTATCCTCGAGCTCTTCGTCGATCCGTTCATCGGCAACCTGATCGATAAGACGAAGACGCGTTGGGGCCGTTTTAAACCATGGGTCATCGTCGGTGCGTTCGTCGCAGCCATCACGCTGGCATTCCTGTTCACGGACTTCGGCGGCCTGACGGTCACGAATCCGACGCTCTACCTGATCCTGTTTGCCATCGTCTACTTCATCATGGATATCTTCTACAGTGCAAAAGACGTTGCTATCTGGTCCATGATCCCGGCTCTTTCCTTCGATTCGCATGAACGCGATATCACGGCTACGATTGCCCGTATCGGTTCCGTCTTCGGTGCCAACCTCGTTACGGTCATCGTCATGCCGGTCGTCCTCTACTTCTCGCTGAACCAGAACGGCGGTGCTGGTGACCCGACTGGTTGGTTCGCATTCGCCTGCGTCGGCGGCGGTATCGCAACGCTCGGTGCCATCATCCTCGGCCTTGGCACGCACGAGCAGGAATCTGCACTGCGTGAGAACAAGACGGAGACTTCCGCGAAAGACGTATTCAAGGTCCTGACGCAGAACGACCAGCTCATGTGGACGGCTATCGCTTACCTCGTCTACGGCATCGGCATCAACATCGTCAACAACTTCAACCTCTACTACTTCATCTACGTCATCGGCGATGCTACGAAGTTCTCCATCCTCGGTGTCATCAACACGGTCATCGGCCTCATCGCTGTTGCCCTGTTCCCGGCTCTGACGGCTAAGTTCAGCCGCCGCAAGCTCTTCTTCGCTTCGATCGCGATCATGCTCGTCGCGCTCCTCATCTATGCTGGTTCCGGCACGAATGTCACGATGGCCCTCATCGGTGCAGGCCTCTTCGCTCTGCCGCAGCCGCTCATCTTCCTCGTCGTCCTCATGACGATCACGGACTCCGTCGAGTATGGCCAGCTCAAGATCGGCCATCGCGATGAAGCTGTCTGCCTCTGCGTACGTCCTCTCGTCGATAAATTCGCTGGTGCTGTCTCGAGCGGCATCATCGGCCTCGTCGCTGTCTGGGTCGGCATGACGGGCGGTGCTTCCGCTGCTGACATCAAGCCGGACGCACTCTTCCACTTCCAGATCGTCATGTTCGCAGCTCCAATCGTCCTCATGGTCATCGCTTCCTTCATCTATCGTGCAAAGGTAACGCTGACGGAAGCTGAGCATGCGCGCATCGTCCGCGAGCTCGAGGAGAAATGGGAAGACCTCAGCAAATAATATGCTACAAGTGAACAGAGTCATGGATGTCATGGATATCGCAATCGCTTGACATGTGACCTTAGGAGGGGGCCGTTGTACCAGTTTGATACAGCGGCCCCTTTCTATTGATTGAGTATGTCGACAAAATAAGATAAAATAAAGATAAATATGAGTATGAATGATTAAAGGAGGAAATAGCTGATGTTTACAGTCGATCGTCTTGCAGACCCTACTTTCTTTGAAGAGAACCGCCTGCCGGCCCACAGCGACCATGTGTCTTTCGCCGATGCGATGGAGATGGCAGAGGGCGTGTCCTCGCTGCGCCGCAGCCTCGATGGCATCTGGTCGTTCCACTACGCGCGCAATCTCGCCGCCCGCCCGCAGGGCTTTGAGCAGCCGGACTACGATGTGAGCGGCTGGGAGACCATCCGCGTGCCGGCCCATTGGCAGATGGAAGGTCACGGTGTGCCGCAGTACACGAACCAGACGTACCCGTGGGACGGCCATGAGGTCGTGCATCCGGGGCAGGTGCCGCAACGCGACAACCCGGTCGGCTCGTATGTCAAGGATTTCATCCTGCCGCAGGGCTGGGACAACGCCGTACTCTCGCTGCAGGGCGTTGAGTCGGCTGTCGCCGTCTACATGAACGGCCAGTACGTCGGCTACAGCGAGGATTCGTTCACGCCGTCCGACTTCGACCTCACGCCGTACCTCAAGGAGGGCACGAACCGCCTAGCCCTGCAGGTCTTCCGCTTCAGCTCGGGCAGCTGGATCGAGGACCAGGACTTCTGGCGCTTCTCGGGCATCTTCCGCGAGGTCATGCTCTACACGAAGCCGGCCGTCCATCTCGATGACCTGCGCGTCACGGCAGAGCCCATCCACGATTATCAGGATGGCAAGCTCCATCTCGACATGAAGTGGAACAGCGGCGAAGCCCATAAGGTAGCAATCGAGCTCTACGATGCGGAGACAGGCGATTGCCTTCTCGCGGAGGAGCAGCAGGTCGAGGGCCTGAGCTCTTCCTTTGAGGCAGAGCTCAAGGGCGTCAAGCTCTGGAGCGCGGAAGAGCCGAACCTCTACCGTGCCGTCATTTCCGTCGAGGATGCGGAGGGCCATCTGCTCGAGGTCATCCCGCAGAACATCGGCTTCCGTGAATTCTGCATGGACGGCACGATCATGAAGCTCAACGGCAAGCGCATCGTCTTCAAGGGCACGAACCGCCACGAGTTCGACTGTTACAGCGGCCGCGCGGCAGATCCTTCGGAGATCGAGAAGGACATCATCGTGATGAAGCAGCACAACATCAATGCACTGCGCTGCTCGCACTATCCGAACTCGAGCTACATCTACGAGCTCTGCGACCGCTACGGCCTCTACGTCATCGACGAGACGAACCTCGAGACGCACGGCAGCTGGATGCGCAACGGCAAGAAGGATATCATCGAGGATACGCTGCCGAATGACCATGAGGAGTGGCAGGATATCATCCTCGACCGCGCGAAATCCATGTTCGAGCGCGACAAGAATCATGCGGCCATCCTGATCTGGTCCTGCGGTAACGAGTCCTGCGGCGGCAAGGACCTCTACGTGATGAGCGAGTACTTCCGTCAGGCAGACCCGACGCGCCTCGTCCACTACGAGAACATCTTCTGGGATCGCCGCTACAACGGCACGAGCGACATGGAGAGCCAGATGTACCCGACGGTCGCCTCCATCAAGAAGTTCCTCGCGGAGCACCGCGATAAGCCATTCATCTGCTGCGAGTACACGCATGCGATGGGCAACAGCATCGGCGGCATGCACAAGTACACGGACCTGACGGACGAGGAACCGCTCTATCAGGGCGGCTTCATCTGGGATTTCGTCGACCAGGCCATCTGGCACAAGGACCGCTACGGCAAGGATGCGCTGGCGTACGGCGGCGACTTCGGCGACCGCCCGAACGACGGCAACTTCAGCGGTGACGGCATCCTGTTTGCAGACCGCAAGCTGACGACGAAGATGCAGGAAGTCAAGTTCAATTACCAGAACTTCGATCTCGATGTCACGGCAGAGAAGGTCACGATCCACAACAAGAGCCTGTTTACGGATGTCGCTGCCTATGCGCTGCATCTGGAGCTCATGCTCGACGGCAAGGTCATCTGGGAATCGTCCTCGGATGCGCCGCACATCCTGCCGGGTGAGACGGGCACGGTGGCTCTTGACGATCTGCCGCTGACGAATGCGGGCGAGGAGACGGTCACGGCATCGCTGCGCCTCAAGGAGGACACGCTCTGGGCCAAGAAGGGCTTTGAGATTGCCTTCGGTCAGGGAACGTGGCAGGTCGACGAAGTCGAGGTGCCGGAGCCGAAGGAGGCTGTGGCTGCGACGGACTTCGCCACGGCAGAGCGCCATTTCCACTACCAGCACAACATGCCGCTCGAGACGCAGCCCGAAAAGCCGCTGCACATCGTCCACGGCGACATCAACCTCGGCGTGCGCGGCACGGGCTTCGAGATCCTGTTCTCGAGCGCGACAGGCAACCTGTCGTCTTACAAGTGCAATGGCGTGGAGCTCATCGAGGAAGCGCCGAAACCGTCGTTCTGGCGCGCACCGGTCGACAACGACTACGGCAGCCGCCGCGACTTCATGACGGCACAGTGGAAGCTCGCGAGCCTCTACCGCCGCTGCGTCAAGAAGGAACTGCTCGACGAGGCGGGCAACTGGCACGAGTTCGACTGGTTCGGCCAGCTCGGCCAGAAGGAGTACGAGGCAAGCTCCGTCTCCGTCCGCTTCACCTATGAGCTGGCTACGCAGCCGCTCTCTTCCTGCCGCATGACCTATACGGTCGCCGAGGATGCGTCCATCAAAGTCGAGCTCGACTACGATGTCGTCGAGGGTCTGCCGGAGATTCCGGACTTCGCGATGCTCTTCACGCTGCCGGCCGACTACGATCAGGTGCGCTTCTACGGCTACGGCCCACTCGACAACTACGCAGACCGCCAGCGCGGCGCTCGACTCGGCATCTTCGAGACGACAGCCAAGGATGAGGTCGAGCCGTACCTGCAGCCGCAGGAGACGGGCAGCCACGGCGGCATCCGCTGGATCGAGGTCACGGATCATCGCGGCCGCGGCGTGCGCCTCGCCATGGACGAGGAGCCGTTCGAGGCTTCGGCCCTGCCGTACAGCGCGCATGAGCTCGAGAACGCGCGCCATGCTTACGATCTGCCGGAAGTCCATCACACCTTCCTGCGCGCATCGCTCGGCCAGTGCGGCGTCGGCGGCGACGACACCTGGGGTGCTCCGGTCCTGCCGGAATACACGGTGAAGAATGAGACGAAGCACTTCTCGTTCTACTTCAAGGGCATCTGATTGACGCAGGGAAAGGACACGATAAGCATATGATCCAGTTTGATGAAAAGACAGGCATCTTCCATCTGAGCAATGCGAAGATGAGCTATGTGCTGCAGGTCATCCGCGGCCGCTACCTCATGCACCGTTACTGGGGCAGGAAACTGCGGACTTTCCGCGACAGCCGCCCGTTCCAGGAGCTCGACCGCGGCTTCTCGCCGCAGCCGGGTGCCTATGAAAATGAGCGCACGTTCTCGCTCGACGTGCTGCCGCAGGAGTACCCGGGCTACGGCCATGTCGACTATCGCATCCCAGCCTATGAGGTGCGCCTTGCAGACGGCACGACGACGACGGAGCTCTTCTACAAGGACTATATCATCACGAAAGGCAAGCCGGCGCTCGCGGGCCTGCCGGCCGCGTACGCAGCAGATGATGAGGCGGAGACGCTCAAGATCACGCTGGCCGACTCTAAGGGCAAGCTCGAGGCAGAGCTCTCATACACGATCTTTGCGGATGCAGATGTCATCGCGCGCAGCGCCTGCCTCAAGAACAGCGGCGAGGAGCCAATGGACCTGCTCAATGCGGCGAGCTTCGCGCTTGACCTGCCGGACCACGATTTCGACCGCATGAACCTCTGGGGCGGCCATGCCGCTGAGCGCACGGCAGAGCGTGTGCCACTCATGCACGGCATCGAGGAGAGCGCGAGCCGCCGCGGCTCGAGCTCACATCAAGCATCGCCGTTCCTCGCGCTCTTGCGCAAGGACGCGGGCGAGAAGAGCGGTGAGGTCTACGGCTTCAGCCTCGTCTGGAGCGGCGAGTTCTCACTCAAGACGGAGGTCGAGCAGTTCGGCACGACGCGCGTCGTCGGCGGCATCAACCCATTCGAGTTCCGCTGGCATCTGGAGCCGGGCGAATCCTTCCAGACGCCAGAGGCGCTGCTCGCTTACAGCGCCGAGGGTCTCAATGGCATGAGTCAGGCCTTCCATGAGATTGTGCGCCACCACATCGTGCGCGGCAAGTTCCGCGACGCCGTGCGCCCCATCCTCGTCAACAACTGGGAGGCGACGTACTTCGACTTCGACGATGCGAAGATGGACAACCTCGCGGCCTGTGCCAAAGACCTCGGCATCGAGCTCATGGTGCTCGACGACGGCTGGTTCGGCAAGCGCGAGGACGACAACAGCTCGCTCGGCGACTGGGTCGTTAACATGGAGAAGCTCAAGGGCGGCCTGCAGGGCGTGGCAGAGAGCGCGCACAAGCGCGGTCTCAAGTTCGGCCTCTGGTTCGAGCCGGAGATGGTGTCCGTCGACTCGGACCTCTACCGCGCGCATCCAGACTGGGCGCTGCGCTCGCCGTCGTACCCGATGACGTTCAGCCGCCATCAGCTCGTGCTCGACCTCTCGCGCGCGGATGTCCGCGACTACATCGTCGACTCCGTCTGCAAGATTCTCGACACGGCGCCGATCGACTACGTCAAGTGGGACTTCAACCGCCATCTGACGGACGCCTTCTCGGCCAAACTGCCGCCGGAGCGCCAGGGCGAAGTGCGCACGCGCTTCGTGCTCGGCCTTTACGACGTCCTCGAGCGCATCACGCAGACGCATCCCGATGTCCTGTTTGAGAGCTGCTCGGGCGGCGGCGGCCGCTTCGATGCGGGCATGCTCTACTACATGCCGCAGACCTGGACGAGCGACGATACGGACGCCATCTGCCGCCTCTCCATCCAGAGTGGCACGAGCATGGTCTTCCCCCCCATCACGATGGGCGCGCATGTCTCCGTGACGCCGAACCATCAGGTCGGCCGCGTGACGCCGATGCAGACGCGCGCGTTCGCCGCGATGATGGGCTGCTACGGCTACGAGATGGACATCACGCGCATGAGCGAGGAGGAGAAGGCAGAGGTCCGCAGCCACATCGCGCTCTACAAGAAGATCCGCCCGACGATGCAGCTCGGCCAGTTCTACCGCCTGCTCACGCCGTTTGAAGGCAAGGGCAATGAGACGGCCTGGGAGTTTGTCGCCAAAGACGGCAAGGAGATCGTCCTCGTCTACTTCAAGGCACTAGCGACGCCGGCAGCGGAGCTGCGCACGCTGAAGCTCGAGCAGCTTGACGCCGATGCAGAGTACGAAGTGGCCGCTTACTACCCGGCAAAAGGACTCTCGCATGACGGTGCAGGCAGCAAGGCACTGAGCCTCGCGGGCAAGTCCTTCTACGGTGATGAGCTCATGTATAGTGGCATCGAGGTGCCGAAGATCGACACGGATTTCGCCGCCTACATGTGGGTGTTCCACAAAAAATAAGCAAAATCTGCAAAAAGAAGCTGTCACATCACTGTGGCAGCTTTTTTCATAGCAGGAAAAGGCGTGCATCGTGTATAATAATATATTGTTATCGTATAAGTGGCAGATGGGGAACTGCCACAATCTAAAAAAACAAGATGTTAGGGGAATTCAACATGCAGAAAATCAGAAAAGCAGTCATTCCGGCAGCCGGCTACGGCACGCGCTTCCTGCCCGCCACGAAGGCGACACCGAAGGAGATGCTGCCGATCGTCGACAAGCCGACCATCCAGTACATCGTCGAGGAGGCGCTCGCGAGCGGCATCGAGGAAATCCTCATCGTCAGCGGCCACGGCAAGCGCGCCATCGAGGACCACTTCGACTCGGCGCCGACGCTCGAGGCAGAGCTCAAGAAGAAGGGGAAGCTCGACCTCCTGAAGATGGTGCAGGACACGGCCAACATCCGCATCCACTACATTCGCCAGCGCTACATGCGCGGCCTCGGCGATGCCATCCTCTGCGCCAAGGCGTTCATGGGCGATGAGCCGTTCGCCGTGCTTTTAGGCGACGATGTCGTCTACAATCCGGAGAAGCCGGCACTACGCCAGCTCATCGACGTCTACGACAGGACGGGCGGCTCGGTGCTCGGCTGCCAGATGGTGCCGGACGAGAAGGTCTCGTCCTACGGTATCGTCGCGGGGGACAAGACGGATGACCCGCGCCTCATGCGCGTGCGCGACATGATCGAGAAGCCGAGCCTCGAGGAGGCGCCGAGCCGCATGGCCGTGCTCGGCCGCTACATCATCCGTCCGGAAATCTTTGGCATCCTGGAGCACACAGAGCCCGGCAAGGGCGGCGAGATCCAGCTCACGGATGCGCTCAAGGAACTGGCGCGCCAGCAGGCCGTCTACGCTTACGACTTCGAAGGCAAGCGCTACGACCTCGGCGACAAGCTCGGCTTCCTCAAGGCGACGGTGGAGTTCGCTCTGCGCCGTGAGGACCTCGGCACGCCGTTCAAGAAGTATCTCAAGGATCTCGTCGCGAGAATCTGAGGTGTGAAGGTTGCAGAAGAAAAATAAGGCGAATCTGGCACTGGGCATCAGCGCTGCCGGCTTTGTCGGCACATTGGCGGCCGGCGGCTCCGGCTTTGCGGCGGGGCTCTTCCATCACGGCTTCCTGGCCGCGACGATCGGCGGGCTGGCGGACTGGTTTGCCGTCACGGCGCTCTTCCGCAAGCCGCTCGGCATCTCGTACCGCACGGATGTCCTGCGGCGCAACAGGAAGCGCATCATGGATGCCATCGTGACATTCGCGAGCGATGACCTCTTGAGCACGGAGAACATCATGCGCGTCATCCGCGATCAGGACACAGCGGGCCTGCTCGTCGACTACCTCGAGCACCGCGGCGGCCGCGAGGGTGTTGTGGAGGTCGTCGATGCCGTCGTCCTCAAGATCGTCAACGATCTTGACAGCGAGAGCCTCGCAAGGGAACTGGCCCCTGCCGTGCGCGAGGGCCTTCAGGGCCTAGCGCTCGAGAACATCCTGATCGAGCTCGTGCGCATGCTCGGCGAGGAACGCCATGCCAAGCGCATCCTGCACAGCGTCCTGAGCATCAGTGAGCAGGTCCTGCAGTCGCCTGCCATGCAGCAGGTCCTGCTCGACAACATCAAGGTCCTACGCAAGGAGTACGAGGGTGAATCGGCTGGCCGTGCGTTCGTCCTGTCGGCGCTCGGCCTCGACGACAAGGAAATCCTCGCCATCTTCAACGAGAAGGCGAAGAAGGGCATCAAGGACCTCCTGAGCGAGCAGACCGAGGGCTATGCGCGCCTCAAGGCAGGCTTTGAGGGCATGGTTCTCTCCTTCAGCAACGATGCGTCGCTGCGCGGCGTGCTCGGGGAGTGGAAGGAGAGATGGCTCGAGCAGATGGACATCGAGGGCCTGATCGCCTCGTGGATCGAGAATGCGCTCAAGGGAGAGGCACCCTTCTGGCTGCCGAACCTCAACGCTTTCGTCGAGCAGCGCATCGATGGTTTTGTACACTCGGAGAACTGGCAGCACCGCTTCGACAGGATGCTCAAGGACCTCATCGAGAGCGAGCTCACGAAACACCACGAGCTCATCCCGGGACTCATCCGCGAGCGCCTCGACGAGTTCAGCGATGACGCACTCGTCACCTTCGTGGAGGACAAGGTGCAGGATGACCTGCAGATGATCCGCATCAACGGCTCGATCGTCGGCTCTCTTGTCGGCATGGCCCTCTACGTCCTCGTCTGGGCGGCAGAAAGGATGTGGGGATTATGAGAGCCATGACGAAATCCTGGAACAAGGCGGACCGCGTGCTCTTCCTCGCGTTCCTCGTGTTCCTGCTCGCCTTATTCGTGCACCTGCAGCTTCCGCACTCAGTCTTTGCCTCGGGGTTCCTCTTCTGCGCGGAAGCGGCGCTCGTCGGCGGCATCGCTGACTGGTTCGCCGTCACGGCACTCTTCCGCAAGCCGCTCGGCTTCCCGTATCACACGGCCATCCTGCCGCGGCGGCGCCAGTCCTTCATCAAGGCATCGGTGACAATGGTCCAGAAGGAGTTCTTCTCGCGGCGCAAGGTGTTCCGCCACTTGGAGCGCCTGCACCTCATGCCGATGCTCATGAAGTGGCTCGGCGAGCCCGACACGCGGGCCAAGGTCTCGCACCATCTCTACCACTACGCGCGCGGTTTCCTGCTCAAGAAAGACAGCGAGAAGCGGGCGGCGGAGTTTGCGCGGCGCATCCGCACTTACCTGAGCACGATGGAGCCGGAGGACCTCTTTGCAAATATCGGCCACTGGCTGCAGCAGAGCGGGCGCGACAAGGACTTCCTCGAGCGCGTCTCGGCTTACCTGCGCGTGCGGGCCGAGCGGCCGGAGACGGCCAAGGCCATCGAGTCGATGCTCGAGCAGTACGAGAAAGAGAAGGCCAAGAGCACCTTAGCGCTCTTCCTGACGGGGCTGGCGGAGGCCATGGACCTCGTCAACCTCGAAGATGCGGCCAACATCATGCAGAAGCAGCTCGTGGCGATGCTCAAGGAGCTCGGCACGCGCGACTCACAGCTGCAGCAGGATATGCTGGAGCTCTTCTACGAGAAGACGGCCGTGCTCAATGCCGAGCCGGAGTTCCATCAGCTCGTGCACGAGCTGCGCGACAGCCTCGTGGCCGATCTGCCAATCGAGGAGGTCGTGCGGCGGGCCGCAGCGCACATGCGCGACCACCTTGAGGCCGACGCTGCGCGTCAGGTCGACGCCGTCGAAGAGCATCTGCCGATGCTGCGCAGCCGGCTGGCCGACATCATCGAGGCGGAGTATGACCGCGGCCTGCACCTCCTGCAGGAAGATGATGAATTGCGCCATACGGTGGGCCGCTTCCTCTACGACCTCATCGCGCGCTCGGCGCTCCATGCGCAGACACTCGTCGGCGTCGTCGTCGAGAGCGTGCTCGCCCGCTTGACGGACGAGCAGCTCAACCACCTCGTCTACGACAAGGTAGAGCCCGACCTCTTGTGGATCCGCATGAACGGTTCCATCGTCGGTTCGGGCATCGGGCTGGTCATCTTCATCCTGCTTCAGCTCGTGCCATGATATTCGATAAAAGAAAAAGACGCCCTTGGTGGCGTCTTTTTTATTGTGCGCATTAGGCGTGGGGAGTCATCCGTGATGTTCGTGCAGGAAGTACTGGAACGCAGAGGGAATGCTGTAGGTGTCGGCGAGTTCTTCGGGCGAGGCCCAGACAAGCGGGCTCGCATCTTCGGCGACCATTGCATCGGGGGATGCGAGCTCGACGGCCCAGCCCTGCATCTGCCATTCGACATGGGAGAAGATATGGCGCGCATCGGGCAGGCGAGCGATGGTGAGGGTGCGAAGTCCGCGGGCCGCGAGCCATGCTCCGACTTCTGCCTGTGTGAGATGGCCCGGCAGGTTCGGCAACTCCCAGAGGCCGGCGAGCAGCCCCTTGTCCGGGCGCTTCGTCAATGCCAGTGCCCTGCCCTGGTGCAATAGGAGCACTGTCTTCTGCTCGACGCGGCGCTTTGCCTTCTTGCTCTTGACCGGCAGCTGCTGCTCTGAGCCCGCATCGTGTGCGAGGCAGAGGCGGGCAAGCGGACAGGCGGCGCAGTGCGGCGCCCCGTGCGGCAGGCAGATGGTCGCGCCGAGGTCCATGAAGGCCTGATTGAGGGCACCTGCCGCCTGACCGCTTGGGTAATGCGGTGCGAGCGCTTCCTCGACGGCGCGACGGACGGCGGGCTGGGCGATGTCCTCGCCACACTGCAGCACGCGCATGGTGACGCGCAGGATGTTGCCATCGACGGCGGGCAGGGGCAGGCCGAAGGCAATCGAGCCGATGGCGCTGGCCGTGTAGCGGCCGATGCCCGGTAGATCGAGCAATGCCGCAAAATCCGCGGGCAGCTGGCCGCCGTACGCTGCGCAGATCACGCCGGCGGCCTTCTTGAGGTTGCGCGCCCGGCTGTAGTAGCCGAGTCCCTGCCAGAGTTTCATGAGGAGCTCGTCGTCGCAGCGCGCGAGGCTCTCGATGTCGGGCAGTGCCTCGAGGAAGCGCGTGTAGTAGGGGATGACGGCCGAGGCGCGCGTCTGCTGCAGCATGATTTCCGAAAGCCAGGTGTGATACGGCGTGACCTCCTCGCGCCAGGGCAGGCAGCGCAGCGTGGACTGCCCCTCGTACCAGGTCAGCAGCGGCTCTGTTATCGAGGCTAAGACCTCGTCATGCGGCAGTCTTATTGGCAGTGCTTTCTTTTTGATGTTCATGATAGGAAGAATCCTTTCTATGCGAATGGAATGCGGGAATATTGGTTGTGTTTTATTGTAGCATGAATCTCTGATTGCGGCCAAGAAAGGCGCTATGCATTACATACATGGACATTATGACTGCCGTGTCTGGCGTATCGTCGCATCGGTTCGGGAAACTCTCTCCAAAATGGACAGGAATGCATGTGGAACAATAGAGACCCCTTCGAATGTCTATCATAACGGGATGATGATATAAAAAAATCTCGGAAAATCGAAAAAAAGTTACAGGAACGTGTTGACAAATCATGTGTGCAGAGTAATAATGTATACATGTTTACAGCATTACAGATTGAATCTGCTGAGACGCCGTGATATAATATTCGTGGTATCAGCAATTCGAAGAGGAGATGGGTCCATGAAACACGTCTTGTCGGTCTTTGTCGAGAACCAGACTGGTGTTCTCGTGCGTGTTGTAAGCATGTTTTCCAGACGCGAGTTCAACATCGACAGCTTGTCGGTGGGCGTCACGGAGACACCGGATTTCTCGCGCATCACGGTCGTCGTGCATGGCGATGAGAACCTCATCGAGCAGATGATCAAGCAGCTCGAGAAGATGCCGGTTGTCCGTGCGGTGCAGCGTCTGGATGAGAAGAATGCTGTTTGCCGCGGGATGACACTCATCAAAGTCAAGGCGGATGACAACAACCGGCTCGATGTCTTGAAGATGGCAGAGCTTTTCCGGGCTCATGTGGTGGATGTCGAATCCAACACGCTGGTCTTCGAGATCACGGGCAGTGACGACAAGGTCACGGCTTTCCTGAGACTCGTGAAGCCTTACGGGATTGCGGAAGTCATACGCACCGGCCTCATAGCGTTGGAACGCGGAGAGCATACAATCTATGAACATTGTGAGGAGAGAGAGTATTATGGCAAAAACTTACTATGATCAGGATGCAAATTGGGAACTCATGAATGGCAAGACGATTGCGATCATCGGCTACGGCAGCCAGGGTCACGCTCATGCCCTGAACCTCAAGGACAGCGGTGCAAACGTCATCGTCGGCCTCTATGAGGGTTCCAAGTCCAAGAAGGTCGCTGAAGAGCACGGCCTGAAGGTCTACACGGTCGCTGAGGCAGTCAAGCAGGCTGACATCACGACGGTCCTGATCCCGGATGAGAAGCAGGCTGATGTCTACAAGACGGAAATCGCACCGAACCTCAAGCCGGGCAGCGCTCTCGTCTTCGCACATGGCTTCAACATCCATTACCAGCAGATCGTTCCGCCGGCTGATGTCGATGTATTTATGGTCGCTCCGAAAGGCCCGGGCCATCTCGTTCGCCGCACGTATACGGAAGGTTCCGGCGTTCCGGTTGTCTTCGCTGTACACCAGGATGCATCGGGCAAGTGCTTCGACCTCGCCCTCGCTTATGCAAAAGGCCTCGGCGCTCTGCGTGCCGGCGCACTGCAGACGACGTTCCGCGATGAGACGGAAGAAGACCTCTTCGGTGAGCAGGCAGTCCTCATGGGCGGCGTTTGCCAGCTGATGCAGACGGGCTTCGAAGTCCTCGTCGAGGCAGGTTATCCGCCAGAGATGGCATACTTCGAGTGCTTCCATGAGATGAAACTCATCGTTGACCTCTGCTACGAGGGCGGCTTCACGAAGATGCGCCAGTCCTGCTCCGATACGGCTGAGTATGGCGACTACATGGTAGGCCCGCGCATCATCACGGAAGACACGAAGAAGGAAATGAAGAAAGTCCTCAAAGAAATCCAGGACGGCACGTTTGCTCGCAACTGGCTGCTTGAGAACAAGGCTGCTGGCCGCGTCAACTTCCTCATGGAGCGCCGCCTCCATGCTGAGCATCCGATCGAGAAGGTCGGTAAGGAACTGCGCGCTATGATGCCGTGGCTCAAAGATGGTGCAGATCTCTCCAAAGACTGATTCACCTTCTAACTGAACAGGAAATCAACGCTTCCCCGGCGAACTACACGTCGGGGAAGTTTTTTCCAATAACCGGACAATACTCGATAGATATTCATATATTAGGAGGGCATACTATGGGTATGACTATGAGCGAGAAGATTCTCGCGAAACACGCTGGCCTCGATTCCGTGAAGGCCGGTCAGCTCGTGACCTGTGAGCTCGATATGGTACTTGCGAACGACATCACGGCACCGCCGTCCATCGCGAAATTCGAGGAGATCGGCCGCCCGGTCTTCGACAACACGAAGATCGCACTCGTGCCGGACCACTTCCAGCCGGCCAAGGACATCAAGTCGGCAGAGCTCGCGAAGACCGTCCGTGATTTTGCGCACAAGTACGAAATCGTCAACTACTTCGAGCAGGGCCGCGTGGGCATCGAGCACGTCATCCTGCCGGAGAAGGGCATCGTCGCACCGGGCATGCTGACGATTGGCGCGGATTCGCATACGTGCACGTACGGCGCCGTCAACGGCTTCTCGACGGGCGTCGGCTCGACCGACCTCGGCGCAGCCATGGCGACGGGCAAGGCTTGGTTCAAGGTGCCGGAGGCCATCAAGGTCAACCTGACGGGCGAGAAGCCGGATGACATCACCGGTAAGGATGTCATCCTGACGCTCATAGGCATGATCGGCGTCGACGGCGCGCTCTACAAGTCCCTCGAGTTTGCTGGCCCGGGCGTCAAGGCACTGACGATGACGGACCGCCTGACCATCTCCAACATGGCCATCGAGGCGGGCGGCAAGGCCGGCATCTTCCCGTTCGACGAGATCACGAAGGCCTATGTCGATGCCCGCGTCACAAAACCGTATGAGCCGGTTGCCGCTGACGAAGATGCTGAGTACTGCCGTGAAGTCGACATCAACCTCTCGGAGCTCAAGCCGGTCGTCGCTTTCCCGCACCTGCCGGGCAACACGAAGCGCGTCGAGGATATCAAGGAGCCAATCGAGATCGATCAGGTCATCATCGGCTCCTGCACGAACGGCCGCCTCGAGGACATGGAGATTGCGGCTTCCATCCTCAAGGGCCACAAGGTCGCAGACCGCGTGCGCTGCATCGTCATCCCGGGCAGCCCGGCCATCTACAAGGAGTCGATGAAGCGTGGCTACATCGATACGTTCATCGATGCCGGCTGTGCCGTCTCGACGCCGACCTGCGGCCCGTGCCTCGGCGGCTACATGGGCATCATGGCTGCCGGCGAGCGCTGCGTCTCGACGACGAACCGCAATTTCCGCGGCCGCATGGGCCATGTCGACAGTGAAGTCTACCTCGCCGGCCCGCAAGTCGCAGCCGCGAGTGCAATCTTAGGACGCATCGCAACACCGGAGGAGGTCAAATAATATGAAATTAGAAGGCAAAGTATGGCGCTACGGCGACAATGTCGATACGGATGTCATCATCCCGGCCCGCTACCTCAACACGTTCGACCCGAAAGAGCTCGCCAAGCACTGCATGGTCGACATCGATGAGAGTTTCGCACCGAATGTCAAAGAGGGCGATATCATGGTCGGCGGCCGCAACTTCGGCTGCGGCTCCTCGCGTGAGCATGCGCCGGTCGCCATCAAGGCGTCGGGCATCCCGGTCGTCATCGCCGCGAGCTTCGCGCGCATCTTCTATCGCAACGGCATCAACATCGGCCTGCCGCTCCTGGAGATCGGCTCAGATGTCGAGAAGATCAAGGCGGGCGACAAGCTGCGCGTCGACACGGCGACGGGCACGATCGAAGACCTGACGACGGGCGACGTCTTCCACGCGCATCCGCTGCCGGGCTTCGTGCAGGATATCGCCAAGGCAGGCGGCCTCATCAACTACATCAAGGGCCAGAAAGACTGAGCCCCTGTTGTTGCGTTTGTCAGAGTAGAGAGGGATACATATGTCATATAAGATCACAGTGATACCGGGCGATGGTATCGGCAAGGAAATCACGGATTCGGCGGTAGAAGTCTTCGAGAAGGTCGATGAGAAGTTCGGCCTCGGACTCTCCTACACCTATAAAGACGCCGGCGGCACGGCCTACGACAAGTTCGGCACGCCGCTGCCGGATGACACGATCGAGGCCTGCAAGGCGTCCGACGGCGTCCTCTTCGGCGCCGTTGGCGGCGACAAGTGGGACAACGTCGACCCGGCGCTGCGCCCCGAGAAGGCCATCCTCGGCCTGCGCAAGAACCTCGGCCTCTACGCCAACCTGCGTCCGGTCAAGGTGGCTGATGCGCTCGTCGAGTACTCCCCACTGAAGCCGGAACTCGTCAAGGGCGTCGACCTCGTCATCGTGCGCGAGCTCATCGGCGGCATCTACTTCGGCGATAAGTGCGAGTCGGAGCAGCACAACGGCGCCGAGCGCGCCTGGGACCTCGAGAACTACTCCGTTCCTGAGGTCGACCGCATCGCGAAGCTCGCCTTCGAGACGGCCAAGCTGCGCCGCGGCAAGGTCACGTCGGTCGACAAGGCCAACGTCCTCGCGACGTCGCGCCTCTGGCGCCGCACGGTGGCCAAGGTCGCAGAGTCGTATCCGGATGTCGAGCTCAACAACCTCTACGTCGACAACTGCGCGATGCAGCTGGCCATCCGTCCGACGCAGTTCGATGTCATCGTCACGGGCAACCTCTTCGGCGACATCCTCTCCGACGAGGCGGCCGTCGTCGGCGGCTCCATCGGCATGATGCCGTCGGCCTCCATCGGCACGAGCACGAGCCTCTACGAGCCAATCCACGGCAGTGCGCCGGACATCGCCGGCAAGGGCATCGCCAATCCGATGGGCACGATCCTCTCGGCGGCCATGCTGCTGCGCTACTCGCTGCATGAGGAAGAGGCGGCCAAGGCAATCGAGGCGGCAGTCGACAAGGCGCTGGCCGACGGTTACCGCACGCCGGACCTCTGGAAGGAAGGCTTCCAGAAGGCCAATACGGAAGAGATCACGAAGGTCATCTGCGAGCGCATCTGATACCGCAGGGCGCCAGCAGAGACGGCAGAAAGGGGAAGCCAGATGAAGGGAGCGAAGGCAGTCGCTCTCTGTCTCAAGGAACAGGGAGTCGACACGGTTTTTGGTTATCCGGGCGGCATGATCCTGCCGCTTTACGATGCATTTTATGAGAACCCGGACATCCGGGAAATCCTCGTGACACACGAACAGAATGCCGCGCACGCAGCCGACGGCTACGCGCGCGCTTCGGGCAAGGTCGGCGTCTGCATCGCGACGTCGGGCCCCGGCGCGACAAATCTCGTCACGGGCCTTGCGACGGCCTTCATGGACTCCGTGCCGGTCGTCGCCATCACGGGCCAGGTCGACACTTCACTCCTGGGGCGCGATGCGTTCCAGGAGACGGACATCCTCGATGTCACGATGCCGATCACAAAGCACAACTTCAAGGTCAAGCATGCCGACCAGCTCGTGCCGACTGTGCGCAAGGCCTTTGCCTTGGCGCACCACGGCCGTCCCGGTCCCGTGCTCATCGATGTGCCGCGCGATCTCTTTTTCGCGGATGTCGACTACAAGCCGCAGGCCGTACAGCCCGAGCATCACGGGAGCCCGGATGCTGACTTCCTGATCTGCGCGGCAGAGGCGGCCGACGAGATCGTCCAGGCCAAGCGGCCCGTGGCGATTGTCGGCGGCGGCGTCATCTCCGCCGGTGCGACGAAAGAAGTCATCGCCTTCATCGAGAAGTACCACCTGCCTGTCGTCCACACGCTCATGGGGCTCGGTGCGATACCGCGCTCCCATCCGCAGTCGCTCGGCTTTGCCGGCATGCACGGCGAGAAGGCCGCGAATCACGCGATTGCTGCGGCCGACCTCGTCATCGCCATCGGCAGCCGCTTCGGCGACCGCCAGACGGGCAACCTCGACAAGTACACGGAGAACACGAAGTTCATCCACATCGACATCGACCCCGCCGAGATCGACAAGAACGTCGGCAACTCGCTCGGCCTCGCCGGCGACATGAAGATCATCCTCTCGCTGCTCATGAAGCACGAGCCGAATTCCGCCCTGACGGACTGGTGGCAGCAGATTGACAAGTGGGAGGAGTCGTACGCCTACGACTACCATCAGAGCCGGCTGACGGTCCCCTGGGCGATGCATCAGGTCATGCAGCGCACGAAGGGCAAGCCGTACGCCTTTGCGACGGATGTCGGTCAGCATCAGATGTGGGCGGCGCTCCACCTGCGCATCGAAGAGCCGCGCACGTGGCTGACCTCCGGCGGTCTCGGCACGATGGGCTTCGGCCTGCCGGCCGCCATGGGCGCACAGCTCTACTACGGCAGGGGCCGGCGCGTCATCCACGTGGCCGGCGACGGTGGCATCAAGATGACGGGCAACGAGTTCTACACGATCGCGCGCCTGCAGCTGCCGATCATCTCCCTGATCGTCAACAACAGGAGCCTCGGCATGATCCGCCAGCTCCAGAAAGTCATGTACAAGGAGCGCTACATAGCCTGCGAACTCGACTACCCGATGGACTACGTCAAGTACGCCGAGTGTTTCGGCATCGAGGCAGAGGCCGTCTCCACCCAGGACGAATTCGCCGAGGCCCTGAGAAAAGCACTCGAGGACCGCGACCATCCGCGCGTCATCGTCCTCAACGTCTGGCGCAGCTTCGTCGAACCCATGACCAAGGGCGGCGCCCGCATCGATGAGTTCGTCGAGTTCAAGTGATTAAAACAACAAAAAATCAATAAAAAGAAACAAAAAGCCCCGCATGCTTCTAGGATTTACGCTATAATAGAAGGAGTGTGGGGCTTTTGTCCTGCCATCAATCGAAATACAGGGGGAATCATATATGAATATCATCGTGACCGGCGGTGCCGGCTTCATTGGCTCGAACTTCATCTACTACATGCTCAAGAAGCATCCGAGTGACCACATCATCTGCGTCGACAAGCTGACGTATGCGGGCAACCTCGAGACGCTCGAGAATGCGATGGAGAAGAAGAACTTCAAGTTCATCCGCGCGGACATCGCAGACCGCCGTGCGGTCTACCGCATCTTCGAGCAGGAGAAGCCGGACATCGTCGTCAACTTCGCGGCGGAGTCGCATGTCGACCGCTCCATCGAGAATCCGGAGATCTTCCTGCAGACGAACGTCATCGGCACGAGCGTGCTGCTCGACGCCTGCCGCAAGTACGGCATCGACCGCTACCATCAGGTCTCGACGGACGAGGTCTACGGCGACCTGCCGCTCGACCGCCCGGATCTCTTCTTCACGGAAGAGACGAACCTCAAGACATCGAGCCCGTATTCGGCTTCGAAGGCCGGTGCTGACCTGCTCGTCATGGCCTACCATCGCACCTACAAGATCCCGACGACGATCTCGCGCTGCTCGAACAACTACGGCCCGTACCACTTCCCGGAGAAGCTCATCCCGCTGATGATCATCAACGCGCTGTCCGACAAGAAGCTGCCGGTCTACGGCGACGGCAAGAACGTCCGCGACTGGCTCTACGTCGAGGATCACTGCCATGCCATCGACCTGATTCTGCAGAAAGGCCGCGTTGGCGAGGTCTACAACATCGGCGGCCACAATGAGCGCGCCAACATCGACGTCGTCAAGACCATCCTCAAAGAGCTCGGCAAGCCCGAAGACCTCATCGAGTACGTCACCGACCGCAAAGGCCACGACCGCCGCTACGCCATCGACCCGACGAAGATCCACACGGAGCTCGGCTGGGAGCCGGAGACGAAGTTCGAGGACGGCATCAAGAAGACCGTCAAGTGGTACCTCGAGCACCGCGACTGGTGGATGGGCATCATCAGCGGCGACTATCAGACCTATTACGAGCGTATGTACGACAAGCGCGCCATCCTCGAGTACGCAAAGATCTGACGACACACTATGTGATAGCTATAAATAGTTTGAATATAAGAGAAAGCCGGTCGAATGACAGATACGTTCATTCGACCGGCTTTTCTTGTACGGTGGTGTTTATGAGATTTTTTATTTTATTAGGAGGAGTATACGCCGTAATGTAGAATTAAATGAATATGAAAAAATCTTATTGATTCCTCTAGGCATCAGGTAAGTAGTCCACCAGCATGGCGAGGCCCAGTTTTCTTTGCTTGCCTACCACAGTATCTGCTTCCCCGGCAGCCACGGAGGAAATTATTTTCAACTACCATTGTAGCAGAGAGATTTCTGTGCCATTTTAATCTGGCTGTTTAGGATCTGTTGTGCTTAGGTTGTATCTCCATCGCTGTAAACTGCTGTATATATAACCATCAAGGGGGAATTTAAATGAAGAAGCTGTTTGTATTCTTATTTGCTGGACTGATGATGCTGTGCATTCAGGTCGCCGTTCCTGTAAGCACTGCCGAAGCCGCACCGCTGATTAAGATTGCTGATTGCGGCAATGTAGATGGTTGGCCCGCTGCATGGTATGTGGATAAGGGTTCTTATGTTATCGGTGGAGCTATCACTAATCCAAAACTGAGGGTTAATGTATACAAAGAGAATGAAAATGAAAATATCGAAGCCAGAAAATACCAGTTCACGAAGCGCAATGGCCAATGGATATACTATTACCAATCCTGGGATGGCAAGGGACGCCAGCTTAGAGACGTCGGCTGGAAACCTGTATCAAGCAACAAGATGGCCAACGATGTCCTGTACGTCATACTGAACTAATACGCAAACAGTAAAAACAGCGCGGTTGCAGCACTGATTAGGGTGTTGCAGCCGCGCTGTTTTTATCTAAGACGTTGTAAAATCCCGCTCTGTAAAGCTGTGGATACAAAAGGTCAGCCGAATCCGAAGGATTCGGCTGACCTTTGATTTCTGAATGGTGGAGACAAGGAGGATCGAACTCCTGACCTCTTGCATGCCATGCAAGCGCTCTCCCAGCTGAGCTATGCCCCCGTCTTCGCGTTACCGCTAACGACAGATATTATTATAATAGACGCTGCATGTATCTGTCAAGCATTTTTTTGCAGATTTTTGCAGCCCTTGCCGAAACTTTTTTCTCAGTGATGTTTCTGGTACAATGGAGTCAATGCTACATACAGGATAATCAGGAGGAGTTCATATGGCCATCAAGATCACTGGGTTCTATCAGCTGCCGCATCAGACGATGCCGGAGCTCGTCGACTTCAATGAGGTGTTCGACACTTCGTTCATGCGCAAGTACACGCGCTTCCGGACTTTCGAGAAATTCTTGCAGGGCAGCCGCTTCAAGATTGAGAACCAGAGAGACTTTGAGGCGCTGCCGGAGGAGAAGATGGACGCATGGGTCCGCAAGGCCACGAAATTCTCATCGTGGCAGGAGATGCTCGACACAGCGACGGACAAGTACGTCATGCACAAGAATATGTGAGGCACAGCGCCGGCAAGAGGATAGAGAATCAATCATAGAGCAGGAGGGATTCATGTGCGCTTTATTCACACGGCTGACTGGCATCTCGGGCGGTATTTCCATGGGATGCACCTGACGGCGGATCAGCGGGAGATCATCATGGGGCAGCTGGTGCCGCTCGTGCAGGAGGAAAAGGTGGATGCTGTCGTCATTGCGGGGGATATCTACGACCGCGGCGTGCCGCCTGTCGAGGCGGTCGACCTCTTTGACGAATTCCTCATGAAGATGGCAGAGATGCGCATCAAGGTCTTCTACATCGCTGGCAATCACGACAGTGAGTCGCGTCTGAACTTCGGCAGCCAGCTCATGCGGGCATCGGGGATCTTTGCGCGCGGACGGCTGGATGACGAGATGGCTCCGGTTGTCGTTGAAGATGACTTCGGCCCGGTTGCCGTTTACCTCTATCCGTATATGGAGCCAGCTTCGGTGCGAGCGGCTCTTGGCGTGGAGAAAGCCCTGGACTTTGAGCAGGCACATGAGCTGGTGATTGAAAGGAGCCTGGCGAAGCGGGCGGGGAATATGCGCTCGATCGCCGTGGCACACGCTTTCCTGGCGGGCGGCCTGAGCTCGGATTCGGAGCGCCCGCTCGCTGTCGGCGGCTCGTCAAATGTGCGTCCTAGTATCTTCCGGCCATTCTGCTACACGGCGCTCGGCCACCTGCACAATCCGCAGCGGGCCGGGGCCGACCACATCCGCTACAGCGGCTCGCTCATGAAGTACTCGTTTGATGAAGCCGAGCAGAAAAAGGGCTGTATCCTCGTGGACCTCGATGGCACGGGCCGGGCAACCCAGCAGTTTGTGCCGCTCGTGCCGCCGCACGACGTCCGGCGCGTGCGCGGTCTCTTCGCGGACATCGAGGGTGACCGCGCGGCGTATCCGCAGTCGGACGATTACATCGAGATTGAGCTCTTGGACCGCGGCATCATCCTCGATGTGTTCAACAAGCTCAAGGCCATTTACCCGAACCTCATGCACGTGCTCTACCCGAACTTGCAGCGCGAGGGTACGATGCGCGAGCAGGAGGGGCAGGCCGTGCTGAAGCTCACGGAGGAGACGCTGTTCTCCCAGTATTACGAGGATATGACGGGAGAGCCGCTCGCAGAAGAGCAGCAGGCAATCGTGCACAGCTGCCTGCAGGAGATCTACCGGGAAGAGAGGGATGAAAAATGAAACCAGAAGTCCTGACCATCTGTGCCTTCGGGCCGTACCAGAAGAAAGTCTGCCTCGACTTCTCCGTTCTTTCTGAGCAGCCGTTCTTCCTGATCCACGGAGCGACGGGCGCGGGCAAGACGAGCATCTTTGATGCCATCTGCTATGCGCTCTACGGTGAGGCAGCGACGGAGGCGCGGACGCCTCGCATGCTGCGCAACCGCGAAGCGGGGCCGGAGGATGACACCTACGTCGACCTGACCTTCTGCGTGCGTGACACGCACTGGCACATCCGCCGCAATCCAGAGTACATGCGCAAGGCGAAGCGCGGCAAGGGACTGGCGCGGCAGGCGCCGGAGGTCCTTTTAGAGCGCCTGGAGAATGGACGCGCGGCGGAGTCGTGGACGCGCGATGGCGAGGTGCAGGCGCGCATCGTGCGCCTGCTCGGCTTCCAGTGCAAGCAGTTCCGCCAGGTCGTCCTGCTGCCGCAGGGCGAGTTCCGCCGCTTCCTCATGGCCGACACGAGCGCACGCAAGGAGATCATGAAGGTCCTGTTCAACACGGAGATCTACCAGAAGCTCGAGGACAAGCTCAAAGAGAAAGCGGCGGAGATCGGCAAGTCGTATGACAGCATCGCGGAAAAACAGAGGCTCTACCTTGACGAGGCCGGTGCCGGGGATGAGGCGGAGTTTTGCGCACGTCTTGAGGTGCGGGAAAAAGAAGCAGAGGCGCTGACCAAGAAAACGGCGGCTTTGCAGCAGGTCAAGGAAGCGCGTGAGAAGAAGCGGGATGCGGCACGTGAGGTCATGGCGAAATTCCGGCAGGCCGAGGCAGCTGTGGCCGAGGTGCAGAAATGGGAAAAGACCATACCAGAAGACGATGTGACGCGCAGCCGCCTTGACAAGGCGGACCGGGCAGCATCGCTCATGGATTTTGCCAGACAGCTCCGCGAGGCTCAGCTGGATGCGAAACGACGCCAGCAGGAGCTTGAACGGCTTCAGCAGCAGGGCAGAAAACTCGCTGCTGCTCATGAAGAAGCGAAGGCGTCTTTTCAGGAAGTGCAGGCCGGAAAGACCGCGCACGCTGCGGAAAAAGAAGCACTTGTCGTCCTGCGCGGACTCTTGACGGTCGCGCGGGAATTGGAGCTTGCCCAAAAGGACGCGGCTGTGAAGCAAGAGACGAGCGAGAGACTGCAGAAGGAAGCTGCCGCAGCGAAACAGAAGCTTGCCGAAGGGGATAAACTGCTGCAGGAGGAAAAGAAACAGGCCGAAGCGCTGCGCACCAAGGCGCTGGCGCTCGATTCACTGCAGCTCCAGCAGCAGAATCTCTTGGCCGAGCAGAAAAAATGGGATGACGCGGCAGACAGTGCGCATGCTCTGCAGGAAGCGAGGGCCGTTTACGACCAAGCTGAGAAGGCGTCAAAGTCGGCAGAAGCGATATGGCAGACGGCCCGTGCGGAGCTCAATCAACTGCGCGAGCTGGCCAAAGAAGGGCGTGCCGTGCTGCTCGCAGAGCATCTGCAGGAGGGCGAGCCCTGCCCTGTTTGCGGTTCGAAGCATCACCCGAAGCTCGCCAGGGCTGTGACGGAAGTGATCACGGACGCGAGACTGCAGGAAAAGGAAACGTCGGTCCAATCGCTGGAGAAATCATACCAGTCGGCAGCTTTTGCGGCGCAGTCCAAAGCGGGACTGCTCGCAGCCGCGGAAGCCAAGGACAAAGAATGCAGGAAGCAGCTCGGTGTGAAAAGCCGGCAGGAACTTGCGGAGGGTCTGCAGGAGATCCAGAAGGCCCTGCAGGCAGCAAGGCTGGCTGAGCAAGGCTATGCGAAGCAGATGGAGAAGCTGGCTGATCTGCAGGACAGGCAGGATGCTCTTCAGGCAAAGGCGGATCGAGGCGAAGCTGCGGCCGCCAAGAGCACATCTGAGGCTGCAGCGGCCCGCGCATTGGCCGACGACAAGAAAGCACAGCTGGCGGGCCGAGAGTTGCCGGCTGAGCCAAAGGCGCTCCAACGCCAATGGCAGCAGCGCGAGGCGGCATGGAAGGCAGAGGAAGAGAAAGCAGCGGCGGCGGAAACGAATTACCACGACCTCCATACGCGCTACCATGCGGCGCAGTCGGCTTGGCTGACGAAGCGGGAGGAACTCCGGCGTAGTGTGGCACAGGCTGAAACTTTGCAGGAGGGCTTTGTGAAGCGCCTGGCGCAGGCTGGTTTTGCGGATGAAACGGCGTATGAGGAAGCGCTGCAGGGCAGCTGGGCCGACAAGAATTATCGCGAACAGGTGCGGCAGGAGCTCTTGGCGCATGAACAGGCGCTGCACACGGCTGAGACAAACCTCATGCATTGGCAGACGGCTACGAGGGATCTGCAGAAACCGGACCTGGAGTCCCTGGAGCGCGAGGCATCTGAAGCGCAGATGGCTTGGCAGGGGGCACTGCGCGAGTCGTCGTCAGCCGAGACCGTGCTGAAATCGTGGCAGAAACGGGCACTGGCCCTACAGGAGCTCCGCAAAAAGAGCGGGGCTCTCACGGATGCCTATGCGCGCATCACGAGCCTTTCCGAGCTCGCAAGCGGCAAGACGGGCAGCAAGGTGTCGTTCCAGACATACGTGCTGCACTCCCTCCTGGATGATGTCATGGAAATGGCCAATCAGCGCCTGCTCATCATGAGCCGTGGCCAGTATGAGCTGCACGCCGGGCAGCGTCAAAGGGCCAATCAGCAGGGCGGCCTCGATATGGAGATCTTCGACCATTATTCTGGGTATGCGCGCCCTCTGGCGACGCTGTCGGGCGGTGAGTCGTTCCTCGCGTCACTTTCGCTGGCGCTCGGCCTCGCTGATGTCGTGCAGGCTTGTGCGGGTGGTGTGCGGCTCGACACGATGTTCATCGATGAGGGCTTCGGCACGCTCGACAGCGAGACGCTCGACGTCGCGCTCAAGGCCCTGTTTGAATTGCAGAAAAGCGGGCGGCTCATCGGCATCATCTCGCATGTCGAAGAGCTCCGCAGCCGCATCCCCGCGCGGCTCGAGGTCACGAAGACGAAGAGCGGCGGCAGCACGGCTCACTTCGAGCTAGGCACGGCAGAAAGTTGAGGACGATATGATAGCAGAACTTGATTTCACGATCGGCAGAGCGGGGACGGGCAAGACGCACGCCTGCCTTGCGGCCATGCGGCAGCGCATGGCTGAGGCCCCGATGGGCTCCGCGCTCATCCTGCTCCTGCCAGAGCACATGACGTTCAAGGTGGAGCGCGAGCTCGCCGCGAGCATCCCGAAGGGACAGGGCTTCCTCAGGAGCTACGTCTTCGGTTTCCGCCGCTTTGCGCGCCACGTGCTCTTGGAAACGGGGCACATGAAGGTGCCGCGCATCAGCGAGGTCGGGCGGCGCCTGCTCCTGCGCAAGATCCTCGTGCATCACCAGAAGGAGAAGGACCTGCAGGTCTTCGCGCGCGCCGTGCGCCAGCGCGGCTTTACGGAGAGCCTCTCGGATGCGATACAGGAATTCAAGAGCTACCGGTTGACGACGGATGTGCTGCGCGAAGCGGCAGACGAGCTGGCTAAAGGCAATGAGCGTCTGGCGGGCAAGCTGCAGGAGATGGCACTCCTGACGGATGAGTTCGCATCAGAGATGCAGGGCAAGGCCAACGATGCGGAGGACATGATGAACCAGCTCGCCAAAGCCATTCCCGAAGCGCCGCTCATAAAGGGGGCGGAGGTCTGGCTCGACGGCTTCATCTTCTTCAATCCGCAGGAGATGGCCGTGCTGCGTGCCCTCATCAAGACGGCCGCCAAGGTCCACGTCGCCCTGCCGATGGCCGGCCTTGCAGAAGGCGATGGCCGCGTTCGGCTCGACCTGCCGGAGAACCTGCAGGAGACGGCGCTCTTCAACAGGCCGTACCGGACGCTGCAGGCCATCCGCCGCATGGCGCGCGAGGAGCTCGGCTATCGCGGCCCGATGCCCATCCACCTGCTCGCTGAGCAGCACCGCTTTGCGCCAGCGAGCATCCTGCGCGGCATGGAGCAGGAGCTTTTCCGCTACGGCGGCTCAGCTCAGCCCGAGGAGCAGGGCGTGCAGCTCGTCGAGGCGGCCAACAGGAGGCTCGAAGTCGAGAGCGCAGCGGCCGATATCCTGCGCCTCGTGCGCGACGAGGGCTGGCACTACCGCGAAATCGGCCTGCTCGTGCGCGATGGCGAAGCGTATGGCGACCTTGTGCGTCTCGTCTTCGAGGACTACGGCATCCCGTTCTTCGAGGATGCGAAGCGGCCGAGTATCCACCACCCGCTGGCGGAGCTCATGCGGTCGGCCATCGAGGTCGTCGCGCGCGACTGGCGCTATGAGACGGTCTTCCGCTGCCTGCGCACGGGCTTCTTCCCGCCGGTGCGCGAGGACATTGACCGGCTCGAGAACTACGTGCTCGAGTTTGGCATTCGCGGCCGTAAGCGCTGGCAGCAGCAGGAGCCCTGGGACTGGCACCGCCGCTACAGCCTAGACGACGGCGAGCAGGTCGACGAGGATACGGCCTCGACGCTCGCGCTCATCGACTCGCTGCGCCGCCAGTCCGTCGAGGCGCTCTCCGCGCTGGAGGACGCCCTGCGCGCGGCCGATGATGTCCGCGGCTACACGCTGGCGCTCTACGATTTCCTCGTGCAGCTCGAGGTGCCGGCCCGCCTGCAGGAGTGGGCGGAGGTCGCCGAGCGGGAGGGGCGCCTCGCCGACGCGGCGGAGCACCGCCAGCTCTGGGATGACAGCATGGCGCTCTTCGACCAGCTCGTCGAGGTCAGCGGCGCGGAGAAGATGACGCTATCTGACTACGAAGCTGTCCTAAGCGACGGCCTCGATGCTCTGCAGATCTCGCTGATCCCGCCGGGGCTCGACTATGTGACCTTGGCCTCTTTCGACCAGAACAGCCTCGACAACATGCGCGGCCTCTACATCCTCGGCGCGGATGCCGCGACGATGCCGCGCCGCGTGCAGGAGCAGGGCATCTTCTCGGATGCCGACCGCCTGCACATCGCGGAGACACTGGCTGCCTGCCAGAAAGAGGGTGAGGAGGAGCACACGATCTCGCGCGGCGGCCACGAGAAGAGCTTCGGCGAGAAATTCCTGCTCTACCGCGGCTTCACCGAGGCGCGCAACTACCTCTGGATCTCCTATGCGCTGGCCGATGCCGAGGGCAATGGCCTGCAGCCGTCGCCGCTCGTCAAGAAGATGCGCGAGCTTTTCCCGAAGGCCGCGTTCCTCTCCATCCCGCTGGAGACTGTGCGGCGCGATGACGACCTCTTGCTGGCGGCACCGCGCCCGGCGCTCTCTGGTCTTGCCAATGCCCTGCGCGGCGAGCGCGAGCACCAGGCAATGCAGCCCTGCTGGCGCGATGTCTACAACTGGGCCATGGGGCAGAAGGAGTGGCAGCGTCCGCTGCAGCTCGCCCTAGCAGGCCTCTTTGCGCGGTCGGGTGCGGGCAGGATACCGAATGAGCTGGCGGAGCAGATCTTTGCCAAAGGCACGGTCCTGCGCGGCAGCGTGACGCAGTTCGAGAAGTTCCGCCAGTGCCCCTTTGCGCATTTTGCGGCCTATGGCCTGAAGCTGCAGGAGCGCCGCGAATACCAGTTCCGCTCGATGGACCTCGGGCAGCTGCTGCACGCCGTGCTCAAGGAGTACGGCAGCATCGTCAAGCGCGACTATGCGAACCGCTGGCAGGATGTGCCAGAAGAAAAGCGCGCCGTGCTCTGCGAGGAGCTCGTCAACACGCTGGCACCGCGCCTGCAGAGCGAGATCCTGTTGAGCCGCGACAACTACCGCCACCTCAAGAAGCGCATCGAGAAGACGGCGGAGCAGGCCGTCGGCCATCTGTCGGCCTGGGCGGCCGTCTCGGCCTTCCAGCCGGCCTTCTTCGAGGAGGCGTTCGGCCATCCGGACGACGAGGTCCACCTGAAGCCACTGCCGCTCGGCGACGGCTACGCCCTCTCGTTCAAGGGCCAGATCGACCGCCTCGACCTGCACGAGTGCGCGCCGTACTACCTGATCCTCGACTACAAGACGGGCCATGTCGCCATCAACCTCTTCGAGGTCTACTACGGCCTCAGGCTGCAGCTGCTCGTCTACATGATGGTCGGGCGCGAGCTCCTGAAGGAGAAGGGGGAGAAGCGCCTGCCGGCCGGCATCCTCTACGCGTTCCTGCAGAATCCTTTGCTGCAAACGCGGCAGAAGTACACGCAGGCAGAGCTTGAGAAGCGCGTCAACGCCGAGTTGCGCATGCCGGGCTGGGTGCTGGCCGACCTCGACGTCGCCAAGGCCATCGACGCGAGCTTCTCCTTCATCAAGCCGGGACTCAGCAAGGTCAAGGACGAGAAGAAGAAGGATGTCATCGGTCCCGATGGCAAGCCCGTCATGGATTTCGACAGCAACAGCAGGAAGCGCGGCTACATCCGCAAGCCGGAGGAGTTCGAGCTCATGCTCGCGTACGTCGACTACATCCTGCGCGATACGGGCCGGGCTATCCTCGGTGGCGATATCAGCGCGAGCCCGTACCGCCTCAAGGCGAAGAAGGAACAGACGGCCTGCACCTACTGCGAATACCGCGATGTCTGCGGCTTCGACCCCGACATCGAGGGCTATGCGTACCGCGACATCGGTCCGGAGGACGATGCGGTGCTGGAAGAGAAGATGGCTTCGTGCACAGGAAAGGAAGATTTGCTCGATGCAATACACAGAGGATCAGAAGAAAGCGATTGAGGCGCGCCACCGCAACATCCTCGTCGCAGCGGCGGCCGGTTCCGGCAAGACCCGCGTGCTCGTCGACCGCATCATCGCGCAGCTCCTGGCGCGCGAGTGCAGCGTCGATGAGATGCTCGTCGTGACGTTCACGAATGCGGCGGCGACGGAGATGCGCGAGCGCATCGACAAGGCCCTGCAGAAGAAGCTCTTGGAGACGGATGACCGCGAGACAGCTGCCTGGCTCGAGCGCCAGATCGTCCTGCTGTCCGGCGCCTCCATCTGCACGTTCCACGCGTTCTGCCAGAAGGTCATCCGCCAGAATATAGACGCCATTGACGTCGACCCGCAGTTCCGGCTGGCTAGCGACCAGGAGATGGTCCTGATGCGCCGCGACGTGCTCGAGGAACTGCTCGAGACCTCCTATAAGATGCCAGAAGACGAGGATGGCAAGGCGAAGTGGCAGGACTTCCTCGAGTTCGTCGACGACTACGGCGACGACCACGGTGATGAAGCCGTCTACGAAGCCGTGCTCAAGCTCTACCACTTCTGCCAGAGTCAGCCGTTCCCGAAGGCGTGGCTGCGCCAGCAGCAGGAGCGCTATGAGGCAGAGGCGGCGGACTTCTGGCAGACGCCATGGACCGCGACCATCGTGGAGGCGGTGGGCCGGGAGATCGAGCGCAGCATCCATGCCTATGAGGCGGCCTGCGCGCTTGTCCGGACCGGCGTGCGGCCAGAAGTAGAAGAGAAGGCCCTGCTTGCGGCCTGGCAGCCGTATGTCGAATACCTGCAGAGCTGCATCGAGAAGCTCGAAGAGGTGCAGACAGTCTACCGCACGGCGCTTGCCGAGAAACAGGCGGGCGGCTGGGATGCGCTCTGCGCCGCGGCTAAGGGATGGAAGCAGCCCGTGCTGCGCGGCAAGAAGTACGAGGCGCTGCGCGATGCTTTCCCGGACATTCGCAAGGCCTTCGAGAAGAGCCGCGACGAGGCCAAGAAGATCTTCACGGATGCCCGCGACCGCTATCTGGCCGAGACGGAAGCATCCGTGCTGGAAGATATCAGGGCGTGCAGCGCGACCGTGCGCCGCTACGTCGACCTGACGACAGCCTTCATCGACGCACTGCAGGCGGCCAAGAAGGAGCGCAATGTCCTCGATTTCAGCGACCTCGAGCACTTCGCGCTCGCCGTGCTCTGCCGTGATCCGGAGGCGCTTGCTGGAGCTTCTGAGGCAGATTTCCGCGGCGAGCGGGGCAAGGCACTGCGCACGGATGCGGCGGAGGACCTGCGCGAGAAGTACGCTGTCATCATGGTCGATGAGTACCAGGATACGAATGGCGTCCAGGAGGCCATCCTGAACCTCATCGCACGCGCGGACAACCGCTTTACCGTCGGCGATGTCAAGCAGAGCATCTACCGCTTCCGCCTCGCCGACCCGTACCTCTTCCAGGCGAAGTACGACGCCTATCCCGAGAACCCGGGCGCAGAGGACATGGACCAGCTCATCACGATGAAGCAGAACTTCCGCAGCCGCGCCGAGGTCCTCGCGCCGATCAACTTCATCTTCGACCAGGTCATGACGCGCGAGGCCATGGAGATTGAGTACGACGAGAAGAGCCGGCTCTATCCGGGCGCCTCGTATCCCGAGGCGGAGCAAAGCCTCAAGGGGCCCATGGAGCTTGACATCATCCTGCGCGGCGAGCCGGATCAGGGGATTGCAGGGCTCGGACAGGCGGCTGCGCCAGAGGCGGAAGATGATGCGGGCGGCTTCGAGCTCGAGGGCTTCGAGCTCGAGGCCCAGCACATCGCGGACCGCATCGCAGGTCTCATGGAGTCGGGCTACCGCGTCTTCGACAAGGATGCGGGCGGCTACCGTCCGCTCGCGTACCGCGATATCGCCGTGCTGCTGCGCGCCGTCAAGGGCAAGGCGAATACCCTGCTCGAACTGCTGCGCAAGAACAGCATCCCGGCCTATGCCGACGTCGATGGCGGCTATTTCGAGGCCAATGAGGTGCGGCTCGTGCTCGCCCTGCTGAAGACCATCGACAACGCACGGCAGGAAATCCCGCTGGCAGCCGTGCTCGTCTCGCCAATCGGCGGCTTCACGATGGAGGAGCTCGCGCGCCTGCGCATGTCTGTCCCCGACGAAGACCTCTTCGGCGCCCTGCTGCGCAGCCACTCGCCGGAGACGCCGCTCGAGGAGGGACTCGCTGACCGCGCGGCCGACTTCTGCGCCGCGCTCAACCGCTGGCGCAGCTACGCCGTGAGCCACAGCGTGCCGGAGCTCATCTGGAAGATCTACCGCGAGACGGGCTACTACGACTACGTCGGCGGCCTTAAGGGCGGCCTGCTGCGCCAGGCCAATCTGCGCATGCTTGCCGACCGCGCCGCCGAGTACGAGAAGACGAATTACCGCGGGCTCTTCCGCTTCCTGCGCTTTCTCGAAGACCTGCGCAAGCGCGACACGGATCTCTCCGTCGCGCGCACGCTCGGCGCCAGCGAGGACGTCGTGCGCATCATGAGCATCCACAAGAGCAAGGGACTGGAATTCCCCGTCGTCATCGTCGCCGACATCGCCAAGGGATTCAACCAGCTCGACGCGAGAGGCACCTTCCTGCTGCACAAGGAGCTCGGCATCGGCCCGCGTCTCGTCGAGCGCTCGACAGTCGGGCGGCAGATGTACGACACCCTGCCGTATCAGGCCATCGGCGCGCGCATCGTTTCGGAGACGAAGGCCGAGGAGATGCGCGTGCTCTACGTCGCCATGACGCGCGCGCGCGAAAAGCTCATCCTGACGGGCACCCTGTCCGCGGCAAAATGGGAGAAGCAGGCTGCCCGCTATGCGCGCAGCCTCGACAGCCGCGAGCTCGCCCTGCCGGACGGTATGATCCGCGAGGCGGACAGCTATCTCGACTGGATTGCACCGGCCGTGGCGCGCCATACCGACGGTGCTCCCATCCGCGAGGCGGCCGGCGTGGACTGGGGCGAGATGCTCGATGCCGTCGAGCCGGCGGCTCACTTTGCTGTCAACCTGCTCAGCGCCGAGGCGATACAGCCAAGGGAGGAGCAGGAAGAGCTCGACGCGACCCTGCAGGCCGTGCGCGAGGGCAGGGCGCTGCCGGCCTCGCCTGAGCGCGAACTCGTCGAGAAGCGCCTGAGCTGGCACTACGATGCCGAAGAACTGCCGGGCATCACGGCCAAGATGACCGTCTCCGAGATCAAGCAGCGCTTTGCCGAGTCGCTGCGTGAAGACGAGCCAGCAGCACTGCCCATCGCACCGGCAGCGTCGCCCGTCTGGCGCCGCCCGCAGTTCCTGCAGCAGAAGGGGCGGCTCTCACCTGCCGAGCGCGGCACGCTCATGCACAGCATCATGCAGAACCTCGACCTGCACGGCGACCTCACGCGCGAGGGATTGCGCGCACAGGTCGCCCGCATGGAAGCCACCGGCATGATTGCCGCCGGCCACGAGGCTGCCGTCAACTACACGAGCATCGAATCCTTCTGCCAGTCCTCTCTCGGCCAGCGCATGCAGCAGGCCGTGCATGTCTGGCGCGAGCTGCCCTTCAGCCGTATGATCCCCGTGGGCGAGGTCAACCCCGCCTATGTGGGCAGCAGCGAGAAAATCTTCGTCCAGGGCGTCATCGACGTCCTCTTCGAAGAAGCCGACGGCAGCCTCGTCCTGCTCGACTACAAGACCGACCACGACACCACCCCCGAAAAGATCCGCCGCCACTACGCCAAACAGATCGAGCTCTACCGTCAGGCCGTCGAGTCCATCCTCGGCAAGAATGTCAAAGAGAGCATCCTGTTCATGCTTCACGACGGCACGAGCTTGCGGATTTCTTGAGTCGCTGAATTAAAAAAACGAGACTGTAGACCAGATGCTATTGCATCCAGGTTGCAGTCTCGTTTTTTTTATGGTGATTTACTTGTCGCTCTCTTTTTTTGCATCGGACGGCGCTGCGGGGGCAGCGTTGGTGTTTTCCTCGCGGGTGACGAGGATTTTGTCGATGCGGGCGCGGTCCATGTCGACGACTTCGAAGGTGAAGCCGTTCCACTCACATTTCTCGGCGACTTTTGGGATGTAGCCGAAGTAGGAGGTCAAGAAGCCGCCCATGGTCTGGTAGTGGTCGTGGTCTTCGTCGGGGAGCTCGGCGATGTCGAAGCGCTCTTTGAAGTCGTCGATGGAGCAGAGGCCGTCGACGTACCAGGAGTGCTCGTCGCGTGGGGTGAACTGGATTGGGTCGGGCTCAACGTTGGACATGGAGTCGCCGATGATCTCCTGCAGGATGTCGTTGAGGGTGATGAAGCCGACGACGCCGCCGTACTCGTCGAGGACCATGGCCTCGTGGATGCCGGTATCGCGGAACTTGGCGAGCACGCGGAAGGTCTCCATCGAGCGCGGCACGAACATGGGCTTGCGGATGTACTGCGCGAGGTCGAGGGACTTGCGCTCGAGCGAGGCGTTGAGGAGGTCCTTGGCGTAGAGCACGCCGCAGAAGTCGTCGAGATTCTCGCGGCCGACGGGGAAGACGTTCTGCGGATGTTCGCGGATGATGCGCAGGTTGTGGCGCAGGGAGTCGGTCAGGTCGAGCCAGAGCATCTGGGTGCGCGGCGTCATCAGGGAGTAGGCGGTCTGGTCGCTCATGTGGAAGATGCGGTCGACCATGGCCTGCTCGGATTTCTCGAAGGTGCCGTCCTCGGTGCCCTGCTCGATGAGGTCCTTGACCTCGTCTTCGGTGACGGTGTCCTCGACGTGCGGGTTGATGCCGAGCAGCAGGAGGACGCCGCCCGCAGAGCCGGACAGGAAGCGGATGAAGGGGCGCGCGAGGCGCGTAAGCCTTGCGACGATGCCATGGTACTTCATGAGCATGTGCTCAGGGTTCTGTGCGGCCTTCTTCTTCGGCAGGAATTCGCTGAAGAGCAGGGTGATGTACGTCACGACGACGATGCTGAAGAGCATGGCAATCGTCGTGGCATGCGGCAGGAAGGCGATGAAGCTGGCGAGGTACGGCGCGATGAAGGCGCCGGTGCAGATGCCCATGAGGATGCCAGTCAGCGTGATGCCGACCTGGACGAGCGAGAGCGGCGCTTCGACGTTCTCGAGCAGGCCGAGCGCTGCCTCGGCATCTTGATTGCCGTCTTCGGCGAGCTTCTCGAGCCGTCCGCGGTGGCTCTCTGTGAGGGCCGTCTCGATGAGCGAGAAAAAGGCGTTAGCCAGCAGCAGTAACAGGAGTAAGACGAGCAATAGGCCCGCGTCAGTATTGTCCAAAAATGATACACATCCTTTGCTAAAGATACATACAGATTGTAAACTATTTTCCTATAATATAGCATAACCATGGCGTTTTGTCACATATGGCGCGGGCTCTGGGAGTGGCTCAGTCGTCATACCAGGGGCCGTTGCCGATGACGATGCCGCCGTGCAGGGTCACGGGCGTGGAGCTGCCGACTTTTGTCGGCATGCGCGTCGTGAGCTTGTAGGGCGTGTCGACAAGCCAGGCCGTCACGAGCACCGCGTCGTCCTTGATCTTGCGGTAGGCCTTGCGGTCGAGCTCGGCCGTGTAGACCTCGCTCTTGTGGGCGGCGACGGAAGAGCTCGTCAGGGCCTGCGTGAAGGCCATGCCGTCCGACCGGCGGTAGAGCGTCTTGCCATTCTTGTCGAGGATGGCGAAGTCGTAGACCTGCCCGTCGCGGTGGGCGACGGAGTAGTCGCTGTCGCCGTCATTCGTGACTTTTAGCTCCATGACGAGCCGGCCGTGCTTCTCCTCGACGGTCAGCTCCTCGACAATGCTGTCGAAGCTGAAGGCCGCGTACGACGGCACAATCTCGCTGCTGTGCGAGCCCGAGGTCGGGAACGAGACGCCGATGCCCGTGCCAAACGAGGCAGAGGCCACCGGCATCGCGGACAGGGGGACAGCAAAGGCTGTGAGCGCAAGCGCGGGGATAAGGGCATATCTTTTCATGGTAATCACTCCTGATTCTGTCAGTCGTTCTAGATTGGTATCGTTGGTTCTATTGTACCATGTCATGTTAGAATTAGGCAAAAGATGTTCCTTGCATGTATGGGGACTCAAACGGCAAAGATTCGTTCAAAGATTCATGGCTTGATTTCGATAGTATACAATATGCCTAATTGTATACGGCTAAAATATGCAGTGTGTATATTGTTAAAGGAGCGCATTCCCGCTATACTGTAACCATAAAAGGCGATATGAAATATGCAGCGGCGCATTAGTAAAGTAAAATGTTACTCGTGCGCCGCTTTGTCTATTTAGGAGGTACGATTTTATGAAAGCAGATGCAGCACAATTGAATGATTGGCTAATGAGAATCGATACCTTCAATGCAACGCCTGGAGAAGGTACAACTCGAGCCGTTTATACAAAGGAGTTCTATCGGGCTCGCGAATATTTAAAGAAGGAAATGCAAGATCTCGGCCTTGAGATCCATGAGGATTGTGTCGGCAATATATATGGAGAATATAAAGGATGTCATCCAGAACGTCCGCCTGTCTGGACCGGTTCACATATCGATACGGTTCCGCATGGTGGGCGCTATGATGGAATGGCCGGCGTATTTGCAGCTCTGGAAGTTATCCGCATGATGAAAAGTGATGGCTATCAGCCGAAACGGAGTATCTTCGTCAATGCTTATGCTGGAGAGGAAATGAGTCGTTTCGGGATGTGCTGTATTGGCAGTCGCGCGATTGTCGGTCGCATTCATCAGCAAGATTTAAAGGACGCAAGAAATATGGCTGGTGAGAGCATCTTTGATGTCCTCAGCCATGATGGTTTTGAGCCAGAGCGATTCAATCGAGACTTTTCTACAAAGCCGAGGGTCCACGCAAGTCTTGAGCTGCATATCGAGCAAAACAGGATCTTGCAGGACAAGGGCATCTCTGTTGGTATTGTCACTGGCATTTGTGCACCGACAAATCTGCGATGCGAGATTCATGGCATTCAATCGCATGCCGGCGGCACGAGTATGGAGGATCGCCGCGATGCCTTTATGGCGTCAGCTGAGATTGCTCTGGCACTCGAGCACTTAGCGAAAGCCTCAGATAGTGAATACATCACGGGAACAGTCGGCGCGATGAAATTGGACCCTGGCGCAGCAAATGTCATTCCGGGGCAAGCGAATTTCTCCATCGATATCCGCTCCATCTCGGCACAGGATAAGGATGACTTGGTCGAGGCATTGCAGGAAAAGATTGATGAAATCACAAGGAACCGCGGTGTTACCTATCAACTGGAACAGCTGAATAACGATACACCGTACATCTGCAGTCCGCGCATCCGAGAACTCTTGCATGAAAGTGCAAAAGAACTGGAGCTTCCTGTACTCGATATGATCAGTGGTGCTTATCATGACAGCCTGATGTTGGGTGACATCACAGATGCAGCGATGATCTTCATCCCCTGTAAAGATGGCATCAGTCATGACCGGAAAGAATCGATTGATATGGATGATCTTGCTAAGGGCACAGACCTTTTAGCGGCCACCTTACGCCGCCTTAGTGAAGAATAAGGATAGGATATTCTGTATTAGGATAGGAGAGAAGACATTATGGCAAAGAAGAAGATTTGCATTATCGGCGGCGGTATTTCTGGTACGGCTCTTGGTTATAATCTGAGCCTCTATGATGATGCAGAAGTCACGCTTTATGAAAAAGGCCGCATCGGTGCTGGCACGACATCGAAATCAGCTGGCACGGTATGCCTGTTCGATGATTCCCTGAATAATCGCTATTGGGATGTCCGCCTTTATGGTTTTGAGACATACTGTAAGATGGAGAAGGAAAAAAAGGGATCGGCTGGATTTGACAAGACGGGCACGCTGGTCTGTGCATTGGATGAAAAAGACGAAAAACGCATCAAGACAGGTATTGCACTGGCAAAATCCGCAGGTTACACGGGTGAATACATCACGGATAAAGACCGAATCAAGAAGATTCTTCCGATGATTGATCCGGATTCCATTATCGGTGCAGGCTATACGGCAGATGATGGGTACTTCGATGGTACGATGATTTCCAATAATTTTGCCAGCAAGATGGAAGCGAATGGCGCAACCGTCATCATCGGTGTTGGTGTTACGGATATCAAGGTAGAAGGTGGAGCAGCTGTTGGCATTACGACATCGGAAGGCAAACAGGAAGCTTATGATGTCATCGTGGACTGCACGGGGCCGTGGAGCCGCTTTACGGGCAAGATGGTCGACCTTGAAGTGCCAATCTGGCACACGAAGGCAGAAGCATTCTTCATGGCACCATCTGAAAAGCTCGACTATGTATTCCCAATCCTGAAATTCCCGGCATTCTATGCGCTGCGCGCCGGCAACAACATCTTCATCTGTAAATCGCATCTGTCGATGGACCTGGACAATCCAATGCATGCGGGCCAGTGGGACCCGGATAAACTGCCGGAGCGCGGCGGCACAGATGAGTATTTCATTGAGTTCCTGTTCGAGCAGATGGAAAAGAATGTTCCTGGCTTGGTCGATGCAGGCCTGAGTTCATCGTGGCTGTCTTATCGTGCAGAGCCACGCGATTTCCTGCCAATCATTGGTGACACGCCGGTCAAGAACTATCTCCTGGCCACGGGCTATGGCGGAAATGGTGTCATCGAGGCACCGGCAGTCAGCCGTGATCTGGCAAAATACATCATGCGAGGCGAAAGCACATTGCTCCTCGAAGAATGGGCATTCTCGAGATTGTTGAAGAAATGAGGCGGATGACGCATGAAGATAGCAATCTGTATAAAACATGTTCCCGTCAGTGAAGATGTAGAAATCGATCCGGTTACGCATAGTGTCCGTCGTATCGATGCAACGTGCGATATGAATCCCTGTGATCTGAATGCGATGGAGATGGCTGCTCAGCTCAAGAAAGCAACGGATAGCAGTATCGATGTCTACACGATGGGGCCGGATGGTGCAGCGGCATCCTTGAAGAAGTGTCTAGCCCTTGGGGCAGATGAGGCGTATCTCCTGAGCGACCGCAGCTTTGCCGGTCGTGATACACTCGGCACGGCTCATGTACTTGCCGATTTTGTCAAACGCAAATCATACGACATCGTTTTCACGGGAGCGGAATCCAGTGATGGTGCAACCGGGCAGGTTGGTGCTATGCTCGCTGAACTTCTCGGCATGCCGGATGTCGCCGATGCCGTATCCGTAGAGCCGGATGGAGACGGTGCACTGCTTATCGGCAAAAAGGTGCAGCAGGGGACGTTGAAAATCAAGGCAAGAGGACCAGTCCTCTTAGCGGTACCATTTGGCTGCAATGAACCGAAACTCCCGACACTGCGTGCGCAGATGAAAGCGAACCACAAAGAGATCCATGTCTTGACGGGGAAGGACTGCAATCCATCCGTCATCGAGAACCTGGAAGTCAAGTCTGTCGTCACGGATGTATATCCAGCGCCAGAGGCAAATAAGCAGGCGAAGGAGATTACAGGTACTCCGAAGGAAATCGCCGTAAAGATCCAGAAACTTTTGGAAGGAAGTGAGCAGGATGTCTGAGATTGTTGTTTATGCACAGATCACCAAGAACGGTCTGAATCCGGAGGCAGCCGAGCTTGTCACTGCCGCACAGGAAGTCGCAAAAGTTTCTGGAGAAACCATCACCGTTCTTGCCGCTGATGACCAGGCACCTTCGTATGAAGATGCACTGAAGCTGGATGGCGTTTCGGATGTTATTCTCCTGCATACGGTCGGCATCGATGAAATGCAGACGGATGTGCTGAGCGAGGTCATTGCAGATGTCGTCACTTCCCGTGATGTGTCGACGATTCTTGCGCCGTCGGAGCATCAGGCCAGAGCTTTGCTTTCGCGTATTGCTGTAAAGCTCGACGCGGGCATGACAGCAGCCTGCAAAGAACTGAAGCCAGAAGCCGTAGATGGCAAGGTAGTCGTCCATCAGATCAAGAGCTCATTTGGCAGTCAGGGACTCGTTACGTGTGATATCACGACAAAGCCGGCAATCATCACGTTGATCCCAGGCTCCTACGAAGCAGCACCCCAGACAGGGACGCCGAAGATCCAGGTCATCGAAAAGGAAAATCTGACATCGGCTCTTGAGGTTCTGGCCTTTGAAGAGAGCCAGTCGGCAGGTAACCTTCTGGGTGCAAGGCGCGTGGTCTGCGTTGGCAAAGGCGCCATAGAAGGAGAAAACTTCAGTCTGGCAAAATCTTATGCACAGAAAATCAATGCTGCATTTGCTGGCAGCCGTCCGATGGCCGATCAGCACTGGATTGATTTTGAGGCACAGATTGGTGAATCCGGTACGGTTATCCGACCAGAAGCCTGCCTAATCTGTGGCGTTTCCGGTGCCATCCAGTTCACGGAGGGAATCAAGGGAGATCCTTTGGTCATTGCCATCAACAAAGATCCAAAAGCCCCAATTTTCGGTTTTGCTGATTACAAAGTCGTTGCCGACATGAAGGATATCTTACCAGAGCTCCTGGCGGCAGCCGACCAAAAATAAATTTCAAACTTTTGTTTTCTAGGAAAGGGAGTATTCGATATGAGTTACTTGAATGGTCAGACGGGTTACCGTAAAGACATCCTGACGAATCGTTCTGTCATTGGCAATGGCTATGTCATCCTGGAACCGGACGGACTCGTCAAGAACGTTGTTCCGGGCTATTCGGATTGTGATGTCACGATCCTCGGCACGCCGCAGATGGGCGCTACATTTGCCGATTATCTTGTCACGGCACATGCAGGCGGCAAGAACACGGGCATTGGTGGCAATGGCATCGAGTCGTTCCTCTATGTCATAAGCGGATCGGTGAGCGTCACGAATGCAGATAAAGAAGCAGAACTGACGGAAGGCGGCTACATCTTCAGTCCGGCAGATAAGCCATTCACGTTTGAGAACAAGAGCGGTAAGGATGCCAGACTCTATGTCTATCGCCGTCGCTATATCCCGCTTGAAGGAACGAGCGCTCACACAGTAGTCGGCAACATCAATGATGTTCCTTACATGGACTATGAGGGCATGAAGAATGCACAGAGCAAAGATTTCCTGCCGTCGGCAACGGATCTTGGCTTTGATATGAACATGCACATCCTCAAGTTTGAGCCGGGTGCATCGCATGGCTACGCAGAGACGCATTTGCAGCAGCATGGCATGCTGTTCCTCCAAGGCAAGGGCATGTATCTCTTGGATGATCAGTGGATCCCGCTCAAGAAGGGCGATTATGTATTCATGGATTCTTACTGCCCGCAGGGCTGCTACGCCGTTGGCACGGAAGACTATATCTACATCTATTCCAAAGACTGCAACCGTGATGTAGAACTGTGATGCCAGTAATCGGCAGCCTGGTCTTTTAACCGCATAGAAAGAGGACAAGGGAGTCTGAACTTGTCGGAGCATTTCCGGCTTGTTCAGGCTCTTTTTGTTTAAACGAACGAAAGCTTCGGGAAAGGGAGCGATATTATGAAGGGTAAATCAGGGCTTTCTTTGACCATGTGGATCATCATTGCCACAGTTGTCGGCATTATCTTTGGTTCTGTCGTTGGCCCATGGGCAACAAACTTGAAATTCATTGGTGATATCTTTATCAACTTGATCCAGATGTCAGTTGTCGTACTGGTCATGACAGCCGTTGCCGGGGCCATTGCTGGACTCGGTGGGAATGGGTCTGGGAAAATGGGCTTGGTTGTATTCGCGAGCATTGTCGTCTTTACCTTGTTGTCTGCTTTCCTTGGACTTGGCTTAGGCCTTTTGGTCCAGCCGGGACTTGGTATCGATATTGGCACCACGGCTTCTACTGCGCAGATAGCAGATACTTCTATCACGAAGACACTAGTAGGTTTTGTGCCGACGAATATTTTCTCATCGATGGCATCGGGCGCCATGGTTCCATGTATCCTCTTTTCTATCTTCTTTGGTGCATGCACAGGCATCTATCAGCGTGACCATCATACTACCATCGTTACGGATTTCCTGACGGCTGTCAATGGCGTCATCTTGGAGATCATCAAGGCTGTCATGAAGGTCGCCCCAATCGGTATCTTCTGCCTGCTGGCAAATGTAGCTGGCGGTACGGGATTTGCCGTCATCCTGCCAATGCTCAAGTTCCTTGGCTGCCTGTTCATCGGTGATGTGATCCAGTTCCTTGTTTACTGTCCTGCTGTTGCGGCTATCTGTGGCGTCAATCCGATGAGAATGCCGAGCAAATATGGAAAGATGTCGATGATGGCACTGACGACAACGTCGTCGGCAATCTGCCTGCCAACCAAGATGGAAGACATGGTAACGAAGTTTGGCGTCGATCGCAAGATCACAGACTTCGTTGGTCCAATCACGATGTCGATGAATAGCTGCGGTGCCGTCCAGTGCTATGTCCTTGCCATCCTCTTCATGAGCCAGTCCACGGGAATCACACTCTCTCCGATGCAGTTCGGCATGGCTATCCTGCTGGCCGTCCTGATGTGCATGGGAACAATCGTTGTCCCAGGTGGCATGATTGTCGTCTACACCTTCTTCGCTACAACGATGGGACTTCCGACCGAATCCGTTGCCATCCTCATTGGTATTGACTGGTTCTCGGGCATGTTCCGCACACTGATGAATGTCGATGTCGATGTCCTGGTTGGCATGCTCACCAGCAAGGCCCTTGGCGTATTCAACAAAGGCGTCTACAACGATGAGACAGCTGTCTCTTATATCGATGCTATAACAAATCCTGGACCTGTGGCAAGTCCGGAAAAATAAAGGAGAATCGCAATGGATAAGAAAATCAGTACGGCACGCATCCGCAAGAACCTGGAAGACCTGAAAGCCTTTACGGCAACACCGGGCAAGGGATGCACGCGTATGCCGTTTTCCAAGGAAACAAGAGCTGCGGCAGAATATCTGAAAGCAGCGATGAAAGACGCTGGCCTTGATGTGGTGGAAGACTGTGTCGGCAATATCATCGGCACACGCAAGGGCAAAGACAGCAGCCTGCCGGCCATCGTCTGCGGCTCACATTATGATTCTGTATACAATGGCGGCGATTACGATGGTATCGCTGGCGTGGTGGTAGCGATTGAGTTGGCGCGTATCTTGCAGGAAGAAAATGCGATGCTCGATACGGATTTCGTCGTTGTAGCCTTCATGGATGAAGAGGGATGTCGCTTTGGTACGGGCTATTTTGGTTCGTATTCCATCCTTGGTGAGATGGATGTGGAACAGTGCAAGCGCTTCAAGGACCGGGATGATATCAGTGTTTATGACGCCATGCAGCGTTATGGCCTGGACCCAGAGAAGGTAACGGAGGCTGCCTGGGACAAGAATCGCATTGGCCACTATATCGAGATGCACATTGAACAGGGGCCTGTCCTCGATGCAGAGAAACTGGAGTTTGGCCTCGTCAACTGTATCGTTGGCATTCAACGTTACTTATTTACAGTACATGGCCGTTCGGACCATGCAGGGACGACGCCGATGCACATGCGCAAAGATGCTGTCGATATTGCGACGAAAGTCATCAGCAAGATCGGGAATCTGGCGCGCGCTGAAGAACCAGGTACCGTGGCGACGGTCGGATTTGTCCATGCCGTCCCTGGTGGCATGAATGTCGTTGCTCAGGAGATGTCCTTCAGTGTCGATATCCGCTCGACAAAGAACGAGATCATCGACAAGATTGCCACGAAGATACAGGCGCTTTTGGAAGAGGAAACGTCGAAATGTGGTGCATCGTATTCGTACGAGACAAAACTCAGCATCACGCCTGTCGATATGAGCAGTGCAATGCTGGACATGATGGAAGATTCCTGCAAGAAACATGGCTACCAGGCCATCCGCATGCCAAGTGGCGCTGGTCATGACGCACTGGCCATCGGCCAGCATCATGATACCGTCATGCTCTTTGTGCCGAGCAAAGATGGACGCAGTCATTGCCAGGAGGAGCATACGGAGTATGAGTCCTTCGGCAAGGCGACAGAAGTCTTATACGATTTGATCCGTACGCTGTAAGGCGTGAAAGCTGCTATTATAGCTGTGATTATCATGGGGGCGAAGATGATGTTTGATTTGGTCGTGAAGAATGGCAGGATTGTCACATCTGATCAGATTTTTTCCGCAAATGTTGGCGTGAAGGGCGAAACGATTGCTGCGATTTTTGCACCGGGGCTGCCGTTTGAGGCAAAAGACGTGATTGATGCAAAAGGGAAATACGTATTCCCTGGCGGCATTGACAGCCATGCGCACCTGAATGATCCGGGATATAATTGGCGCGAAGATTACACGCATGGTACAGCAGCTGCTATCGTTGGCGGCTATACGACCATCATCGATATGCCCTTGCAGAATGAGCCGGCGATGACCAATGGCAATATCATGGATAAGAAACTGGAAATCGTTGCGCCACAGGCTTATACCGATTACTGTTTCTGGGGTGGACTGGTCGACTATAACTTTGCTGACCTCAAAGAACTCGATGCAAAAGGCTGCGTCGCCTTCAAGAGTTTCATCGGGCCGGTCTCTCCCGATTATGTACCGCTGACCATTGGTCAGGCGCGCGAAGCGATGGAGATCCTCAGGGAATTCGATGCGAGAGCCGGTTTCCATTGTGAGGACTATTCCTTGATCAAATGGGGCGAAGAACGAGCTAAGCGCAAAGCAAAGCCAGATTGGCAGGATTTCCTGGATTCACGCCCGGTCATTGCAGAGCTCATCGCAACGCAGAATATCATCGAATGTGCCAGAGAAACTGGTGCTAAAGTGCATATCTGCCATGTCAGCCATCCGAAGGTCGCTCAGGCAATCAAGGAAGCACAACTCGATGGCGTGGATGTCACGGCAGAGACCTGTGGGCACTATCTGAGCATGACCGATAAGGATGTATTGGCACATGGAAGCCTATTCAAATGCGCACCACCTCTGCGCAGCGCAGAAGATGTCGATGCGCTCTGGCATTATGTTGAAGATGGCACGCTTTCTTGCATCGGTTCCGATCACTCTCCCTGTGAGCTCAGCGAAAAGAGTGAGGAAAAGCATGGCATCTTTGGGGCATGGGGTGGCATTTCGAGCATCCAGAGTACCATACAGGCAGCCTATAGCGAAGGTGTTGTCAAACGGGGTATCAGTCCAACTGTCATTGCCCATGCCATTGGCGAGGGCCCTGCCCGTGTCTTTGGACTCTATGGCAAAAAGGGCGCCATCCGTCCAGGGTTCGATGCGGACATGGTCATCCTCGACCCGGATGCCAAATGGGAAATCACAGCAGATTCCCTGTACTATGTCAATAAGATTTCTGCTTTTGTCGGCATGAAGGGGCAGGGGCTTCCCGTCTGCACTATCCTGCGTGGTAAAGTCATGGCCCAAAATGGCAAATTAGTCGGTGAAAAAGGCTTTGGAAAATTCGTGAAGAAACAGTGGGCAGAAGGATGATGGGGGTGCTTTACCATGTCGAATACTTATTCATTGCTGATTCGTGGCGGCAAGGTCATGCTTCCTGAGGGAATGCAGCAGGTCGATATCGCTGTCGAGGGAGAAAAGATTGTTGAAATTGGGCCATCTCTTTCTGGCTCCGCAGACCGTGAAATCGATGCCACAGGAAAAGTAGTGTTCCCTGGTACTTTTGATGGTCACGTGCATTTCGATGAGCCTGGTCGTACAGAATGGGAAACCATCAAGGACGGCAGCGCAGGTCTTGCAGCTGGTGGCGGCACGACATTCATCGATATGCCGCTCAACTCCAGTCCCTGCCTGCTCGATAAGGAAGAATTCCAGAAAAAATATGATATTGCCAGCCATGACTCCTACACAGATTTCGGTTTCTGGGGTGGCTTGACGCCCGATAATCTCGACCGGCTTGAAGAACTAGCCGCCTGCGGCGTGGTCGGTTTCAAAGCATTTTCCTGTTACAGCGGCATTCCAGAATTCAAGGGCATTGATGACTATTCCGCACTCAAGGGCATGGAAATCATCAAGAAACTCGGTCTTCCTCTCATGGTTCATTGCGAGAATGACAGACTGACTGCAAAACTTGGAGCAGAGCAGGAAAGTGCCGGTCACGATGATGCCTGGGCGTATTTTGCAGCCCATGCACCCATCACGGAAATTGAGAGTATCACACGCATGATCACGTTTGCGGAAGAGACGGGCGTCAAATTGATTATCGCACATGCCTCTCTAGCAAAGAGCATTGACATCATCAATGCAGCGCGGGCAAGAGGCGTCGATGTATCGGTAGAGACAATCGGGCAGTACCTGATCTTGACGGATGAAGAAGTTGCTGCTCTGGGACCCGTGGCAAAATGCTCACCGCCAGTTCGCAGCAAAGAGAACCAGCCGCTCATGTGGGCACATCTTTTAGCCGGCGATATTGATTATGTGGATTCTGACCATTCTCCATCTGACCCTTCCATGAAAGAGGACGTGTCTTTCATGAAGGCATGGGGTGGTATCGCTTCTGTACAGCATACGCTGACAGGGCTGCTTACGCACGGCTACCATGCGCGGAAAGTGCCATTAGAAAGAATCATGAAGCTGACCTGTGAGAACATGCCAGGATCTCTCCGGATTGAGGGAAAAGGAAAGATCGCGGTAGGCTATGATGCAGATTTTGCACTGATAGATTTGGACCGAGAATACATCCTGAAAGCCGATGATATCCTTTACAAGCATCATGTCAGCCCCTATATGGGGACGCGCTTCAAAGGCGCTGTCGATGAGACAATCCTTCGTGGACAGACCATCATGAGAGATGGGAAAATCATCGGCACGCCGCGTGGCCGCATGATCATGTGCAAAGGATGACAATCTACCATGAATTACCAGAAAAAGGAGTGGTCTCCATGTGTGTAGCGATAAATAAGGCAGCAGGAATCGATGAATCGCTGCTGCCCAAGAAGCCAGAAGAACGGAAGCTCAATCCGTGGAACTACATGTCGATGTGGCTCGGAGATGGTGTAAATCTCGGTAATATGACTCTCGGCGGAAGTCTTGTCGTTGCAGGTACGGCCATGATGAATATCTATCAGACACTGGCTGCTGCGTTCATTGCCATCGCAATCATATCCGTGATTTTTTCTTTGAATGATAGTTTTGGCTATAAGACAGGAATCCCGTATGTCATGCAGCTCCGCATGTCCTTCGGTGCCAAAGGCAGCATCATCTCATCACTGCTCCGCGGCATCCCTGCCATTGTATGGTATGGCTTCCAGAGCTGGATTGGCGCAACGGCACTGAATGAGATACTGAAGATTGTTGCTGGCATCGATCAGCAGTTCATGTGCTTTATCGTCATGCAAGCTGTGCAGATTGTCCTCTCTTTCTTTGGTTTCAAGGCCATCAAATGGGTAGAATCGATTATCTCGGTTGTCATCATGCTGGCACTGCTCTATGTCTTCTATATCCTTCTTTCTCAGCATAGTGCAGAAATCGTCAGTACGTGGGTTGATGCGGAAGGTACCTGGGGAATCGAGTTTTTTGGCTTCATCATGGCATTCATGGGTAACTACGCGGCAATTTTTCTTTCGGCTGCGGATTATTCACGCGAACTGGAACCTGGCATCAGCCATGGAAAACGCGGCCTGCTGTATTTCTGTCCAATCGCCCTGGCTTATGGAACTGTCCTCTGCATCGGTGCTATGCTTGCGTCGGTAACGGGAATTTCCAATCCAGCAAAGGCAATCCCGATGGTCGTTAATAATCCGTCAATCAGTGTATTCATTTCTGCATTCATCGTCATGGGGGCTATCGCCGTGAATATGGTTGCCAATATCGTGCCGCCTACCTATGTCACGGTTCTCCTGACGAAGGTACACTATCGTGTGGCAGTTGTCATTACCGGCGTGCTTGCTGTCTGCAGCTGTCCGTGGATCTTGGTGCAGGATTCTTCAGCTATGGGGCTGACCTACTTCATCCTCATCTATTCCGCATTCCTCGGTCCAATTGTTGCCATACTCTTGATTGAGTATTACATTCTGCGTAAGCAAGAAATTGATATTACGACGATTTATTCCTCAGAAGAATCTATACCGGGATACAATAAAGCCGCTATCCTTGCCATGTTCCTAGGAGCTATCGCCGCTTTCCTAGAGGTCAAGCTGGCATGGTGCCTCGGATTTTTTATCGGGGGTATAGCGTATTACTTCCTCATGAAATATACTTCGCTTGGTGCAGGATTCCGCACGGACATATGAACCTATGAAATAAAAGAATCCACTGGAGTTTACTGTTGGATATCGAGAGCGAGAAGCGCAAGGTAAATCAGATGATTTTCTTCTGCGTTGTCAAACTGGATGTCCAGCAGTTCTTTTATTTTCTCGATGTGGTTGATGGTTGTATTTCGGTGCAGATACATCGACTTTGCTGCCAGGCTGGCATTGTAGTTCGCATTTAGGTAAGCACGGAGTGTTCCTATTAAATTGGTATGATGCTCATGATCATATTGGATGACAGGTTCTAGGAAATTGTGAATCAGGATAGACTGATTTTGGGGGTGATTAGCTATCGTCAGAGCAGGGAGAAGATGCAGGTATGAGCGGATTGAACCAATATCTTTGGTATTGGTATTCAGTGCTGTCAGGCTTTCCTCTAAGGACTGGCGAATCGATGCTATGCTGTTATGGCAGCTGCTGATACCGATGGGGATAGGAGAATCTACATAGGGTTTCCATTTTTTCATCAGTTCTCGTGCGAATTGGCGTACTGTATGCAGCGCTTTGAGAGGATGGCAATCCGTAGGGAATAAGAAAAAGCAACAGAATATGTTATTGTTCGTGCAGATGAAAGGAGTAGGGACTCCAGCACTTGTTTGCAGGACATCCTGCTTCATTTTGGACATCATATCATTGGAAAGCTCTTTTAGCGCTGGCAGATTGGTTGTTAGGCAAATCCATGATTTGTGGAAATCAAATCCGTAAAAGAGGCATAGATTCTTGATCTCCTGTTCGGTCAGTGTCTGTTTCTGCATGACTGCACGCAGAAAGAAAGACGAATGATGTTCGCGATTCTGAAGGCTGAAGTTCTGTTGCTCGAAAGCGAGCGCTAATAGTCTTAAGATACATTGCCAGAAGTCTTCTGGAGGAATCATCTGTTCTTTTTTATAAAAAATCAGAAGTCTCCCCATCTGGTTGGGGAGATCCATGATCTGCATTTTGTGTGCGGCGTCTTTCAGCATTAGTTTTTCTATGGCAGGGACACCTTGGCTGTAAGCATTTTCCATGATTCGCTGAAACCACTCATCATCTGGAAGCGTATTTGTTGGAGCAATAGAACAGAGTGGCATTTCTTGTTCATCGACTAGGCTTACCGGCATTTCCAAGAAGTCAGCGAGTTCCTGTAACAGGTCATCCCAAGAGGAACGGTGGAGTACATCATCCATGAAATTTTGGATAAATTCTTGCCGTGCAATCGGCAGAGCATGCGCTTCGATATCCAGCTGATTGAAAACAACCTGAGAAATGGTAGAAAAGCCGTAGAAGAAAGGCAACTCGATAATCGGGAAGTCGAGTTTTGCCGCTTCGTCCAGGATGGCTTCTGGAATTGACCGAAAGTAACGACGAATCTTGATGGCAAGTGCAGCGCATCCGAATTCTTTCAGGTCGCGGACAATACTGCGCTGCAATTCTGGGTTGTCCAGAAATATAAAGCCTGTCGTTAAAATCAACTCATCCTTCTTGAACCACTTGCTGACATCTGGATTATCCAAAACATTCACGCTTTGAATGGGGCTATTGATGTGACTGAAACTAGTGAGTAAGCGCAGATTACTCAAGCCACTATCCTTTAGCAGCCATTTGATTGTTGGCATAGAACCCCTCCTCTTAGAAGATGAAAATTTTGTATAAATATACCAGCGGTCCGTCCTTACCTTGTTTATCATCAGTATAGGGCATGAAGTATGTTCGTGCAATACCGATTTGTACAAATGGTTTTACACTCGCTGGACTCTTGGCGTCAGACTGATGACAATGTGACGAAAAAAGATATTAGGGCGGGCGCCCCTGTACTGCCTTGACTTTACAAGGCGCAAGAAGTCCGATACAATAAAGACAGCTGTACAAGTTGGTACAGCTGTCTTTCTCTATTATAAGGAAACACCTCTCGGTTGATGAGAAAATGGGCTTGCCCACCATGGGGCAGATTTTGGAGGAATAAGGATACAGATGGATAAAGAAACAAGAAATGACCTGCCGGGAATCCAGTGGTTCCCTGGCCATATGAAGAAGGCGCAGCGGCTCATCGAGGAGAACCTCAAGCTCGTCGATGTTGTCATCGAGCTGCTCGATGCGCGCATCCCGGCGAGCAGTGCAAACCCGATGCTCGCAGAGATCATCAAGGGCAAGCCAAGGCTTATCGCGCTCAACAAGTCGGATCTCGCGGATGCGGCGAGCACGAAGCGCTGGCTCGCGTATTTCCGGGCGCAGGGTATCCCGGCAGTTGCGATTGACTCGGTCAAGGGCCGCGGCATGAAGCAGCTCGTCGCGAAGGCGGAGGAACTCGCGCGTCCGAAGACGGACCGCTTCGTCAAGGCCGGCGGACGGCCACGTGCGGCGCGCTGCATGATTCTCGGCATCCCGAATGTCGGCAAGTCGTCGCTGATTAACCGCCTTGCCGGTGCGGTCAAGGCGAAGGCGGCGGACAAGCCGGGCGTGACGCGCGCGAAGCAGTGGATCAAGATCGGCGCGGCGCTCGACCTGCTCGACACGCCGGGCATCCTCTGGCCGAAGTTCGAGGACCAGACGGTCGGCCTGAAGCTCGCGTTCACGGGTGCGATCAACGATGAGATCTACGACCGCGAGCAGGTCACAGCGCTCTTGCTCTCGGTCATGCGCCGCGACTATCCGGAGCGCTTGCAGGAGCGCTTCAAGTTCAAGGGCGAGATGCCGGAAGACGGGCTGGCGCTGCTCGAGGCCATTGGCCGCAAGCGCGGCTGCCTCGTCAAGGGCGGCGTGGTCGATCTCGAGAAGGCGCAGAACATCGTGCTGACGGAGTTCCGCAGCGGCAAGCTCGGCCTTGTCACGCTCGATGAGGTGCCGCAGGTCCCTGCAACGGAACCGGCCGGTGAAGAGCGGGGGGATGAAGCATGAAGGCCGTCGCAGACTGCACGATAAAAGAGCTCGAGGCGGCTTTGACGGCGGGCCCGGTCAGTGAGGAATTCCTCGCCGCTTGCCGCGAGGACCCGCGCAAGGCGGCGACGCGTCTCGTGCGCCGCTATGAAAAGGCGCAGGCGGAGCACGAGCGCCTGTTGAAGCTCTACGCCTACGAGCACGCTGCTTGGGCGCGCGGCCACGAGATCGTGGCGGGCGTCGACGAGGCGGGCCGCGGCCCGCTTGCAGGGCCGGTCTCGGTGGCGGCCGTCATCCTGCCGCACGACCTCTGCCTGCCAAAGCTCAACGACTCGAAGAAGCTCTCGGCGAAGGTCCGCGAGGAGCTCTTCGATGAGATCCAGGAGAAAGCCATCGCGGTCGGCACGGCGCTCATCGACGCGCAGACGATCGACCGCGTCAACATCTATCAGGCGACAATCAACGGCATGTACGAGGCCATCTTCTCACTGCAGCCCGCGCCGCAGGAGGTCCTGATTGACGCGGTGCCGCTCGACCGCCTGCCGATGCCCTCGGAGTCGATCATCAAGGGCGATGCGAAGTCCGCCTCGATTGCGGCGGCTTCGATCATCGCGAAGGTCACGCGTGACCGCCTCATGGACGAGTATGACAAGATCTACCCAGAGTACGGCTTCGCGCAGCATAAGGGCTACGGCACGGCGCAGCACATCGAGGCGCTCAAGAAGTACGGCCCGTGCCCGATTCATCGCCGCTCCTTCGAGCCCGTGCGCTCCATCGCCTACGATTTTGATGTGTGACGATAGCATCCATAAAGCTTGACGCATTTCCCCGCAGCCCGTATAATAAAACTATACGAATTGTTTGATAATTAAAGAGAATGCGGAGAGGCTTATGGACACGACGACGATTGGCCGTCAGGGCGAAGAGGCCGCGGCCGTTTTTCTAGAGCGGGCTGGTTACGAGATTCTTGCGCGCAATTTCCGCACGCCGCGCGGGGAGATCGACATCGTGGCCAGCAAGGGGCGGATGCTGGCCTTTGTCGAGGTCAAGACGCGGCGCACGCAGCGCTTCGGCCGGCCGGCAGCTGCTGTCGACTATCGCAAACAACAGAAGATCATCCAGTCTGCGCGCTGGTTCTTGCGGCAGAGACATCTCGAAGGTTGTCTCTGTCGTTTTGATGTCATTGAAGTCTATCGCGCGGGAGAGCGCTGGCAAATCGAGCATCTGACCGGCGCCTTTGAGACATGACAGAGCATGTGAGAAAAGAGATGAGGAAAACGAGGATTGGAGGAGGAGCGATTGTTTGCAAGATCATTTGGCGGCACGACGATGGGCGTCGACGGCCTCATCATCGCGGTGGAAGTCGACTCGGCGGCGGGACTGCCCGCCTTTGACATTGTCGGGCTGCCCGACACAGCGGTGCGCGAGTCGAAGGAGCGCGTGCGCACGGCTATACGCAATTCCGGCATCCAGCTGCGGCAGGAGAAGGTCACGATAAACCTCGCGCCGGCCGGCATCCGCAAGGACAGCCCGGGGCTCGACCTGCCGATTGCCGTGGGCCTCTTGGCGGCCTATGGCGTCGTGCCGGCAGACTGCCTCCAGACTTCGTTCTTTGCGGCGGAACTCTCGCTCGAGGGCGAGTGCCGTCCGGTGCGCGGCATCCTGCCGATGGTCATCGCCGCGCGAGAGAAGGGGCTGACCTCGGTCTTCGTCGCGCGCGGCAATGCCAATGAGGCGCTGCTCGTCGAGGGCGTGACGGTCTACGTGATCGACTGCCTGCACGAGGTCGTGCAGTTTTGCAACGGGCAGGAGTCACTTACGCCAGCCGTGCCGTCTATGGAAGAAGCAGCCCCGGTGCTTCGCGATGACTTTGCCGATGTGCAGGGGCAGTTCCAGGCGAAGCGAGCGCTCGAGATCGCGGCGGCGGGCGGCCACAATCTCTTGATGATCGGCGTGCCGGGGTCAGGCAAGACGATGCTAGCGCGCCGCCTGAGTTCCATCCTGCCGCGCCTCTCGCGCGAGGAGGCCCTCGAGGTCACGAAGATCTACAGCATCGCGGGGCTCCTGCCAGCGGGCGGCGGCCTCGTGCAGGAGCGGCCATTCCGCAGCCCGCACCACACGACGTCGATGGTCGCGATGATCGGCGGCGGCAGCGTGCCACGGCCCGGCGAGGTCACGCTCGCGCATCACGGCGTGCTGTTCCTCGACGAGCTGCCGGAGTTCTCGAAGGCGACGCTCGAGGTCTTGCGGCAGCCGCTCGAGGACCGCGCTGTGACGATCTCGCGCGTCCATGCGACGCTGACGTTCCCGTCGAGTATGATCCTGATCTGCGCGATGAATCCCTGTCCCTGCGGCTACTACGGCGATGAGTCGGGCGGGCGCAGCTGCGAGTGCTCGCCGAGTGAGATCCGCCGCTACACGCGCAAGATCTCGGGGCCGCTGCTCGACCGCATCGACATCCACATCCGCGTGCCGCGCGTCGCCTATCAGGAGCTCGCCTCGAAGCGGCGCGCCGAAGACTCTGCGACGATACGCGGACGCGTGGAGCGGGCAAGGCAGCGCCAGCTCGCGCGCCTGCAGCCCTACGGGCGCTTCTGCAATGCGCAGATGAACCACACGATCCTGCGGGAGACCTGCCGGCTGACGGATGAGGCGCAGTCGCTCTTAGAGATGGCCTTCCGCCGCATGAGTCTCTCGGCCCGCTCTTACGACAGGATCATCAAGGTCGCGCGCACGATTGCCGACCTCGAGAACCCTGAGGATGGGGCGGAAGCCGCCGCAGCGCTCGGCCCTCAGCATATCGCCGAGGCCATCGGCCTGCGCAGCGATATCGGTCTATCGGTCGAGTAGCCTTTTGACCGCAGGACGGGGAGCGGCTATAATAAAAAGATACGTTCAAGAAAGGAAGAGAAGAGTCGATGAAGACAGCCGATGTTTTCGTGAATATCCCCGTCAAGAGCATTGCGCGGGCCTATACGTACCGTGTGCCAGAGGAGCTCTCGAAGATTGAGGCGGGTTGGCGCGTCTTCGTGCCGTTCGGCAGCCGCAAGGTCGAGGGCTTCGTCGTCGAGACGCATGAGCTCGCGGCGGCGCCCGAGAACATCACGCTCAAGGACGTCATCGCGGCGGTCGACGAGGAGTGCTGGTTCTCGCCGCAGATGATCGAGATTGCGCGCTGGCTCTCGGACTTCTACCTTTGCTCGCTGGCGGAGATCATGCGGCTCTTCATGCCGGGCAAGAGCGGCCTGCGCATCACCGTGCGCTACGAGGCGGACGAGAGCCAATCGGACCACATGATGCTCGCGATGCCGGGCTGCCGCGCCATCTACGATGTGCTGCTGCGCGAGGGCCCGCAGAAGAAAGCGGAGCTCCGGCGGGCCTTGCCCGAGTGGCAGGAAGAGCTCGATGACCTGCTCGCGAAGCTCTTGAAGTACCACATCGTCCGCAAGGTCTACGAGGCGCAGAAGCGCGATGCGGCACAATACGAGAAGATCGTCGTGTTGCACGGTACGGTCACGCCGGAGCTTCTTGCAAGCTACCATCGCAGGAAGGCGCAGGCGCATCTTTTAGAGCTCTTGCAGCAGACGCCGGAAGTGCCGCTCGCCGCGCTCAAAGCGCAGCACGTGAGCCTCGCGACGGTCCACAACCTCGAAGCGGCAGGCCTCGCGAAGATCCGTCAGCGCCGCGTGCTGCGCGACAGCTACCGCGATGCCAGAGCCTCAAAAGAAGAGGTCGCCTTAACGGAGGACCAGCAGCAGGTCGTCGCGCAGGTCTATCCTGCCATCGATGCGGCGCGGTATCAGGGCTTCCTCCTGAAGGGCGTCACGGGCAGCGGCAAGACGCAAGTCTACATCGAGCTCGCGGAGCGCGTGCGGGCGGCGGGCCGCCGCGTCATCGTGCTCGTGCCGGAGATCGCACTGACGGGGCAGGTCGTCATGGCCTTCAAATCGTACTTCCCGGACGACCTCGTCGTCGTGCACAGCCGCCTGAGCCTCGCGGAGCGTAACGACGCCATCCTGCGCGTGCGCCGCAATGAGGCGGGCATCATCATCGGCGCGCGTTCGGCGCTCTTCACGCCGGCCGACGACATCGGGCTCGTCATCCTCGACGAGGAGCAGGACATGAGCTACAAGCAGGATGAGTCGCCGCGCTACCACGCGCGCGTCGTGGCCGAGAAGATTGCGCGCGTCCACGGGGCCGTGCTGCTCCTCGGAAGTGCGACGCCGTCGCTCGAGTCGTACTTCCGCGCGGCGCAGGGGGAGCTCACACTGCTCGTCATGCCGCGGCGCATCGGCGACATCCCGCTGCCCGACATCCACTGCGTCGACATGCGGCAGGAGCTGCGCATGGGCAACCGCCACATCATCTCTCGCGCGCTGCAGGAGCTCATCGAGAAGACGATCGCGCGGCATCAGCAGGTCATCATCATGCTCAACCGGCGCGGCTTCTCGACGTTCGTCATGTGCCGCTCCTGCGGCGAGGTCATCCGCTGCCGCCACTGCGGCCTGCCGCTCGTCTACCACCGCAATGGCCAGCTCAAGTGCCATCACTGCGATGTGCAGGAGCCCGTGCCGGACGTCTGCCCGAAGTGCGGCAGCCGCTACATCAAGTACTTCGGCTCGGGCACGGAGAAGCTCGAGCAGGAGCTCGCCGCGCTCGTGCCGTCGGCGCGCGTTATCCGCATGGACCGCGACACGACGACGACGAAATTCGCGCATCAGGAGATCCTCGAGAGCTTCCGGCGCGGCGAGTACGACATCCTGCTCGGCACGCAGATGGTCGCGAAGGGGCACGACATCCCCAACGTCACGGCCGTCGGCATCATCAGCGCGGACTCGAGCCTCAACATGCCGGACTTCCGCGCGGCGGAGCGCTGCTTCATGCTGATCACGCAGACGGCGGGCCGCGCCGGCCGCCACGAGACGCGCGGCCAGGTCGTCATCCAGACCTACAACCCGACGCACTATGCTGTGACCTGCGGCATCCGTCAGGACTATGAGGGCTTCTTCCACAAGGAGATCGCCTTGCGGCAGGAGCTCTTCTATCCGCCCTACAGCCGCCTCGTCAAGCTGCTCTACCAGAATGCGTCGGAGGCAAAGGCGAAGGCGGAGGCGGAAGCGCTCGTCAAGGCCTTCGAGCTCGCCTTCGCCGGACGCGAGGGCCATCAGGTCATCGGCCCGGCGCCCGCTGTCATCGCCTGCTTCCGCGGCATCTACCGCTTCGTCGTGCTCATCAAGACGGCGGACCTTCCGGCCGTGCATGATTTCCTCAAGGAGCAGCAGCTCCACCTGCGCGCCGATGTCGCCATCGATATCGACCCCATCACGATGTTCTGAGCCGTCCGCTGCGGGCGGCTCTCTTTTTTGCTGCCCCATAATGTGTTATAATGATAAGGTGTTTTTCCGCACGAGTATGAACATGCAAATTGATTTGGATGGTGAAAACATGAAAGTAACGAAAGAAGATCTGGAGAACGTCGCTGTCCTCTCCCGCCTCTCAGTGCCGGAGGGCAAGGCAGAGACCTACATCCAGCAGATGGACTCGATCCTGACGTATATGGATAATCTTTCCAAAGTCGATACGGAGAATGTCAAGCCGACGACCTATGCACTGCCGATGCAGAACGTCTTCCGCGAGGATGTCGTCAAGCCGTCGCTGCCGCGCGAAGCTGCGCTTGCGAATGCGCCGCTTCAGGAAGACGGCTATTTCAAGGTGCCGAAGGTACTTGAGGACTGAGACTGACGGAGGGAACGATTGTGAGATTATATGATAAACCGGCGCATGTCCTGCACGACATGCTCGTCAATAAAGAGATCACGTCGGTCGAGCTGACGCAGGATGTGCTCAGCCGCATCGATGAGGTCGAGGGTGACGTCGAGGCGTACCTGACGGTCACGCGCGAGGAAGCGCTGAAGCAGGCAGAGGCCGTCGACAAGAAGATTGCAGCGGGTGAGGCGATTTCCTTCCTCGAGGGCATCCCGGGCGCCATCAAGGACAACATCTGCACGAAGGGCGTCAAGACGACGTGTGCCTCGAAGATCCTCGAGCACTTCGTGCCGCCGTACGATGCGACGGTCATGACGAAGATCAAGGCCGAGAATCCCGTCATCCTCGGCAAGGTCAACATGGATGAATTCGCCATGGGCGGCTCGACGGAGAACTCGGCCTACCACGTGACGCACAACCCGTGGAACCTCGATTGTGTGCCGGGCGGTTCCTCGGGCGGCAGCGCCGCAGCCGTCGCCGCTGGTACGGCCATCTGGGCGCTCGGCTCCGATACGGGCGGATCCATCCGCCAGCCGGCCTCTTTCTGCGGCGTCGTCGGCATGAAGCCGACGTACGGCCGCGTCTCGCGCTACGGCCTCGTCGCCTACGCGTCCTCGCTCGACCAGATCGGCCCGCTGACGCGCGACGTCACGGACTGCGCGAACCTGCTCAACATCATCGCGGGTCACGATGAGATGGACTCCACGTCGAGCGCCGCAGAGGTGCCGGACTACACGAAGTCCCTCGTCGAAGACGTCAAGGGACTCAAGATCGGCCTGCCGAAGGAGTACTTCGTCGAGGGCATGGACCCGGAGGTCGAGCAGGCTGTGCGCACGGCCATCAAGAAGTACGAGGAACTCGGCGCGGAAGTCGTCGAGATCTCCCTGCCGCATACGGAGTACGCGATCTCCACGTACTACCTCATCGCGCCGGCTGAGGCTGCGACGAACCTCGAGCGCTACGACGGCGTCAGCTACGGCGAGCGCGTCGACGGCGAGGACCTCGTCCAGATGATGACGAACACGCGCGACGAGAAGTTCGGCGAGGAGGTCAAGCGCCGCATCATGATCGGCAACTACGCGCTTTCCGCCGGCTACTACGACGCCTACTACCTCAAGGCACTCAAGGTCCGCACGCTCGTCCAGCAAGACTACACGGAAGCCTTCAAAAAGGTCGATGTCATCATGGCCCCGACGGCCCCGACGCCGGCCTTCAAGATCGGCGAGATGATCGCAGACCCGCTGCAGATGTACCTGCAGGATGTCTGCACCGTCCCCTTGAACCTCGCCGGCCTGCCGGGCATCTCCATCCCGTGCGGCAAGAGCAGCAAAGGCCTGCCCATCGGCCTGCAGATCATCGGCAAGCCGCTCGCGGAGGAAACGCTGATCCGCACGGCCTACACGTATGAGCAGAGCCAGGACTACCACAAGCAGATGCCTGAGCTGGGAGGGAAACACTGATGAAATACGAAGCAGTCATTGGCCTTGAGATCCACTGCGAGCTCAAGACGAAAACGAAGATCTTCTGCGGCTGCGCCACGGGCTTCGGCGCGGAGCAGAACACGCATGTCTGCCCGGTCTGCCTCGGCCTGCCGGGCGTCCTGCCGACGGTCAACAAGCGCGTCGTCGAGTTCGGCATCAAGGCCGGCCTCGCGACGAACTGCACGATCAACAAGTACAGCAAGTTCGACCGCAAGAACTACTACTATCCGGACCTGCCGAAGAACTGGCAGACGTCCCAGTACGATCTGCCAATCGCTGAGCACGGCTGGGTCGACATCGACGTCGACGGCGAGAAGAAGCGCATCCGCCTGACGCGCATCCACATGGAGGAAGATGCCGGCAAGCTCGTCCACTCGGGCACGACCATCAAGGACTCCGCGACGAGCAACGTCGACTACAACCGCACGGGTGTGCCACTCCTCGAGATCGTCTCGGAGCCGGACCTGCGCTCGGCAGAAGAGGCCCGCGCCTACATGGAGAAGATCAAGGCCATCATGGAGTACATCGACGTCTCGAACTGCCGCATGGAAGAGGGCAACCTGCGCGCCGACATCAACGTCTCCCTGCGCCCAGCCGGCACGAAAGAGCTCGGCACCCGCACGGAGATGAAGAACATCAACTCCTTCAAGAATCTCGAGGATGCCATCAACTACGAGATCGAGCGCCAGCAGGAAGTTCTCGAGGACGGCGGCCACATCGTCCAGGAGACGCGCACGTTCGACCCGGCCCGCGGCATCACGCTCTCGATGCGCAGCAAGGAGAATGCACACGACTACCGCTACATGCCGGAGCCGGACCTGCCGCCAATCGTCACGAGCGAGGAGACGATCGAGAAGTACCGCAGCGAGCTGCCGGAGCTGCCGGATGCCCGCCGCGCCCGCCTTGAGAAGGAATACGGCCTGTCGGACTACGATGCCGGCATCATCACGAGCTCGCGCGCCATGGCAGAGTATTTCGACGCCGTCGTCGCGACGGGCGCCGACCCGAAGCTCGCGGCCAACTGGATCATGGGCGACCTCGCCAAGAACCTCAATGAGGACGGCATTGACATCACGAAGTCCCCGGTCAGCGCTGAGCGTCTCGGCAAGATGATCGGTCTCATCATGAAGGACACGATCTCCGGCAAGATCGCCAAGAAGGTCTTCAAGGAGATGTGGACGAACGAGGACGACCCGGAGAAGATCGTCAAGGACAAGGGCCTCGTCCAGATCACGGACACGGGCGCCATTGAGGCGGCCGTCGACGCAGCGATTGCGGCGAACCCGAAGGCCGTCGCCGAGTACAAGGGCGGCAAGAAGAAGGCCATCGGTGCCCTCGTCGGCCAGGTCATGAAGGCCACGCGCGGCAAGGCAAATCCGCAGATGGTCAACAAGATGCTCGCCGAGAAGCTCGCCGACTAAAACAGGATAGACACAAGCAAAGCCTTCCCCTCTGGGGAAGGTTTTTGACAAAGAGAAAAGAGAAAGGAGAATTCTCATGCAGTACAGAGCCGCCATCTTCGACCTCGACGGCACGCTCGTCGACACGCTCGAAGATCTGGCTATCAGCGTCAATGAGATGCTCGCATCCTACGGATTCCCGACGCATCCCTTAGACGAATACCGCTACTACCTCGGCAATGGCTCCAAGAAGCTCATCGAGCGCACGCTGCCGAAGGAGAAGGCCGCCGACGAGGCCTTCGTCATCGAGGCGATGAAGCGCTATCAGGCCGTCTATGAGCACCATCGCGACCACACGGGGCCGTTCCCGGGCATCCAGGCGATGCTCGATAAGCTCAAGGCGCAGGGCATCCCGATGGGCGTCTGCACCAACAAGCACCAGCAGGCGGCCGACGAGATCATCGGCGGCATGTTCCCCGCTGGCACCTTCACGACCGTCATGGGCGACCGCCCGGGCCTTCCCATCAAGCCGGACCCGAAGAAAGTCCTCATGATGGCCAAGGAGTACGGCGTAAGACCCGAAGAAGTCGCTTACTTCGGCGACACGAGCGTCGATATGGATACAGCCGTCAACGCCGGCTTCCTGCCCGTCGGCGTCCTCTGGGGCTTCCGACCCGAGAAGGAGCTCGTAGAGCACGGCGCCAAGGTCATCCTCGCTAGCCCAGAGGAACTCTTTGAAAAACTGACATTTGCAAAAGGATAACCATCATGAAACACAAAGTTCCCGTCGAAAAAGGAAAATCATATGAGATCGAGATCCGCACGCTCGGCACGAGCGGCGAAGGCGTAGGGCGCTACGAAGAATTTACGGTATTTGTGCCGGGCGCGCTGCCGGGCGAGTCCGTCGAGGTCGCCGTGGACGAGGTCAAGAAGACGTACGCGAGAGGCCATCTCGTCAAGGTCCTGCGTGCGAGTCGCGACCGCGTCACGCCCATCTGCCCCATCTACGAGCAGTGCGGCGGCTGCCAGCTCCAGCACCTCGATTACATGGCCCAGCTCAAGGCTAAGCGCCAGCAGGTCATCGACGCCGTCACGCGCATCGGCGGCCAGAAGGACCTCTTCGTCGAGCCGACGCTCGGCGCTGAGAGCCCGTGGAACTACCGCAACAAGATGCAGTTCCCAATCGGCCGCAGCAAGGGCAAGACCGTCATCGGCTGCTTCGCGCAGGGCACGCACGAGATCATCGACACGCGCGACTGCCACATCCAGAAAGAGGGCAACAACGAGATCGTCAATGCCGTGCGCGATATCATCACAGAGCTGCGCATCCCCGTCTACAATGAGGACCGCCACACGGGCGTCCTGCGCCACGTCGTCGGCCGCGTCGGCGAGAAGGGCGAGCTCATGGTCGTCATCGTCACGGCCACGAAGCAGCTGCCGCGTGAGAAGGATTTCGTCAGGGCTCTGCGCAAGCGCCTGCCGCACGTCGTCAGCATCCACCAGAACATCCAGACGTACCGCAACAACGTCATCATGGGCCGCGAGACGAACCTGCTCTGGGGCAAGCCGACCATTCTCGACCGCATCGGCCGCCTGACCTTCCACATCTCACCGCGCTCCTTCTTTCAGGTCAACACGAAGCAGGCCGAAGTCCTCTACAACAAGGCGCTGGAGTTCGCGAACCTCAAGGGCGAGGAGACCGTCATCGACGCCTACTGTGGCACCGGCACGATCACGCTGTTCCTCGCGCAGAAAGCCCGCGAGGTCTACGGCATCGAGATCGTCAAGCCCGCCATCCTCGATGCGCAGAAGAACGCGCGCGACAATAACGTCCGCAACGCCGAATTCATCGTCGGCGATGCGACCGAAGTCATGCCGCGCCTCTACAAGCAGGGCGTGCGTGCCGATGTCGTTGTCGTCGACCCGCCGCGCGCCGGCTGCACCGAGACCGTCCTCAAGACCTTTGCCAACATGCAGCCCGACCGCATCGTCTACGTCTCCTGCAATCCAGCCAGCCTCGCCCGCGACCTCGCCGTCCTCGAGCAGCTCGGCTACAAAGCTAAGAAAGTCCAGCCCGTCGACATGTTCCCGATGACCTCGCACGTAGAGACGGTCGCGTTGATTGAGAAAGTATCTTTGTAATACCTGCCGATGCACCGCATGACTGAATACGACATTTCCGCCAATACGGTGCTGGATGCTATCAAAAACTGAATCGTGTAATACTGAAGGGAACAAGTCCTAGATTAGGGCTTGTTCTCTTTTTTGATGTGTATCCGTAGGGCTATATGTAATCAGAATATATGTTTTGTTGTCTTGACAGCTGTAGTGCACTGTGGCATACTGGACCGGTACGGATAGCCATAAGGAGATAAGGAGGGACCTTGATGATGATGGATTATATCTTAGGTACGCTCTATGGCATGGCTCTTGGCGATGCGATGGGCATGCCGTCGGAGCTGCTGAGCAGGCGGCGGATTCAGGAGATTTTCGGACGGATTACGACGTTCGAGGATAGCCCGGAGGAGAATCCGGCTGCCATTGACATGACAAAGGGGCAGTTCACAGATGACACAGCACAGGCGCTCGTCATCTTGGACTCGCTCATGGAGAATGATTTTGTACCGGACAAGCAGATTATTGCAAAGAACCTGATCCAGTGGGCATTTGACACCGATGCGTTCTCGAAGAACATCTTGGGGCCAAGCTCGAAGGCTGCACTCCATGCGATTCAGGCGGGTGAGGACCCGGGACCGCATACGGTAAAGGCCATCACGAATGGTGCTGCGATGCGCATTGCGCCGGTTGGCTGCCTGTTCAAGAGCACAGACTTGCCGAAATTGGCCAAGTTCGTCTTGGGTGTCAGTGAAGCAACGCACAAGACGGACGTGGCACTAGGCGGCGCCGGCATGGTGGCTGCGGCCGTCAGTGCAGCAGTGGAGGATAAGTCTTGGGATGAGATCATGCAGGCGGCTTCAGATGGCTATGATTTGACGGCGGCCTATGGCGCAGAGACGTACAGTGCCTCGCCGAAGGCTCGTCTGCAGATCGCTATGGACCTGGCCAAACGTCACGCCGATGATGCCGAAGCGTTCTCACTGAGTATCTATGAGACCATCGGCACGACGACCCTGGCGAGCGAAGCAGTACCGGCTGCACTTGGCATGGCGTACTACTATCGTGATCCAGAGAAGTGCAGCCTGGCATGTGCAAACCTCGGCGGCGATACGGATACGATTGGTGCAATGGCCGTCGCAATCTGCGGGGCTAAGTCCGGTGCTTCGGGCATTCCCGCAGAGCACATCGTTGTGCTGGAGAAGAGTAACCCTGTCGATTTCCATGCCTATGCGGATAGCCTGCTGAGCCACCGTGGCCATGTGGGCTGAGCTGATTCTCCTTGTAATGTATATTCTTGTATGAACTAGAAATGAAATAGGAGGTTTTTGCATGGATTCCGAAAAAGAAACAGTGTTCCTGCCGCCAGAAGAGCGTACGGACCGTCCTGGCAGCTTGTTCTTCCTCTACTGTGCGGCTAACATTGGTATTCTCGGTCTGGTATACGGAGCCATCATCGTTGGCTTTCATTTGAGTTTTTTCCAAGCAATCCTTGTCACGGTCCTCGGGTCCTTCTCCTTTGGCCTTGTCGGCCTCATGAGTTTGGCCGGCCGCGATACGGGTACAGTGACCTTCGTCCTATCTCGTGCAGCCTTTGGTTTCAAGGGCAACCTGATTCCTGCCATCGCGGCGCTCGTCTCGCATGCAGGTTGGCTGTCCATCAATGTCTGTACAGGAACGCTGACCGTCTTGGCGCTGTTTGTGACCTGCGGTCTCATGAATTCAGCTCTGACCATGGCCATCGCTCTGGCAATCTTTGTTGCTCTAGTCTTGGTCTCCGTGCTGTTCAGCCATGAGATGCTGATCCGCATGCAGACCATCTGCACGTATCTGTTCGGATTCTTGACGCTCGTCATTCTCGTGATCATCATCCCGCAGACGGATTGGGTCATGCTCGCAGCGATGCCAAGCGGCGACTGGCTCGGCAATTTCCTGCCGGCTCTGGCGTTTGTCGCAGCTGGTACGGGCATTGGCTGGACGAGCTATGCCGCAGACTACAGCTGCCATCAGGACCCGAAAAACTCGCGCAGCAAGGTTGCCTGGGCCGTCACGCTCGGCGGTGCCATCCCTCTGATCCTCATGCTCAGCGTTGGTATCCTGCTTTCGACGCAGGTCCCGGATCTCGCGCAGTCGGCCAATCCGATTGAAGTCATCAAAGGCGCCCTGCCGACGAATCTCGCCATCATCTATTACATCACAGCCATCGGCGGTCTGACGCCGCAGTGCTTCCTCGGCCTCAAGTCCTCGAAGCTCGTCCTCAAGGCAGCACATCTCATCTGGGATGATAAGCTGATTCTCTTGTTCCAGACGATTATCGTCACGGTCATCCCGGCAATCATCCTCTTCATTGCACAGGATTTTCAGGGGACCTTGGAAGGCTTCCTCGGCATCATCGGCAAGCTGCTGGCTGCCTGGTCGTCCATCTTCCTCGTCGATTATCTGATGTTGCGCTGTAAGCAGGGCTACAGCGAGAAGCTGCTGACGGACCCAGTCGATAACCAGATCAACTACAATGGTGTCATCAGTTGGATCGTCGGCTTCGTCATCGGCATGCTGTTCTCGAAGACCTTTATCTTCACCGGTCCATTTGCGACAGGCATCTTTGCCGGCAACAGCCTCAATGTCCTGTTGACACTTGCTGTCAGCGGCGGCCTCTACTTCATCTTGACGCTCTGCCATCCGCAGAATAAAGCAGAGTAAAGAAAGGTGGGATAGCGATGGAAGGGAAGGAACCTAAACGTATCTTGGTCCTGGGCTCGGCTGTCATCGACGTCATCATCGATATCGAGCGCCTGCCTAAGGCAGGCGAGGATATCCCGGGCATCCAGAAAGGCATGATTGTCGGCGGCTGTGCGTTCAACGTATCTAAGATTTTAGATGGACTGCATATGCCGCATGATCTCTGTGTCCCCGTGGGACAAGGTATGTATGCCAACCGCATCCGCCAGGCCCTGCGGCAAGGCGCCCATGATGTCTTGATTGAAGATACTCGCTGCGACAATGGCTACAGCTTGTCTCTCGTTGAAAAAGACGGCGAGCGGACTTTTATCTCCATCGACGGCATCGAGACGAAGTGGCAGGATGCTTGGCTGGCAAATCTTGATGCAACGCGTTACGATTACATCTATGCATCCGGCTACGGCTTTCAGGATGGCAACACGAGCGGAGATGTCATCATGCGCTTCCTACGCTGCAAGAAGCCAGATTGCCGCCTCATTCTCGACCCAGGCCCGCGTCTCTTGGGCAAACAGTTTGAAGAAGAGCTGCTGCAGATGGGGACTATCCTCGAGATGAATCAGGCAGAAGCAAAAGCCATGGGCCAGTCAGAAGACGTCCGCCAGGCTGCTAGGAATCTTCAGAAACGCACAGGCCAGCCTGTCATCGTCACGATGGGCAAGGCAGGCACTCTCTGCTGCACGTCAGATGAAGAACCCATCGTCCCAGCTGTACCGGTCAAAGCAATCGACACCATCGGCGCCGGCGACTCGCATACAGCAGGCTTCCTCGCCGCACTAGCGCAGGGGAAGACACTGCTAGAAGCCTGTGCTGAGGCCAACCGCGTCGCAGCACGCGTCGTACAACATGTGGGATGCTCGTTGCAGTAAATTTCTCATACGATAGAATAGGCTGGGGATATTCCTTAGCCTATTTCTGTTGTTCCAATCCATTCTTTGACGTATAAGGTAATGATGAGAATAAGTTATTGTAATAATTCTAAATTAATATCATTGTTTTCGAATTGCCTAATATAAGCAACTATATTGTTTTTTCGACTCGATACAGAAGGAAAATTTTCTTTTTTAGAGAATCTTAAAATAAGATGATGCATCTGACTGATTAAAGCGCTGTAGGACCACAATCTATTATGGCCTACGCGATGAGTGCCGCGAGATGCTGTATGAGATATACGAAAAGCGCCATGAACGCATGGCGCATAGCGGACTCGAGATAGGGAAAGAAGAATTTGCCGACCTCATTTTGGTGGATTGAATGCAATAGAGCAGATTGATCATAGGTATTGATCAATCTGCTCTAATACGTTCTGGAGGTCTTTCTTGATGTCGCTTTCCCAGAAGCGCAGGACGAGCCATCCCTGCTCGGTCAGCTCATCATTGACCTCTTTTGCTTTTTCGACGTTGCGTGTCAGATGGCGGACCCAGTACTCGCGATTGTGCTTGACCTGTTCGCCCGGATGCTCTTCATGGCCGCGTGCGTGCCAGAAGTCGCCATCGACGAAGATCGCGATTTTCTGCCTTGTCAATGCGATATCAGGCGTTCCAGGCAGGCGACGATAGTTCTTGCGGTAGCGCAGCCCTTTATGCCACAGGGCTTTGCGCAGACGGACTTCTGGCTTCGTATCCTTGCCATGGATTTTTGACATGATGTGGCTGCGTTGAGCTTCTGTCAGCGGCTTCTTCGTCCGGCTGAGGGTACTCTTTCCCTCATCTGCTGTCTTTGCCATGCTCATCGCCTCAATCCATCTGTGAGATTTTTGGCCGTGGAGCACCATGGCCAAGGGTTGATCTTCTGTTCGTTCTATGATATAATGGTAACACTATTCCGGCCATCAGGCCAGTGTATACCCACTGAAGGGGTGAATGAGCAAGGGAGATTGAAGCAATGGACAAGACTGTTTGTGAACTGTTCGCCGGCGTCGGCGGATTCCGTGTCGGGCTCGAGAGAGCTTCGAAGGAATGGGATACGGTATGGGCAAATCAATGGGAGCCAAGCCGTGCCCGCCAGGATGCCTTTGACTGCTACTGTGCGCACTTCGGCAAGAAGGATACGCATGTCAATGTGGATATCGGGCTGATTGACAAGGCGACTATCCCAGACCACACGCTGCTTGTCGGCGGTTTCCCATGTCAGGACTATTCGGTCGCTGCGACTGGTGCTAAGGGCATCGAGGGCAAGAAGGGCGTTCTCTGGTGGCAGATTTACGACACGCTCAAAGCCAAGCACCCGCCGTTCGTCCTCCTTGAGAATGTCGATCGCCTGCTGAAGTCGCCTGCCAAGCAGCGTGGGCGCGACTTCGGCATCATCCTCGCGTCCTTCTGGGACCTCGGCTACAGTGTCGAATGGCGCGTCGTCAATGCGGCCGACTACGGTTTCGTGCAGCGCCGCCGCCGCACGTTCATCTTCGCGTATCGCAATGATACGGTATATGGTCAGCAGATGGCTGGGCACGACCCGCTGGCAATGCTCAACACCGACGGCTTCTTTGCACGCACTTTCCCGCTGAAGCCCAAGGCGATAGCCTCCAAGACGGACCTCGAGACGCATGACCTGCTCGAGATTACGCAGGAATTCGCTTTCCCGTTTGAGACGGCAGGCTACATGTCGGATGGCCATATCGCGACCGTCAAGGCAGAGCCGGATTATCACGGACCGCACAAACTCCTGCGCGATATCATGGATCATGATGTCCCGGAGAAGTATTATCTCGGCGATGACCTTGATAAATGGAAGTACCTGAAAGGCGCGAAGAAGATTGAGCGCACATCGAAGACGGGGCACAAGTATACCTTCTCGGAAGGACCGATTGCCTTCCCGGATCCTGTTGACCGTCCGGCCCGCACGATGCTGACTAGCGAGGGGACGACGAACCGCAGCACCCACGTCGTACAGGACCTGGATACCGGCCGCCTGCGTCTCCTGACGCCGAATGAAGCCAATAAGATTCAAGGCTTCCCGGAGCACTGGACCGATACCGGCATGAGTGACCGCTTCCAGTACTTCTGCATGGGTAATGCTCTCGTCACCGGCTGCATCGAGCGTATGGGAAAGACACTCGGTCAGATTCTTGACCATGAGGATTGATGTTTTCTCCAGGAATATTTTTCTATATCTAGATAGCCAGATTTCATGGTTTATAACCAGAAATCTGGCTTTTATATATGAACTATCTCGATGCGGTATTATATCAAGAATCATTTAGAGTTCTGGCAGCGATTCAGTTTTCCAATCATCTTCTACTACAGGCGGTACTCTTCCAAGGAAATAGTCTTCTAGAAGATTCCATATTTCTTCACTGGAAAAACCACCCTCATAGATATACGTGAGCATTCTTGCTGAGATTCTATGCCGTTCAGAAATTTCTTC